>ERZ795049.916-NODE-916-length-41986-cov-10.005223_pt1 | contig 41986 bp, 33 predicted proteins | sample MGYA00375133_ERZ795049 | MGnify/ENA primary metagenome ERZ795049 (study PRJEB30178, sample SAMN05720147) | activated sludge metagenome | isolation source: anaerobic digester from wastewater treatment plant | place: Japan | collected 2015-04-20 ... | reverse complement strand
TCTAAAGTCGCTCTTTTTCTCCTTGCTCTTCAAAGCTCCTTCCTTTGCGGGCTATTCGGCTGCGCCCTCACGCGCGCATGTTGTTTGTACCGTCCAAAACTTTTAAGTCGTAGACAGAGTCATTGTATTGATATTAAGGGCTTTAGCCCAAACTTATTTTATTATCTTGTCACTTTGGGCTTGACCTTTCACTACAATCATATCAAATTGTTTCATAAGATGCTTTATACGAGCAACTTGGTTGCGTGAGGCGCTTAGGTGGAAAGCCCGCAAGGGCGGAAGCCGCTGGGGACGCGGCGGCAAAAAAGCGAGCTTGTAAGCTCTTTTTGCCGCCTTGCGTCCCCACGGCTTGTGCCCGCGGACTTGGAACCGGGCGCCGACCCCGAGCGAAGCGAGGGGACACGCCCTGATAAAAAATAAAAATTAGATTGAAAAAAACTACATTTTTTAACTTATATATGTGTATCTTTGTTTTTTATTTTTTACCCCCTTATGAAACCTTCGATATTTATTCTATTTTTTCTCTCTCTTATTTTTTTCTCTTTTAGTCAAAATGATATTACCCCTAACGGTTATAATGTTTTTTATCATCAAAACGGGAATAAATCAAGCGAAGGAATTTTGATAGATGGAAAACCCGAAGGTTGGTGGAAATCTTATAACGAAGATGGAAAGATAATTTCGGAAGGAAATCGGAAAAATTTTCTTCTCGACAGCACTTGGACTTTTTACGATAATGAAGGAAATAAAACGTTGGAAATCAATTATAAAGAGGGGAAAAAAGAGGGTTTACGAATTCAATATTGGAAAGATGAGTATGTAGTAGAAAATTGGCACAAAGATACGCTCAGCGGCGATGTAAATACTTATGATTCATCAGGTTGGGTAAAAAAAACAACCCCTTTTCTAAATGGAAAAGCACATGGAATGGAAAAAAGTTTTGATAAAGAGGGAAATGTTAGAGCTATTGCCCATTTTTATCAAGGTATTTTAACTAAACGAGAATATATTAACCATACCGACCAATTAGGGCAAAAACAGGGAAATTGGAAGTTTTTTTGGGAAAATGGGAATATTAAGTTAGAGGGACACTATACTAATGATAAAAAAGACGGTTTTTTTAAAGAATATGACGAAAATGGGAACTTTTTAGCTGTTTTTCGTTATCATCTTGATGAGTTAGTGGAAGATGCGAAGGAAACAAAAAAGTTAGACAAAAAAGTTACCTATTTTTCCAATGGTCAAGTCGCCATTGAAGCCACCTATTTTCGCGATAAACCCGAAGGTATCAGAAGAGAGTATGATTCTGCGGGAAATATTGTTCAGGGGTACATTTTCAGTGACGGTATTTTGAAAAACAGAGGTATCACCGACCATACCGGCAAAAGGGAAGGTGTTTGGAAAGAGTATTATGAGACGGGGGAGCTCCGTTGGGTCGGGAATTACAAAAATTCCATGCCTATCGGAGAATGGAAATATTATTTCATTTCTCAAGAAGTCGAAATGGTGGGCTCTTATAATAACAAAGGCAACAAGGAAGGAGAGTGGAAATGGTTTTATCCGAACGGAAATTTGCTACGCGTAGAACATTACGTTGACGGAGAGTTAGATGGAGAATATTTTGAGTACGATGAGAATGAGAATATCATAACAAAAGGTGTTTTTTTGGAAGGATTAGAAGAGGAAGAATGGTTTTATAAACACGGAAATATTACTGAAATTGGTAAATATTTTGAGGGAAAACGCACAGGATATTGGAAAACGATATACGAAAACGAAAAAACAGCAACAGAAGCTAACTATGATCAAGATTTATTGAACGGGAAATATGTCTCTTATTGGGAAAACGGAAATGTACGGCTTAAAGGGAAATATATTTCCGGTGTTCGTAACGGAATTTGGTACAAATATCAAGAAAATGGGGAGCTTTTTATAACTATTATTTATCAAGATGGAATTGAAATTAAATGGAATAACTACACGATTGGTCAATAAAATATCTTTTACACTTGGAAGTAAAAGAACAATAATTTACATAATAAAACGGCGTAAATTGAGTTATAGAAAGATGAAATATCAATTCTTACTCATAATTTTTCTTTTTTTTATATTTCCTTTTTCTTTTGCACAAGAAGAGGGGACTCAGCCCAAAAAACCTGTTTCAAAAGAGCGTTTAGAAGAAGAGGAATTTCATCAAATGCTTATTAATGAGATGGATAAGATGCTGGATTTATGGTATATAAAAAAGGAGAGCAGTAACTCGAAAAATATTTTATCAAAGGTTCAAGATGATACCATTACTAATAATTTTTCGGACTCCTTGACGGCACTACGTTTAAAAAATATTATTACGGTCATTCCTCTTGCTTATAATTCCCGCACTAAATCGATGATTAATTTATACTTAAATCGCAAGCGTTCTTCGGCGGCAATTTTAGGTTTAGCGCAGTACTATTATCCTATCATGCAAGAGATATTTGATAAATACGATGTGCCCGAAGAGTTGATATATCTGACAATTATTGAATCCAGTTTAAATCCTACGGCAGTTTCTCGTGCCGGAGCGACCGGAATTTGGCAGTTTATGTATTCGACCGGGAAGATGTACGGATTGGAGGTCAACACGTTCGTTGATGACCGCCGCGACCCGATTAAAGCAACGGACGCCGCCGCACGCCACCTTCGCGACCTCTATAATATGTTCCAAGATTGGGGATTAGCAATTTCCGCCTACAATTGCGGTCCTGGAAACGTACGAAAAGCGATACAACGTTCGGGCGGAAAGACAAATTTCTGGGACATTATTAACTTTTTACCTAAAGAAACAAGAAGTTACTTCCCGGCTTACATCGGGGCTTTCTACATGATGAAATATCATCACCTTTACGGAATCCAAGCTCCTTCTATTGCCATTCCTACGGCTGTTGATACTGTTATGGTAACTAAAGAAATTCATCTTGAACAAGTTGCTAATGTTTTAAATATTGATATTGAGGAGATTCGGACTTTAAATCCACAGTATAAAAAAGATGTTATTCCAGCCTATAACAAACCTTTCCCGCTACGATTAAGGTCAAAAGATATTATTCGCTTTGTTAGCTTGAGCGACTCCGTTTATCATTATGAGTATGACTTTTATTTTGCTCCTTTACGTAGTTATGTTAATGTTTTTACGGGTAGTAGCGACGAAGCAACGACTTCAAAAAAGAGATATCATACCGTTCGTAGTGGTGAGAGTCTGACTAAAATTGCTAATAAATATGGCTTATCCGTGGACGAGCTAAAACAGATGAATAAATTAAAGAGTAACTACATTAAACCAAAAATGAAGCTGGTTGTCGGGTATGAAATAACGCCGATTTCTTCCGAAGGAGAAAAAGATGTAGTAAAAAGCGGCGCTACAGGTCAAGACAGCACTAAGGTAGCAACAACGCCGCCGCCACCACGAACGACTTATTACATTGTAAAGAAAGGAGATACCCTATCTAAAATTGCAAGCCGATATAAGGTTTCGGTAAAAGATTTAGCCAAATACAATGCAATTACAAATATTAATAGTTTAAGAGTTGGTCAAAAAATTAAAATTCCACAATAATTTTTTTTATGAAAAACCGATTTATCATTTCAGGAGGAGGCACGGGTGGGCATATTTTTCCAGCTTTAGCGATTGCTAATAAAATAAAACGAGAAATTCCCGATGCCGCTATTCTATTTATTGGTGCAAATAATAAAATGGAAATGAGAATCATTCCTGACGCAGGGTATGAGATTAAAGGTTTGAATATAACGGGAATAACCCGTTCTTTTTCGTTAAAAGGGATAGTAAATAATCTCAAATTACCTTTTATTCTGCTTAAAAGTTACTATAAGGCTAAAAAAATCATTCGTGAATTTAAGCCTGATGTTGTAATTGGCGTTGGTGGGTTTGCCAGTGCGGCGGCGTTGACTGCTTCGACATCGCTGAAAATTCCGACTCTAATCCAAGAACAGAACTCTTTTCCCGGCATTACGAATCGACTTCTTGCGAAAAGGGCGAAAAAAATTTGCGTAGCTTATGATCACCTTGAAACATATTTCCCCGCCGATAAAATTATAAAAACGGGGAATCCTATTCGGGCTGAAATTATTAATTTAGAGCGAAAAAATGAAAAAGCCTATCAATTTTTCGAGCTTCAAAAGGAGAAAAAAACAATTTTAGTAGTCGGGGGCAGTTTAGGAGCACGAACTATCAATCATTGTATGGCAGCACATTTGGACGATATAAAAAAGATGAATGTTCAACTGATTTGGCAGACCGGTGAAGCTTTTTATAAAAACATCGCTCCCGAGCTATTAGCGAAGGAAGATGAGAATATTAAAATCGTTCCGTTCATAAAAAAGATGGATTATGCTTATTCCATAGCCGATATTATCATTTCACGTGCCGGTGCGATTGCGATTTCTGAACTATCCATTGTGGGAGTTCCGACTATTCTGGTTCCTTTTCCTTACGCTGCCGAGGACCATCAAACGAAAAATGCCAACGCTTTAGTCCGCGAAAATGCAGCATATTTAGTAGCTGACGCCGACGTTCCGGAAAAACTTTTCCCACTCCTTCAAAAGCTAATTAATGATGAAAATGAGTGTGATAATTTGAGTAAAAACATTGCTAAATTTGCACTACCAAACGCCATTGATGACATTTATAAGGAGATAATGACGCTTTAAAAAATTGCTGATATATAATCTCAAAACACTAATAGGCTGATGCGAAAAAAGAAAAAAGAAAAAATAGTTATTCCGGACTTAGAAATTACCGACTTTGCTGCCGAAGGCAAGGCTATGGGAAAAGATAACGGCTTAGTTATCTTTGTTGAGTACGCCGTCCCGGGCGATGTTGTTGATGTTGAGATTTTTAAAAAGAAAAAAGGATATGCCGAAGGACGAATTGTAACTCTAAGAAAGGAGTCGCCTCTCCGCCAAAACCCGATTTGTGAACATTTTGGACTGTGTGGCGGTTGTCGTTGGCAAAATCTTTCTTACCAACAACAATTACTCTATAAACAAAAGATGGTAGATGACCATTTTAAACATATCGGCAAATTTGAATACCCACCGCTCTCCCCTATCATCCCTTCCGAAAAAGAGTTTTATTATCGTAACAAACTGGAGTTTACTTTTACCGATTTGCGATGGTTGTCGGAAGAAGATATGATTTTACAACAACAAAACATACCTCTTGAAACTAATGGACTTGGGTTTCATATCCCAAAAAAATTTGATAAAATCTTAGATATTAAAAACTGTTTCCTGCAAGAAAGTCCAAGTAATGAGATTCGTTTAGCAGTTAAAAAATTGGCTATCGATTATAACATTCCATTTTACAATATTCGAAATCATGACGGAACGTTAAGAAACATAATCATTCGTACTTCGTCTACAGGGAAAGTGATGGTTATTGTTGTTTTTAAACGATTTAATGAGGATACCAAAAATCTTTTATTAGATTTAGCGAGCTTGTTTCCACAAATCACTTCTTTACAATATGTTATCAATGATAAATTGAACGATTCCATCACCGATTTAGAGCCGATTGTTTTTAAAGGCTTGCCTTATATTACGGAAAAAATCGGAGATTTATCTTTCCGGCTTGATGCGCTCTCTTTTTTCCAGACCAATCACGAACAAATGTGTCAACTTTATAAGATAGGCAAAGAGTTTGCTAATCTCACTTCACAAGATTTAGTTTATGATTTATACTGTGGGATTGGCACTATTTCTTGCTATATAGCCAAAGATGTTAAGAAAGTCATAGGACTTGAATATGTTGACTCTGCGGTGGAAAACGCACGATTAAATGCTCAATTGAACGGCATTACGAATGTTTCTTTTTTTGCCGGCGATATTGCTAAGGTGCTTACGCCTGAATTTGTTCAGCAAAACGGCAAACCCACTGTTGTAATTACAGACCCCCCGCGCACAGGCATGCACACAAAAGTGATTGAACAACTATTAGCGATGCTTCCTGAAAAAATTGTTTATATCAGTTGTAATTCCGCTACGCAAGCCCGAGACATCACGCTCCTTAATGAAAAATACAAAGTTACCAAAGTCCAGCCCGTAGACATGTTTCCGCAAACTCAGCATGTAGAAAATGTAGCACTATTGGAAAAAAGAGAAGAAATTTAACCCAAATTACGATTTTTCTTATTGTAATTATTTCGTATCTTTGCACGTCAAATGAAAGGGGTGCCCTTAAAGGCTGAGATTAAACCCAATGAACCTGATGCAGATAATGCTGCCGTAGGGAAACATTGCCTTAATTTTCATTAAAAACCCTCTTTCGGCTTTAAGTTTAACCATTTAAATTCGTAAAGAGTCATGAAAGTAAAACAGAAACAAACAACAAAACAACGTTTTATCGTAATTTCACTGCTTATTTTTTCATTTTTTTCATCTAATCTGTATGCCCAAGATGAACAGCAGGACACAATTCGTCGAGTTGAACTGGAAAGCGTAGGAATAACGTGGACACGTCCGGGCGGCGAAGAACTTTTTTCTTCAACTTATTTATCAAAAGACGATATTAAAAACTCACAAGGGAATGGCAGTATCAACAATCTTTTCGACTGTGTTCCGTCAATGGTAAGCACTTCCGATGCCGGAACGGGCTTAGGACATACCTATATGCGTATTCGCGGCATAGACCAAACGCGAATTAATGTAACTATCAACGGTATTGCGCTCAATGACGCAGAATCGCAAGGTTCGTGGTTTGTAAACCTTCCCGATTTTGGAAGTTATGTCCAAAGTTTAGATGTACAACGGGGAGTCGGCACGTCCAATAACGGAGCCGCCGCCTTCGGAGCGACTATGAACTTCACTACACAACAAGAAAATAGAGAACCCTTTCTCGAGTTCACCTCTGCAGTCGGCTCATTTAAGACTTTTCGCAATAATATTTCCGCCGGTACCGGGCTGATTAAGAATAGATTAACCGCAACGATAGGTTATTCAAATATTCAAAGTAAAGGGTATATTGATAGAGGCAATGTAAACTTAATTTCTCTCTATTTTAACACTACTTACCGACTCTTTAACGAAAAGAAGAGTCGTGATTTTGGAAAATTAGCGCTGAATATTTTGTATGGAAACGAAAAAACCGGTCAAACGTGGAACGGTGTCCCGTCCGATTCTTTAAAAACAAATCGTAGATATAATAGTTGCGGCGAATATTATGATAATGAAGGGAAAGTTCGGTACTATGAAAATGAAACGGACAACTACGAACAAACACACTATCAACTTTTTTACTCAATAAATAGAGATTTTATCAATGAGAAAAAAAAGCATACTATAAGGTTTAACGCAGGGGGACATTTAACGAGAGGAATCGGTTATTATGAAAGTTATAGAGCCAATAAAAAATTCACTGCTTACGGCATAGAAAATCTTATCATTTCAAATGATACAATAAAGAAAACCGATTTTATTGACAGGAAATATTTAGATAACTATTTTTATGGAGGGACTTTTAATTTTGAACATCAAATTACTAATATTGAAAATGAAAAGTTGAAAAATAGCAGTTTAACGTGGTCTCTCGGCGGTGCCTTGAATCATTATGACGGCGACCATTACGGAACCATTATTTGGACGAAATATGCAAAAGAAATTCCTATTAATTACCGTTGGTACAATGGAAAAGGGAGTAAATTACAAGCCAATATTTTTGGAACGCTTTCGTATAATATAAACGACAAACTTTTTTCTTATCTTGATTTGCAATATCGCTATATCGACTACAAAATCAGTGGGACGGAGGATAAATTAACCGATATTGGACAACAGTACCGCTGGAATTTCTTCAATCCTAAAATTGGAATTAATTACTCGTGGAAGAGCATCGGGAAACTTTCGCCAATTCATGCTTTTTATGGCTCTTTTGCCATCGCTAATCGTGAACCTACTCGAGCGGATTTAGTCGACTCACCGAACGACAAAAAACCCGTTCCCGAAACTCTCTTCGATTTAGAAGTTGGCTATCGGTTAAAAAGTTCTCTTTGGTCTTTTAATGCCAATCTTTACTACATGCACTATCACAATCAACTAATTTTGACGGGAGAGATTAACAATACCGGCGCCGCAATTATGACAAACGCCAAGACAAGTTATCGTGCAGGTATTGAGTTGGTGTCTTATTATCAACCTGTTAAGTTCTTTCTCTGGAAAATAAACAGCACTTTTAGCACTAATAAAATTTTAAATTACACTGAATTTATAGATGATTGGGACACGGGCGTACAACGTCAAAAAGCGATTGGATTGACGAATATCTCCTTTTCACCTAATATCATACTCACTAACGAGTTACATTTCACGATTATAAAAAAAATAAAAATTTCCGCTATAACGAAATTTGTCAGCAAACAATACTTAGATAACAGTAGTAATGATAATTACATTTTAAAACCCTATTCAACTACAAACTTAAATTTCAGCTATCAGCTACAATGCAAAGCAATCTCACAAATTGAGTTCTTTTTTTACATAAATAACATTTTCAATACCCAATACGAAAGTAACGCTTGGTTGTACAGATACTACGAAGAAGGTATTGAAAAGTTCCAAGACGGCTATTTTGCACAAGCGGGAATCAATGTTCTCGGTGGAATAAAAATGAGGTTTTAAGAAAGATATTCTTTCTGCGTCTATGAATTAAACATCATCTCCAGATTAATATCGTCCAACATTATTTTCCCATCTTCCGTTAAAAGAGGAGAAAGGAGAAATTCTATTACATCTATTTGTATTTGCTTGTTTGTGAGCAATATATAAAAAATATTATAGACTAAAAAATAGGCATAGGAGTCCAGATTTATCTCATTTTTAAAACAAAGAGAGGTATTATAATTCTCGATACTATTTTTAATGATAGAAATAAAATTATTACTTTGGTTCGAGGCGAGGAAAGCATTCGTTTTTAATTCTTGTTGAACAAAAGTATGTTCATTTTTATTACTTGCTAAAATTTCAAAAATAAAAAGCAAAACAATTTCAACGCCGTTGTTACAATGTTCTGTTTTCTCCTCAAAACGTCTTTTAAACTTATCTCTCCAGTAGTTTTGAATGATTCGTTCCATCTCTTTACGATGCTGATAACGGTTAAAAAAGGTTTTTTTAGAAATTCCTATTCCTTGAGAAATTGCTTCTACAGAAAGCTCGAACCCGTTCTCATTGAGATAATTGTATAGTTTTTCCAACTTTTTCTCTTTAACTACACTCATAAAGTCTTAAAAATAAAACAGTTAACAATTAGATAATTAATTTTTATTTTCTCCATTCTTCTTTAATTTTTAGCCCTTTTTCTGTCAAGCGGTATTTTTGTTCCGGATGATTCGGCTCAACTTCCGTCATTTCAATCCAGCCACTATCTAAGGCAACGTTAATATAATTAATCCTGAAATAGTCTCTGTTTTTTAATTGCAAAATCTCCTGCAACTCTTCTCTTGACATTTCTCCGTCTAATACCTTGATTAAATTCTTAACAGCGGTTGTTAACGAAGTTATATCTTGCATGGTAGGTTGCACGGTAGGTTGCATGGTAGGTTGCACGGTAGGTTGCACGGTGGGTTGCGGGGTATAGCGATAAATAATCGTTCTAAAATCCAAATCCTGAATAAATTCAGGTTCGGGAAGCCCATGCTCTTTCATTTTTTTCACCATAGAGAAACAACAGATAATTCAATAAACAAAAATAAATCATTTTTTAATAAAAATAGAAGTAAAATAATTCCTTTTTATTTTCTTTCGCTTTTTCTTGCCTATAATGCTCTACACGAGCAACTTAGCTGCGTGAGGGCGCAGGTGGAAAGCCCGCAAGGGCGGAAGCCGCTGGGGACGCTGCGGCAAAAAAGCGAGCTTGTAAGCTCTTTTTGCCGCTTTGCGTCCCCACGGCTTGCGACCGCGGACTTGGAACCGAAGACCGACCCCGAGCGAAGCGAGGGGGCACGCCCAAAAGAAAATTAAAATGATTATTTTAAACAATAAATAAAATTAATGTACTTTTGCATACTAACTCTAAGGTAAAAAAAGATGAAAGTTTTCAAATTCGGGGGGGCTTCTATTAAAGATGCCGATGGTGTTAAAAATCTTGCGCATATTCTTCGTTCTCACTGTGATGAGCCTTGTGTTATTGTTATTTCCGCACTTGGAAAAACAACAAATCTAATGGAGAAAATTTTAGCAAGTTACTTAGAAAAACGTGATAATCTCCAACAATTATTTGAAACATTGAAAACGAAGCACTTAGATATTGCAAGGGAATTAGATAAAAACAATGATGAAATTTCTGTTGCTCTCGAAAAAATATTTTCACAATTATCCTCTCTTTTTCTGCAAGAACCTTCGCCTAACTATGATTATGAATATGATAAGATTGTTAGTTACGGGGAACTTTTATCGACAAAATTAATCACTATCTATTTGAATCAAATTGGTATTCAATCGGTTTGGGTAGATGCTCGAAAAATAGTAAAAACAGATAATAATTTTAGAGAGGGGAAAGTGAATTGGGATCTTTCGGAGCAATTTATCAGGGAAAAGATTCAAAAAACATTGAGTAATAAAGAGATACGGTTTGTTATAACACAAGGATTTATTGCCGGAACCGAAGAGAATATTACGACAACATTAGGGCGTGAAGGGTCTGATTATTCGGCGGCAATTATTGCTTACGCGATGGACGCAAAAAGTGTTACTATATGGAAAGATGTGGCAGGTTTGTATAACGCTGACCCGAAATTTTTTGCCGAAGCTGTGAAAATTGATACGATTTCCTACGAAGAGGCTATCGAATTATCTTACTACGGAGCAACGATTATTCATCCGAAAACAATAAAACCGCTTCAAAATAAAAATATTCCTCTCTTTGTTAAATCTTTTTATAATCCTTCGGAAAGCGGAACAATAATCAGCGCCGAACAACCCAAAGAGACCGTTCCTTGCTATATTTTTAAGCGAAATCAAATATTAATTACCCTCTTCCCGAAAGATTTTTCTTTTATCGCAGTTCAAAATTTGAATGAAATATTTTCGATATTGTCTAAATATAAATTGAAAATCAATATTATGCAAAACTCTGCTTTAAGTTTTTCAATTTGTGTTGACAACATACCACAACGTGTTTCGTTGGCAATTGAGGAATTAACGGATAAATATAAAATCAAATACAACGAAAATGTTGAACTTATTACTGTGCGACATTACACGGACGATATTGTAGATAAAGTTGTTAGGAATAGAAAAATTTATGTTGAGCAAAAGGATAGAACTACGACTCAAGTAGTAGTTAGAGTTTAATAAATTTAAAGTTTAATAAATTTCCTCTATTCTAAAAATTCCTTTTTTGGCTTAAAGGGTTATTTTTCCTCTTGTGTATCTTGTGTGTCTTCTTTTTCAACTTTTTTCTCCGGTCTCATTTGGGGGAAGAAGAGCACGTCTTGGATAGATGGAGAATTAGTCATAATCATGGTCAATCTATCAATTCCGATTCCCAATCCGGCGGTCGGGGGCATACCAAATTCCAGTGCACGTAAGAAATCCTCGTCTAAAACCATTGATTCCGTATCTCCGCGTTTCCCTAATTCCAATTGTTCTTCAAAGCGTCTGCGTTGGTCAATTGGGTCGTTTAATTCCGAATAGGCGTTACAAAGCTCTTTGCCATTGCAAATAGCCTCAAAACGTTCTGTAATATTGGGTTTTGAGCGATGCTTTTTGGTTAACGGCGAAGTTTCTAAGGGATAGTCGTAAATAAAAGTCGGTTGGATTAATTTTGCTTCGCAAGTTTCGCCGAAAATCTCATCAATTAATTTTCCTTTTCCCATCGAATTGTCAACGGCAACTCCTACTTTCTTAGCAAACAATTTTAGTTCTTCTTCGTTCATTTGTGAAATATCGGTTCCGGTGAAATGTTCTATTGCTTCGTACATCGTGTACCGTTTCCAAGGTCTTTTAAAATCTATCAAATTATCTCCTACCTGGATTTTGGTTGTATTGTGCAGTGCCAAAGCCACCGTTTCAACCATCTCTTCTACTAAATTCATCATCCATTCATAGTCTTTATAGGCGACATAGAGTTCCATTTGCGTAAACTCGGGATTATGGAAACGGCTCATGCCTTCGTTGCGAAAATCTTTAGAAAACTCATAAACTCCGTCAAACCCGCCGACAATAAGTCTTTTAAGGTACAACTCATTGGCAATTCGGAGATAGAGCGTAGTATCTAATTTATTATGAAATGTTTTGAACGGGCGTGCGGCTGCTCCACCGTAAAGAGGTTGTAAAATAGGCGTTTCAACTTCTAAGTAGCCTCTTTCATTTAAGAAATTGCGTATCGTATTCACCAACTGCGTTCTTTTAATAAAGGTCTCCTTTATAGAAGGATTAACGATTAAATCCAAATATCTTTGGCGGTAACGTTGTTCGGGGTCGTGAAAGGCATCGTACACTTCTCCGTCTTTCTCCTTTACAATAGGCAACGGACGCAACGACTTGCACAATAAGGTAAACTCTTTAACGTGTATGCTGATTTCACCCATTTGCGTTATAAAAACAAATCCTTTGACGCCAATAATATCTCCAATATCCAGTTTTTTAAAAACTTGGTTATATGCTGTTTTATCTTCCGTAGGACAGATTTCATCTCGTTTCGCATAGATTTGAATTGTCCCGTGAGCATCTTGTAACTCGTAGAAAGAAACCGCTCCCATAATTCGCTGTTTCATAATTCTACCTGCTATGCTGACGTCCTGAAATTTTTCGGGAGAAGTTTTAAAATTATCGCGAATCTCTTTTGAAGTTACTGTAACCTCATAAAGCTCAGCAGGATAAGGATTTATCCCTAAATTGATAAAATCCTCTAATTTTTTTCTTCTAATAATTTCTTGTTCTGATAATTCCATTACTTTTATTATAAAATTGGATAAAATGTTACAACCAAGTTACTAAATTAAAATCCATATCATGAGGCAATAGCGGATGAGCAGGGATAATACGTATGGCACAATTCCACACGCCGGAAAATTTAGCATGTATTTGATTATGGAACGTAGCAATGCCATTCGATGTCTCAACATACTCAAACGCAAATTTCCCTTGTAAGTTCACCGTCTCCTCGTTTCTATTCGTAAAGATATACTCCATTTTGATATCTTCCGGGTGTAAATTTCCAAGTTTCAATTTAACGTAGGTATGCAAGGTCGTACCAAGGAAGAACGTATTATCTTCAACCATCGGCGGTTTCACAATTTCCACCACTTGAATGTTGTCCCAAGCCGTAATTACTCTCTCTTTCCACCGCACCAACTGTTTTGCCCTTTCAAAGTCATTTTCTATTAGTAACTCCTTACGTTTGAATAGTTTATTATAAAATTTTCGGTAATAATCTTTCAATTGTCGTTCCATTGTATAGTGTGGAGCGATACGGGCAAAATTTTGTTTTATCATTTCCACCCATTTTTCGGGAACGTCTTCGTCATTTCTATCATAAAATATGGGGGCGATTTGCTCCTCAAAAACGGCGTAGAGCGTAGCGGCGTCTAATTCATCTTGGAGACCGTGATTTTGATAGGTCGCATGTTCGCTAAGTGCCCACCCGGCGCCTTGTACGTATCCTTCCGCCCACCAGCCGTCCAACACACTAAAATTGAGTACTCCATTCATAACCGCTTTTTCGCCGCTTGTACCCGAAGCCTCCATCGGACGTGTCGGCGTATTTAACCAAACATCACAACCGGAAACAAGTTTCTTTGCGATAATCATATCGTAATTTTCAAGGAAAATTATCTTTCCGATGAAACAGGGCTTTCTCGAAAATTCAATTATTTTCTTTATCAAATCTTGACCTGCTTTGTCATGCGGGTGTGCTTTACCGGCAAAAATAAACTGCATTGGTTGGATCGGATTATTGACGAGCGTTCGTAGTCGCTCCTCATTCATAAAGAGCAGGTGCGCTCTTTTATAAGTCGCAAAGCGGCGGGCAAACCCAATGGTTAAAACATCACTACGGAGCGATTTTAGCGTTTGAACTATCAATGTCGGCGATTCATTTCTGCGTCTCATCTGTTGCTCAAGCAATATTTTCACATTATCAATCAACTCTTTACGAAGTTCATTTCGAATGTCCCAAATTTTCTCTTTGTCAACGGTAGGGATTTTTTTCCAATTCTTAGAATCGGATTGAGAAGTAATAAATTGATTACCAAATACTTTTTTATGTAAAATTTGCCACTTTTTGTGCGCCCAAGTCGGATAATGCACGCCGTTGGTAACGTAGCCGATATGAAGTTCTTCGGAAAAGTGACCATCGTAAAGATAGGAGAACATTTCGCGGGTAACGCGTCCGTGAATTTTACTAACTCCGTTAATTTCTTGAGATAATTTACAAGCTAAAATGCTCATGGAAAATTTATCATGGACATTTTCGACATCTTTTCGTCCGAACGCCATAAATTCCTCCCAAGAGATATGATATTTTTCAGGGTAAGACGCAAAATAGATACGCATAAGATCTTCGCTAAAAGCGTCATGTCCGGCGGGAACAGCAGTGTGAGTCGTGTAGAGCGAAGATGATTTTACAACTTCCATAGCAACGGAAAGAGGTAAGTGATAATCTTCCATAATATTGCGTAGCCGTTCTAAGGATAGAAATGCGGCATGTCCTTCGTTCAAATGATAAATCGTGGGTTTTATATTAAGTAACCGTAGCATTCTTATGCCGCCGATACCGAGCAAAAATTCTTGTTTTAACCTGTTTTCAATATCTCCACCATATAAATTGTAGGTTGTTTTTCTATCTTCGGGGGAATTTTCATTAAAATCGGTATCCAAAAGGTAGAGAGAAACCCTACCTATGTCAACTTGCCAAATTCGAGCATAGAGATTACGTCCGGGCAGGGCAACACTAACCTTAGCAAAATTGCCGTTTTCATCTCTGATGGGAGTCATAGGCAGTTTTGAGAAACTTTGATTCGGATAGTGATTGATTTGATCTCCCAACTGTGAAATTTGTTGTGCAAAATAACCGGAACGATACAACAAGCCGACAGCAATCATATTCACATTCGAGTCGCTGGCTTCTTTGAGATAGTCGCCCGCTAACATACCCAAACCGCCCGAAAATATCTTTAATTCATTGGTAATACCGAACTCCATGCTGAAATAAGCGACTTGGTCGTGGTCATTCGGTTGCTTTTTACTCATATACTCCTGAAACTCGTCATAGACGGCATCCAATTTTTTGATAAAAGCGGCATCGTTGTTAAACCGCTGAATCACATCAAGGGGAAGAACTTGTAACACATGAATCGGATTTTCTTCCAGTTCGGTCCACCGTTTCGGACCTGCGATTTCCATAAAAAGTTCACGTGCCTGATAGTTCCAACTCCACCACAAATTATAAGCCAGCTCTTCTAACTTTTTGAGATTCTCGGTCAAATAAGATTTAACGGTAACTCGCTTCCACTTCGGCTCCGGCTTTTTAATTTTAGTTGCGATTAAATCAATTTTTGACGTTTTATCTTTAAAAAGCTCAAACCGTAAATTGGCTTTGGTAATAGCAATATCATAAACTTTTAAATAATTGGCATATAATTTTTCCCACAACGCCTCTTTAGCAATCTCGAACGCCTTAATTTTATTCTCCTTTACCTCGTCTGGCGTGCATTCGGCAAAGTAAGAAATGGCACGAGCGAGTTCAAAGCAAACTTGTTCATCATTGTAATCACTCCGATGTATCACCCAAGCACTTTTCTGATTTCCAAAGTTGTTCTTCACCCACATTCCGAACCCGGCAAGTGAAGTAGTAATCGTAGGAATACCAAACGCAACACTCTCTAACGGCGTATAACCCCAAGGTTCATAATATGAAGGGAATACGGATAAATCAAAACCTATAAGCAGGTCGTAATATGTTAAATTGAAAATCCCGTCGTGTCCGTTCAAATAGACCGGAATAAAGATAACCTTCACTTTACTTTCGGGTGAATTATCAATGTTAAGACGATTTAATTCTTTAATAATCGGGTCATCGTTTGGTGCGTGGAGCGGATGCGTAGCATAATCTCTTAGAACGGCATTATTACTATCGGTGTAAACGACTTTATTATTAATTTTTTCGATTAACTCTTCACGCATACCGCTTGTGCCCGCAGGAATAGCAAGGAAAGCAATAATTTCCCTATCTATCTCTCGTTTTTGCAATTCCGCTAACGCCCGAATAAAAACATCAATTCCTTTATTTTTAAATTCATATCTTCCGCTATTAATTACAAAAAGCGGATTCTCGCTAATGGGTTGTTGTAGCAGCGCAGATGCCACTTGTTTTAATCGTTTTCTGGCGACAGCTCGTTTTTCATCATATAGCTCGTCCTTCGGAACAAAATTGTTCTCAAATCCGTTAATAGTAACAACATCTGCCGGTTTCTTAAAGAAGGCGACACACTCTTTATTCGTAATTTCGCTCACCGTTGTATAGCCGTCTGCAATATTAGCCGAAAGATATTCCAATGAAAATTTTGATTGCACATTGAATTTAGATGCCGTCAGCAACGGGTCGTACTGTTCAATATTTTCGTAAAGTGGCAAGCCGTTACCGGCAATACTTCTACCGAGAACGGTAGCATGAGTTGTAAAAACCGTTGCAATTTGCGGTGCAGTAGTATTCAAATGAAGAATCCCCGTACCGGTCATCCATTCATGAAAATGAGCCACAATATTATCTTGAGCATTACAATAAAATTGATAAAAACTCTCAATTACTCTACCTGCGGCGTAGCCAAACAGGGCAGGCTCAACGTAATCCCACTGTCCCGAAATAGAATCAAGTTTATATTTGAGCCAAAATTGGGTCAGGATTTCATTTTTTTTCTCAAAAAACGGAGTAAAATCGACTAAAATTACCACCGGATTACCGCTAATATTCCACCTACCGATTCGTATACGCAAGCCCTCTTGCCAGGCAACCGCTTTCCAATTCTTATAAAGCGAAAAATCTTCGATAAATTCATCGGCTTTCCCATTTTCAATAGACAAATCCGGTCCTATGCAGATATAATTATCCTTAAATTTATTAACGACTGTAAATGACTTTGTTGAGAGTACGGTATGAATCCCACCGACTTTATTACAAATCTCCCAACTAGTCTCAAAAATATAATCAGCTTTTTTCATAATTCAATAATAATAGCTTTCGTAAAAAAGAGTGCAAAGATACGGAAAATAATAATTATATTTTTTATCTTGGCGTGCCCCGTTCGCTGTCGCTCACGGGTCGGCGCCCGGTTACAAGTCCGCGGGCACAAGCCGTGGGGTCGCAAGGCGGCAAAAAGAGCTTACAAGCTCGCTTTTTTGCCGCCGCGTCCCCTGCGGCTTCCGCCCTTGCGGGCTTTCCACCTAAGCGCCTCACGCAGCCAAGCTGCTCGTATAAAGCATCTTATGAAACGATTTAAAGTGGAACGTAATTTGCTGTACCACAATGGTAATAGGGTACTTCTAATTTGCTCTCTTTTTAAGTGAAATTCGCATGGTTGTGCCTTTGCCGACCAGCGACTTAAGAACAAAGAGTTTCCCTTTATGATACTCAACAATAATTCGTTTTGCTAAGGTTAACCCGAGCCCCCACCCTCTTTTTTTGGAAGTATAACCGGGATTAAAAATAGATTTTTGCCGCTGCCCGGATATTCCTTTGCCGGTATCGCTAATATCAATATGTACCCACTTTTCTTCCTCAATAATGCTTAGAAGAATAACGCCCTTGCCATCTATCGCATCGACAGAATTTTTGCAAATATTTTCTATGACCCACTCAAAAAGATAACGGTTAATAGGTACAATAATTTCCGGATTTTCCGGAATAATAAACTTAATATCAATTTGTTTGGAGAGGCGTGCTTGAAGATAAAGAACAAAATCTTGCAATACGGTTACAATATTTTCGGGTTGAAATTCAGGGATAGAGCCGATTTTAGAAAAACGTTGAGCAATCGTCTCTAAGCGGTGCAAATCTTTATCTATTTCTGTTATAATCGTCTCATCGACATTATTTTCTTTTAACAATTCGTTCCATGCCAACAGCGCCGAAATAGGAGTTCCCAACTGATGCGCCGTCTCTTTTGACATTCCCACCCAAACTTGATTTTGTTCGGATTTTCTTGCGTAACTAAATAGTAGATAGGCAACTACAAGAAAAATAAGAATAATTATAAATTGAATAAACGGAAAATATCGTAATCGCGTTAAAACTGTTGATTCTTTATAAAAAACGTAACAAGTTCCTTGTTCCGGCAACTCAATTTCTATTGGCAGATTCACATTTTTCATTGTTTTCAACAAAATTTTCCAATCTACCACCTTAGAGGTATCAATATTTCCGTATGTAATAATTTTTTCCTGTGTACTGTCCGTAACAATAACGGGTAAAGAGGTATTGTTAATCACAACTTCTTGAAAAAAGGACTCGATTAAGTCATTTAAGACTTTACGTAATTGGGAATATATTTGTGATTCTTTATAGTAAATAACATTATAACTTTGTTTGTAGTAAGGGATTTTAAGAATTTCATACGCTTGCAATTTATCTCCCAATTCATAAATATTCTTCATTTTACCTATTTCAGGGTCAACGTTCACGGAGTAGTCAATATCTCCTTTTTCATTGGTAATAATTGTAGGAATTGTTGAATTTGAGGAGATAACATCGGTATAAAACGTCATATCTTCGTCCAAGGACGCTTCATTGGCTTTTTTAAGAGCTTGCACTAAGAGTTTTGCTCGTTTTCCTTCTTCTTTTCTAATATTTTCAAAGAAATCTTCCGTGTAATTCACTAATTCGGCTTTAGCAGTAATAGCATCTGCCCAAATTTCAACTCTTTTTTTCTCTTCGTAGGCAATTTCTTGTAATAAAGTATTCGAGGCATAAATAATCAATATAAAAGCAATAATGGCGGTAAAAAAGAGCAACCATTTCCACCGTTTTTTGTTTCTATAGAGATTATTTTTCTTTTTCATTTTTTAATTATAATGGTACGATTCCCACTATCTCACGGACATTTTTAACTGTTTTTTTAGCACTTTCACGGGCTTTCTCTTGCCCTTCACGTAAAACCTTACGTAAATAATCATCATTTGTTTTTAACGACAGAATTCTATCGTAAATAGGAGCTGTAAAGTTCACTAAATCTTCGGCTAATTGTTTTTTCAAATCGCCATACCGAATAGTACATTGGTCATATTGTTCATTAAAATACTGCAATGTTTCAGCTGAAGAGACGGCTTGTAATAAGGTAAACAAATTTTCCACGGCCTGTGATTTAGGCATTCCGGAGGCAGTCGGACCCGAATCGGAGACGGCACGCATAACCTTCTTACGTATTATTTCGGGCGAATCGGACAAGAAAATTGCAGAGTTCGCATTGTCCGACTTTGACATTTTCGTTGTTCCGTCAAGACCCGGTATTTTCACCAATTCTGCTCCGAAATTATAAGCAATAGGGAGCTTAAAAAATTCTACTCCGTAGATATTGTTAAATCGTTGAGCAAAATCACGCGTCAATTCCAAATGTTGCTCTTGATCTTTACCTACCGGCACTTTATCGGCATGATGTAACAAAATATCGGCGCTCATCAAAATAGGATAAATAAGCAAGCCGGCATTAACATTATTGGGTTGTCTACGCACCTTCTCCTTAAACGATGCAACTCGTTGTAATTCACCCACATAAACATTCATAGAGAGGAGTAAATTCAACTCACAAACTTCCGGCACATCGCTTTGCACGTATATTACTGCTTTTTCCGGGTCTAAACCTGCCGCTAAGTAATCGACAAGTACATTTTTAATATTTTCTTTTAAATCCTCCGGTTTCGGGTGGGTCGTCAACGAATGATAATCTGCAATAAAGAAAAAACAGTTATTCTCTTCTTGCATCGTTATAAAATTTTTTAAAGCTCCAAAGTAATTACCGAGATGTAAATATCCGGTTGGGCGTATACCACTAACAACAGTATCCATATTCATTTTTACATTTGTTATTTTAAATTTTCGAAAGCGTAAAACGCCTCTTTATATTTTTGGGGTATTTCTATTGACCTGAATGTTGCTCTATCGTAGCCGGCAAGAACCGACTTACTAAGAGTTTTAATTTCGTTCGTATTCAAATCTCTAAGCGACTGCATCATTTTAACACTCTTATTTCCAACATGATACACAGATGTTTCACATACAACACGATCCTGTATCAAAATAGGCTTCATAAAATCCATCTCAAGATGCACTAAAACCATAGTCAAGGTTCCCCAATCGATTTTCTCTTGCATAATATGTTCCAAATAGGCACTTCTTCCCACATCGAAGAAATGAGCTTGTGAGCCGTTATTAACGTGTGCGAACGGGTCTAAATCGCTCATTCTTATTTGAATCGGAATTGAAAAACGAAAATTGGGCAACGTTGGCTGATTCATAATCTATTTTCTCCTTTTCTCAATTTTATCTAATCGGTTTAATCCATCAATTGCAGGTTCAAAATTTTCTTTCAATTTCAACGAATACATATAATCTTGTCGTGCATTATCGTACTGTTCCAATTTTTCAAAGGCTATTCCCCGATTGCAAATTGCTTGAAAGAACTCCGGATTTAATTCTATTGCTTTTGTAAAAAAGGCGACTGCTTCTTCAAAATTTTGCTCATAAACCAAGTCAATATAACCAATATTATGAAGTGCTTTTAAGTGTTGCGGCTCGAACGTTAGTAGCTGTTTGTACTCCTCTTTAGCTTTTTCGATTTCTCCTAATTCTTGAAACATCAGCGCTAAATTATATCGGATTTCACTGTTTTTTGGGTCTACTAACAAGGCATTTTGATAGTAGGAAATAGCCAGAGGGTCGTTACGTTTTTGAAAAATATACCCCAATTCTAAAAACGCTTTAACTTCTTTCGGGTCTTGGTCGATTGTCAGTTGTAGCATACGAATGGCACCGGTCGTATCTCCTTGTTGTTTCAATAAAAACGCACGAATAAGGTGTACTCGAGGATTGTGATTCTGTTTTTGTAAAGCTGCATCTAACTCTCTATTACAATCTTCCACCATTTTAAGATGGAAATATAACTCCGCCAATTTTAACCTTGCTTCGTTATTTTCCGGCTCCAGACGAATCGCTTTTTGCAGCATCTCTTCCGTATCATCGGTCTTACGTTGAGCAAAATAGATGTCTGACAAAGAGATATAATATTTGGCAACTTCAGGAGCTAAGGCAATACTTTTCAATATATCTGCTTGAGCTTTATCTATCTCTTTATGTTCGTAATAATATTGGGCACGCAGATAGTATAATTCCGCATCTTTAGGAGATTTGTCAATTTTTTGACTCAACTCCGCCAATTCTTTAGGTAAAGAGGCATAATTATTCTCTTTTTTTGTATTACAGCCAAGTATAAGTATGAAAATCGTAAGATAAAAACAGAATCTTCGTAACATAAGAATGATTTATTGATTTGATTTGCAAAAATATAACTTTTTCCGTTAAAGAAGAAAGAGAGAAAAATTATATCCGTTAAGATTTTAATTCTACGGCTACCCACGCCGTTTTTCCGCCTAATGACGGATTTAATTTATAGACGGTTACTTCAACTTTTTCCACTAAAGGATACTTGTCTTTTAATGTTTTAATAATTTGGTAAGCCACGCTTTCAATAATATTAGCACTTTTGCTCATAATTTGCTTAATATCATTATAAACCGACTGATAATTAACCGTTTGTGATAAATCATCTCTCTTTGCGGCTTTTTCAAAATCTCCGCGTAGAACGACATCAACTTTAAATCGCGTACCGATTTCTTTTTCCTCGTTGTAGCAGCCATGGAAAGCATAAAATTCCATACCTGAAAGTATAATTTTACTCTTCATTTCACATCATATTGATAAGTTCTTCTATCATTTTTCGGTCATTCTGCAATCTTGGCACTTTATATTGTCCTCCCAGCTTATTTTTCTCACCTAACCACTTTATAAACAGTCCATTCGGAGCAATAACAATTTGCGGACGTTTTAAAATTAAATCATCTGTTCTTTTCGCCTCGTAATCTGAATTTAATTCCTTTAATTTTCTATCTAAAGTTTCTATAAAATTTTCAAGATTATCCGGTTTTTGTGTAAACTCAATCAACCACTCGTGTCCGCCGCTGGAATTTTCAACATTTGCATAAATAGGTGCTACCGTATACTCGTTTAAAATAGCGTTGGTCGCTTCGCACGCAGTTTTAATTGCTTTATCCGTATTATCCACTACCAACTCCTCGCCAAAAACATTGATAAAATGAGTTGTTCTTCCGGTAATTTTAAAACGGTAAGGATTAAGGGAGGTAAACTTGATAGTATCTCCCAATTTATATCTCCATAATCCTGTCAATGAGGTTATTACCAATTCATACACTTTATTTAGCTCAACATCGGACAGTGGAATAATTTTATCTGTTGCGACTCCTGTCTCGTTTATCGAAATAAATTCATAGAAGATTCCATGGTCAGTTAGTAGGAGTAATTCATCGGAATTTTTTTGGTCTTGAAAGCCGAAAAATCCTTCCGAGGCGTTATACATATTCATATAAAAGAGCCTGTCGTTATTCATAATCTCTTTATACTCATTAATATATGGTAAAAATGCTACTCCTCCGTGAAAATAGACTTCTAAATTCGGCCAAACATCGTTAATTGTCTCTTTACCGCTTATTTTCAAAACTTCTTTTAAAACAAGCAACATCCAAGAAGGAACACCCGAAAGTGATGTAATATTTTCATCAACAGTATTTTGGGCAATTTTTTGTAATTTCTCATGCCAATTACTACCAAGTAAAATTTCTCTATTGGGTGCTTTCAGAAAATCTCCTAAAACCGGTATATTATTCATTAAAATTGCGGATACATCTCCGCATTTTACTTTACAATTTCCGTCTAGTTCGTGAATGGTTCCTCCCAAGGTAATTCCTTTTCCATTAAACATTTCCGTTTCCGGAAAAAGATGACAATAGAAAGTAAGAGAATCACGTGCCGCGAGGTAGTTATTATTTTTTAGCGCTTCTTCTGTAATAGGAATATATTTACTTTTCGTTTGCGTAGTCCCTGATGATTTCGCCACCCAATCAATTCTACTATTCCACAACAGATTATTTTCACCTTGCATAATACGATTAATGTAGGGCATTAATGAATTATAATTTTGCACCGGTAATTGAATAGAAAATTTAGAGTAGCTCCAGCGGTTTTTCATTCCGAACTGTTTGCCGTATGTAGTCTTCGAGCCATTATCGAGAAGATAACTCAACCATTTATTCTGTGATTCAAGGGGTTGCTCCAACAATATTTTGATTCTTTCCTCACGTAAACTAAAGAACGCTCGTATTGCTGAATTTACTAATCTCATTGGAATGATTTTTTTAATATTTTTACCGTCCAAAAATACAAAAAAATGATTATACATTCATATCCCAAAATTAATATTGGATTAAATATTCTTAATAAAAGAGAAGATGGTTATCACAATATCGAAACGATTTTCTATCCGATTTTTTTATTTACTGATACTTTATCTATATCACCGTTTAAAAATGGCATAAAATTCAGTACAAGAGGTAAATACCACGTTCCTGATGACAGCTCGAATCTCTGTTTAAAAGCTGTAAATCTTCTCCGAACAGATTACCGATTCATTGACAATTTTGCGTTAGAACTGAATAAAAATATTCCTATTGGCGCTGGTTTGGGCGGCGGTTCAAGTAATGCAGCTGCTACCTTAAAACTCCTTAATCAATACTTCGAGCTACAACTTTCCGAGCAAGATTTAATAATATTAGCTGCAAAATTGGGTAGTGATGTTCCTTTTTTTATTAAGTCATCACCTTCGCTTGGCACTGGGCGGGGTGAAATTTTAGAACCGATTACTCTCGATTTGAAAAACAAAAAAATCTCAATCATTGAGACCGATATTCACATATCGACAGCTGAAGCATACGCAAATTGCGAGCCCAAAATGCCAACTACTTCACTAAAAGAGGCGATAAAACTTCCTATTGTTGAATGGAAAAATCAAATCATCAACCAATTTGAGAAGCCTATTTTCTCAAAATTTCCCGTTCTAGCTACGATAAAGGACGAATTATATAGACTTGGTGCGGATTATGTTTCATTAACCGGTAGCGGTTCAGCAATTTATGCTATCGGCGACCAAAGATATGAACTTTAAAATTTCTATATTCCATCTCTTTTCCGTATTTTTGCAAATCAAAATTGAAATCTAAAGATGATAAATTTCACTTTTTTAAAACAAATAACTATTTCTCCAAGGAAACGATACAAGGATTGGGTTTCTGAAATCATAAACACAAAAGGGTATAAAATCGGAAACATACACTATATTTTTGTTGATGACGACTATCTTTTAGATTTAAACAAAAAATATCTTAACCATGATTGGTACACTGACATTATCACCTTTGATTACAGCGAAGGAGATACTTTAAGCGGTGACATATTTATCAGTGTAGATAGAGTAACGGAAAATGCCAAAGAGTATAAAGTTAAAAGGGAAGAAGAGTTATTACGAGTTATGGCACACGGCATTTTGCATTTATGTGGATTAAACGATGAAAGCGAAGAAGAAAAGTTGGAAATGAAGAAGAATGAGGATAGTGCCATCGAACGATTTTATCAATTTCAAAAAGATAACTAAAAGAAAATAAGAGAATTACGGATTTGTTTCACGTGGAATATGGATAAAAAATATGATATAATTGTTGTTGGTGCAGGACACGCCGGTTGTGAAGCCGCCGTTGCCGCTGCCAAGATGGGCTCTAATACATTATTGATTTCAATGAATCTTTATTTGGTCGCTCAAATGTCGTGCAATCCTGCCATGGGTGGTATTGCGAAGGGACAAATAATTCGTGAAATTGACGCTCTCGGCGGTCAGACGGGTATCGTTACCGACAATACAATGATTCAGTTCCGCATGCTCAACAGGTCGAAAGGTCCAGCTATGTGGAGCCCCCGCGCACAATGTGATAAACAAGCCTTCTCTCTATTTTGGAAAAAGATATTGGAAGAACAAGAAAATCTATACCTGCGACAAGCAACGGTTAATGAACTTATATTAGAGGGACGATCCGTCATAGGAGTAAAAACTTTAGAAGGTGAAACTTTTTACGGAAAGAAAATTATACTAACCAACGGCACTTTTCTTAATGGCAAAATACATATTGGCGAAATAAATTTTTCGGGAGGCAGACTTGGCGAGTCGGCTTCGTTTGGACTTTCCGAACAACTGAAAAATTGTGGTATAATCACCCGAAAACTCAAAACCGGAACCCCCGTGAGAATTGATGGGCGAACGATAGATTTTGCTAAACTTATCGAACAAAAAGGAGATGATAATCCAACGCGGTTTTCATTCACGCAAACTCCAACGCTTCAAAATCAACTTAGTTGCTGGATAAGCTATACCAACGAAACGGTACACAACATCTTGAGAACCGGTTTTGACGCCTCTCCCCTATTTCAAGGCAGAATAAAAGGCGTTGGTCCTCGCTATTGCCCCTCAATAGAAGACAAAATCGAACGATTCTCCGACAGAAATCGTCACCAACTTTTCCTCGAACCGGAAGGAAAAGATACTTACGAATACTATTTAAACGGCTTTTCTTCGTCACTACCCGAAGAGATACAATTGAAAGCTCTAAAATATATACCGGGACTGGAAAATGCCGTGGTAATTAAACCCGGTTATGCTATCGAATATGATTATTTTGACCCGACTCAACTCCATTTTTCTTTAGAATCTAAAATTCTCGCAAATCTCTATCTTGCCGGTCAAGTAAATGGGACTACCGGCTACGAAGAAGCGGGCGGACAAGGACTAATTGCCGGAATAAACGCTTCCCTCGCCATTAAAAACCAAGAACCGCTAGTTCTTAAAAGAACGGAAGCCTACATCGGCGTCTTGATTGATGATTTAGTTACAAAGGGCGTAGAAGATCCTTATCGAATGTTTACTTCACGCGCTGAGTATAGAATCCTACTTCGTCAAGATAACGCCGACAAACGACTAACGCCCATCGGCTATAAGTACGGATTAATCGATGATAAACGAATGGAAAAGATGAATGAAAAGTATCAAAGACAAGAAAATTTGATACAATTTATAAAAAGTGCTAAAATTGAACCTAAGAAAATCAACTCATTCTTAGTTGAAGCCGGCACATCCACTCTCTCCCAAAAAACGACTTTACAAAATATTCTGCTTCGCCCGCAAATTTCAATTTGGAATTTAATAGAACATGATTCTTCATTAAATGAATATGCTAAAAACCAAAATATTAATAATGAAGAGCTCGAAAATGTAGAAATTGCAATTAAATATGAGCACTATATCCAAAGAGAAGAAGAGTTAGCAAAAAAAATGATGCACTTAGATACCGTTAAAATTCCCCCACAGATAGATTATCATAAATTTCCATCTCTTTCAATTGAGTCGCGAGAAAAATTATCAAGAGTGAGACCGACAAATTTGGGACAAGCATCGCGAATCAGTGGAGTAACTCCTTCTGATATTGTTACGCTGATGGTTTTCTTAAATAATCAAAACTCCGGAAAAAATAACTAAAATTAATCGTATAAAAGATTGATTATCAAATGATTAAAAATAATACTGATTTTAAGTATAGAAACTTAAAAATTTGAAATATTTATTTACTTTTATAAAAAAACGTCTTAAAACGTCTGTTTTAATAATCAAGTCTGATAATCAATGAATTAATGATTAGTAGCTCCGCCGGGAATCGAACCCGAATTTAAAGTTTAGGAAACTTTCGTTCTATCCATTGAACTACAGAGCCAAAATATTTTTTTGCAAAATTACACTTTTTTAAAAACTAAATTGTGCAATAAATATAAACTATTTTTTCTTCATAAAAATATAAAATCAAGTTTCTGTTAATTACAGTATTTAGAATTGAAATATTGCATATTTTTGCACTAATCATTTTTCAAATTTAAAATTTTAAAATTATGTCAAAAAGAACTATCGTAGCAATGCCTGGTGATGGCATAGGTAAAATCGTATTAGAAGAGTGTATACGACTATTGGATGCTGCCGGATTTGAAGCCGACTATGTGAATGGCGACATCGGTTGGGATTTCTGGTGCAAAGAGGGTAATCCTCTTCCAGCCCGCACAATTGAACTCTTAGAAAAGCATAAAATTGGTCTATTCGGTGCGATAACTTCTAAACCGAAAGATAAAGCCGAAGCCGAATTAGCTCCCGAACTTCGAAACAAAGGGCTTGTTTATTTTAGTCCTATCGTTACAATGAGACAAAGATTTAAAATGGACATTTGCATGCGCCCGTGCAAAGCATTCAAGGGAAATCCTCTTAATTTTATTAGACGTACTGCTGACGGCGGTTTTGAGGAACCTCTTGTAGATACTATGGTATTTCGTCAAAATACTGAAGGGCTATACGGTGGCGTAGAATGGAGTAACGCTCCCGATATCGTTTGGGACGCAATGATGACACATAAGAATTTTGAGAAAAACTTTAGCGGTCATCCAAGAAATGAAGTATTTATCTCTACCCGTATTCTCACTAAAAAATATAGTGAACGTATCTTAAGAGCCGCCTTTGACTATGCGAAAGAGAGAAATTTAAAAGGCATCACTGTTTGCGAAAAACCTAATGTGATACGCGAAACTTCCGGCATGATTCTCAAATTAGCACAAGATATCGCTAAAAAGGATTATCCCGAAATATCGGTTTGGGATACGAATATTGATGCACAGATGATGTGGTTGACAAAAAATCCTGAAGATTATAACGTAGTTGTTTCCACTAATATGTTCGGTGATATTTTATCGGACGGATTTGCAGGATTGGTTGGAGGATTAGGTTTTGCAAGTTCCGCACAATTTGGAGAAAGCGGTGTTGCCGTTTTTGAACCTACGCACGGGTCGGCACCTAAATATGCCGATTACGAAATTCCTATCGTTAATCCAATTGCGATGTTCCTCTCCGCCTGTATGATGTTAGACTATATCGGCGAAAAAGAACTATCGCAAAAAATTCAAAACGCTATTGCAACGGTAATAAAAGAAGGAAAAGTACGGACGTATGATATGATGAAACTTCGTGGTTCTCAAGATGTTATACACAAAGGCGCTGCTTCTACGAAACAAATGACAGACGCAGTAATTGCAAAATTATAAAATAATCTTCTTACCATACACCACTATCAACTTACATTATATAGTGTTCTGTATGAGCAAGTTAGCTGCGTGAGGGCGCAGCCGGAAAGCCCGCAAGGGCGGAAGACGCTGGGGACGCAGCGGCAAAAAAGCGAGTTTATGAGCTCTTTTTGCCGCTTTGCGTCCCCACGGCTTGCGCCCGCGGACTTGCAGGCGAAGACCGACCCCGAGCGAAGCGAGGGGACACGCCCTAATAAAAAATCAAATTATTAAAAAAGGAAAAAGAATGATAACGCTATGATTCTCTTTTGTGATTTTCCTCCCACTGAATATTGAAAAAATCCTCTTGCTGAGAACGATAATAATCGTATAACTCCTTATTTTTTTTGAAATAACGATTTAGAAAGAAATAACGCTGCACTTTATTGTTTAACTTATTCATTCTATTACGTTTAGAAAATGCATTAGCGAAAACCTTTTTGAAATTTCCTCTAATTTTAGTTTGTTCCAACTGTTTAATCATGATTTCGGTAAATGGTATATTTACCGGACAAACTACGTCACAATTGGCACAAAATGTTGTATTTTTAGTTATAATTTTAGCAATCTCTCCCCTATTCTTGTTTTTTAATGTTATCAAATCGACAGGAGAATATTGCCCGGTAACCTTAAAGACAGGACAAACTTCCTTGCAACGACCGCAATCAATGCAATAGAGAGCCTCTCTAAACGAACTACTTTCTAAAATTGAAGAGACTCCATTATCATATAACAAAAGATAAATTTTTACCTGTTCGGTTCTATAATTGGGAGTTTCTGAACCAAAAACTTCATCTTCACAAATTTTAGCAAAAGGAGTTTGAATAATTTTAACATCATTAGGCAGAAAAGTATGATTTTTGTAATAAGATTGTAAATATAAAATAGGTTCTAAATCTTGTTCACGAACAATTAATTTATTAATATCCAATAAGATAGCAAGATTACTAACTTGATTCAAGGAATTATTAATTTCCCGATTTATAAAAACAATATCACCGGTTTCTACAACGGCAAAATCAGCTTTTGTTACCAATAAATCGCTGTTTTCATACTTATTCACAAAATCGTGAAGTGGAATTTTCCTAATCTGTTGTGTTGAATTATTAAAAAATTCCGGAATTTCATCTAAATCGAAACAAACAGTTCTATAAGAATTTCTGTTACAGATAGATAAGAGACATTCAGAAAGCTCAAAATCATCATTGACCCAACGTACATTAATTTGATTATCATTTGCTTTTTTCTCAAAAGCCAATAGATGTCTCTCCATCTCTTCGATGTAGATTCTCCTAATAAAATTGGCTCTTTGTCGGAGGAGAGAAAAATTGATTAAGTTGTCGTCGTTCATATTGATGATTAATGATTGTAATTGATTTTTGTAACTCTTAAAGCATGTCTTCCTCCTTCAAAAGGAGTAGAAAAGAAACAATTTATAATTTCGAAAGCCAAGTCGGAAGAGATGAATCTTGCCGGCAATACAAGGACGTTAGCATTGTTATGGCTACGTGCGAGGCGAGCAATTTCCACATTCCATGACAACGCTGCACGGACATTGTTATGTTTATTCGCAGCCATGGCTACCCCATTTCCCGAACCGCATAATAAAATACCCCATTGTGCTTCGTCATTTTCTATTTTTTTGGCTAATTTGTGCGCAAAATCGGGATAATCTACACTTTCGGAAGAGAATGTTCCTAAATCTTCAATCGTAAATTTACTTCTGAAATTATGAATTATACTCTCTTTCAATTCATAACCCGCATGATCTGACGCAATTATAATTTTCACAGCTTTAACCTTTATATTGCAAAAATAGTAAAATTGTTCTTATTAACATCGTTTGTTATTATTTAGTTTATAACTCTTAAAAACCGAGAATTTAGTGTGAATAACTTTTTGTATTTAAACTTATCAATAGTTTTCCCGATATTTTTCGTCTTTTCAACAACTTTTATTAACTAATTTTTTATGACAACTTGATAATATTTTTCAACATTTTGATTTTTTTCTCATTTATATATAAATTATTACTTCTTTAATTTTCAAACGATTATTACAAATAGATATGTTAGTAAGATGTTTATAACAAATCATAACTTAAAATCCAAATAAAAGTGAAAAAATTATTCAACATATTAACATCAGTTATATTATTCTTATAATCTTTATAAATTTAAAAAAATAGAAAGAATAATTAGTAATTTTACCTTACTTTTGTACCATGAAAAAAGCAAAAAAAATAATCTTATTTCTTCTTTTTTTCCCGACAATTCTCTTTGCTCAAAAGGAATTTAGTGCAAAAATATATGATGGAATAAACTTTACTCCCATTGATGAAGCAATTATCTACAATTTAACTTCAGGAAATTACGTTTTTTCAGATAAAAATGGAAATTTTACCATTTCCGTTAAATTAAATGACACTTTGGTAATTTCTAAATCTATTTATCGCCAGTTAGTAGTTATCATGGACAAAGATAACATAGATTTTAAAAATGAGAGTTTTTTACTTTACCACAAAGCAATTTTATTAAAAGAGGTAAGTGTTTATGCGTTAAATCCTAATTATGAGGGATTTAAGAAAGATGTTATTGCTATCAAACTTCCCGAGGTTTATGAAAAATTGCGGGGAGTTCAACTCTCGGATGAAGATTTAATGAATGCCGAATATCAAACGAAAGGACCGAATATATTGAGGAACACACCTTTAGCAAGTCCGATTACCTTTTTATATAACAGATATAGTAAAAAGGCGAAAATGAAGCAGTTATATAATGAAATGGTGCAATATGAAGATGAAATCGACAAATTAGAAGCAAAATATAATCGGGAATTAGTAAGGGAACTCACCGGGTTGAATGATGATAATTTAATGGAATTTATGGTCTTTTGTCGGTTTAGTTATTACGATTTAATTCGCTGGACGCCGGAGCAAATAATTACAAAAATTAAAGATAAATTCGACGAATACGAATATTATAAAGTTTTAAATGACGATTACGATTAAAAATTACTGTTTTTTGTAATATTTCCGCTCATATCTACCGATAATCTTTCCGGAAGATCAAATAAATTTTTAATATTTTCAGGATTAAAAACATTTTTCAGTTCTCCGTAACGAAATACTTTTCCGTTTTTAAGCATTAAAATCTTTTTTGCATACTGATTGATAATAGATAAATTATGCACTACAATTAAAATTGTAATCTTTTGATTTTCATTTAATTGTGATAAGATATCCATAATTTCAAATTGATGTGTAATATCGAGATTTGAGAGTGGTTCGTCAAGAAGGAGAATCGGTGTATTTTGTGCAATAGCGCGAGCAATTAACACACGTTGTCGCTCTCCCCCACTCAATTGGTCGGTAAATTTGTTTTGTACATTAATTAAATGTGTCATTTCAAGAGCTTCCATCACAATTTCCTTATCTTTTGAAGAAAAGGTTTCCCAGCGATTTTGGTGGGGATTTCTACCCATCATAACGGTGTCAAAAACCGAAAAATTAAACAGGGAGTCGTTATATTGAGGTACATAAGCTATATTTTTTGCTATATCTCGCGTTTTTAGTTTATCTAAATTTTTGTTATTAATAATAATGTTGTGGTTAGTTGGCAGTATTCTTGCTAACACTTTTAATAAAGTTGTTTTTCCTGAGCCGTTTGGACCGATTATGGCGCAAAAATCTCCCTTTTCAAAATGCACGGAGACATTTTTAAGAATATCTTTTTTCTCGTTTTTGTATTTATAAGATAAGTTTTCAGTCGTTATCATCATATAAATTCTTTTTTTCTTCGAATGAGGAGATAGATAAAATAGGGAGCTCCTGCCATAGCAGTAATACTTCCTACCGGTAATTCGGAAGGAATAGCAATTATTCTCGCTAAGGTATCGGCGATTAGCATAAAAATAGCGCCTACAAAAAGCGAAAATATAAAAACGGTACGAATATTGTTTCCCACTAAAATTCGTACAATATGGGGCACAATTAAGCCTATGAAACCGATAACTCCGCAGATTGAAACGGCGGTAGCAATGAGAACCGAAGCCGCCGAAAGTGTTAAAATGGTGATTTTTTCAGTATTAACCCCTAATGTTTTTGCCGTTTCACTACCTAACTGCAAGATATTAAGGTCTTTAGAGTGATAATAAAGAATAAATATTACGGGAATCATAATTGAGATTAATAAGAGAATATCACTCCAACTTGTCGTGCCAAAACTTCCCATTGTCCAAAAGATTATCTTTTGCATTGATTCTTGATTAATTACGATAAGAAGCGTAATAATGGCGGAGAGGAAGAAATTTATGGCGATTCCTATTAATAACAGCGAGTAGGTTGATTGTTTATTGCCGAATTGGGCGATAGTTATGATGACAAAGAGTGTTAACAATCCTGAAATGAGGGCTGCTATTGTAACGCCGAAAAAGAAGACGTTGAGTCCGAGAATAAAGGCGATGGCAGCGCCTAACGAAGCACCTGACGAGATTCCAAGAATATAGGGGTCGCAGATAGGATTTCTGAAAATAGATTGAAATAGGGCGCCGCAAATAGCCAACGAAGCACCCGTTAACAGACTTAAAATGACACGTGGTAAACGAAGTTCCAAAATTGTCAAAACTTCGTACTGATTAAATGATGAGTTAGCGTAAAAGCCCAATTTAGAAAGAAGAATTTTCCAAGTTGTTGTTATTGAAATAGGTACGGCTCCGACAGACGAAGCAAAGAAAATAGAAAATAGTACCAGTAAAAAAAGAACAACCAACGCTGTAAATCGTGATTTTTTCTTCGTCATACTCTCTTTTTTAGCGGTAGAATTTAAAATTATTCACTCATTTCACCCTTCAACAAATTGTCAGGTTCAAAACGGAAACCGAGCCGTTTTCCTGTTTTTAAAATCATATTCTGATTCTCAATTTGCATCATTTCTTGAACCGTCATTAGAATATTGTTCTTATAGTCAGGCACTAAAAGGTCAAAATTGATAGTATAGAGAACAGCTGAAAGTAAAATTTCTTTCGCGGCTTCATAATTAAAAGTATTAGAGCTAAAATTGTTCAATATTTGAGCTATTTCCCGTTTCCCTTCACTATAATATTTTCCCTCTTTATTAATTAATAAACGACCGATAAGATAACCTATATCATTGACTCTCTGATACTTGAAAGAATCAGCTAGAAAATTATAGATATAAATCATACCGCAGTAAGAACGCGTTTTATCTTCCTTAATATAAGTAGTTTTCATCACTTCATGATTTCGTGAAAACTCAAACACGTTCGAGTGCATTAAAAAAATGAGAATATCACCACCAAATTTTAATTGACATTCAAAGCTATTTCTATCGGTAAAATGCACCCGTACATTTTCATTATCACCCCCAAAATTCTGTTGGTAGTGGTTAGTAAAATCTAAAGCGGCGGTTTTTATCAGCTTTAAGGAATTGAAAGTTTCGTTATAAATACTATTTTTTAGATTTCCTTTATCTAATAGTTGTTTACAAACGTTGTTAATATCTTTTGCCATTTTTTTTTTAGCAAAAATACGGAAATTTTTAAGATGTTGGTAAAGAAAATTTCATATCGTTATTGTGCGAGGAAAACACGAAGGGTAGGGGCTATTTACAGATCTCTTCCCGAGTTAATTTTTATATTTTTTCACAAAGTGGGATAATAAGCTCATACATTTTTTCAGTGTTATTTTTTTCTTTTTTTTAATTTTAACTAGGGCGTGCCCCGTTCGCCGACCCCGAGCGAAGCGAGGGGACACGCCCTAATTAAAAATAAAATTAAAATTATTTTTACGGCATTTATAATGTAAAAGTCAATAGTGATACTATTTTTTACAATCTTCCTTTGTTCACATTTTTTATAAGAAAATATTCGTTTCTATTTTTTCGTATTTTTGCGGTTTAAATGTTAAGAATGAGAAAATCGGTAGCAATTATTACGGGTGCTAATGGCGGTATGGGTCGGGAGATTACTAAAAAAGTGCTTTTAGCAGGTTATGAAACCGTTATGGCTTGTCGGAATATTGAAAAATCATTGCCTATCTGTCAGGAAATTGAGAAGGAAACAAATTTAAAACCAACTCTTTTACAACTCGATTTAGCCTCTTTCAACTCTATTCTTGCTTTTGTGGAAACGATAAAGCAAAAATATGATAGAATAGATCTTTTGTTAAATAATGCCGGCGTTTTGTCTCACTATCTGGAAATTACCGAACAAGGAGTTGAAAATACAATAGGCGTTAACTATCTCGGACATTACTTGCTGACAAGAGAACTTTTCCCGTTGATGGGGGAGGGGACACGTATCGTAAATATGATTTCTTTAACATACAGATATGGGAAAATTGATGACCATTTTTTTGATGTTGATAAAATAAAACATTTTAACCGTTTTACCCTCTATAGCAATTCAAAATTAGCCTTTTTGTATTTCTCGCTTGACATTGCGGGAGAGTGGAAAGAGAAAGGGATTACGGTCAATTGTGCCGACCCGGGCATCGTTAGTACCAATATCATTAGAATGGGCAATCCGGTTATTGATAAATTGTGCGATATATTTTTTCGCCCATTGATAAAACAACCGCTGGAAGGTGCCGGAACCCTTTTATATTTAGCACTTTCCGATAAAGTTAAAAATAGTACGGGCAATTATTTTAGAAATAAAAAGAGAAGAAAAATATCTAAAAAGCTGTTACTTCATCCCCAGCGACAATTGTTGAAGGAGAAAACAGAAGAATTTATACAGCAATTTACGAGAAGTATAGAGTAGAAAAATTAAAAATCATTATTATGGCGTTAGTACATTCATTTGAAAAGTCGGGGAATTTTTTATTCAAATATCGTGGACAAATACCTGTTATAATATTCCTTATTGCTTTGCCCGTAGTTTTTTATAAAGCCCCCAAACTTCTCTTTTTCTCATTCTCTTCGAAATTTCATATTTTTCTGCAAGTTATTACTGTATTTTCCGTTATAGTTTCGTTAATCGGTATAATTATACGTGCTTATGCCATTGGTACGACTCCGCACGGCACGTCCGGGCGCAATCGGGACAAGCAGTTGGCAAAACAGCTTAATACGCAAGGAATTTATTCTATTGTTCGTCATCCGCTCTATCTGGGCAACTATTTTATGTGGGCAGGACTATTGATGTTTACTTATAGTGTTTCACTTTTTTTAGTTGTTTCGCTTGTCTTTTGGCTATATTACGAGCGGATAATGTTTGCTGAAGAACGATATTTAGAACGTCAATTTGGGGAAGAGTATTTAGATTGGTCGCAACGCGTTCCCGCTTTTATTCCTCGTTTTCGTCAATTTCAGAAAAGTACTATTCCTTTCTCCTTAAAAACCGTGCTTCGCCGTGAATATTCCGGTGTTTTTGCCTTAGTTCTCGGTTTTACTCTCGTAGATTATACACGAAATCTTGGTATCAGTTATTTTTCCAAAGAGTCGATGCAATGGGTACGTCCCTCGCTCTGGGTTCTTCTCGCCTTTTTGCTGCTCATGCTTACTTTAAGAACCTTAAAACATCACACTAATTTCTTGAATCGCTTGGAAAATAGAGATTAAGAAGTGAGAATGAACATTTTTTGTTACGGGGTGTAGCCGTATTTAAAAACGAGCTATAGTTTCGGCTATTGACAAAAAAATAGTACTTTTGCAACTATTATGGAGGAAACCTATAAACTTCTTAATACTATTAATTCGCCGCAAGATCTTAAACGGTTGGCTCCGTCACAATTGCCCCAGTTGTGTCAAGAATTGCGCGATTTTATTATTGTTAGTACGGCGGAAAATCCCGGACATCTCGGAGCAAGTCTCGGCGTGATTGAATTAACCGTGGCTTTACATTACGTTTTTAACACGCCGTTTGATAAGTTGGTTTGGGACGTTGGGCATCAAGCCTATTGTCATAAGATTTTGACGGGACGTAGAGAACAATTTCATACTAATCGTCAATACGAAGGTATTTGTGGCTTTCCAAGAGTTGATGAGAGTGAATATGACGCTTTTGGCACAGGACACTCTTCAACGTCCATATCGGCAGTTTTAGGCATGGCAATAGCTGATAGCCTCTCCAATAACCATTCCGAACAGCATATTGCCGTCATAGGCGACGGCGCCATCGGAGCGGGAATGGCGTTTGAAGCGATGAACCACGCCGGAGCAAGTAATGCAAATATGATTATCGTCTTGAACGATAATAAGATAGCAATTGATAAAAATGTCGGTGCGATGAGTCGTTATTTGCTTAAAATTACAGCTTCGCCGTCCTATAACCGCTTTAAGAATCAGTTGTGGAACTTTTTGACGTTTCGTAAAAATAGGAAAAATAAATTTACTCGTTCGTTGAGTAATATCGGTAACGTGATTAAAGGGTATCTTTTACGAGGCAGTAACCTATTTCAAAGTCTTGGTTTTCGTTATTTCGGACCTGCAGACGGACATGATGTTCTCCATTTAGTTAAGCTGTTACAACAGTTAAAAGAGATTCCGGGACCACGCATTTTACATGTTATCACAAAAAAAGGGAAAGGGTTGTCGTTTGCCGAGAAAGACCAAACAACCTTTCACGCCCCCGGTCGCTTCGACCCGGACACGGGCGAAATTATTAAACCGCATGACCCGGAAGGCTCGCCAAAATATCAAGATGTTTTTGGCGAAACTATTTTAAAATTAGCAAAAAAAGACTCGAAAGTAGTAGGCATCACGCCTGCGATGATAACAGGGAGTTCACTCTCTATCATGCAAAAGGAGTTTCCGGATAGAGTGTTTGATGTGGGGATTGCCGAACAGCACGCCGTAACCTTTTCTGCCGGTTTGGCAATAAGAGGCTATATCCCATTTTGCAATATTTACTCCTCTTTCCTGCAAAGAGCTTACGACCAAGTGATTCATGATGTGGCATTGCAAAATCTTCCGGTCATTTTTTGTATTGACCGCGGAGGAATTGTGGGGGAAGATGGGGCGACCCATCAAGGAATCTACGACTTAGCTTATCTTCGTGCCGTTCCCAATTTAATTATTGCCTCTCCAATTGATGAAATTGCGTTGCAAAAGCTACTCTATACCGCTTATTTACATCGAACGAGCCCTTTCGCTATTCGTTATCCAAGGGGATACGGCGTACTCGGCAATAAATGGGAAATAGAACTCTCTGTACTACCTATCGGCAAAGGAAATATTGTTAATCAGGGTGAAGAAGTAGCTATTCTCTCGTTAGGACCGTTCGGAAATCACGTCTCTGAAGCTATACAACAACTTCAAACACAGGGAATTAACCCTACTCACGTGGACGTTCAATTTTTAAAACCGCTTGATGAAGAACTGCTACACAATATTGTGAGAACGCATAAACAGCTTATAACGGTTGAAGATGGCACCGTTAAAGGTGGACTTTTCTCCGCTGTAGCCGAATTCCTGTCGCTGCATAATTACAGTAACCAATTAGCTCCCATAGCACTTCCCGACTGTTTTGTCGAGCACGGCGACCTTCCAAGGCTTTATAAAAAATTTGGCGTTGACGCAGAAGGAATTGCCCGTTTTGTATTGAACATCGTTAACCCTAAGAATTAAAAAATTATTTTTTTCTACTTCTTTTTGCACATTTTATATCAAATATAATATCTTTGCAGTTAAATTTATTCGTTATGAAAAAAATATTTTTCTTTATCTTATTCTGTTATTTCGTTAACCCTATTTTTTCACAAGAAGAGTCGCAGACCGCTAAATTTAGTACGCTTCCGTCCGTAGACATTAAAACGTTAGACGGGAAAAATTTCAACACAAAAGATATTGATAATGAGGGAAAACCGATAATCATAAGTTTATGGGCAACGTGGTGCCGTCCCTGTATTGAAGAGTTAACGGCAATTGCCGAACTATATGAGGATTGGGTGGAAGAGACCGGCGTCAAACTGTACGCCATCTCTGTTGACGACTCCAAAACCGCTTCGCGTGTCGTGCCTTTTGTGAACGGAAGAGCTTGGGAGTATGAAGTGCTACAAGATGTCAATTCCGACTTTAAACGTGCGATGAATGTGGTAGACATTCCATATCTCTGTGTTCTAAACGAAAAACGTGAAATCGTATGGCAACACACCTCTTATGCACCCGGTAACGAAAATGAAATTTATGAAGTGGTGAAAAAAATATCAAATAAGTAAAAAAGTTTTTGATGAAACGACAACTCCTTTTTTTATGGCAAATTCTATTTCTTGCCTTATTGTTAATTCCTCCATTGACAAAAGGGCAATCAACGATAGGCAGAGGTAAAATCAGCGGCGATTTTTCTTTTTCAGGCATGTATTATCTCCCTGATTCTCTGATTAATGCGACCGAAGCTGAAGAAAAAGTGCGTGCCAATACCTATCTTAATCTTCTCTATACAAATGCTAATTTCAGCGTAGGAGCAAGATATGAATTTTACCTTTTTCCACTCATCGATTTTGAACAAATCGGTTATAAAGGGCAGGGTATTACTTACTTTTTCGCTGATTATAAAAATGATTTTTTGCAAGTTACCGCAGGTAGCTTCTACGAGCAGTTCGGTAATGGGTTTACGTTACGTGCCTACGAAGATAGGGCATTAGGCATTGATAATAGTCTTTACGGTGCAAGAGTTAAAGTTACTCCTTATTCAGGAATAAACATTAAAGCTATTTGGGGAATTCAGCGAAAAAACTTTGATTTTAATTTCATGGAGCGCAAGGATTTTGTACGCGGGGGAGATATGGAAGTTGTTTTTGATGAGATTTTTCCTAAGATGAGTGAACGAGGTTTTTCTACATCAGTAGGGGGGAGTTTTGTAAGTAAATATGAAAATCCTAAGGATGTAACTTTAAAATTACCTGCTAATGTGGGAGTCTGGTCGTTACGCTTTTTGTTCCGCTACAAAGGATTTCGCTTAGAGAGTGAATATGCAAACAAGATTAACGACCCTAACTTAGGTAATGGTTTTATCTATAAAAACGGAGAAGCTCTTTTCATCACTACTTTGTACTCGCAAAAAGGACTCGGCGTCTCTCTTTCGTTTATTCGAACCGACAATATGGATTTTCGTTCACAACGTAACACCCCGAACACTACGCCTTTACTCCAAATCAATAATATGCCCTCTATTAATCACCAATACACGTATGCCTTATTGGGGAATTACAGTTTTGTTTCACAACCTAATGGCGAAATCGGTCTGCAATTACAAGCAAACTATAATATTCCTAAGAAAACGAAAATCGGAGGGAAGTACGGCACCGACCTTACTATCCATTACTCACGACTGCATGATATTGATAAACAGTTTGTTGCAGCTTCGGATTCCCTCGGTTCGTTGAAAGGGACGGACGGTTACACTTCCCATTTTTTTAAATTCGGGAAAAATCTCTTATATCAAGATATCGGATTTGAGATGAGTAGACGTCTAAATTCACATTGGAAATTAGGGTTAGAATACAATTTCTTAACCTATAATCTACATCTTTTACAAGGCGAAGCAGACACGAACCTATTTAAGGGGCATCATGCAGGAGTGGAAGTTCAGTATAAAATTAATAGTCGACATGCGTTGCGATTAGATGCACAACATCTTTATTCTAAGCAAGATATGGGCAGTTGGTTGCACCTTTTAATTGAATATTCCATAAGTCCTCACTGGTTTTTCTCCGTAGCGGATGCGTGGAATTACGGAAATAGTCAAAAAGAAAAGAAAATCCACTATTTTAACGTAGCCGCCACTTACATTATTAAGACAACCCGCATTTCGTTACAATATGGCAAAACCCGTGAAGGGATTTTGTGTTCGGGCGGTGTTTGTAGAACGGTGCCGGCTTCCTACGGTGTTGGTTTGTCGGTTATAACCTCTTTTTAATTGATTAAAATGGTAAAAATTATGCAAAATAGACCCTTTTTTATACTTTTTACGCTCCTTTCTCTCGTTTCATTAACCCTTTTATTAAGTTGTGATAAAATAGAGCCTCCCTACTTTAAAGATAGTAATTTAGTGCAGACAGATGTCGATTTTCCCGATATTCTCAAGGACACGGTAACTCGTAAAATTTTAATTGAGGAGTATAGTGCGCAACAGTGTCAAAATTGTCCTACGCAAGGTGCGGGACCGTTAGCTCAACTCTTAGAAAAATATCCGAAAAAAATCGAGGTTGTTTGCATGCACGCAGGTGCGTTAGCACGCCCCAATCCGGTTCCTCCCTTTGATTATGATTTTCGAACAGATTTTGGCACTAACTTATATCAACAATATGTTTTAGCAGAGGGCGGCGGAATCCCGTGTGCCGTGGTCAATCGTACTCGTTATCAAGGAATGTATCCCTTAGGAAATGTTGATTGGGAAGCGGCTGTATTAAGTATTGATACACAGGTGTATGCAAGCATCCAACTGATTGCGAAATTTGAAAATAATCTATTAGTCGCTCATACGAAAACCTCCTTTTATCAATCCATTGCCAATCCCGTTGTTCTCTCCCTTTTGCTGATTGAAGACGATATTATTTCTCCTCAAATGGACGGAGCAACGATTATTGAAAATTATGTTCACAACCATGTTTTAAGAGCTTCTTTAAACGGAGACGGTACCTATCTTAACAGTTCGGGAATTATTGAAAAAGACTCTTCCTACTTGCAATCTCATCAAGTGAGTTTTGCCGAACATGACTGGAACATCAATAATTGTTCACTTGTTGCTTTTATTTTTGATGAGAGTACCGGTGAAGTTTTTCAAGTAAACCGCATAAAGGCTAAATAAATTTGAAAAAGCAAGGTGTTAAAAATAGTTTTACCTTTGCAAAAGACAATTTAGAATCATCACTATGAAAAAGATATATTTTTGTTTGATTCTCATTAGTTCAATTCTGTTTTTTCGGTGCGACGGTTACGAACACCCGACCATCCCTGAAGTAAAAGTTAATTTTACCGTCTATCCAAACAGTGTTAACTATCTGGATTTGAATTACATAGGTGGATATATGTACTTTACGGGTGGAGTCGCAGGAATCATTGTGTATCGTTTAGATCAGAGCACTTTTTGTGCTTACGACAGGGCTTGTCCATACGATTGGGAAGAGAAAGATGCGTGGATTGTGGTAGAGGAGAGCGGATTGACTTTAACAGATGCTCATTGCGGGTCACGTTTTAATATTATTGACGGAGGTGTAGTTCGAGGACCTTCAAAACACCCGTTAAAAACTTATAAAACGAGGTACGATGGAATGGTATTGAGGGTTTATAATTAAAGCACGGGAAAAGTAGAACTATCTTATAATCAGTTAGTTATTTTTAGTTTTTAGTAGGGCGTGTCCCCTCGCTACGCTCGGGGTCGGCGTACGGCTGCAAGTACGCGGGCGGGAAACGTGGGGTCGCAAAGCCGCAAAAAGAGCTTCCGCTGGTCGCTTTTTTGCGGCAGCGTCCCCAGCGCTTCCCGCCCTTGCGGGCTTTCCGCCTCCCGCCTCACGCAGGAGAGAGATGGCAAGCGTGCCATCTCTCTCAAATTAATTGCCACGACTTTCAAGTCGTAGACGGAGTTATTATATTGATATTAAGGGTTTTAGCCAAAACTTATTTTATAATCATGTCACCCTTTCGGGGTTCATTTTTCACTTTCAGTTTTCCACTTATCTCGCGTGAGGCGCTTAGGTGGAAAGCCCGCAAGGGCGGAAGC
>ERZ795049.915-NODE-915-length-42018-cov-30.183018_pt1 | contig 42018 bp, 34 predicted proteins | sample MGYA00375133_ERZ795049 | MGnify/ENA primary metagenome ERZ795049 (study PRJEB30178, sample SAMN05720147) | activated sludge metagenome | isolation source: anaerobic digester from wastewater treatment plant | place: Japan | collected 2015-04-20 ... | reverse complement strand
CGGGCACCGGCGAGCAGACGTTGACGCTCGGGTTCGTGTTTGCCGGAGGCGGCAAACCGGCGATGGTGCGCGGCGTCGGCCCCGGCCTGCTCGATGGCGAGCCGACGCTGGCGGGCCGCGAGCTCGCCGACCCGCAGTTGAAAGTATTTGAAAACCGGTCGGGTGCCTTCGAGCTGCTGACGAGTAACGACAACTGGGGCGGCGCGAGTGCGCTCAGCCAGAAGTTTGCTGCGCTCGGTCAGGGCCCGCTCGCTCGTGACTCGAAGGATGCGGCGCTGTATCTGGAGACGCTCGGGCAACGCGTGTACACCGCGCAGATCTCGGGCGTGACCGGCACGGGCGTGACGCTGGCTGAGGCCTACGACGCCGACTTTGCCGACAAATCGAAACGCCTCACGGCGCTCTCCGTGCGCAACCAAGTCGGCACGGGCAGCGAGGTGCTCATCGCGGGATTTGTGGTTTCCGGCGACGCGCCCAAGCGCGTGATCGTGCGCGGCGTCGGTCCCGGACTGGCCAAAGACGTCGCCGCCTACCTCGCCGACCCGCAGCTTCTGGTACACCGGCTCAAGGCTGACCGGACCGGCTGGGACCTCGTCGGCTCGAACGACAACTGGGACGGCACGGCGGCGACCGCCGCGCTTTTCGAGAGCGTCGGCATGGGCGAGCTCGACGCCGGTTCGAAGGATGCCGCGCTCGTGCTGGAGCTGGAGCCGGGCGTCTATACGGCGCAAATTTCCGGCCAACGCGACACCACTGGCGTCGCGTTGGCCGAGATCTACGAGGCGCCGTAAGCCGGGCGGGCAAATGGAGTGCGCGCCTCATCGGGCGCGCGCTCCGTGGTCCGCGCCGGCGGGTGGGCGCGTTCGCCGTGGTCAGAGGCCCGTGTAGCGCAGACTTCCAGTCTGCACAGAAAGCAGGCCGGAGGCCTGCGCTAAAACGCCCTAAAGGCGATGGCTGAAAATGGCTGCGGGGGCTGATCGGGCTCGGAGCGCCGCTTAGTAATCGGCGGTCCGAAGAGGATCGCAGGAACGGCGGCCCGAAAACCGCAGGCGCGGAGTCCAATGCGATGGGCTGGCTTAAGGGTTTAACATCCGACGGCCTGACGGCAGACGGGCGAAACGCGCACGCGTTCCGCTACGCGGAGGGCATGTTGAACCGGGTGGGTGAGCGCAGGGGGGGCGCATTCGTGGTCATTCGTGCGATTCGTGGACAAAACGGTTGTCCAAAGGGACGGCTGAAATTGGTGGGGAGGCATTCCGGCTGCATCGGCGGGCCGTAGGGGCGCAGGCTTGCTGCGCCCTTCCCGCGTTTCGGATCCTTCGCGCCGGCATCTCAATCCAGGGCACAACAAGATTGCGCCCCTATGCGTCGCCACCCGGCTGGGGTAGACCTAATACGACCTAATAGGGACGGGCTAAAAATGGGGGCGTAAGTTCTTGGGGTACGCGTCAGGCTGCGCGGCCGGTGTGGGACGAGCCGTGATCTCGCGCGGAGGCGCCGAGGCGCAGAGAAAACCGGGGCGGCTCGGGTTTAATGCTCTGCGCTTCGTCGTCTCAAGCGTAGCGGGTGTGAGGAGGGTCTGCCAATGGTCCGCAGGGCGACGGCCTATGGCGTCTCGTAGATTTCAGCGAGGGCGACGCCGGTGGTGTCGCCGACGCCGGAGACTTGTGCGGTGTAGATGCCGGGGGCGAGATCCAGTACGAGAGCGGCGTCCTCCGAGCCGGTTGCCAGCTTGCCCATGCCGGCGCTCTCGAAGAGCGCGGCGGTGGCGGACGTGCCGTCCCAGTTGTCGTTTGAGTCGACGAGATCCCAGCCGGAGCGGTCGGCTTTCAGTCGGTAGACGTGGAGCTGTGGGTCGGCGAGGTAGGTGGCGACGTCCTTGGCCAGGCCGGGGCCGACGCCGCGCACGATCACGCGTTTGGGCGCGTCGCCAGAAACCACAAATCCGGCGATGAGCACCTCGGAGCCGGTGCCGACTTGGTTGCGCACCGAGAGGGCCGTGAGCCGTTTCGATTTGTCGGCAAAGTCGGCGTCGTAGGCCTCGGCCAACGTGACGCCGGTGCCGGTGACGCCGGAGATCTGCGCGGTGTACACACGCTGCGCGAGCGTTTCGAGATAGAGGGCGGCATCCTTGGAATCAGGGTCGAGGGCGCCCTGGCCGAGCTCGCTAAACTTGCGGCTGAGCGTGCTCGCGCCACCCCAGTTGTCGTTGTGTGCGAGGGCGGCGAAGGAGCCTGATCGAAGCTCGTAGAGGGCGAGCTGCGGGTCGGCGAGTTCGTGTCCGCGCAGGTTGGGCTCGCCTTTGATCAGGCCGGGGCCGACGCCGCGGACGATCGCGGGCTTGCCGCCTCCGGCAAACACGAACCCGAGGGTGAGCGTCTGTTCGCCGGTGCCGGCGTGCGCGCGCGCGGAGAGCGCGGAGAATTGACTCCATGCGACCGTGAGGACGGTGGGAGCGGTGGCGATCGCGGGGCTTTGCCCGTCGGAAATGAGGCATCGCAGCTGATTCCCTCCCATCTCTGGTCGTGCGGTAAAGGCGATCTCGGCGGTGGTGGCCCCGGAGTAGCTCAGGTCATCGGCGATATCGGTCCAGGTGGCGCCTCCGTCGTGGGAAATCTGCCACTGGTGGGTGGATGAGGGGAGCGTGGTGAGTGTGACGTGGTCGCCGGCATGGATGGGGCCGGCGGGTTGTTGGGTCGGCGACGCGGGGCTGATTTGCACCTCGTACCAGAGGGTGTTGCCGACGGTGCCGAGGGTGAGCGTGGCGCGGCCTGCCTTGTCGACGATGGGGATCTCGCCCAGGCGGGTGCCTTCGCCGGAAAGCGCCCAGGCCTTCACGCGGGCGGCGGGCACGGGCAACTCGATCTCTCCTGGGATGATTTCGGTGAGAAAGGGCGCGCGGCCCCAGTTGGAGATGCTCGTGTGCGTGGAGTCCTTCCAGACCCAGTCCGTGTTGGCATAGTCTCCGGTGGTGACGATCAGCGCGCGGCCGCCCGCGTCGTTGTCGAAGGCGTCGCCTTGCAGAAGGGAGATTGCGATGGTGCACCAGTTGAGCCGGGTGGGGCCGGTGGTGATGGCGACGCCGCCGAGCTCTGAGCGGAGGCCGGAGCCGAAGCCGACGAAGGCCTTGGTTTGGCTGGTGTTGATGGTGAGGGTGCCGGCGTCGGGGGTGCTGACATCCCAGCGGAGCTCGCCGGTATCGGACTCGTAGAGGGGCCCGGTGGGCGAGGTGGGGGGCGCGGCAAGTCCGGTGGCGTTGTCGCCGATGGAAATGCGGGTGCGGCTGATGAGGCCGAGGGTGGCCGGCATGCCGAGGTCTTTGGCGTTGGCGATGTCCCAGCGGGATCCTTTGGTGCGGAGGATTTCGCGTTCGCGGGCTGGGGTCATGGCGAGGACGTATTCGTTGCGGGCGGGAGCGACGTCGCGCCGGTAGAGGGCGGCTCCGATGAGGGTGTTGGCAAGCATGCTCATGCTGCCGAAGTGGTCGAAGTTGCCGGCGGCGAACTGGCGGGGGCTGCCGTTGAAGGAGTGAAACCAGAGGCCGTCGGTATCCTGTAGTGCGGCGTAGGCGGGCCCGAAAATGGGCGCATCGTTGGCGTAGGGGTTGGGCAGGGGGTGTCCGTACTCGCTGATGGTGTTGGGGCGGCCGGCGATCTGCGAGAGGGCCAGCTCGCGGGCCTTGCTGGTCTCGGGGTGATTGACCATCGCCTTGGGCTCCTGGGTCCAGTCGGTCAGATCCGTGCCGTTGGTGAAGTTGGGGCCCTGAGTGGGATGGATCCAATAGCAGTGCCGGTCGCTGGCATCGAAGTCTGCCTGCAGATTTGCGGGAGAGCAGTTCATGCTGCTGCCCATGATGACGGACTTGAATCCGAGGGAACGCACATGGGCGGCCATGGTGGCCCAGTAGTGTTGCTCGAGTTCGGAGAGGAAGAGAATCCAGTCAGTGAGCTGGCCGGGAAGGGTCTCCGAATCTTTCCAGATGGGCATGCGGATCGTGCCGGCGTCGAGGGATTCGTCCGGGCCGAGTCCGCCGAGGCGGCCGCCCGTGCACAGCTGGACATCGGCGATCGAGACAGCGCCGGGGCTGCCACCGACAAAGAAGGCGACTCGGGCGCGCGGATCGGCGAGCGTCATGCGGAAGGTGCGCGAGTATTTTTTCCACGTGGTGCCCTGCATGAAGGTGTCCATGCTGATCTGGGTCCAGGGGCGGTTGTCTGCGAGGATCACGGCGCGCGAGCGGTGGGTATCGTCCGATGCCTTGGCCCAGAATGAGAGGGTGTAGCTTTGGCCCGTCTGGAGTGAGAGCTGGAGGCGATTGAGCTGCACGCTCGAATCCCATGCGGGCGATGTGGCGACGGCCACTCGGCAGGCGTTGGCACCGTTGAAGTCGGGCTCGATGGTTTTGGTCCACTCGGCGCCGGTGGTCGCCCAAAGTTGCCAGCCTTGAAAGCCGTCGATGCCTTGGGCGAAATCGCCATTGACGAGAAAATTGCTGCCGAGGGGCTCGTCGATGACGCCCCAGGCCTGGTCGAGGGCGGCTTTGTCGGGGTAGCGGGCCTTGAGCCAGGCGTTCCATCGCGACTTCAAGCGTGCCTGATAGGCTGGGGGCATGTTTTCGATGGCATGCTCGTACCACAGGCCGATGAGGCCGTTTTCGTTGTTGATCTCGATGAGGGCGACGGCCGGGTCGAGCGCGAGCGGGGTGCTGTTGCGATAGGGGTTGGGGGCTGTGAGGTATTGGGTGGCAAACTCCTTTTGAATGGCCAGGGCTTCATCGAGAAAGAAGCCCAGCGCATGCTGGTGTTTCCAGTACATGCTTGCGACCTCGGGGCCGAGCCCGTCGTCCGACTTGAAGCGGCGAGTGACGAGGAGGTTGATGTTGGAGTAGATGCCTTGCTCGGCGAGGCAGTTGACCCAGTAGTGGAGGTTGTCGAGGACGGTCGGGTTGAGCCGGCGCGAGGTGGTACTCGACGAGGTTGTGCAGAGGCTGTTGTCGACGCCATGGATGCGCGCGGCGTTGAATCCCCATCTGGCAAGTCGCTCGGCTTGGGTTGGCATCTCGGCTCTGGCCGGGGCCCCCATCACCATTCCGAGCAGGCGCAGGCGTTTCCCATCGTATTGGAAATGGCCATCGGGGCCCACGCTCACATGGCCTTTCGCGCCGGCGGGCTTTTCGTTCCACCCGCGCAAATCAGGGAGCACGGCGTTGGTGGGCGATTTTGCCGGGATGGCAAAGGGCTGCAGGTCGGCGGCGAGGGCGGGGCGCAGGGCCACGATAGCCAGCACGAAGAGCATGGCTGCGGCACGATGGAAGAGGGAAGGCATGGGGGATGGAAAGCGATGATAGGATCGGGACTTCACCGGAATCACTGGGTGGGCGACGTTGCGACTTTGGGGAGGGGGCCGTCTCGAACCAGAATCTCGGCGAAGCATGCGTGGCAACGTGTGCGCGCCGTCGCGCCTGCTCTTTGCCGGTCCATCGGATTTGTGCATTCGCAGGTGGTTGGCGAGTGTTCTGGCGGCGGTTGTCCTGTGTAACAGTGATTTTACGGCTTCCCCAGTCGGCGGGGGCGGCGGTTTTTGGCTGATGAAATCGCTGCTAGTATCTGTTGGGCTGGATATTGTGCCTGAATTGGGTAGTCCGGCCACGGCTCCGCGTGGGCAACAAAAAACCCGCAGACCGGAGTCTGCGGGTTTTAAATCGAGCGAGGGTAAACCCCGCAGGACGTTAGAACTTGTAGCCGACGAGGGCGGTGACGCTGTAGTTGCCACCTTCACGGTAGCCAACTTCGAGGCCGGTCACGATCTTCTCGGTGACCCAGTAGTTGGCACCGAGGGAGCCGCGCCAGTTGAGGTCGATCGTCTCCCAGCCACCGTGGTCGCTGCCGAAGTCATCGACGTAGCCAGCGGAGAAGGTGAAGCCGAGCTTCGAGTTGAGGGAGTACTCAACGCCGGCAAAGGCATTCCAGCTCAGGTAGTTCTGCTGGGCGATGGCGTAGTCTTCCCAGTTGTAGTTCAGGCCGAGCTTCACGAAGGGCTTGAACTGGTTGTAGGTGGTGTAAACCACGGCATAGGAACCAACGTTGTTGAAATCGACGTTGTTGTTACCCTCGAACCAGGTGTACGAGTAGTTGAACCCGAGATCCAAGTTGCTGGTGATGCTCTCGTTCACTTGGAACGTGGTGGCGTAGGTGTCGATGTCGACCTCGTTCAGCAGGCCGTTCGTGAAAGCGACGCTGGCGACGTTCTTACCGATGAGGCCACCGGTCTGCTCAACCGGAGCGGCTTCCTGGGCAAACACCGTCACGCTGGCCACGAGGGCTGCGAAGATGGAGATGATTTTCTTAGTCATAGGTTTCAGTCTTATTGTTAGGTTTGGTGTCACCGATTTGTTACAATCGGGGGAGGACGGGGCTAAGCCATTGGCGCCGCCGTGCAATCTTAAAAAATTTTGAACGCCCCGGAACAAGGCGCACAGAGACTGGTCTGGCCGGTCTTCCTGATTTTAACAGCAATCCTCAGTATGCTAAAAACTTAGCATACTTTAAGGCCCGAGGAGGGCGACGAGGACTTCGACGTGTAATTCTCGCTGTGTCGTCCCTCGGTAAGTGCCCTTGACTGGCGATACGTCGGCGTAGTCGCGGCCGGTGGCGATGTGGATGTGCCGGCCGGCGACGATCTGGTCGTTGGTCGGATCGAGGCCGAGCCAGCCATGGCCGGGCAAAAACACCTCCACCCACGCGTGGCTGGCCTGGGCGCCTTTGAGCTGATCGGCCGGGCCATTGTACAGGTAGCCGCTGACGTAGCGGGCGGGCAGCCCGAGTGTGCGGCACAGCCCGAGCATCACGTGGGCGAAATCCTGGCAGACGCCGCAGCGCAGCCGGAGCGCCTCGCGCATATGGGTGTGTGCGGTGGTGACGGCGGGTTGGTAGCGAAACCCGCCGTGGATGAAGTGCATGATCGCGAGCGCCGCCTGCCAGGCGTCGGTCTGTGCGCCGACGATCTCGCGGGCGAGCGTGGTGAGGTCGCCGCCGACGTCGACGAAGGTGCTCGGCTGGATAAAATCGTAGCAATCGGCGAAACGCGCGCAGTCGCCGAGGGCCGCGAGCGGGCGCGGGGTGGCGGTGGCGTCGAGCGCGGGCGTGTCGCAGGTCTCGACTTCGGAGTGGGCCTCGACGACGAGCTCGGCGTGCGGGGCGGCGACCTCGAAGGTGTGGACGGTGTTGAGGTAAAAATCCAGGCGGGAGGCGAGGCGGGTGGTGGGCTGGACCGAGAGCCGAAACGCGAGTCGGCGCTGCCGCGTGGTGTCGGCGGGTTGGAGGCGGACTTCGTTGAAACTGTCGCGTACCGGCGCGCCGTAGGCGTACCGGGTGCGATGCGTGACTTGCAACTTCATGGGCGCGGCAGGTGGGGCGCGCCGCGTTGCTGTTGTTGCTGCTCCTCCTGCTGGCGGATCTCCTCGTCGGCTTGTTGGGAAAAGGTCTGCGTGATGTAGGCTTGGAAGAGGGCGGCGCCGATGGTGTTGAGCTTGGCCTGGAGCTCGTCGATGTAGGCGTGCAGGCCGCGTTCGAAGATGTCGTGGACCGAGCTGAACTGGAGCTCGGCGCAGAGGCGGCCGCAGAGTTTCTCGGCGTCGTTGCAAAATTTGCCCTCCGGCACGCCGGAGATGCGGCGCAGGGCGAGGTTGAGCTGGTGGGCGCAGAAGCGCGCGGAGCGGGGGAAATCCTCCGAGAGTAGGAGAAACTCGGCGACAAGGGCCGGCTGCACCTCGGCGCCGTGGAGGGCTTTGTAGGCATCCCACGCGCTGCACGAGCGCAGGACGGCGGACCAGCCGAGGGCGGCATCTTGCGTGATGGAGGGCGGCAGGCCGCGCTCGGGCACGGAGGCGTGGCGCACATCGAGGAGGCGCGTGGTCTTGTCGGCGCGTTCGAGGTAGCGTCCGGCCTGGAGAAAGCACCAGCCCTCGTGGCGCACGGAGGTGGCGTCGGTGATGCCCTGGAGGAGTAGGGAGCTGTTGCGGATCTCCTGGAAAAAATCGCCGGGGCTGCGCCGCCACAGGTCGCGTGCGGCCTGGGAGTGGAGAAACAGGTAGATGCGGTTGAGCTCTTCCCAGTGCTCGGCGGTGAGCTGGTCGCGCACGGTGCGCGCGTTTTCGCGGGCCTGATCGATGGCGGAGACGATGGAGTTGGGGTTTTCCGGCTGGAAAACGAGGAACTCGGTCACGCTGCGGCCGGTGGCCTGCGGGTGGAGCTGGGCAAACAGCTCCTCGTCGCCCGTGCTTTGCACGATCGGCTGCCAGTGCCCGGCGAGGGCACGGTCGTCGAGGTTGCTGAAATCGAGCAGGAGCTGGAGGTTTACATCGACGAGGCGCGCCGTGTTTTCGGCGCGTTCGATGTAGCGGCTCATCCAGTAGAGGCCGTTGGCGACGCGACTGAGCATGATTATTGGTCTCCGGAAAGCACCCAGGTGTCTTTGCTGCCGCCGCCTTGGGAGGAGTTGACGACGAGCGAGCCCTTGCGCAGGGCGACGCGCGTGAGCCCGCCAGGGATGATGACGGGTTTCTCTCCGTAGAGGATGAAGGGGCGCAGGTCGATGTGGCGGCCGTCGAAGCTGCCGTCGTGGTCCTGATAAGTTGGGTGGCGCGAGAGGGCGACGACGGGTTGGGCGATGAAGTTGCGCGGGTCGGCCTCGATCTTGCGGCGAAACTCCTCGCGCTCGGCGGCGCTGGCCTGCGGGCCCATGAGCATGCCGTAGCCGCCGGCCTCATTGGTGGCTTTGACGACGAGCTGGTCGAGGTGCTCCAGGATGTACTTCCGGTCGTTCTCCTCGTTGGCGAGGTAGGTGGGGACGTTGGGCAGGATGGGATCTTCGCCGAGGTAGTATTTGATCATCTTCGGCACGAAGTAGTACATGGCCTTGTCGTCGGCGACGCCGGTGCCGATGGCGTTGGCCAGCGAGACGTGGCCGGCGCGGTAGGCGTTGACGAGGCCGGGCACGCCGAGCGCGGAGTCGCGGCGGAAGACGGTCGGGTCGAGGAAATCGTCGTCGATGCGGCGGTAGATGACGTGCACGGGGCGGAGGCCCTTGGTCGTGCGCATATAGACGTGCTGGTCGCGGACGACGAGGTCGCGGCCCTCGACGATCTCGATGCCCATCTGGCGGGCGAGGTAGGTGTGCTCGAAGTAGGCGGAGTTGTACGCGCCGGGCGTGAGCAGGACGACGGTCGGATCGGAGACGCCCGTGGGCGCGACGTGCTGGAGCAGTTTGAGAAGCTCGTTCGGGTAGCTCTCGATGGGGCGCACGCCGATGTTGCCGAAACCCTCCGGGAAGGTGCGCTTCAACGCGCGCCGGTTTTCGAGCACGTAGCTGACGCCGGACGGGCAGCGGCCGTTGTCCTCAAGCACCAGATAGCGGCCGTCATGGTCGCGGATGATGTCGGTGCCGCAGATGTGGATGTAGATGTCGCGCGGGACGTCGAAGTTGACGAACTCGCGGCGGAAATGTTTCGCCGAGAGCACGTAGTGGGCGGGGATGGTGCCGTCGCGCAGGATGTGCTGCTCGTGGTAGATGTCGCGCAGGAAGAGATTGAGCGCGGTGATGCGCTGCACGAGGCCGGCTTCGAGGTGCTCCCACTCCTTGGTGGGGATGACGCGCGGCATCAGGTCGAAGGGGAAGATGCGCTCGGTGCCCTTCTCGTCGCCATAGACGTTGAACGTGATGCCCTGGCGGAGGAAGGCGAGGTCGATGGCGCGGCGCTTGTCGTTAAAATCGGCTGCGTCGCACTGGTTGAGACACTCGATGAACTTTTCGTAGTGCGGGCGGACGGAGCCCTGCGCGGTGAGCATCTCGTCGAAATAGCTGGGCGAGGCGTACGGCTGGAAAAAACCGCGATCGGCAGCGGCGCGTGATGCGGGAGGGGTGGGTGCGGCGGTGACCATGAAGTGGAAACAGAGAGTGCGCGCGGGATGCGTGCCCGGCCTGCCTGTTGCAGAACTCGTGCCAGCGCGCGCACCTATGGTGGCCCTCACGCTTACGCCTGGCCCAGTCGCTGCGCCCGTGCGCCGGCGAACGTGTGCTCGCGGGACTGCCGACAACCCTTCGCGGAGCCATGGAGCCACACACGCCGCTCGCTTTTGGAGGGGAAGCTGTTAGGCCGTTTCGCACGCCGGCCCTTTATTTCCATTCACCCAGTTCGGGTCGGTGCACCTACCTATGAATAAACTACTCCTCGCCAGTCTTGTTTGTTTCACCTGCGTGCCCGCGTTTGTCGCGGCACAATCGACCTCCGATTCGGCTCAGCCGCCCGTGAATGTGGTCGTCACCTCGGAGGCCAGAGAGCTCGCCCTCGGCTACGCCGCGGCGTTTGCCCAGATCAAGGGTATCCCCGTTCACCTCATCCTCCAGAAGGAGGGCAAGTCCTACACGTTGACCGACGTGAAGAGTCTGAAAGCCGCCGGCGGCGTGCTCGTGGTCGAGACCGGCCGCGGCCTCACGTACCTCGTCAACGCCAAGGACGTCGTCTGGATCACCGACGTCAGCGAGGGTAAAACGCCCTCGGGGCAGTAAGGCGGGCCTGCAAACCCGGGCGCTGGGGGTGGCAGATGTTTAGCGTTACCACGCGCCCTTGTCGGAAGGTGGCTTGGCTCCTGGTCTGCCCGGGCCGCCACCCCCCTTGGCGTGTCGCGCTCTTTTTCCCTTGGGCTAACATGGTGGCTCTTCGGAGGCGGAGCGGCGCGGGGGACTGAGGATTTCTGTACTTGAGGGCCGGCGTTTGACTTTGAGGCTCTTGGTGTATCTATGTGTAGGCATGTCGACTGCCGTCACGCGTGCCAAATTGTTTCGCCATGGCGGTTCCCAAGCCGCTCGGTTGCCCCGCGAATTCCGGCTGCCTGGTCATGAGGCGGCGATTTCGCATACAGCTTCTGGTGGGGTGCTTCTGGAACCGTTGGATGCCGATTTCGAAACACGCCGCAAACGATTTTGCGCCTTGGCGGGTTCGTGCCCTGATCTTCCAGACGTTCCGCCGCACGTCACACCCGATATCCCTCGCGACGAATGAAATACTTGCCCGATGCCAATGCTGTTTCTGCTTACATGCGGGGAGACAATGCGCCTCTTGTTGCGAAAATGCAGGAGCATTTCGGCGAGCTATGCCTCTCTGTCATTGTGCTGGCTGAGCGGGAGTTTGGTGTCACCAAAGGCACGAGTGCACATGCTCGCCTAAAACTCGCCGAGCTTGCGCAAGTGTTACCGGTTGAACCGTTCACCCGGGACGACTCCACGCATTACGCAGCCATCCGCCACGACTTGGAATCTCGTGGGCTTGGCATTGGGCCGATGGACACGCTCATTGCGGCGCAAGCGTTGCGCCTTGGCGCCACCCTCGTCACTCGCAACGTAGGGGAGTTTAGCCGCGTCGCCGGTTTGCGAGTAGAGAACTGGCAGACTTGAGCGAAGGCCGCGACGTCCCTTTGGAATAGCTGGAGTCGGGGCGCAAAAGCAGATCCGGCTCGAAACGGTGGAGCGACTGGCAGCCCCGTACGGACTGGCGGCGTGGCAGTTCCTGGCACCCGAGCGGCCTACCGACACCCGGATCGGGCAAAAGGTCGTCAACAGCATGGTCCATTACGAGCGCCGCAAAGGCCCGTACAATAAATCGTCCAAGCGCACCGCTCGGCCTTGATGGCGCGTCCGTCTGTGCCCACCGCCTCGGCGTGCTTGGCGGCGTTTCCTCCCCGCACGTTTGGCTTCGCCTGAAAATTCCCCTTTCATCCGAGGCGCGCCCGAGTTTCACTGGCCGCTCGGATGACTTTTACCGAACAAGAACTCGATGCCGAAGCGGAGCGACTGTTGCGCGCGCTCATGCACGTGGAGTGCGATGCTCGCCGCCAGTGGAACCTGCCCACCTGCCGTTCCATCGCGCCGCTCACCCTCGAGATCAACCGCCTCAAAAAGGAGAAGGGCGCGATCATCCTCGCGCACTCCTACGTGGAGCCGGAGATCATCTACGGCGTGGCCGACGCGAAGGGCGATTCGTACTTCCTGAGCCTCGCCGCCAAGAAATCCCAGGCGCCGCTCATCGTGTTTGCCGGCGTGGTCTTCATGGCCGAGACGGCGAAAATCCTCTGCCCCGACGCCACGGTCGTCGTGCCCGACCACGGCTCCGGCTGCTCGCTGGCCGACTCGATCACGGCGGAGCACCTGCGCAAGTTGAAGTCCCTTTATCCCGATGCCGTCACCGTCTGCTACATCAACAGCACGGCGGCGGTGAAGGCCGAGAGCGACGTCTGCGTGACCTCGGGCAACGTGTACGACATCGTCGCCAAGCTCCCGCAGCGGCGCATCCTCTTCGTGCCCGACCGCCTGATGGCGCAAAACATCCGCACCGAGATGAAGCGCCGTGGCGTGGACAAGGAAATCCTGTCCTCCGACGGCACCTGCATGGTGCACGAGGAGTTCACCGTGGCGCAGATCGCCGAGGCGCGTGCGCGTTTCCCCGGACTGAAGGTCGTGGTGCACCCCGAGTGCACGGCCGAGGTCGCCGGCGCGGCGGACTTCGTGGGCAGCACCGGCGCGATGATGAAATACGTGCGCGCCACCACGGCCCCGTACTTCCTCATGCTCACCGAGTGCGGCCTCGTCGGTCGCCTCGAAGTCGAGGAGCCCGGAAAGAATTTCGTCGGCGGCTGCCGACTTTGCCCGTACATGAAACTCAACTCGCTCGAAAAGATCCGCGACGTGCTGGCCGCTCCACGGCCGCACCAAGTGGTGACGCTCGACGACGACCTGCGCCGCCGCGCGGCGCGCTGCATTGAAAGGATGTTCGAACTTGCACCCACGGACTGAACACTTGATCGACCTCGCCCTCGAAGAGGATGCCGGCCTCGGCGACGTCACCAGCCGCGCGATCTTCGCGCATAATCACCGCACCAGCGCCTACATCGAGGCGAAGCAGGATCTCGTGATCTGCGGTCTCGAAGTCGCCGCCGGCGTCTTCACCCGCGTCGATTCCGCGCTGAAGGTCGAGCTGACCGCGCACGACGGCGATTTCGTGAAAAAGGGCGGCATCGTCCTGCGCGTCTCCGGGCCCACGGCCTCGGTGCTCACCGCGGAGCGCACGGCGCTCAATTTCATCCAGCGCCTCTCCGGCATTGCCACGCTCTCGCGCAAGTTTGCCGAGGTCGCCAAGCCGCTCGGCGTCCGCGTCGTCGACACGCGCAAGACCACGCCCGGCTACCGCGAGCTGGAGAAGTACGCCGTCCGCACCGGCGGCTGCCACAATCACCGCTACTCGCTGGGGGAACACGTTCTCATCAAGGACAACCACATCGCCGCCGCCGGCAGCCTCACCGCCGCCGTGCAACGCGTGCGCGATGCCGCCCCGCACACCGCCAAGATCGAGGTCGAGACCAAGACGCTCGCCGAGGTCCGCGAGGCCGTGCGCGTCGGCGCCGAGGTCATCATGCTCGACAACATGACGCCCGACCAGATCCGCGCCTCCGTGGCCGCCATCGCCGGCGCCGCGATCATTGAGGTGTCGGGCGGCGTGCGTTTCGAGACGCTGCGCGATTTCGCGGTGCTCGGCATCGACGTGATCAGCATCGGCGCGCTCACGCACTCGGCGCCCTCGGTCGATCTGAGCCTCACCGTGCCGATGCCCAAGCCCGCCAAAAAGCCGGCCGCGAAGAAGCCTGCGGCCAAGAAACCGGCCGCAAAGGCCAAGGCGAAGAAGCGCCGCGCGGTCTGATGACCATGCTTTCCTCAGGGCGTTTTTCACGGAGGTGCTGAGCGAGCTGCCGGCACTCCTCCGTGCGCTCTGTGCCTCGGTGTTTCATCCTTTTTTTCAATGAACGTCATCCGTACCGATTGCCTTGTGATTGGCGCCGGCCTCGCCGGCTGCGCGTACGCGCTGCAGGCCGCGCAACGCGGACTCGACGTCCAGTTGCTCTCCTTGAACGGCCCGCTCTCCGCCAACAGCGACTGGGCCCAGGGCGGCATCATCTACAGCGTCAACTCCGACCCGGCGCTGTTCGCGCGCGACATCATGGATGCGAGCGACCAGCTGGCCAACCCGGCCGCCGTCGAACACCTCGTGCGCGAGGGCCCGATCGCCGTGAAGGAGCTGCTGCTCGACACGCTTGGCATTCCCTTCGACCGCACGGAGGACGGCGGGCTGGAATTCACGCGCGAGGGCGGGCACCACGAGCGCCGCATCATCCACTCGAAAGACACCACCGGGCACGCGATCCTCGCCTCCGTGGCCGCGCGCGTGGATGCGACGCCCAACATTCATCGTCGCCTGGGCTGGGTGGCGATCGACCTGCTCACGCTCTCGCACAGCACGGACAACCCGGCCGACAAGTACCAGCCGCTGACGTGTTTTGGTGCCTACGTGCTCAATACCGAGACGGAGGAGGTCTGCGCCATCGTGGCCAAGAAAACCATCCTCGCGACCGGTGGCCTCGGGCAACTTTTCCAGCATTCGACGAACCAGCCGGGCAGCGTCGGCCACGGCGTGGCGATGGCCTACCGCGTCGGCGCGCGCGTGATCGATCTGGAGTACACCCAGTTCCACCCGACGGTGTTTTTCAAAAAAGGCGCGCCGCGTTTCCTCATCACCGAGGCGTTGCGCGGCGAGGGCGCCGTAATCGTCAACGCCAAGGGCGAGCGCTTCATGGACGCCGTCCATCCGCTCGGCTCGCTGGCGCCGCGCGACGTGGTGTCGCGCACGATCCACCTGGAGCTGGCGGCGAGCGGCGAGCCGTGCGTGTTCCTCGATCTCTCGGCGATGAAGCCGGAGTTTGTGCGCGAGCGTTTCCCGAGCATCTACGAACGCTGCCTGAAGTACGGTATCGACGTGACGCGCGAGCCGGTGCCGATTGTGCCGGCGGGGCATTTCTCCTGTGGCGGCGTGCACACCGATTTGCAGGGCCGCACGAATGTCCGCCATCTCAACGCCATCGGCGAGACGGGGTGCACGGGCCTGCACGGCGCCAACCGCCTCGCGAGCACCTCGCTGCTCGAGTGCCTGACGAGCGCGAAGTTTGCCGCGCAAGCCGACGCGGCCGAGATCGCTTGCAACGTCTTTCACCTGCCGGAGCCGCGCGTGTGGGAGAGCCCGGTGCGCGAGGCGGACCCGACCTTAATCGCGCAGGACCTCAGTCTGCTGCAAAGTACGATGTGGAACTACGCGGGCGTGATCCGCTCGCCCAAGCGCCTTACGCGTGCGCGCCGCATCCTGCTGGAGTTGCGAGAGGAGATTCAGTCGTTCTACCGCGGCTGCCGGCTTTCGCGGCAGTTGATCGAGCTGCGCAACGCGGTGCAGACGGCGCTCCTCATTGTGTACGCCGCCTCGCTCAATCCGCGCAGCAAGGGTTGCCACTACGTGATCGACCGCGAGGAGTGAGCGGCCGTCAGAAGCGTGGGATCAGCTGTTTTTTCCAGGCGAACCCGATGTAGTCGAATTCCTCGGCAAACTGGGGGGCGCAGCGCGACGGATTCTTGATCTGGCGCTCCATGTTTTTGCTAATCTTGCCCGTGAAGAAGAAGGGCATGTACGGCGCTGCGAGCAGGAGGCTTTCGGTGATCGTGCGTTGGTAGCCGCCCATGAACTGGTCGGCGAGGATCAGCAGAAACGCCGGGCCACCGCAGGCGATGAAGATCATGGCGAGGTACATTTGTGCCCGCACGAAGTCCCTGTAGTGCTCCATGTCGGCTTCGCTTTGGATCCGCGGGTTCTCGCGCAGGTACCGGCGTTGTTGGGCCATACCCACGATCGAGGGGATGTAGGCGGCGCCCACGAGGAAAAACTCGGCGGTGGTGATCGGGGTGAGGATCATGGGGGTTCAGATGATGCTGATGGCGTGGGGGTGGCCGACGGGGAGGCCGGGTTTACCGGCAAAGGCGAATTCCCAATGCGCGAGCTGGCGATCGATCACCTCCTGCACGGCGGCGATGATGCGCGCCGGCGGCGGCGCTTCAGGGTGGCGGAGGCAGTGTGCGACATCGAGGAGCAGCTCGGGGAGCGGTGTGGCGTGTGCCTCCCAGCATTCGTGAAGATAATGCCGGCACCAGGCGGGGGCAGCGAGCGTGGCGATCTCGTCGCGCCAGGTGCGCACGAGGCGGCAGGTGTTTTCCTCGTCGCGCAGTTTGCGGTTCACCGAGGCGCTGACGTGGTGGCGGATGGCGCTGGTCAGCGCCACGTACACTCGCAGTCCGTGGCGGCGCAGGCGGAGGCAGAGGTCCACGTCTTCGCCGCCGTTGCGATAGACTTCGTCGAAGCCGCCGAGTTGTTGAAAGACGTCGCGGCGCAGGACGACGCAGGCGCCGGTGGCGGCCGCCACCTCGTGGTACGGGCGGCGGGTGTCGGGCAGCGTGCGCAGGTGCGCCGGCTTGGCGTGTTCGTCGAAGAAAATGCTGGCGTGGTCGAGCGCACCGGTGGCGACGGCGTATTGCACGTTGCCGACGAGTCCGGCGTTGAGGCCGGAGTGGGCGAAGAGCTGGAGCATCGGCTCCAGCCAGCCGGGTGTGAGCACGAGGTCGTTGTTGAGGAGGGCGAGAAACTCGCCGCGGGCGATGGCGGCACCGCGGTTGTTGGCGCCAGCGTAGCCGAGGTTGCGCTCGTTGAGGAGCACGCGGATGTCGGGGGCGTCGAGCGTGCCCAGCCATTCGCGCGTGCCGTCGGTGCTGCCGTCGTCGATGAAGACGATCTCGTACTCCAGATCGCGCGGGAGTGTGGCGCGCAGGCTGGTGAGCATCGCCTGCGTGAGCGGCAGGCAGTTGTAGAGGGCAGTGATGACGGAGAGTTTCATGCGCCGCGGCGGCGTGTGCAGGTTACTTCCGGGCGTAGTCGCCGCGGCTGAAATACTTCTCCAGCCACACGTACATGCAGATGAAGAAATACCGGCTGCCCATTTCCTTGATCTTGAGCTTGGCGACGCCGTGTTTGCGGTTTTCCCAGGAGATGGGCGTGAGCGTCCACGAGTAGCCGCGGACGATGGCCTTCAGCGGAATCTCGACGGTGAGGTTGAAGTGCGGCGCGAGGAACGGGCGGCAGCCGTCGATGACGGTGCGGCGGTAGGCCTTGAAGGCGTTGGTGGTGTCGTTGAGCCCGTGGCGGAACATCAGCCGGATGAAAAAATTGGCCATGCGGTTGACGGCAAGTTTCACGCGCGGGTAGTCGATCACGCGGCCGCCCTTGATGAAGCGGCTGCCGAAGACGCACTCGTGCCCCTCGTTGAGCAGTTTCCAGTATTTGACGACGTCGGCGGGCGCGTCGGAGGCGTCGGCCATCACGATGGTGCAGGCGTCGCCGTGCATGTGGTTGAGCCCGTAAACGACGGCGCGGCCGAAGCCGTGCGGTCCGGGGTTTTGCACGGGGGCGAGCGTGGGAATCTCGACCTTCAGCTCCTGCAACACGGCCCAGGTGCGGTCGCGGCTGCCGTCGTCGACGACGACGAATTCATGCGGGACGCCGGCGGCCGTGAGCGCCGCGTGGAGTGCGCGGAGCGTGGGCGGCAGCGAGGCTTCTTCGTCGCGCGCAGGAATGACGAGGGAAAAAAGAGCCAGCGGTGGGAGCACGGCGGGCGTGGCGGTGGAGCTCATGAAAAACGTGGGAGCGGTGTTTGGCGCGGCCGGCTCAGAGCGGCGCGGAGAGGTCGAGCCAGTCGGGATGCGCCTGGGCGTGGGCCGCGATCTCGTCGAGGATGGCGGTCGTGGGCGTCTGCGGCTGCCATTGCCAGAGGCGCGTGGCCTTGGCGTGGTCGAGCACGATCCACGGGATGTCGAACGGCCGCGGCGTGGTGTCGGCCGCGACGGCGTGTTTCCCGAATCTTGCGTCGCACCAGTCGGTCAACTGGCGCAGCGAGCGCGCGGAGGCGGCGCCGCCGCTGACGTTGACGATGCGGTCCTCCGCGGCGAGGGCGGGCGCGGCAAATTGTTTTTCCAACAACGGCGCGAGGTCGCGCGGGTGCAGGCAGTCGCGCACCTGATGTCCGTGTCCGCCGAAGCCGATGTACTTGAGCGGGCGGCGGCGCAGGTGGCTGTTGAGCCAGTAGGCGAAGATGCCCTGGTCGGCCCGCCCGAACTGGCCGGCGCCGGCGAGCACGCCGCAGCGGTTGACGAAGACGGGCAGGTTGAACGTGGCGCCGTACTCGAGCGCGAGCGCCTCGCTGGCGAGTTTCGTCGAGCCGTAGAGCGAGATCGGCGCCATGGTGGCAAAGGCCTCGGTGACGCCGGCGGCGCTCAGCCCGGCGGGCAACGCGGCGCCGGTCGTCGGGCGAAACGCGCCCTCGTGCGCCTCGACGGGCAACGCGGCCAGCGGGGCGATGCTGTACACGCGGCTCGTGCTCAGCAGGACGAAGCCGGCGCGGTGCTGTTTGCAAAACTCCAGCATGTTGACGGTGCCGCCGAGGTTGTGCTCGACGAGCTGGCGCGAGCTGGTGCGGCCGTCCACGCCGGCGAGCACGCTGGGATTGGCGGCGGCGTCGATCACCCAGTCGACGGCGGGCAGGGACTCCAGGTCGCTGGCGTTGCGCAGGTCGCCGTGGAAGAGGCGCACGCCGAGCCGCTTCAGCTCGGCGCGGTTGGTCTCGCTGCCGGGGCGGATGAAGTTGTCGAAGCCGAAAAGCTGGTGGCCGGCGCCGCTCTGCGCGAAGGTGCGGGCGAGGGTGCTGCCCACGAAACCGCAGATGCCGGTGATAAGGATACGCATGGCGAAGGCTTTTGGGTGAAAGGGCAGCCCTCGGCAAACGCTTTCACGCCGCCGCGCGCGTTTCGATTTCCGCTGTTGCCGAGTCGCGCGCGGCGCGCACGGTAGCGCACATGTCCGAATCGACTCCGCCCAACCTCTCCGACGCCGGCCTCGAGGTGCGCACCTACTTCGTGCGCAGCCGGCAGACGCTGCTGGCGAAGGCAGACTTCGGTCCGCTCTTCGTGGACTATTATCTGCATCTCGCCGATCAGCAGATCCGCCCCGACCCGGCCCATGCCGCGCTCTTCAAGCGCGCCCTCGCCGCCCTCGTCCTCCACGCGGCATCGCGCCCCTGGGATGAGATGACGGCGTGGACACTCCATTTTCAGGACCCGTTGGTGAATCTGTTTCTGTCGAGCGACAACGAGGTCGGCACCATCACCGGCCGCGTGCTGGCCGACAACGTGCGCGAGATGGAGGGCAACTTCTTCTACGCCGACGTCGTGCGCGGGCGGCAGCCCAAGCGCCGCAGTTCCGTGCAGTTCACCGGCGCGGACCCGCTGGAGGCGGCGAAGACCTTTTACGCGCAGAGCGAGCAGCGCGGCGCGCGGTTTTTCCAACTCGCCGAGGAGGAGTTTGCGCTCCTCTCGGAACACCCGGATTGCGACCTCGCCTGGTTTGGCGCGACGACCGCCGAACAGGTGCGCGAGCTCGAGAAGACCGAGACGCTCGTGCCGATGGAGACGCGCACCTACCGCTGGCACTGCGGCTGCAACCAGTCCCGCATGCTCCAGGTGCTCGCGCCCGCGTTTAAGGACGATCCGACGGGGCTTTTCGGAGACGCGCCGAAGATCGAGATCCGCTGCCCGCGCTGTGGCGCCCGGCACAATGTGACGCGCGAGGCCATGGAGGCCTACATGGCGCAACAGAAGCCGGGCTCCTCCGCATGAGCGCCGTGGCTCGTCGGGCAACGTCAGTGCCGGCCGTGGTGCGCGCATGAAGGAAATCCTGCTCAACATCCGCGACGGCTTCGCGGGCTCGACGCCGCTCGATCTGCTCAATCTCGCGCTCGGCGTCGCCGGCGTGGTGCTGATGGTGCGCCGCAGTCTGTGGGCCTTTCCCATCGGACTGCTCGCGGTGTCGGTGCAGGGCGTGCTGTTTTTCGAAAACCGCTTTTATGCCGATGCGACGGTGCAGGTATTCTTCTTCGCGGCGCTGGCGTACGGCTGGTGGCACTGGGTGCGCGACAAGGGTGCGGCGCCCGAGCTGCCGGTCACGCGGCAGAGCTGGCGCGGTCGTGCGTTGACGCTCGCGCTGGCCGGTGCGGCGACCGTGTGCGGCGCGCTGGTGCTGGCGCGCTGGACGCCATCGGTCATGCCGCGGCGCGATGCGTTTATCGCGGCGTTCAGCGTGGCGGCGCAGGCGCTCCAGGCCCGCAAGCGGATCGAAAACTGGCCGCTGTGGACCGTGGTCAACCTCGTCGCCATCGCCTCGTACTGGCAGGCGACGATGGCATTTACGGCGTTTCTCTACGGGATCTATCTGGTGCTGGGCCTGCTCGGCTGGCGCGAGTGGTGGCGTGCGATGAAAGGCGCGACTCCGGCGCGTGGCTGACGTGAAACGCATCGCGGTCTTCGGACCTGAATCCACGGGGAAAACTTCGCTCGCGCGGCGCCTGGCCGCGCATTTCGACGAGCCGTGGTCCATCGAATATGTCCGGCGATACTGGGACGAGCACGACGCCACGATTCGGCCGGCCGACCTTGATGCCATCGCACGCGGGCAGATCGCCGGCGAGGATGCGGCGGCGGCGGCCGCGCGGCGCGTGTGTTTCTGCGACACCGAGCTGCTCACGTGCGTGCTCTGGGACGATTTGCTTTTCCCCGGTGCGTGCCCGCCTTGGGCGCGCGAGGCGGCGGACCGCCGCGCACGTCAGTTCACCTTGTTCTTGCTGTGTGCGACGGACGTGCCGTTTGAGCCCGATCCGCAGCGCTGTTTCCCCGATCCCGACGGGCGGGCGATGTGCATGCGGCTCTGGCGGGAGACGCTGACGAGCCGCGGCTTGCCGTTCGTGGAGCTGCACGGCGGCGACTTCGAGGCGCGCGCGCTTCAGGCGATCCGCGCGGTGGAGTCGGCGCTGGGCGCGTAGTCAGCGCCGCGCTTCGGTGGGGCCGGTGAGCAGGTCGTCGAGCCGCAGCTCTTGCGTGGTGCCGTCGGGCTTGGTGGCGCGAAGGAGGAGCGCGCCGTTTTTGTCCGTGCTGGCGGAGAGCTGCCCGACATCGGCGCGAGCGGGCGCGAGCAGCCAGACGAAGCGTGTGGGGCGTGCGATCCGGGCCGTGCAGGTGACCTCGGGCGCCGGGAGTTTTTCGTTGTAGCGCGGCGAGAACCAGCCGGCGGGCTGCGGCTCGAAGACAGCGCAGGCGACCTGCGTTTCCCACGTCTGTGTGAGTGCGGGCGTGAGCACAAAGGCGCGGCCTTCGGCATCGCTCGCGCGGATTGTGCCCCCGCGCGGTTCGAGGTTCAGGCCGGGCGCGAAGTGCCAGAGCGCCTCGACCTGCGTCGGCCCGTAGGCTTCGACCTCGTCGATCACGATCCAGCCGATCGCATGAAAGTAGAGCACGCCGCGTGTCCAGCGCGGGTGGCCGCGCCAGAGGCCGGTCGGGAAAATCGTGCCGGCGGCAAAGTAATCCCAGTCGGACGTCTGGCGGACACAGGCGGGCATCGGGGTGCCGTCGACGACGCGCGGCGGCGGCAGCGAGCCCTGGCCGTCGAGGAGCAGGATGTTGTGGCCGCGCGGGCCGTTGAAGAAATCGAACCACGGGCCGGGCTGGTAGGTGTAGCGGCCCGGATCGATGAGGAGGTCGCGGCCCTCGGCGAAGACGGCGAGGTTGAGCCGGTCCTGGTGCTGGTGGTCGGAGCCGTGCGGGCCGATGTCGAAGAACGCCCATTGGGCGCGCGGGCCGGTGTCGCCGCGCATGATCGCGTGGCCCGCCCAGGGGAAATACTGCGAACGCGGCGGGCGGTTGAAGCCTTCCTGGACGAGCGAATCCGGGAGGCCGGGCACGCGCGTCTTTTTGCCGTCGGCGTCGAGGGCGATCAGGAGGTTGTAGTCTTCGTCGGAGGCGCTGTTGATCGGGCCGCAGCCGTCGGGTTTGGCGATGCCGACGAAGTAGCGCCACATGGCCTGGATGCGTGCGGTGAGCGCCGGGTACTCGTCGGCCTGGGCGGAGCTGCGCAGGAGCACGTCGAAATTCTGAGCGCTGAGCAGGGCGACGCGTTGGTAGTGGTTGGTGAGTTCCTTGAAGGCGCCGTCGGGGTAGGTCTGGTCGAGGAGCTCGCGCTCGACGGCCTCGGCGGCGTGGCGCATCCACGAGGGGGCGTCGCGAAACTCGGGCCAGACGGCGGCGAGGCGGGCGAGGGAGACTTTTTCGGTGAGCAGGTGGTTGCCGCCCCAGAATGAGGCGTGTTTTTCGAGGAGCGCGGCGTGGTCCGGGATGCTGGCGAGCATGCGCAGGCGCGCTTCGTCGGAGAACTCGGGGGCGGCCTGCAGATCGGTGAAGACGACGGGCCAGGTGTCGGCGGAGCGGCGTGCGGCCTCGAGTGCGCGCCAGGGTGGGGAGAAGGTGATGCGCCCCGGATAGGGCTGGGTGCGCAGCCAGTCGACGAGCCATCGGGAGGCGCAGTCGGCGTAGCGCGGGTCGCGGGTCTCTTTCCAGACGGTGACGAGTGAGAGCAGCGGGCCGTGGCGGTTGATCATCCACGCCCACTCGGGGTCGTCGGCCGGGCCGCGCCAGAGCCAGTCGATGCCGCCGTCGGGCAGGCGGCGCAGTTTGGCGGTGAGGCCCTGGATGGTGACCTCGTCGCGCAGGAGCGCATCGGCGGTGAGGCGTGGTTCCTGCCGCGGGAGCGCGACGTGCCAGCCGGCGACGATGTCGCGGTGAGGCGCGGGTTTCTCGCGGTAGTAGCGGAGCAGTTCGGCGCAGGCGGCGGCGAGGTCGCCGGCGCGCCAGTGCGCGAGCGCGGGCTGGAGGGCGGGCTGGCGTTCGTCGAGGCGGGAGAAAAGTGCGTCGAGCCAGGCTTGGTTTTCTGCGACAAAGGCGGCCGACGGTGCGGCGGGCGTGCCGCCCTTGTCGGGCTGGGGCGGGGCAGATGCGGCCAATGTCGCGCACAAGAGCAGCGCGCCTGTGGCCCGGCAAAAATGGCGGGCAGTGTTTTGCCAGCGGGGCATGGCGGCTCAGGAGCGGTCGAGGTCGCGCGTGAGCCGGCGGGCGAGCGGGCGGCTGGCGGCCATGAGTGCGGCGCCGAGGAGGGCGGCGATGGCCGGGCGGAGGACTTCGCTGCAAAGGAAATGGACTGCGTAGGTGGGGCTGAATTCGCGCCAGGATTCGACGAGATTGGAGAGGCCCTGCCAGAGGGCGAGGACGAGCAGGGTGAAGCCGAGCAGTCGGAGATAAAGCGTGGCGTGATTTTGCATGCGGCGGGAGTCGTGGGTGCCTGATCGGCGAAAACAACGTGCCGTGCGCGGGGCGACAAGCGGCAATTCGGGGCGAAAGGAGCTTTACGCGTGTCGGGCGGGGCCGGTAAGCCGGAGCGTTTCCAATATGGAGAAGGACTATCTCGATCGTTTTGGCGGAGTGGGGCGCCTGCTGGGGCGCGAGGCTTTGGCACGGCTGCATGCGGCGCATGTGGCGGTGGTGGGCGTGGGCGGCGTGGGTTCGTGGGCGGTTGAGGCGCTGGCGCGCAGCGGCGTGGGTGCGCTCACGCTGATCGACATGGACGATGTGTGCATCACCAACGTCAACCGCCAGCTCCCGGCGCTCGACGGGCAGATCGGCCGGCCGAAGGTGGCGGTGCTCGCCGAGCGGGTGCGGTTGATCAATCCGGCCTGCCGGGTGACGGCCGAGGCGGAGTTTTTCACTGAGAAAACGGCGGAGCGGCTGCTCGCGCCGGGCCACGATGTGGTGATCGACGCGATCGACCGGATGACGAACAAGGCGCTGCTGATCGCGGAGTGCGTGAAGCGCGGGCGGCGTTGCGTGACGGTCGGCGGCGCCGGTGGAAAATGCGATGCGACGCTGATCCGCGCGGGCGATCTGGGCGAGGCGACCGGCGACGAGTTGCTGCGCCTGGTGCGCAAGAAGCTGCGCCGCGACCATGGTTTCGCACATGGCGAGGGCAACCGGTACGGCGTGCGCTGCGTGTACTCGGCGGAGAAACAGGTTTTCCCGTGGGCGGATGGCTCGTGCAAGACCGAGCCCGAGCCGGGGACGAACCTGCGGATGGACTGCGCGAGTGGGTTTGGCGCGGCGGCGTTTGTGACGGCGCCGTTCGGCTTCGCCGCCGCCGGTGAGGCCGTGAAGTGGATCGTGGGGTGAGACGGACGCCGGGCGGTGCGGCATGACGTGCGGTGACGCGGCGCGGGGTGCTTCCGGTGGCGGAAGTAACTTTGGTGCGCGAATCGGCAACGGCGCTTAAATTTTTCATGAAAGGCGTCGGTTCTGCCTTGTTTGTAGGCATATCTGACGTTCAGTCTTTCTCCACTTCCTCTGGCCGAAGGCCGTTTCTCCAACCCCAAGTGTGCCTGCCCCGATCTACGCGTTGCGCGTGGAAAACGCGTCGTCACATGGGGGCCGGCCCAAGGTGCGCTTCAACCCATCAGCCCAACCTCCCCCCGCATGTCACCACGTATCCCCGCCCTCATCCTGTGTTTCCTAGGCTTCTTGTCTGCCGTGCCGGCGTCGCTTTGTGCCGATGTGGGTGTGCCGACTCCCGCATTGGGATCGGCAGTCGGCATTGCGAGTGGGTTGTCGGGGCGTGTGGTCGATGCCAGGAGCCACGAGCCGCTATCCGGGGCTTCCGTGAGCATCCCCGGGGCAGTCTCTAGGCTCACCGATGAGCGGGGCTGTTTCTCGTTTACCGGGGTGAGCGTGCAGAGCGGTACCGTGGTGACGGTGATGTCCGGCAACTACTACGAGACGCGGACCGTGACGGTGCCCGTGGGGACGAAGACGGTCGACATGGGCGACATCTCCATGGGGTTGCTGGGGGCGGTCCAAGTGACGGAGATCAAGCCGCAATACGACGGCTTTTTCCTGCAAGGCGTGACGCTTTCCAACCGCTACACGGCGCATGTCAACTGGGGCGGCCGCAAGCCGGGCACGGTGAAGTGGTACGTCAACGGAGTGTTTCGCACGCGCACGGAGGCGACCGGCAACGAGGTATCTGTCACCTTCAACATGGGGACTGATTTTTCGCCGCGCCTGCTGACGTCCAGTGTGCTGGAGGCGGTGGCTCTCGTGGACAGCCCGCCGGACACGGCCCGTTGCTCGATTCCGGTGCGCGTGTTGCCAATCAGTGCTTGGATGAGCGCGCTCCCGGGGTCGGGGATGGGTGTCTTCACGGATGCGACGGATGTCACCTTCTCCTATGAGGGGACGTTTCCGACCGATCCGGCGGAGAGCTCCAAGACGCTGCCCTTCCTCGGGCAGTTCGGGGCCGATTTCAGCCTGACGGTGGGCATGGACTACACGTTGAGCAGCGGAGAGTGGACTCTTTCGCTGGGGGCCAAGGCGAAGAAGACGATCAAGGCGAAGCCGTCGTTTATTATAGGCAAACAGAAGCTGACCTTTGGCGTGGAGGGCAGCCTGAGCGGCGTGGCCAATCTTTCGAAGGGGCTGAAGCTGAGCGAGGCCGCCGTGGTTCTGACGATGAACTACAAGGGTGAGCTGATGACGTTTTATTTCTCGGATTATGTGCCGGGCGGACAATGGGCGCGCGCGGTGGACAAGCTGGCGCAGAAGGTCGGTCTGGACCCCAACTCGATCCAGCGGGTGCGGCTCTACGCGCTGGTCGATGCCAAGCTGAAGCTGGTGGCCGATCTCGATCCGGCCTTCCAATACAAGGATGGCACACTCAAACTCGGCGTCGGCCTGGAGGCCGCCTACGAGCCGGATTTGGGCCTGGCCAAACTGGTGGTGCGTGCGGGCGGTCGCGTGGATGCCACGATCTCCAAGCCGTCTGGCGGTTCGCTCAGCCTCAAGAAAATCGAGGGCAAGATCTATGCGGCGATCAAGGCCGAGGTCCTCTCGATGGAGGTCCTCAACGAGGAGTTTGTCCTCCTGAATTACGAGTGGAACAACACGGCGGCCGGGGCGATGGAGGACCCTCTGGCGGCGTGTGAGCATGTGGAAATCGACGGCGTCGAGTACGTCGCAGTGCCGGTGGTGAGCCTCGACGAAACGCGTCCGGCGCCGCGCCCGCAACTGGCGCGCGGGCCGGAGCGCTTCGTCAACGCCACGCCGGAGGCCTTCCGCCAGCTGGGCGGGCCGTCTGTGCTCGCCGGGGCCTCTGAGGAGGGCGCCGCGCCCGAGCGCGCGGCCGGCGTGTCCCAGGTGGACGTCGAGTTGATCTCCAACGCCTATCCGACCGCGACTCCGGCGCTGTCAGCTCACGGGAACGAGTTGATGCTGCTCCATGTGACCGACAATGGCGGCGCGGATCTTCAGTACGCCGACATCGCCTGGTCGCATTTCGATGGCAGCGCGTGGAGCATGCCGGTGCCGATCGCCACCGACACGCGCGCGGAGTTCGCGCCGCAAGTGCGCTTCGACGGCAATGGCGATGCGATCGCCGTCTGGCAGCGCGTGAAGGATCCGGCCTTTGCGACCGTCGATCTGACGGCGATGGCGGAGCAAATGGAAATCGTCTGGGCAAAGTGGGATCGTGCCACCGGTGTGTGGACGACGCCCGCAGCCCTTACGGACAACGCTTACCTCGATCAGAGTCCCCAGCTCTGCGGCCCGATGACCGGTGGAGATCTGCTGCTCGTGTGGACGGCCAACGAAGCCAGTCAGCTCACCGGGACTGGTGAGCCGGGCGCCACGACCAACAGTCGTTTCATGGGCGCAACCTGGAACGCCGCGAGCGGCGCGTGGGGGAGCCCCGCGGTGCTGCTCGATGATGTCCGTGGCGAGATGTCGCCGGTCCTCGCCGGGCGCGGTGACCGCGCCGTGCTCGCGTGGAGCCGTGATGGCGATGCCGATGTGTCGGCCACCGCCGACGCAGAGATCGTCTATTGCGAATGGAGTGCGGGCGCGTGGGGCGCGCCGGTCCAGTGGACCAGTAATGTGAGTCGCGACACGAATGTGCGCGCGGCGGTCACCGCGGTCGGCGACGTGCACCTGGTCTGGCATGCAGGCGCCGACCTGATGTGGGCGAAGAATTTTGGCGCGCCGACGCTGGTCCGCTCGGAGTCGGACACGGCGGGTTTTGCAGACTACTCACTGACGGTGGGACCACAGGACCACCTCGTGTTACTCTGGCTGGAAAGCAGCGCGAGCGGCTCCGACACCCACTACCGGGTCTACGATCCCGTCTCTTCGACCTGGGGTCTGGACGACCTGTTCACCCGCGATGCTGCGCTTGAGCGCTCGCTCGCCCCGGTCTGGGACTCGGCGGGCAACCTGACCATCGCCTATCTCAAGGTGCAGATGGAGAAGGCTACGAAATCCGTGACGCTGGCGGACGGGTCGGTGCTGACCGTCGATAATGTGCCGGAAAACGGGCAGGTCGATTTGTACGTCTCGAAGCGAATGCTCGTGCAGGATGCGGCGCTGGAGACCGGGGCGTTGACTGTGGAGGGAAGCAACTACCTGCCGGGCGATGCACTCACGCTCAAGGTGCGCGTGCGCAACGCCGGCAATGTCGCGATCGACTCTCCCAAGGTCGCCTTTTACCAAGGCGACCCGGCGTCTGGTGGTTCGAAGATCGGCGAGGCGGAGTCGGCGGGCTGGCTCGCGGCGGCCGGCGAGGTGGAGCTGTCCACTTCGTGGGTGTTACCCGACTCGGCGACGGAGGTGGAGCTCTATGCGGTGCTCGATCCGGAGGACTCGCTTGCCGAGTTTTCCGAGACAAACAATCGACAGCAGATGGTCGTGGGTGGGACCGATCTCGATGTCTCCTATCGCTCGTGCTCGATCGGAGCTGACGGCAGCATGCGCATCGTAGCCTCGGTGCAGAATCTCGGCATGCCCGGGGCTCCCGCGACGACGCTTCAGGTGAGCCAGGCTGGCGTGCCAACCGTCCTCGGCCAGGTCGCGGTGCCCGCACTGGCACCCGGCGAGATCGCGCAGGTGGCGCTCGACCTCCCCTCTGGCTCGCACCCTGGCGGCGAGGTTCACTTCGTCATGACCGTCGATCCGGCGCTCGAAGTGGACGATGTTTCCCGTGAAAACAATCAGTGCGAATTTGCCGCGGCGGCCTACGCGCCGACCCTGATCACCGTCCAACCGGAGGCCACGGAAACGCGTGCCGGGGAGACCGCCACTTTCCGGGTAAACGCCGCGAGTGCCCTGGTGCTCTCCTATCAGTGGCAGGTCTCGCTGGACGGCGGGGCGACTTGGATCGACCTGTCAGATACGGCCGCGTATGCCGGGCTGGGTACCGACACGCTGACGGTGCTGAATCCGACGGCCGCGATGCAGGGGCAGCGTTACCGCTGTGTGATTTCGGATGCCAGCGGCAACTCCTTTGCGAGCGTGGGTGCCCCGCTGTCGGTGCAATGGAGCCAGTTTGCGGCGCTGTCGGCGCGAGCATCGTCCGGGCCCGACGACCAGACTCTGATCCTCGGATTTGCGTTCTCCGGCGGAGGCAAAGCGATGTTGTTGCGCGGTGTCGGCCCGGGGATCTCGGGCGCCGTGCCCCATGGCTACATGGCGGATCCGCAGCTGCGTGTGTTTAGCCGCGAAGGAGTGGAAGTGGCGAACAACGACAACTGGTCCGGTGGTGCCGGTCTCCGCGAGGCGTTTGCGCGTACGGGAGCGGGGACGCTCGATCCGGCTTCGCGCGATGCCGCCTTGGTGCAGACACTGACCGAAGCCCTCTACACCGCCCATGTCAGCGATGTGAACGGGACGACCGGCGTGGCGCTGGCGGAGGCCTACGATGCGGATTTCGCCGACAAGACCCGCCGGCTTTCGGCGTTGTCGGTGCGCACTCAGGTGGGGCTGGACGATGCTTGCGTGATCGCGGGCCTCGTGATTGCGGGTGATGCGCCCAAGCGCGTGATCGTGCGCGGCGTGGGCCCTGGCGTCGCCGATTCGGTGGCCGGCCATCTCGTCGATCCGTACCTGCACGTGCGGCAGCTCGATGCCTCCACAGGCGAGTGGTCACTGGTAGGCGAAAACGACGACTGGGATGGTACCGCGCAGACGGCGGCGCTCTTTGAGTCGGCAGGCATGGGCGCGCTTGCGAGTGGTTCGAAGGATGCGGCGCTGGTGCTGACACTGGAGCCCGGGATTTACACGATTGAGGTGACGGGCGTGGAGCGCACGACTGGCGTGGCGCTGGTCGAGATCTACGAGGCTCCGTGATCCGGCCCCATCAGTTTGGTTGATTGAAAACGCCCGGCGCGATGCCGGGCGTTTTTGCGGACACGGGCGGCGGGTTGCGTTGGGTAAGAAGCTGAGTTGCCTGTCTCGAAACGCGCGCGGTGGGGCAGACATGCCGGCCGCGCGTCACCAGTTGTCCATCGCTAATCCCTGTAATCATGAAACTGATCCAATCCGGTCTTCGCAGCGTTGTTGTCGTGAGTATGGCCGCCAGCCTGTTCGTTGGGGCTGGCTGTGCGAAAAAAGAAGAGGCCCCTCCTGCGCCCACGCCCACACAGGTGCCCGAGCCCAAGCGCGAACAGACTGCACCGGTCGCGCCCGTGGCTCCGACCGAGCCGAAAGCGGCTGCCGTCGTGGCAGCGCAGCAATCGGTCGCCGAGGCTGTGGCTCAGCCGGCGCCCGTCGTACCGGAGCCCGCGGCGGTGCCCGCAGGTGATCTCGTTGGAAAACTGGCCGGCGTGCAGGCCCCGACCGGCGACTTGCTCACCCGTTATTCGGGCGAGCTGTCCATGCTCAAGTCGGGTGTGCTGGCGGTGAAGGGCTATGTCGATCAACACCCCGAGGTGCTGCCGGCATCGGCCAAGGCAAAATACCAGGAGCTCAATGCGCTGATGCCGGAGCTGACTTCGTTGGTGCAGTCGTTGAAGGAGGCGAAGGGTGCGGATCTCGTCACGCTGGCGCCCAAGCTCGGGACGAGTTTCACGAGGGCTAAAACCCTCTACACGGAAGTGCGCGCCCTGCTACCCGAAAAACTCTGAGTGAAGTGTCGCGCTTGCTTGCGCCGCAGGTCCCGCGTGGGACCTGCGGTTTTTGACATCTGAGTCGGCCGCGCACGCGGAGGCGTCGTTGCGAATGGCACTGGCGGGCTGGACGCGTTTTCCAGGCATAAAAAACGCCGCGTGTGAAGACGCGGCGTAAGGGGCGTGGCGCCTAGCGTTGTGGCGCGGTCTTTTCCTTCGATTTGTCCTTGGGCTTGGTCTTGGAGGTGCCTGGCTCCTGCTGCTGCGTAGTATGGTAGGCGCCTTTGCTCGGGAAAAATTCGGCGAGGGGCTCAATAACGGGCGTCATGAACTCGGGTTCGTTGCGCTCGTAGATCCAGTTGAACCCGATGATCGCGCAGATGAGGAAGATGATCACGCTGAGCCAGATTTTGTTCATCTGATGGATAAACCTCCAGATGACGACGGCTGCGATGATGACGCCGACGAAGATGCCGACGTTGATCCAGAATTTGGTGGGGAGATTCTGGAGCTTTTCGAGTGTCGCACTTGCAATAAGTAGTAACATGAAGGACATGATAGAGAACTGTTGCACCGGGGGCCAGCGGAAATCAGCGGTCGATGGAGGCGTCAGCCGGCGAGCAGCCACTGGACGCTTCGCCGGGCGGCTTCGCCGAGAAAGGCGAAATAGCCAAAGCCGGAGAGAAACACGGCGTAGGCGAGGGTGATGCAGAGACCGTCGCGTGTGGCGAGTCCGTTGGCCATGAGAAGGACGACCCAGGCGGGGAATGTGTTGGTGAGCGGAATGGGGAGAGGGAGGAGTAGCACGAGGGCGGCTAGTGAGATGGCGAGTGCGTGGAGGGATCGGAGCAGGCTGGTGTCGGTGAGGGCCAGCCATCGGGGTCTGAGGAAGCGCTCGAGCCCGGCAAGCACCCAGGCGGTGAGTCGGAGCACCTTGCCGAAAAAACCTGTGGGAATGGCTCGCACGGTCATGCGGCGTGGGAGCCATAGGGGTCGTTTGCGGGCGAGTTGCAGGGCGATGAGGAAGATGCCGAGCCCGAAGGGGGCGGAGAGGCCTGGGAGCGGGAGCGGCGTGAGAAAGGGCAGGCAGAGGAGAGTGAGCGCGAGGGTGTGCGAACGCGTGCCGAGGGCGGAGATGACTTCGGCGAAGGTGACGGGTTTCGTCTCCAACCGGGCGATGAGGGCCCGGAGCAGCGCGGAGGCCTTGGGGGGGGCGCTGGATTGGGGTGCTCGGCGGGGCATGGGCGCAGTGTAGTGTGGGCCGACGAAGGGCGCAAATGCGTCTCCGGCCCAGAGTGTATGTGGGGCGCTTAGCGGAAGAGGGGCATCATCCGCATTTCCCATACTTCGAAAGCTTGGGGCGGGACAGCGCCGAACTTGTAGGGGATGAGTCCGTAGCGGTGGCAGTAGAAGCCGGCACCGAAGTCGAGTTGCATCGTGGCGAGCCAGCGGCAGGCCGGGCGCTCGATTCGTGCGACTTGTGCAAACCAGTCGGGGGTCAGGCGCCGTACGGATGAGTTGTGCAATGGGAGGATCACGTGGTCGCCGAGGTGGGCGGGCGCCATGGCGATGTCGAAGGGCTGGGCGCCGTGCTGCTCCATGTAGTATTGGAACCCCCAGTGTCCTTGAAACCAAAGTGTGCTGTGGCGTGCGGGGCGGTACTGCGCCGCCAGTTCTGCGGCGGCGGCTCGCGTGCTGTTCGCAAAGGCGGTGTCGGCCCAGACGACGGCGGCGCCGAGGGCGGCCGCGGGGCCGACCGGCCAGAGCGTGCGCAGGGCGATCGGCATCGGACGCCGCTCCAGCTGGCGGACGAGTAGGATCGCCACGGCGGGCGCGAGCGGGAGGATCGAGCGTCCGTTGACGGTCCAGTTGATGGTCCCGGTGAAGACGAGAGTGCCGAGCGTCCACAGTGCGAGGAGTGTGGAGTGGCGGTCGCGGCAGCGCACCCAGTCGTGGACGACGAGTGCGAGGATGCCGAGCCCGGCAGAGACGAAGAGGGCGATCTGGGCGATTTCGCCCCATGAGCGCTGGCTCAGGATGGGGAGGTGGGCGAGTGTCACTCCGAGGATGGTGGTGCCGGCGAGCGCGATGGGCACCCAGCGCCAGTGCCAAAGCCGGTGCCAGAAGAAGATCAGCGCGACGATGCCGCCTCCGGCGAAGGCCATGGTGCTGAGGACCGATTCCCAGACCATCATCTGGGTGCGGTGCTCTCCGGCGTAGTTGGCCGCTTGGGAAATCATGCGGATGCCGTAGCGGGCGCCGGTGGCCCAGTCGTAGGCAAAGAGGGTGGCCAGCGGGAGGAGGAGCCAGAGGGCCGGCCAGCATCGCCACCGTTTTTGCATGATGGTGTAGGCGAGAAGGAGGGGGATAAGGGCGGCGCCAAAGTATTTGGTCAACGCGGCCAGGGCGACGAGTCCGGCGGCGGAGGCGAGGCGGAGGTGGCTGTCGCGCTCGATGCCGCGGGTCCACAGGACGACGGCCCAGAGCCAGAGCGCGAGCATCGAGACATCGCACATCAGAGTCGTGGCGGAGACCCAAAACACGGGCGAGACTAGCATGATGACTGCGGCCGCACTGGGGTGCGCGCAGAAATCCCGGGCGAGGGCATAGGTGCCGAGGACGGCGAGGACGGCGGGCAGGAGAAATGCGAGGTGCAGGGGCACCTCACCCCATCCGAGTAGCGTGCCGGCGGCCGCGAGGTAATAGCAGGCAAGCGGTGGGTTTTGGGTGACGACTGAGAGCGGTTCGTCGATGCCGTTCCAGTTGACGACGATTCCAAATGGATCGGCGGGGTGCCCGACGATGTGCTGTGCGGAGCGGATGAAGAGGTAGTCGTCGACGTGGACGGCTTTGTTGAGAAAGGGCGCCAGGCAGAGGAGCGTCGCGAGGATGAGGAACAGGTGGGTATGGCGAGCGGGCGCGGCAGAGCTGGATGCGGACTGGGACACGTGGGTGGCGAGGTTGCGGTTCGTGGCGGCTTGATGGGCCGCGCGAATCATGCGGAGAGCCCGGGCGGTCGCGCAAGTCCGGCGTGGCGCTCGCGCGCGTGCAGTCGTGACTGCGGCTTAGCGCCGGCGGAGCGAGCACAGCTCCCGGCTGATCCAGTGGGTGGTCTGCGCCACGGAGGAGAGGGTGGCGACGAGCTCGGCCTCCTCCAGCGGGAGTGAGACGCCGCGGTCGTGGAGGATATGCCAGACCGGGTGGTCCTTGTTTTCAAAGTGTTTGAATATCTCCTTTCGCAACGTCTCGGTGGGGGCGGCGGCGGCGTGCGCAAAGAGGTTGGCCATGTGCACGACCGCGAGGGTGATGGCGTGCTCGGGATTGTCGGTTTCGAAATTATCGGGGGTGGTGTGCAGCGAGGCGGTGTCGCGGAAGAGCTGGTCTGCGCTGGCGAGTTCGAGGATGCGTTTCCCGGCGGTTTGATGGTCCACGCCGAAGATGGCGACTTCGCCCTGCTCCTGGGTCGAGCCGTCGGATTGGGTGAGGCTGAGGGCGATGGCGTACAGGCCGGGCTCTCCGACCGCGAAAAGCCATTTGCCGATGTCGTGGACGAGTCCGCTGGCGGCGAGGAGGTGCGGGTTGGAGAGCCGGAGGAGGCGGCCGGTCTCGAAGGCAAGAAGGGCGACGGAAATGGCGTGGGTGAAGAGTGGCTCGATATCGATCACGCAGGAGGGGCTGAGAGATTCGGCAACCCGACCGGCGGCCCACAACGTGGTGGTTTTTGAGATGCCCTGGCGTTCGATGAAAAGGCGCGCGGAGCTCGCGGTGATGACGGCATCGCCGAGCGGGTCGATGTGGTCGAGGATGCGCTTGTAACACGCGGCGAAGTGGGGCTGAGCGACGAGGTCGGCGGCGAGCGTGTCGATCGCCAGGTCGGGGGCGCGCTGGATCTGCCGGGCGGCCTCCAGGAGGGTGGAGATCGGGGCCTCTTTGATGAGCTGCTGGCTGAGCTGGTCGAGCTCGTCGGACGTGATGAACGGGATGCCGCGCAGACGGGTGAAATGTGCGCCGAGACGCCAGATCGGCGTGGCGGCCACACGGCGGCAGTAGTCGATGCTGATCGAGGCGGGCGGCCCCGCCATCGGTTTGATCTTGGGCTCAGGCGCGGTGTCGGCCGGGGCATGAAATGGCGCGATCGCGTCCTCCATGCTCAGGCTGCCCATCGCGCGTTTGCGCAGGATGCCGAGGAGCGGCTCGATGACGCGCAACGCGGCCGCGGCGCGCACGTGTTCCTCGTTGCGGATGGCCTCCATGGCGGCGTCGACGATCACGCTGAAGATGCGGATACCGAGCGGGGCGCTGCGGAGTTTGATGTTTTCTAGCTGCGCGTGCAGCATGGGATCGTTGACCGAGGTCAGGCGGCGGCGGATGTCCTGGAGGCTTTGCTCGATCAGGGGGGTGGCGGTATTGAGCAGCCCGCAATAATCGGTCGGCGTCACCTTCAGGCGGGCGCAGACCTCGCTTATGTTTTCGAGCAGGCCCGCGGCCCAGCCGGTTTTGAGTGCGCGGGCGACCTCCTCCAGGACGACCTCCCCGCGATAGGGTTTCACCCGGAGGTTTTGCACGCCAAGCTCGACGTAGCGGACGAGCAGGCTGCGCTCGGTGTGGGCGGTATAGACGACGACGGGGATGCCGCGGAAGATCGGGTCCATGCGCAGCTCGCGCAGGAAATCCCAGCCCCACTCGTTGCCCAGCTGGCTGTCGAGGATGACGAGGTCGACGAGGATGTGTTGCCGCAGGAGTGTGCCGGCCTCCATCAGGTTGGTCGCCGTGAGCGCCTCGTGGCCTGCGTTGCGCAGGACTTTGGTGAGGATCTTTTGAGAGACGCGATCGTCTTCGACAATCAGGACAATGGCCATGGGGGGAGTGGGCGCCGGTTGGGGACGGAGCAGTGGGGGTTGCCGTTTATCCCGAGGGCGCCCGATGCAGGCAAGCTTGCAGTGGCGGGGCCGGCTCGCCGTGCCGTGGCCTGGCTACACGCCGCGCTTGTTTCCCCAGAGCTCGATGTGCAGGCGGTGGGCGTAGCGGTAGCCGCGGGTCTTGCAGAGCTCGGGCAGCCAGGTGGCACGCTGGCGCATCGTGTCGAGCGAGCGGGCCTCCGGCATCAGCAGGACTTGGTGGCGCGGGATCTCGCGGCCGAGTTTTTTCAACATGCCCTCCAGTTCGTCCACGTCGGTCGGCGACGAGACGACGAATTTAAACTGGTACGGGTAGCGCTCGATCCACTGGCGGATGACGTCGGGCTGCCAGCGCGTGGCCTCGTGGCGTTTGTGCCAGACGGCGTGTTCGACGGAGTTGGGTGCGGAGTTGAGCAGTTTCGGCGAGAGCGACGCGAGGTCACACGCGATGCCTTCGGGCGGGACGGTGCCGGCCGTCTCGATGGTGATGTGGTACCCGAGGAGTTTCAGCTCGGCGGCGAGTTCGCGGATGCCGGCGGCGATCATCGGCTCGCCGCCCGTGAGTACGACGTGCTCCGTCGGGTGGCGGTCGATCTCGGCGATGAGTTCGTCGATGCTCCGGTTTTTCCCTTCAGGATTCCACGAGGCGTAGGGCGTGTCGCACCAGGCGCAGCGCAGGTTGCACCCGCTGGTGCGGATGAAGACCGACGGCACGCCAACCAGCGAACCTTCCCCTTGGAGCGAGTAGAAAACTTCGGAGATCAGCATGGGCAGACGAAGAGTGAAGGGGGAGGGGTGAAAAGTGAAATGAGACGGAAAACTTTGTGAGGTGTTCGGCGGCGGGCGTGTTTCACCCTTCAATTTTCACTCTTCGGTTTTTCAGGTAGCGGGCCGGTGGTTTCGTAGAGCGTGGGGTCGGGGAGGCCGGCGGAGAGGAAGGCCTCGCGGCGCTCGACGCAGGTGCCGCAGCGGCCGCAGTGGATGTCGCCGCCGCGGTAGCACGACCAGGTGCGCGAGAAATCCACGCCGAGGGCCGCGCCGCGCGCGGCGATGCCGCCCTTGTCGAGATCGATGAACGGGCGCAGGAGCTGGATGCCGGCGTAGGTGCCGGTGCGCATGGTGTCGGCCATGGCGCGCATGAATTCCTCGCGGCAGTCCGGGTAGATGGCGTGGTCGCCGTGGTGCGCGGCGATGACGAGCCCCTCGGCGCCGATGCTCTCGGCGAAGCCCGTGGCGACGGAGAGCATGATGGCGTTGCGGAAGGGGACTACGGTGAGCTTCATGTTCTCCGCGGCGTAGTGGCCGTCGGGGATGTCGCCGCCGCCGGTGAGCAGGTTGGAGGCGAGCAGGCCGTTCATGAAGCCCAGGGAAACGGTCTCGTGGCGCAGGCCGAGCGCGCGGGTATGCTCGGCGGCGAAGGGGATCTCGCGGTGGTTGTGCTTGGAGCCGTAATCGAAGCTGATCGAGGCCGCGACGGTGTGCTCGCGATGCGCCCAGTAGAGCGCCGTCACGGAATCCATCCCTCCGGAGCAGAGAACGACGACCTTCATGCGCGTTTGTTAGTGGACGAGGGGCGGGCGGAGGTCACGGCGGAAAATTGGCGGGGGCGCGCCGTCGGCGGGATTGCGCTTGAGGCCGGCCGGGTGGCGACCAACTTGGGCGGGCGTGAAGCGCCTGCTCCGTTCGCTCAATCCGCTCGGCACGCTCTGGCTCCTCCTGCGCTGGACGGCGCTGGCGGCGCCGGTGGGCGTGTTGTCGGGCTCGGCGAGCGCGCTGTTTTTGTGGTCGCTCGACCAAGCGACGCAGCTGCGCTGGCAACACGGCTGGCTGCTGTGGCTGTTGCCCGTATCGGGCTTCGTGGTCGGCTGGGTGTACCACCGGCACGGGCGCGGCTCGGAGGGCGGAAACAATCTTTTGATCGATCAGATCCATGCGCCGGGCGGAGGCGTGCCGGTGCGCATGGCGCCGCTGGTGCTGGGCGGCACGCTGCTTACGCATCTGTGCGGCGGCTCGGCCGGCCGCGAGGGCACGGCGGTGCAGATGGGTGGAAGTCTGGCGAGCTTGCTCGGGCGGATGTTGCACGTGAGCCAGGAACACTGGCGTGTGTTGCTCATGTCGGGCGTCGCTGCGGGCTTTGGCTCGGTGTTTGGCACGCCGCTGGCGGGCGCGGTGTTTGCGATGGAGGTGCTCGTCGTCGGGCGGATGCAGTATCAGGCGCTCATCCCGGTGTTGGTGGCGAGTCTGGTGGGCGACGCCACGTGCTCGGCGTGGGGAGCGCACCACACGGTTTACCATATCGCGATCACGCCGGGATCCGGTGAGCATGCGGCGCTCGATGGCTGGCTGCTCGCGAAAGTCGTGGGCGCGGCGGCGCTCTTTGGGTTGGCGAGTTGGTGTTTTGCGGAGCTGACGCACGGGTTGCAGGCGCTCTATCGGCGGCTCATCCCGTACGCGCCGCTGCGGCCGGTGGCGGGCGGTGTGGCGGTGATCGCGCTGGTTTATTTGCTCGGCACGCGCGACTACCTCGGGCTCGGCGTGTACGGGCAGACGCCGGAGTCGGTCTCGATTCTGTCGGCGTTTACGGTGGGCGGGGCGACGCCGTGGAGCTGGCTTTGGAAACTCCTTTTCACAGCGGTGACGCTCGCGGCGGGCTTCAAGGGCGGCGAGGTCACGCCTCTGTTTTTCGTGGGAGCCACGCTGGGCAACGTGCTCGGCACGCTGGCGGGCGCGCCGGTCGATTTGTTTGCCGGGCTGGGCTTCGTGGCGGTGTTTGCCGGGGCGACCAACACGCCGCTGGCGTGCACGCTCATGGGCATCGAGCTTTTCGGCGGGCACTACGCGGTCTATTTCGCGGTGGCGTGCTTCGTGGCGTATTTTTGCAGCGGCCACACGGGCATCTATCTGGCGCAGCGCATCGGCGTGGCGAAACACACGCCGGCTGCGGGCGACGGTCGCACTACGCTGCGTCAGTTGCGCGAGCGGAGGTGAGGTGATTCCGTTCCGGCGCATTTTCGGTTAACGCAAAATACCTCCGGAAAATCCACCCTCAGCTCGCCCCCGGTGGCTCAATTCGACGGGGCTCGGCATCGGACTTGCGACCGCGTTTCTGCTCTTGGGGTGCTCGGGCTGGGCTATCGACACTGATGCCGGGGCTGGCGGCGGTGGGCTGTCTCGTCTTTCTGGTGAAAGAGCGCGCACGCACGACGGTTGCGCGCGTGTCGTTTCGCGATGGGCTGAGGCAGTTGCCGCCGTGATGGCGGTGGGGATCATTGTGCTCCCGCTCGGGCTTTGGACGCTCGGGGCCGTCTTCGTTGCGGGTGGGATCTATGTCGCCATCGAGGAAACGTTGGAGGATTCGCTCTGCGCGGAGCTCGTGCCGGCCGAGCAGCACGGGATGGCTTTTGGCGTGCTGGCGACCGTCAACGGCGTGGGAGATTTCCTCTCCAGTGTGATTGTGGGGGCACTTTGGAGTGTCTGTGGTGTGGCGACGGCGTTCGGTTATAGCGCGGTGCTCTTTGTGTTGGGTTCGGTTTTGGTTCTTCGCGTGCCGAAAGAATTGAGCTGGAATCGGTAGTGGCGTGAGGGCTGCTCGGGGCTCGATTTCTTGGATGGGGCGATTCTGATGAGGCGTTTTGGGCTCATCCACCACAATGTCTGCCGCGGCCGCTCCAGTGCCGCCAGCGATGCCGGCGCCGCGCGATCTGCGGTTCGACACGGTGCGTGGGACGTTGCTGCTGATCATGGCGATCAACCACGTGGGCTCCGACTTGAGCCGGGTGCTCGACCAGCCGCTGGGTTTTGTGAGTGCGGCGGAGGGATTTGTTTTTCTTTCGGGCGTGCTCAGTGGGCGCCTGGACCATGTGGTGGCCGATCCGGGCGAGCTGCGCCGGCGCGCCGGGCGTCGGTCTGTGCGAGCCTACGCGTGCCACGCGGTGTGCCTGGTGGGCGTCTGGCTGTGGGTGCGCGGCTGGATGGCGATGGACCTGGGGCGGCCGTGGGCGCTGCCGTATTTGTTTCATGAAGGGCAGGGGTGGACGGGGCTTGGGAGCGGGCTGGCCCTGTTGTACCAGCCGGGGCTGCTCGACATCCTGCCGATGTATGTCGGGTTTCCCTGGTTGGTGCCGTTGGTTCTGAAATGGCATGCGCGCGGGCGCGGGCTGACCATCTGGCTGATTTCCGGGGCGGTGTGGGCGCTCGATCAATGGATTTCGCCTGCGCACCCCATCGTGTGGGGGCCGGTCAACACGGGGGCGTTTCATTTTCTCTCGTGGCAGTGGTTGTTCGTCACGGGGGTATTGCTTGGGGCGGAGCCTCGCTGGGAGCGGAGGGCGATCCATGAGCCCCGACGCTGGATGTTGCTGGCCGCAGGTGCGGGCGTGTTGTTTTTGTGGGCGGTGCGCTGGTCTGAGGTCCCGGACTACTGGGATCTGGAGACGCTCGAACGGCTCACTCAAAAAACTCCGCTGGCGCTGTTGCGCCTGTTGAATTTCGGCCTGCTGGCTTATCTGCTGGCGGTGTGTGGAAGCTGGCGTCCGGGGTGGTTGTCGGTGCGCCCGCTGGCGATGTTGGGGCGCCATTCGCTGGCGGTTTTTATGGCGAGCATCTGGTGTGCGCAGATCGCGTTGAGTTTTCCCGATGTGGCGGATTCCGCCGCCGGGCGCTGGGTGCGGACGGGGTTTACGGCGGCGAGCGTGATGTTGATCGGGCTCACATGCGAACTCCATGCGCGGTACAGGCGGCGGCAGACGGTGGGCGCGAGGCGCCGGACGGGGAACGCAATGGCAACGTGAATCCGCGCTTGCGGGGGACGGCGCGAATGCACCACGGTGCGTCGGTACTTTTCACGTTTCCGCGATGATCATCCTTCACGATCCTCAGTGCGCCGATTTCGGCTCCGAGACGCGGCCGGAACAGCCCGCTCGAGTGCGACGAGCGACCGAGTTTCTGCGCGCCGCCCATCCGGGATGGGAATGGCGGCTGCCGCGGATGGCCGACGAGTCGGTGCTGGCGCTCGCACACGCGCCGGAGTTGTTGCAACAACTCCAGAATCCCGAGGGGGATTTCGACGAGGACACGCCCTACGTGCCCGATATCTATGCGCACGCGCGCCGCTCGGTCGGCGCGGCGCTGGAGGCGGTCGATCTCGCGCGAGCCGGGCAAAAGGTCTTTTCGCTCATGCGCCCGCCGGGCCACCACGCGACGTACCGCGAGGCGATGGGATTTTGTTACCTCAATCAGGTGGCGATTGCGGGGCTCGTGGCGCGGCAACAGGGCGTGGCGCGGGTGGCGATCTGGGATTTCGACGCTCACCACGGCAACGGCACCGAGGATATTCTGAAGGGACGCGAGGGGTTTGCCGTTTGCTCGGTGCACCAGTTCCCGGGCTATCCCGGCACGGGCACGCAGGACACCATCGGTTGTCGCAACTGGCCCATCGCGCCGCACGCCACCCGCGAGGTGCAGATGCAGGCGCTGCGCCAGGCGTGGGACCACCTGCTGGCCTTCCAGCCCGAGCTGATGCTGATCTCGGCGGGCTTCGACGCCTACGCGCACGATCCGGTCGCCACACTCTCGCTGGAGATGTCCGACTTCGGCGAGCTCGGCAAATGGGTGCGCGAGGCCGCGCTGCCCACCGCCGCCGTCCTCGAAGGCGGTTACAGCCCGGACCTGCCGCAGTTGATGGACGCGTTTCTCTCCGCCTGGGAGGGCTGAAAAGGGGTTCGCGCTCCACCGCCACATCGCTTTTGCTCGTTTCTCGTTTCGATGATTTCCCGTCTTATTCCGCACCCGGTACGCCGATTGTTCGGCGTAAAAGTGAACCCCAGCGCGCCCTCGTACACGTTGATCGACCAGCCCGGCACCCTCCAGCCGTTGCTCGATGCGATCGACCGGGTGGACGAGGTGTTCCTCGATACCGAGGCGGACAACATGTACCACTACCGCACGCGCGTCTGCCTCCTGCAGATCATGGCGGATCGTGAGATTTTCCTCGTCGATGTGCTCGCCCCCGGCCTGAAACTCGACGCCCTCTGGCCGCGCCTTGCCAAGACGCACCTGGTCATGCACGGCTGCGATTTCGACCTGCGCCTGCTCCAGTCGCACTGCGGCTTCAAGGCCAGCAGCATCTTCGACACCATGCTCGCCGCACAACTCCTGCACCGCCCGCGCATCGGCCTGGCGGCGCTCATGGAGGAGCATTTCAGCCTGAAGCTCAACAAAGAGGGCCAGAAGGCCAACTGGTCCAAGCGCCCGATCACCCAGAAACTGCTCGACTACGCCGCCCTCGATGTCCTCCACCTGCCCGGCTTGCGCGACCTGTTGCGCAAGGACCTCAAGCGCCTCGGCCGCCTCGACTGGTTCGAGCAGCAATGCCGCGCGCAGATCGCCGCCGGCGCCGAGGGCTTCGCCCCGCCCGACGAGAACGACTGGCGCATCGGCCAGGCCGACCGTTTCCGCGGCCGCGGTCTGAGTGTGCTCCACGCGCTCTACTACTGGCGCGAAGAGCAGGCGCAGCGCCTCGACACGCCGCCGTTCAAGGTCTGCGGCAACGAGCTGCTCATGAAAATCTGCCACGCGGCGGAAGAGGGGCGCTCCTACGACGACATCCTTTCCAACATCAACCTCGGCAAGCGCCACCAGCGGCTCGCCGCCTCGCTCGCCTCCGCGCTCCGCGCCGGTTTCGAACGCGACCCGAAGACGCTCCCGCGCCGCAAGCATCAGCGCAGCGCTCCGCTCACCGCCGAGGAGCTCGCCCGTCAGGATGCGATCAAGGCGCAGCGCGATCGCGTCGCTGCCGAGCTCAAGCTGGAGGCGACGCTGATCGCCAACCGTACGCAGCTCGCACAACTCGCGCGCGAGCCCGAGAAACTCGACGAGCTGCTCCTGCCCTGGCAGGCCGAGCTGTTGCGCCCGGCGGTGCATTGAGCCGCGCACTTCCCGCGGCTCCGCTCCGACGCTCATGCCCGAAACGGTCGTCAACATCGCCCGGCACCTGCCGCTGATGGCGGGCGCCCGCCCGTCCTCGCCCGCCATCAAAATCCCGCGCGGGCGCACGCGGCGCGGCGACATCGACTACCTCACGCTGAGCTTCGCCGAGCTCGAAGCCGAGGCCGCCGCCTGGCAGACGCGCCTGACATCGGCCGGTGTGCAGCGCGGCGACCGCACGCTTGTCATGGTGCGCCCTGGCCTGCCGCTGATCGCCTCCGTCTTCGCTCTGTTTGCGCTCGGCGCCGTGCCCGTGGTGATTGACCCCGGCATGGGCCTGAAAAGTTTTCTCTCGTGCGTGGCGCGTTCGCAGCCGC
>ERZ795049.913-NODE-913-length-42058-cov-5.654310_pt1 | contig 42058 bp, 39 predicted proteins | sample MGYA00375133_ERZ795049 | MGnify/ENA primary metagenome ERZ795049 (study PRJEB30178, sample SAMN05720147) | activated sludge metagenome | isolation source: anaerobic digester from wastewater treatment plant | place: Japan | collected 2015-04-20 ... | reverse complement strand
AACCCAGCACGTAAAACTTGCTGTGGATCAATCTTCCATTCGTAGCTCACAATAGCAGTAGGGTCAATGGTTTTCACTACACGCGAATTACGTTTTTGTCCATCTTGATATCCCCAATACGAATTGTAATAAATACTACCCGCCAAATCATATACTTCTTGTAAAGATGCGGCTTGTTGTCCTCGTTGCGTAGGTGCCGCAAAAAGTGTGAGTGAAAAGCTATGTTTATCAGCAAATTTCTTTTCTAAAGCAGTAAAAAGCCCTGCTGAATTATAAAACGAACCTTCTATTATACCTTCATCAGCCCAACGTGCTACACCCGATACAGCCAAGTACAAATCGTTGCCCAAATCACGTGCATGGAATGCTTGTGCCCGCAAGGTATAAGAACGATTGCTAAAAGCAACACTGGTGCGTGTACCTAATGCATACTGACTGGCTCTGGTATCAATATTAGTTACACCAGCAATATTTCCATACGAATAAGCGGTGGGAGACAATCCTCTATTCACATCCTTATTACGCATCGCATCATTTAATCCTCCAAGCATCGAATAGTTAAACATGCCACGGGGTAAGGAATTAAAATTAACACCATTGATATACGTATTTTCATAGGTATTGTCATATCCTCGTGTTCTGAAACGCATTGCACTAAACGTATAATTAGTAGCCGCAGCATATACATCCCCACGTGCAGATAAAGCAGTACCCCGTGTTGCAGAACCTGTTGTTTCGTCTCCAGTTGCTAGTTCCGAATCCAACGTAATTACATTCGCTATATCTTGTGCCACCTCACGCACCACACTTTGGTCGTCTCGTACACGAATAATCCCGATATTGGATATTCTGTTTGCAGCAATGGTAACTTGTAATGGTTTGGCAACATACACAGGATGAACTATTTCAAGCACATCACTCCCTGCTTGCAACTCATTAAAGGTAAACTCTCCTTTTTCGTTCGTTAACACAAATACATTATTCTTTTTTAGTACGACTTGCACATCGGCAATACCATCTCCGGTAGTAGTATTGCGTACAACACCTTGAATACCAGTTTGTGCTATTACCAATACACTATTGGCAATAAGCAATAATAAGAGTATTTTTTTTTTCATGAACTAGAATTAAAAATGTAACATTACAATATCAAATAGCATATACCTCAACTAGCTACTATTGTATATCTCCTAAAACGATACAATTAGCTAAAGACAAATATAAGTAAAATAATAGCACAAAAAACAATTGTTTATAAAATTCTCCAAAAATTAACAGTTGTATCTGTTGGTTATGTAAAAAAAAATAAGCAAATTTGTGAAGTTGATTGCGTTATTTTTTGTCTTTTTTATGCATAAAGCTCTAAATATACAGAAAAGAACGTACAATTACACACCATTACTATTCATAAACACAAAAAAGCATACACATGAAAAAATTAATCCTCTTAGTTGCAAGTTTATTCTTTCTTATTACCCAACTTATAGGCAAAGAAAAAATAAATTATGAATTATATAGTGTAGCATTTTACAATGTTGAGAACCTATTTGATACGATACCAGAACCCAACGACCATGAATATACACCAACAGGTGCTATGCAATGGGATAGCAAAAAATATTGGGCAAAAATGAAGAATATGTCTTATGCTATATCAAAAATAGGAAGTAATCTTTCTCCTATGGGACCCTCCATTTTAGGTCTAGCTGAAGTAGAAAATCGTTCAGTATTAGAAGATTTAGTTAAACAAGAAGCTATTAAACACATAAACTATCAAATTATTCATATTGATGGAGGAGACCCACGAGGAGTAGATTGTGCATTACTATATAATCCACGAGATTTTTACGTAACCAATGTAAAAAGTTATCCTTATTACACAAGCAGTGATTCATCTCGTAGAAGTCGCGACCAATTAGTAGTGTCAGGCATATTAAGTGGCGAAGAAATTCATGTAATCGTAAATCACTGGCCTTCGCGTAGGGGTGGAGAAGTCAATTCACGTCCACGAAGAGTAGCAGCGGCTCAACTAACCAAGCATATTGCTGATTCAATTTTTACTATCGACAAAAATGCTAAAATTATCATTATGGGTGATTTAAATGACGACCCAATCAACGAAAGTGTTAAAGATGTACTGAATGCAAAACAAAAAAAGAGCGAAACACCCGAAGGCGGATTGTATAATACCACTTGGGAGCTTTACAATAAAGGCATAGGCTCATTAGCTTATGGAGATGCCTGGAACCTGTTTGATCAAATTATTGTTTCCTCAGGTTTAATCGGCAAAGACAAAGCAGGGCTCACATTTTGGAAAGCTGAAATTTTTCAAGCACCATTTTTAATTCGTCAAGAAGGTCAATATAAGGGTTATCCTTTTAGAACTCATGCTGGTGGAGTCTATCAAAACGGGTATAGTGATCATTTCCCCTCTATTATCTATTTGATTAAACGTATTGATAACAAATAAAATAAACCTTACCATACGAAGCAAATGGAATGACGAATACGTTCCATCCTCTATTTTTATTTTATGTATTATTTTGGTTATATAATACCTATATAATTAACTAATCTCACTTATCTATCCTCTACAGAAAATCATAACTTGGCATAACAAAAGAAGCTGTCCTTTTGAGACAGCTTCTTGAGAAAATAGTATTATTTGTTTAATTAAAACCAACGTACATAACAGAAATCCTGACGATGAGGCAAATCTGAGTTTTTAGGGAACATGCGGAATGCATATTTAAACGATCCCCCATTTTCCACTTTTTGATTCATCTCAAAAGTAAGCAAGGTACCTTCTGTTTTCACTAGATTTACTTCTTTAGCTGAGAAGAAAGTATCCACACCTTCTTTATTAGGATGTGTTACCACTTCTTCTACCCCAATTGAATTTACTAAAGATGCGTCTTTTACATCAACAACGATAGTAGCTTTTTGAGATTGACCAACTTCAGCTTGTGCATGAAGGTTTTCTGATAGTTCTACCGAAACAACTTCAATAGCATCCCATTTAGAAGCAACATTTTCTTTCCAAGATGCAATTTCTTTTGCTTTAGCAAAATCCTTCGCTTTTAAAGATTTACCTCTTTTAGCTAATTTAGTATAGAATCTTTCAATATAATCGTCCAACATACGTTTCATCGTAAATTCTGGAGCAATTAACGCAAATGAATTTTTGATATATTGCACCCATTCAGGAGAATAACCCTTGCTATTTTTTGCAAAGTACAATGGTACTATTTCATTTTCAAGCATACTGTAAATAGTTGCTGCATCTAATTGATCTTGGTGTTCTTGATTTTGGTATGTGCGTTTGTCTGTCAAAGCCCAACCTGCACCTTTTTTGTAACCTTCATACCACCATCCATCAAGTACAGAGAAGTTTAATACACCGTTCATTTCTGCTTTTTCACCAGAAGTACCAGAAGCTTCAAGCGGACGAGTTGGTGTATTTAACCAAATATCCACACCTGAAATTAAACGTTTTGCAATTGCCATGTCATAGTTTTCTAAGAAAATTATTTTTCCTAAGAATTCTGGACGACGAGAAATTTCTACAACACGTTGAATTAATTTTTGACCACCACCATCAGCTGGGTGAGCTTTACCTGTAAAAATAAATTGAACAGGAAAATCAGGATTATTCACAATGCGAGAAAGTCTTTCAAGGTCAGTAAACAATAAATGTGCTCTCTTATAAGTAGCAAAACGACGACCAAAACCAATGGTTAAAGCATTAGGATTGATTCTTTCCAACACACTTACAATACGAGAAGGATCTCCTTGATTTTTCAACCAGTTAGAAGCAAATTTTGCTTTAATATATTCAACCAATTTTAATTTGAGAGCTTGACGAGTATCCCAAATTTCTTTGTCGTCTACATCATATATTTTGCTCCAAATAGCTTTGTTCGATTGGTCAGACATGTACTCTTTACCTAAAGCTTTTTCGTGCACTTTTTGCCATTCAGATGCTGCCCATGTTGGATAATGAACACCATTAGTAACCCAACTAACATGCGATTCTTCTGCAAAATAACCTTCCCAAATATGTTTGAACATATCTTGAGAAACTTTTCCGTGCAACCAGCTTACACCATTCACTTCTTGAGCAGTATTACAAGCAAATACTGTTACAGAGAATTTTTCTGTCAAATCACCAGGCGTTTCGCGACCCATATTCATAAAATCATCCCAAGATAATCCTAAACGAGTAGCAAAATCAAACATATAACGCTCAAATAATGGTTCTTCGAATGTATCGTGTCCAGCAGGAACTGGAGTATGAGTTGTAAATAAACATGACACTCGTACAATTTCTTTAGCTTCATTAAAAGAAAGTTGTTTATCTTGCATCAAATCAATTAGGCGTTGTACATTTAAAAATGCAGCATGACCTTCGTTACAATGATAAACATCTTTTTCTAAGCCAATAGCTTTAAGAGCAGCAATACCACCAATACCAAGCATAATTTCTTGTTTCAAGCGATGTTCGTTGTCTCCGCCATATAATTGATGTGTAATAGTACGATCCAAATCATTATTCAATTCGGTATCTGTATCCAAAAGAATCAAATCAACACGTCCAACAGCTACTTTATATAGATTAGCATACACAGTTCTACCTGGATATGGAACTGAAATAACTACTGGATCTCCATTCTTATCAAGGAGTTGTTCCATTGGTAATGACTCATATTGTTGAGCTTCGTACAATGCAACTTGCTCGCCATTAATAGATAAAGCTTGTGTAAAGTATCCATAACGATACATAAAACCAACAGCTACCATATCTACATTGCAATCACTAGCCTCTTTCAAGTAATCACCTGCTAACACACCCAAACCACCTGAGTAAATTTTTAAAATATCAGTTAAACCATATTCCATGCTAAAATAAGCAACAGAAGGAATAGTTGTACTTGGTTTAACATTTATATAAGCTTTAAAATCAGCATAAATTTTATCTATTTTTTTCAAAATAGCTTTATCTTTTGCTAATTCTTTGTATTTTTCAGCACTAAGTTTCTGCAAAAACAACACAGGATTTCCTCCTGCCTCAATCCACAAATCTTTATCAATTTCTTTAAAAAGATCAGTTGCTTCATAATTCCATACCCACCATAAATTTTTTGAAATTTCTTGTAATTTCTCAAATTCTTTTGGCACTTTAAAATTTACGGTAATTGCTCTCCAATTAGGATAATTTACATTACTAACTTTTAGTTTCATATTCATTTAGGTTAAGAAATAATTTTTTCTACTATTTAGATTACTATATTTGGCATTTTATTCCAACGGAGGGCAAAGATACTATTTTTGCAAGAACAAACAAGTTTTTTATTCATAAAATTATCCTCATTGTTAATAACTTAGACAATATTTAGGCTACAACAAGTACCGCAAACGTTTGAAATATAAAAACAAAAAGAAGGGATGATACGTTTCATTATCATCCCTTCATAGAGCGGAAAACGGGACTCAAACCCGCGACCCTCAGCTTGGAAGGCTAATGCTCTATCAACTGAGCTATTTCCGCAATTTTGTGGGCAGTGATGGATTCGAACCACCGAAGTCGAAAGACAGCTGAGTTACAGTCAGCCCCATTTGGCCACTCTGGTAACTGCCCTTTTTTTTGCGACACAAAGATACTATATATTATTGATACATCAAAATATATTAGCCATTTTTATCGCTGTTATGGCTGCTTCCACTCCTTTATTTCCGTCTTTTCCACCAGCCCTATCCAATGCCTGTTGCATTGTTAAAGTCGTAAGTACCCCAAAAATAACTGGCGTAACACTCTTTTTTGTATTTAATATAGAAATACCTTGCGTTACTCCTTGACATACATAGTCAAAATGAGGTGTATCTCCTTGTATAACACACCCTAATGTAATAACTGCAGCAAACACTTTTTGTTTTTGACACTCTTTAGCTGCATATGTCAACTCAAATGCACCTGGCACATGTATTACTTTAATGTTATGTTCCAATACCCCATTTTCTATTAATGATGTATAAGCACCTTCTAGCAAAGCATGTGTAATGTTAGCATTCCAGTCTGCTACCACAATCGCATACCTCTGTACAGACACGATATCTTTTAGAGGCATAGAAGCCACATCATAAGATGATAAATTTTGGTATTGTGTAGCCATTATTATTTTAAAGAGCTTGCTTTCTCAATATACTTATCAATATCTTCAATAGGAGCAAAACCTGGCAACTGACTTGCATACTGTGTTTTTATCAACTGATAAACCTCAATAGCCTTGTCATATTTTGCTAAACTTTCATACGCCTTTCCTGCTTTTAACAAGTAGGTTGCACCCACCATCGCATTGTCGGTTTTAGCCGCTTTTAAGAAATACTCTATCCCTTTTTGTGTTTCACCTTTTTGTACATAAGCATCGCCTATTGTGCCCAAAGTAGTATATGCCAACACATCATCCTTAATCGACGTTTTATTCAAATATTTGATTGCATTGTCATATTCACCTAATTTATAATACGCTAAACCAACATAAGCAGCACCTATATTGCCACTTGTTGTCATACTATATTTATCTGTCAATGCTATTAATCCATCAAATTCAACACTGTCTCCATGTAACACTGCCTCGTAATTTCCTTGTGCAAAGTATTTTTGACCTACAGCAACGATTTCTGCAGCTTGTTTCTCTTTAGGAGCTACATAATAAGTAGAATACGCCAAATAACTCAACACAATTACAACAACCACACCTAAACCTATCAACAATTTATTTTGGTGCTTTTCAATAAATGCCTCTGATGAACTTAATACGTGTTCAATTGCTTCTAACTCTTTTTCAGTTGCATCATTTTTTTTGTTCTTTGCCATACTAATTTATATTTACAATTCGTTGAATGAGAAAATAGAGCACAAAAATAGTTTTTTTTCTTTACACACGACCTATTTAAGATATCTTTTTTCAGTTTTTTTGGAAGAATTATTGCTATACTGAAAAAAAAGTGTACATTTGCAGTCGCTAACCGCACTACCATATTATGGTTCCTTGGCCGAGTGGCTAGGCACCGGTCTGCAAAACCGTATACGGCGGTTCGAATCCGCCAGGAACCTCTCTAAGAACAGGAAATAATTCATTTTATTTCCTGTTCTTTTTTTTCTACATATGAGATGGAACAAAATCTACAATAGCATCTTTGTCTATTACTTTGATTGTTTCAACTAATAAGGAAATAATTTCGTCTACATCTCTCAAATCGCACATTTCTACTTGCGTATGCATATATCTATTGGGCACGCTGATTAATGCTGTGGCTACCCCTTGTCTAGCAAGTTGCATATGAGCAGTATCTGTTCCTCCTGTTGCTGATTTAGAAGCCACATCTTGGTACTGGATATTGTTTTGCTGTGCTGTTTGTTGTAACAACCTTACTAAAACCACATTATTATCTGCACTATGGGTAATAGAAGCTCCTCCGCCAAGTCTCATTTTGCCATATTTTCGTTCTTCTATACCTGGCACATCGGTAGCAATACCCACGTCTAAACAAAAACCTACGTGTGGATTTACCTTAAAAGTACTTGTAATAGCACCTCTGGCTCCCAATTCTTCTTGTGAGGTAGCTACACCATATACGCCTACTTTAAGTTGTTGTGTTGATAAATTACGAAGAACCTCAGCTACAATAAATGCACCAATTTTGTCATCCATCCCTTTAGATACAATTTTGTGTTGACCTAAATAATGAAAATTGGATTTAATAGCTACTGGATCGCCTACTTCAACCAAATTAGCAGCTTCCTCTTCCGAATCTACGCCTATGTCTATCCATAAATCTTCTAACTCAATGGCTTTGGTTCGCTCAGTTGGCGATTGAACATGAATGGGGATTTTACCCAACACGCCACTTATAGTACCTTTTTTGGTAATCACTACCACTTCACTACCTGGCAAACTCAACAAGTCGATGCCTCCCAGCCTACGCACATATAAGTAACCTTCTTTAGAAATATACATCACCTGCAAACCTATTTCGTCATAATGACCTGCAATCATAATTTTAAATTCCGCTTGGGGATTAAGCACCCCTATAGAATTGTTTAACACATCACCACTTACTTCTGCAAATTGATTTACATAGTTTTGCCATACTTTTGCCGCGTTTACTTCGTAACCTGAAGGAGAATTTGTTGAAAGTAACTCTTTTAAAAAAGATAGATTTTGCTGGTCTAAATTTTTGTAACTCATCGTTTTTTATTTAATTAGTATACTATTTTATTATATAACACGCCATTATTCATACGTTTGTAACAAAATCCCTTGTATGGTGTTTGAGTCCTGTTTATCCACCTTAGCAATACAGTGCTGAATCCGTTTTCTGAATTTCCAACAAGTCATCTGATTGAGTCCTAACTGAAAAGAATACGTATAGGACGAAAACTCATCTCCTAACATACACACATGATAGGCTATAAAAAAAGCCTTGTTAATCGGAAATTTTATGTTATGAAACAAGGTATGAGCCGTTGCCGATTCTTCTTTTTTACAACGCGTACAACGCCTTGAAAAGGGGGTTTTTCCTTCGCAATAATTGGTATGGTTGCAATTGCGGCACACAAAACCTTCTTTCCATTTTACTTGCGACACAAACTCCAGCACTTTATCAGCATCTTCGCATAATTGCTGTGCAAACTCAGCAGATATTTCGTTCTTAAAAAGCATTATTGTTATTTCGTTTGTAATTTCTGGCAAATATATACATTTTTTTAGTGATAATAAAATAATTTATAGTGATACTATTGTAATATAAAATAATTTTTGTATTTTTGCACATTATTTACAATAAACAAGTATCTTTATGATAACAGATGCAATCAACAAACGATATTCTTCATTAAGCGAAACGACGTGCTGTTTGTCTTGCGGAGGTGCTATAAACTATGCCAATCCATTGGTTGGTGAAGTGTGTGTAGATTTGGGCAGTGGCAGAGGAAATGATGTTGTACGTTTGGCAGAAACGGTAGGCAACAATGGGTATGTATATGGTATAGATATATCCGAAGGAATGATTGCCAAAGCACAATCGTTGATTGAAAAATTCGACATAAAAAATGCAAAAATCATTCAGAGTAATTTGGAAAATATCCCACTACAAGATAACAGCGTAGATGTAGTTATTTCTAATTGCACCATAAATCATGCCTCCAATAAACAAGCGGTGTGGTCTGAGATTTTTCGCATTTTAAAACCAGCTGGTCGATTTGTGGTAAGTGATATTTACGCCACTCACGAAATTGCGGCTGAATATAAAAACGACCCACAAGCAGTAGCTGAATGTTGGGCAGGTGCATCTACACGTGCTACTTATTTATATACACTTGAGGAAACTGGTTTTGAAAGCATCAATATACTCGAAGAATCTTTGCCCTATGCCAAAGGGAAAGCTGAAGTAGCCAGTTTTACAGTAACAGGAAAAAAACCAATAGATAAAATCCGATAACAACGGATATTTCACTTTTACTTAATTTAATACTATTTTTTTATGAAAAGTTTAGTGAAAAAACGCTGTGCATGTAACAGCAACTCATCGAAACAAGCTCAATGTTGTGCTAAAGTTTCGAGCATAGTGGCTGGTTGTCACGACTAAGTGTACTATGCAGAGTAACCGTATCGGGGAATTCGTTCCCCGATATATTTTATTCATAGTTAGATTTTTAACACCCCTATTTTAATCCACTTTTTTGCATGAAAAAATCCAAGCACACCATACTTGTTCCAATTACTGACTCAACTGATTATTTTGTAGTTAATACGCTACACAAATCGGCTGACATCCTCACTAAAAATGAAGCCAAATGCTTAAAAAACAACATAGATGTGGAAGGCAGTTTTACAAGCAACAAGTATATCGTAGATGAAGAAACAGAAAAACGAACTTTCAAATTAGCGTACCTCGATTTTATTGACAAACGTGAAGATGAAGAAACTCAATTGTTTTTTGTGCCCAATTATTCGTGCAATTTTGCTTGTTCGTATTGCTATCAAGAAGGATATAATCCCATTCAGCAAAAACTAACAACGGAGATAATAGATGCATTTTTTGCGTATGTTGCCACACAATTTGCACAGAAAAAAAAGTACATCACGATTTTTGGAGGCGAACCCTTGTTGCCAAACGAACAACAACGCGAACTTATTGCCTATTTTATAAAAAAAGCTACCACGGCTCAGCTTGATATTGCCATTGTAACAAATGGCTACACCTTGCTTTCGTATATAGACATACTAAAAAAAGCACGTATTCGCGAAATTCAAGTTACGCTTGACGGAACCGAGCAGGTACACAACAACAGAAGGTATTTAAAAGGCAAACAAAGCACTTTCAATCAAATAGTTGAGGGTATAGATGCATGCATTGAAGCTGAAATGCCCATAAACTTACGTATGGTAGTTGATAAAGAGAACATAGATAATTTAGTAGAGTTTTCTCAATTTTCTATTGACAAAGGGTGGACAAAATCGCCCTATTTTAAGACTCAGATAGGTAGAAACTACGAGTTACATTTTTGTAATAGTACTCCTGACAAATTATTCGACAGGGCTACTCTTTACAAAAAAATATATGAATTGCTCAAAGAACATCCACACATTGCTGAATTTTATAAACCGGCTTTCTCTATATCAAAATACATTGCTGAAAACGAAGAACTACCAACTCCCCTATTTGATTCGTGTCCAGCTTGTAAAACCGAATGGGCATTTGATTTTACAGGCACAATTTATTCGTGTACTGCTACTGTCGGCAAAAAAGGAGAAGAGCTGGGCACCTTTTACCCACACATCACTCATAATGAATCACTTATTGCCGAATGGCAAAACAGAGACATCACTACCATTGAGGCTTGTAAAAATTGTGAGGTAGCCCTGGCTTGTGGCGGAGGCTGTGCTTCTGTTGCAAAAAACAAACATGGGCATGTAAATAGCCCCGACTGTAGACCCATAAAAGAACTACTGTCGTTAGGTGCAGCATATTATTTCTCAAATACCCCCATTGATACCAAAAATTAATAAAACACAATAGAATATGAAAGAAATTACTGCAAATGAATTTGACCAAGAGGTCTTAAAAGGAGAAAAAGTCGTAGTTGACTTTTATTCAACAGAATGTCCTCCTTGCGAAGCTTTATTTCCAAAATACGAGGCTGTAGCGGAATTGTACGGACACAAAATTAAATTCTTAAAAATTTACCGACAAGGAAACAGAGAGCTCGCCACTCAACTAGGCGTCTCCTCGTCTCCCACACTTTTATTTTTTGAAAACGGCAAGCAAATTCTTGACACCATCAGCGGTGGAATAAAGAAATCGGAAATTACAGCTCGTTTAAACAAAATGTTAACTGAGAATGAAATTGCTGAGATACAAAAAAAACAACAACGAAGTGTAAGTGAATACGATGTGGCTATTTTGGGTGGTGGTCCTGCGGGCTTAACTGCTGGCATCTATTTAGGACAAGCAAAAGTAAAAACCGTGCTCATCGACCCAGCTTTGCCAGGAGGATACATGGGCATCACACACCAAGTATCTAATTATCCCGGCTTTGTAGAGGCACAAAATGGCTATATGTTGGCACACTATATGAGCGAACAAGCAAAACAAACGGGCATCGATTTTAAAGTAGCCGTAGATATAACATCAGTTGATTTGATGAAAAAGGAAATCGTAATTGATGAATTAGAAACCATCAAAGCAAAAAAAATTATCATTGCTACTGGCACTAGCCCCAACACAATGAATGCTCCAGGCGAAAAAGAATACAAAGGAAAAGGAATTTCATATTGTGCTACGTGCGACGCTAAATACTTTGTTGACAAAGAAGTAACAGTAATTGGCGGAGGAAACTCAGCCGTAGAAGAAGCGCTGTTTATTAGCAAATTTGCTAGCAAAATTACGATGATTCATCAGTTTGATGCACTTACAGCCAACAAAACAGCTATCGAACAACTACAAGCTAATGAAAAAATTACAGTTAAGTACGAACACGAACCCCGTAAATTTGAAAAACGTGGCGAAAAAATGGTAACAACCATCGAAAACTTACGCACCAAAGAAATGTCGGAACTAGCTTCTGATGGGGTTTTTGTATTTATTGGATTTAAAGCAAACCTTGCTTTTCTTAACACCAACGCTACCCCAGCTTTAGATAATTGGGGATACATACAAACAGATGAAGACCGCAAAACTTCAATCTCTGATGTGTATGCTATCGGAGACATCGTAAGCAAAAAGTACCGCCAAATTACCACTGCTGTGGCAGATGGAACCATTGCCGCTATAACAATATCCAAGGAGCTCAACTAACCTGATTCCTCTAACAATATCCTATTTTTGTAGCATTTTTGCTGTCAAAAATAGGATATTTTGGTTTCTAAGTCCTCATCTTGTAACTATCTATTCAATTTTCTATTTTTTACATTCAAAAATAAGTGGCTAATTCAGTAAAATGATTACCTTTGTACTCCAAAATTTCAAGCTAAATAAACATTAACGCTTAATCAGAATGAAAGTATTAAAATTTGGTGGAACATCTGTAGGATCCGCACAGCGCATGCAACATGTAGCAAAATTAATCTGCGACGGAAGTCAAAAAATTGTTGTTTTATCAGCTATGTCAGGCACAACGAATACCTTAGTAGAAATTTCAGATTATTTATACAAAAAAAATCAAGGTAGTGCTAATGAGGTGGTAAATACACTCGAAAAAAAATACCTAGCGATAATTAATGAACTATACACAACAACAGAATATAAACAAAAAGCAACAGAAGCTATTAAGCAAATTTTTTCATACTTACGTAGTTTTAGCAAATCGCCCGTTTTTAGTTTATTTGACGAAAAAGAGATTTTAGCACAAGGTGAAATGATGTCAACCAATATGATGCATTTCTATTTGTGTGAGCAAGGAATAAAATCAACTCTACTCCCAGCTCTAGAATTTATGCGTACGGACAAAAACAATGAGCCTGATGCAGCATTTATCAAAGAACACATAGCCAAACAACTAAGCCAATATACTGATACAGAGATTTTTGTAACTCAAGGATTTATCTGTCGCAACGCCTATGGGGAAGTAGACAACCTACAACGTGGTGGAAGCGACTATTCTGCCTCTCTTATTGGTGCCGCAATTTTAGCCGATGAAATTCAGATATGGACAGATATTGATGGTATGCACAACAATGACCCTCGTTTTGTAGAGAATACAAAACCGGTGGCAAAATTGCATTTTGAAGAAGCAGCAGAACTCGCCTATTTTGGAGCAAAAATACTTCACCCTACTTGCATTTTACCAGCAAAATTAGAAAATATTCCAGTACGATTGCTGAACACAACGGATCCAAAAGCAGCCGGAACACTTATTTCAACAGAAAACACAAAAGGAAAAATTGAAGCTGTAGCAGCAAAAGACAATATCACCGCTATTAAAATTAAATCAGGGAGAATGCTGCTCGCCCATGGCTTTATGCGTAAAGTGTTTGAAATTTTCGAAAGCTACCAAACACCCATAGACATGATTACTACCTCAGAAGTAGGTGTGTCTGTTTCTATTGACAATACTAAAAATTTAGATCCAATTGTAGATGAACTGAAAAAGTTTGGGACAGTAAGTGTTGATAAAAATATGACAATTATCTGTGTAGTAGGTGATCTACCCTCATCAAATATTGGTTTCCAAGCAAAAGTAGTATCTGCTTTAGAAAATATTCCGATTAGAATGATTTCGTACGGAGGAAGTGATCACAATATTTCTTTTTTAATTGATGCACAAGATAAAATAAAAGCATTGAAGGCTCTAAGTAACAAATTATTTAACAATTAATCATCTAGTTACATCGTTTCAAATGAAAAAAGGTTTATTCCCAACAAATAAGTTTATCAATCTGACAACTCCTTTTTATTATTACGATACTGTATTATTAAAAGCAACACTTGAGTCATTAAAACAAGAGACCAACAAGCACAATATAGAGGCTCACTATGCAGTTAAAGCAAATGCCAATGATCGAATATTAAACATTATTGCCAAAGAAGGTTTTGGTGCTGACTGTGTAAGTGGAAATGAAATTAAAGCAGCATTGAATGCAGGATTTCCTGCATCTAAAATTGTATTTGCTGGAGTTGGTAAAGATGATTGGGAAATAAACTATGCACTAGAAAATAATATTTTTTGTTTCAACTGTGAATCTATTCCAGAAATTGAAATTATCAATGAGTTGGCTCATAAACAACAAAAAATTGCATCAATAGCCTTACGCATTAATCCAAATGTAAAAGTGGATACACACCATTACATTACAACCGGTGTGGCAGAAAATAAGTTTGGCATCAATTTATCTGATTTAGAAAAAGTAATTGATGTGGTTAAAAAACAAGCAAATATCAAATTGATTGGATTGCATTTTCATATTGGGTCGCAAATTTTGGAAATGAATAACTTTAAAAGTTTATGCACCCGTATAAATGAGATTCAACAATGGATGCTTGATCAAAAAATTGTTATTAAAAATATAAATGTAGGTGGAGGACTTGGCATCAACTATCAACAACCAAATGAAAATCCCATTCCAAATTTCAAAGATTATATAAACGTAATAACCCAACATCTCACATTACAACCTCATCAACAGTTACATATCGAACCAGGACGTTCAATTGTAGCACAATGTGGTTCGTTAATAGCCAAAGTACTATATATTAAAGAAGGTACTCATACAAAATTTGCCATTCTCAACGCAGGAATGACTGAACTCATTCGTCCTGCCTTGTATCAAGCTTATCACTTAATTGAAAATATTACTTCGGAAGAAGAAATGGAGAAATATGATATCGTTGGTCCAATTTGTGAATCATCGGATGTATTTGCTAAAGGGATGGAGATAAATCGAGCAAAAAGAGGAGATTTAGTAGCTTTACGTTCAGCAGGTGCCTATGGAGAAGTAATGGCATCTCGCTACAATTTGCGACCATATCCGACTGTATATTTAACCGAAGATTTTCAATAATAGCAGTATGCAGTATGTATTCATTATTTAACGTATCATTTTCGCTATTTCAACTTATTGTAATTAGTTGTTTATTCATTGCATTTGTAGTGCAACTAATTTACTATACCTGTTGCTATAGCAAACTACTTACATACTGGAACAGCATAAAAAAGGGAAAGATAACTTTCAATACTACACTTCCTCCAGTAAGCGTGATAATTTGTGCTAAAAATGAAGCGGACAACCTACAAAAATTTCTCCCTTCTATTCTAGAACAAGACTATCCGTCATTTGAAGTAATCGTGGTAAACGATGGATCTACTGACGATAGCGAAGATATATTAATGGTGTTAAAGCATACATACCCACATTTACGCACTACCTTTGTGCCCCAAGCAGCAAAATATATTGATTCTAAAAAAATAGCACTAGTATTGGGCATCAAAGCCGCTAAAAATGAAATTTTATTATTTACAGATGCTGATTGTCATACTATTAGTAAAGATTGGATTGAAAAAATAGTACGCAACTTTGATGATAATACAGAAATTGTACTCGGATACGGAGCCTATCGTAAAACAAAAGGATTTGTAAATCACCTCATAGGATACGACACATTATTTATAGCAATACAATATTTAAGTTTTGCTCTGGCAAAAAAAACCTATATGGGAGTTGGTAGAAATATGGCATATAAAAAATCCTTATTTTATAAAAACAAAGGGTTTGCATCTCATCTCAATATTCAATCTGGCGATGATGATTTATTTATTAGTGAAGCTTCTTCCAAGACAAATACGAAAATTGAGATACATCCCAACAGTATTACCGTATCTGAACCAAATACATCTTTAAAAAGGTGGTTTAACCAAAAACAACGACATATATCCACATCAAAATACTACAAATGGAGGAGTAAATTCATCTTAGGAACAGAAGTTTTTTCACGTGGACTTTTTTATATCAGCACAATAGCCCTGATGCTTGCATTACCCTCTCATACAACTTATATTGTAGTTGGGTCGTTCATATTCGTACGCTATATAGCACAAATAACAATCATTAACTATGCTGCAACTATTTTGGGAGAAAGAAAATACATCAGTAGTATCCCATTATTTGATATATTACTACCATTATTTAACCTATACGTATGGTGCAGGTCGTTAATACATAGAAAACAACATTATAAATGGAAATAATAGAATTCTTGTTAAAAAAACGTTTTTTATTTTCTGCATTCAGTACAAATATGTAAGTTTGCAGATTATTCATCAAAAAGACTTATGCATAAATTTTATATCCTTTTTATAAGTGTAATGCTGCTGCTATTGTCATCATGCAGTAATTACCAAAAATTACTCAAAAACCCAGATCCAGCTATTAAATATGAGGCAGCCTTAGAGTATTTTGCAAAGAAGGATTATATGCGTTCTTTAACCCTATTACAAGATATAACTCCAGTATATAGAGGCACAGAAAAAGCTGAAAATATCTTGTATTTAATTGCATCTAGTAATTTTCATCAACGAGATTATATTTCTGCACGACACTATTATTCTGTATATATTTCGTCATATCCTAGAGGAAAATATATAGAAGAAGTTAAGTATATGAACGCATTGAGTTTCTATAAAGAATCTCCAGAACCTAAATTAGATCAAACTGCGAGTAGTAAAGCCATTGAATTGTTCAACGATTTTTTACTAGAATACCCGAAAACGGATAAGTTAGTACAGATTCAACTTTTAGTTAGTGAACTTCAAGAAAAATTAGCTGAAAGAGAACTTATTAGTGCCACCTTGTATTATAATATAGGTAATTATCGTGGCAATAACTACTATCGTTCAGCCATAGTTACCGCAGAAAATGCATTGAAAGATTACCCAAAATCAAAATTTAAGGAAGATTTTTCTATTTTAGTTGTACGGTCAAAATACCAAGAAGCCATTCAAAGTGTAGAAAATAAGCTTTACGAACGAAGTGTTGTGGCTTTAGATGAATGCATTTATTTTTTACAAGAATATCCCACAAGTAATTATATAAAAGAAGTTCAGCAACTTAAGTTGGAACTTGAAAAAAATAATAATAAAATTTACATAATTTAGCTAAAACGTATGGACTACAAAAAAACGAATGCCCCCAAAAGTACGATTTCTAGAGACACCACAAGCTTGTGTGAAAACACTGGAAACATTTATGAAACAGTTAAAATTATTGGAAAAAGAGCAAATCAAATAAGCGTTGTGATTAAAAGTGATTTGGAACGAAAATTACAAGAATTTTCTTCAAATAACGTAGATAGCTTAGAAGAAATCTTTGAAAATAGAGAACAAATTGAAATTTCAAAATATTACGAACAATTACCAAAACCTTCTTTGCTTGCGATACAAGAATATTTAGAAGATAAAACATACTATCGCAATCCGTCGAAAATGAAATAACCTACGAATTGTTATAGTACTAATTTTTGATAAAAGAATGTGGGGGTGGTTGTTTTCCGTTTCGATATTCTTTTATCTTTTTTATAAAAACCTATGTTAGAAGGAAAGAAAATTTTATTGGGAATAACGGGGAGTATAGCTGCATATAAATCAGCATACTTGGTACGCGAATTGGTAAAAAAAGGAGCCGAAGTTAAAATTATCATGACGGCTACTGCCAAAGAATTCATCACACCACTTACCTTAGCAACTTTATCAAAAAATCCTATTTTAGTTGACTTCTTTGATCCTACAAATGGAAACTGGAATAGTCATGTGAAATTAGGCTTATGGGCAGATGCTTTTTTAATTGCTCCCGCTTCAGCAAATACTATTGCAAAAATGGCACATGGAATAGCTGACAATCTACTACTAACATCCTATTTATCGTGCAAAAGCCCAGTGTTTATAGCTCCAGCTATGGACTTAGACATGTATGCACATCCTAGTACACAAGAAAACATCTCTCTGTTGATGCAACGCAATAACTATATTATTGAAGCCACCAGTGGAGAATTAGCAAGTGGATTGGAAGGAAAAGGAAGAATGGAAGAACCTCATATTATTGTGAATATACTAACTAACTTTTTTTCAAAAAAATCTATTTTACAAGGTAAAACCATCCTTATTACTGCTGGTCCTACCTATGAAAAAATTGATCCAGTACGGTTTATTGGGAATTATTCTACAGGAAAAATGGGTTATGCACTGGCTGAAGAATGTGCCCATAACGGAGCTAAGGTCATTCTAATTTCTGGACCAGTGGGAATAAGTGTACAGCATCCAAACATTATGAAAATACATGTTGAATCGGCAGCAGAAATGGCAGTAGCCACAAAAAAATATTTCCCAGTTTCTGATGCAGCAATTTTGAGCGCTGCCGTTGCTGATTTCACACCAACAATAAAAGCTGCTGAAAAAATAAAACGAGAAAAAAATAATCTTACGCTAGAACTTTCTCCTACTGAGGATATAGCAGTAGCGATAGGAAAATTAAAAAAGCAAGACCAACGGATTATAGGGTTTGCATTAGAAACTACAAATGAAAAACAGCATGCATTTGAAAAACTACAACGCAAAAATTTTGATTGTATTGTGCTCAATTCATTAAATGATTCTCATGCAGGCTTTGGCTACGACACAAACAAAATTAGCATCATTGACAAACAAGGAAACTGCGAAGAATATGACCTAAAATTAAAAAAAGAAGTTGCAAAAGATATTGTAGCCAAATTAATTACCCTTTTTTGACAAGCGACATGAGAAAAATACAGGTGCTTTTTATTTGTTTTATTTTTGCTACTATCACGATGACTGCTCAAGAACTTGTAGCAAAAGTTACTGTTAATGCAGATAAAATACAGGGGGTAAATACTCAACTTATTAATAACCTCGAAAAAACTATTGCTGAATTTTTCAATGCACAAAATTTCACTGATTTAGTATTTGAAACAAATGAGCGTATTGACTGCTCTTTTTTTATAACAATCAAAGAAATAAATAGCACTAACGAAATGAAAGCCGACATACAAGTGCAAGCTCGAAGAGTTGCATTCAATAGTATGTATTATACCCCTCTTTTCCTTTTTAAAGATGAAAATTTTAATTTCACTTTTACAGAAAACACTATTCTTGCTATTACAGACAACTCTTTTGATTCGAACCTATCTGCTGTGTTAACTTACTATGCCTATGTTATCATTGGATTAGATGCAGATTCTTATAGCAAACTAGGCGGAACACCTTTTTACGAAAAAGCAGAACGAATAACAAATCTTGCTCAAAGCACTTCTGAAAGCGGATGGAAAGCCTTTGAAAGCTCAAAAAATAGGTATGCCCTAATCACAAACCTACTCGACGAAAGTTTACGTTCTTTTCGCTTATTTTTCTATGACTATCATCGTTTAGCTCTCGACGAAATGCATATTTCGGTGGATAAAGCTAGAGCTAAAATTGCAGAAGATATGCCCACTTTACGAGCTGCATATAAAAATAGACCGTCAGCCATTATTTTACAAGTATTTACGGAAGCAAAAGTTGAAGAATTACTGTCTATCTTTGAAAAAGGGACGCCCAATGAAAAGAAAATAGTTTATGAAACACTTTCAGCTGTTTCTCCATCACTCAATAATAAACTTGAACCGCTACGATAAAATCCTATGTTATTATCTTTACACATAGAAAATTATGCTCTAATCAAACAATTAGACTTAAACTTTGACTCAGGTTTTTCTGTTATTACAGGTGAAACAGGAGCAGGGAAATCTATTATGTTAGGAGCAATGGGATTGTTGTTGGGTCAACGAGCTGACTTAAAAACAATTAAAGAAGGAGAAAACAAATGTATTATTGAAGCCAGTTTTGATATTCAACACTATAATTTAAAGTCCTTCTTCCTTGAAAATGATATAGATTATGAAGAAACAACCCTTATACGAAGGGAAATCGTAACAACAGGAAAATCACGCATGTTTGTCAATGATACTCCTGTAACTATTCAATTTTTAAAAGAAATTGGACAGCGACTTATTGATATACACTCGCAACATGAAAACCTCTTACTTAAGAATTCTCTTTTTCAATTGGATATCATTGATACTGTGGCTACACATAAAGATGACATAGTTGCATATACAGAATTATATCTTTCGTATAAAAATAAACTTCGGACTCTAGCTTCATTAAAAGAATCTGCAGAAAAAGAAAAAAACAATTACGATTACATTTTATTTCAATACGAACAATTAACAAGTATACAACTACAGGCTGGCGAAAAAGACCATTTAGAAGAAGAATTGCACATGCTATCGCATGCCGAAGAAATTAAATCCTCTTTGATACAGGCTAATCAATTACTGCAAAACGATGAACATGGCATAGTAACTACACTTAAACAAACGCAACAGCTTATTGCACAGCTACTACATTTTTTCCCGCAATGTACGGATTTGAATGAAAGACTTTTATCGTGTTATATTGAATTAAAAGATATGACTGCTGAAATAAGCAAAATGGAAAGCTCAGTAGAATACAATCCCCAACAACTTCAATTTGTAACTGATAGACTTGACAGTATCTATACCTTGTGTCAAAAACATAAGGTAACCGAAATTGAAGATCTGCTAGCATTACAAGAATCATACAAAAATCAACTTGAAAAAATACTGTCCTTTGATACAGAAATAGCCACATTAGAAAAAGAATGCAATATATTATACGAATTACTCATACAAAAAGCGACTGAAATATCTATTAACAGAAAAACTTCAGCACCAATAATTGAAGAATACATGGTAGAACAACTATCTACCTTAGGGATGCCGTATGTGCAATTTAAAATTGAGTTTAAACAAGCATCAGAACCTCAATTATATGGTTTTGACGATGTAGAATTTTTATTTTCATCCAATAAAAACACGATAGCAAAGCCTGTAAGCGACATTGCTTCTGGAGGGGAAATTGCTCGTGTAATGTTATGTTTGAAAAGCCTTATAGCACAAAGCTCAACTTTACCAACTATTATTTTTGATGAAATTGATACTGGCGTATCGGGTGAAATTGCAGATAAAATGGGGAACATAATGCAAAAAATGAGTAAACAAATGCAAGTTATTTGTATCACCCACTTACCACAAATTGCAGCAAAAGGAACACAACACTATCAAGTATATAAAGTAGATACAGACACCTCAGAAACAAGAGTGAAACCACTTTCTACAACAGAAAGAAAAGAAGAAATTGCTAAAATGCTTAGTGGTAGTAATATTACAGAAGCTGCGTTAAAAAATGCAGAAGAATTACTGAAACAATCGAGCAATGGATAATTCAGAAAATCTTCTTTTACGTCGAATATAAAAATCGACAAGAATACTTCCTGTATACATTTCTGAATGCTGAGCAACGACATTTTCTTGCATATTGAGTAACCGAACTGCACTAAAAGCTTTTTTATGCCTAGCAAAATCTTTTCTCGCCCTATATACTGCCTTTGCATCATTCGGTTTTCCTTGTAAGAGCATCATAATGGCTGCTAAATAATCTAAAAAGAAACGTATAAAAAACACCAATAGAGCCTGTTTAGGCAACATATTTTTATAGATTAACAATAAATTATTTCTGAAATTTAAATATGTTTTATGAGGATTCTCTTTGGTTAAGGTTCCACCTCCTACATGATAAACTACGCTCTCTGGAATACAAAAAACATCCCTCCCTTTTGATTTCATACGCCAACAAAAATCTATTTCTTCCATGTGTGCAAAGAAAAAATCATCAAAACCACCATATTGAATAAACTCCTGCAAACGCACAAACAGACAAGCTCCTGAAGCCCAAAAAATGGGGATAGGCTTATTATACTGTCCGTTATCTTGCTCTATTTCACTAATAATTCTTCCTCTACAAAAGGGATAACCTAAAAAATCAATATAGCCTCCACTCGCTCCTGCAAACTCAAACATAGCTCTATTTTCAAAACTCAAAATTTTAGGTTGAACGGCAACACTATTAGGATGGGTATGTAAATGCTCTATAGGTTTATCTAACCAATTAGCTGTTACTTCTACATCTGAATTGAGAAAAACCGCATAATCGGCATCAATATGTTGAACACCCTTATTATATCCCCCAGTAAAACCATAATTTTTATCCAATACTACACGAGTTATTGTTGGATAGGTAGTTGAAAGAAACTCTAGCGATGTATCAGTAGATGCATTATCAATCACTACTATTTCTACATGTGGATAGGTAGAGTACATCACAACACTAGGCAAGAATCGTTCTAAATATTGTCTCCCATTCCAATTTAATATAACTATGGCAATTTTATTCATTTATTCTATATTACTAGTTGTTGGTTGAGTTCGTTTATGTTTCCAACGTCGGTGTGTCCACAAATAATAAGATGGATTACGTTGAATAGTCTGCTCAAGTAAACGAACATATTGCTCTGTCATTTCAAATTCAGTTGTAGCAGAAACATCATCAGACATCGGAATAAGAGTTAGTTCATAAAACCCTCTTTTTATTTTTCGGACATCAATATACAATAAAGCATATGACATACTACGTGCTATACGTTCAGCTCCATCAAACACGGGTGTATCTTGATTCATAAATTGTGTCCAATAATGAATATTACGTGCAGTAGGTGTTTGGTCTGCCAGAAAACCAGTAAATGTAGCAACACCTTGTTTCTTATACTGCAACATCTTACGTAATGCAAAATTCTTTTCAATACACTCGCCAGAAAAACGCTGACGTAATGTTTGTATTAATTTATCAAATGCTTGATTTTTAACTTGCTTATACAAAAACAACGCTTTAGCTGGAGGTTTTATATATAAACCATAAGCTGCCGACCACTCCCAATTACCATAATGTCCTGACAACGATATACAACTTTTACCTTGAGCAAAAAGTTTTTCAACTACCTCCATATTCGTTACACTAAAACGTTGCTTGATAGTTTCAGTGGACATACTACTCAGTTTGATAGTTTCTACAAACAAATCACAAAAATGATGATAAAACTCTTTCTCTATCTTCAGTAATTGTTGTTGCGAAAAAGAAGGAAAAGAATGTTTAAGATTCTTGCGTACTACTTTTTTTCTATAGCCAATTAGCTTATATACAATCAAATAAAGTATATCTGACAGTAGATACAACACAAAAAATGGCAGTAAAGCAAAAAGCCTTACTACAACATACAACAAAAAATAAGCTAATTGTGGCATTAGCAAAAATGTATCTTATTCTTTAAACAAACCGATTGATTTAGAATACTCGTATTCAGCATCTAATAGCAACTGAACATTTTCTTCTGTAAATTGTGGCAATTTATCCTCTTTGGCACATTTAACAATATACGCCGACAATTCTTCTTCGTCGATATCCACTTCCTCTACCACGTCTTCGTGCAAGAGTCCATTTTTATCGTAAAATTCATAGATAACATCCAATAAATATTGTACATCATCATCCGAAAACTTTGTTTTCACCTCTTCGGGTAAATAATTAAGAATAAACGAGATAGCTGCTTCGTCGTCAAATTCTATTAAATCCTCTTCTGCCATAACTAGAAATTTAACTGGTTAAATAATTTTAGGTAAAGATACAAATGAAATTGTTATTAGCAATGAATTTTAATTATTTTTTAATATCGGCAATTTGAATAAGATTTTATTCGTAAATTTGCAATCTTGTTTAATTAAAAAGAACAACTATGTCAGTACATAATAATGATTTGAGAAAAGTAACGACACATCGATTGACCGAAATGAAATCGCGTGGAGAAAAGATTTCCATGCTTACAGCATACGATTATTCGATGGCGAGTATTGTCGATCAGGCTAATATGGATGTTATTCTTGTTGGCGACTCAGCATCTAATGTTATTTGTGGCAATGTAACTACCCTGCCCATTACACTTAATGATATGATTTTTTTAGCAACTGCTGTTACAAAGGCTGTACATAGAGCTTTGGTTGTTGTGGATATGCCATTTGGTTCCTACCAAGGCAATTCTAAAGAGGCTGTTGCTTCCGCTATCCGTATTATGAAAGAGACTGGAGCAGATAGCTTAAAAATTGAAGGTGGTCAAGAGATTCTTGAATCATTAACTCGCATTTTATCCACTGGTATACCCGTTATGGGTCACTTGGGTTTAATGCCTCAATCAATAAATAAATACGGCACATATTCGGTACGTGCCAAAGAAGAATGGGAAGCCAATAAGCTCATGGAAGACGCCATTGCCCTTGAAAAAGCGGGTTGTTTTGCCATTGTGTTGGAAAAAATTCCTGCCACACTAGCCGAAAAAGTAGCTAAAACGCTTCGCATACCCGTAATTGGTATCGGAGCAGGCAATAAAGTAGACGGACAAGTGTTGGTAATGCACGATATGTTGGGTATTAACAAAGGATTTTCTCCTCGCTTTTTACGCAGGTACGCTGATTTGCACACTTCCATCAGCAATGCATTGCAACAATATATAAGTGATGTTAAGAACGGTGATTTTCCGAGCGAAAACGAACAATATTAACGAAAAAAAGAAGAGAAATTTCTCTTCTTTTTCTTTTATACTGCTTTAAAACTTAAATCAAGCGATTTTACAGAATGCGTCAATGCTCCAACAGATATATAATCTACCCCACACAACGCATACTGGCGTAAGGTGCCTAGTGTTATGCCACCCGAGGACTCTACCTCGTACTTCCCTTGAATAATGGCAACGGCTTTTTGCGTATTTTCAACAGAAAAATTATCCAACATAATACGATGTACACCACCCACTTGAAGCACTTCGTTTAACTCTTCAAAATTTCTAACTTCAATCTCTATTTTCAAGTCTTTCTGCTTTTCTTTGCAATAGGTTTGGGCAGCAACAATTGCATTACGAATGCCACCTGCAAAATCCACATGATTATCTTTCAACATAATCATATCATACAATCCAAAACGATGGTTATGACCGCCACCAATTTTTACAGCCATTTTTTCTAGAAAACGTAGACCTGGTGTTGTTTTGCGTGTATCAAGCACTTTTGTAGCAAGACCTTGCAATTCATCTACATACACCCGTGTAACGGAGGCAATACCACTCATACGTTGCATTAGATTCAACATCAATCGTTCTGTTTGCAACAAAGAGCGTACATTACCCGTTACGTCAAACACGATATCTCCTTTTTTTACTTTTGTGCCATCGGGGATAAAAACTGTTACTTGCAATGTGTTATCAAAATGGGCAAACACCTGCTTAGCAACCTCCACTCCAGCAATAACGCCATCCTCTTTAACTAATAATCTTGAAGTGCCCATGGCATTGGAAGGGATACATGAAAAAGACGAATGGTCTCCGTCGCCTATATCCTCCGAAAACCACTCTTTTAGTAAATAAGCAATATCATTAATCATTTGTTTCGTCAATTCTTAGCTGATGAATAAGGGATTTTTCATTCGTATTTCGCACCAAAATATACACCCTATACTTTTTGTTGTTTGTAGTTGTAAGGATACCAATAGCAAAGCCTGAATTTTCTTTTATGCCTTTGTGCGATATATTAAACGATTGTGGTGTATTATTCGTCAAAAAAGCTTGTACAATTTCTTGGGATTGCAATTTTGTATACACTCCAATATGTTGTCCCAATATTGACAATTCCATTCTATCATTAAAATAAGGAGAAACAAACGAAACATTTCCACGTACAAAACCCTCCGAAATACGGTCAATCATTTCTTGTTGTGCCACCGAAACACCTCCCCCAATGAAAAAAAACATCAGTGGCAATAACACATATATGTATTTAGTTTTCTTCATATTGGGAAGTTATGCAGTTTTGTTCTACTTTTGCAGAATACAATGCAAACATAATCAAAAAAAATGAGAATTGTACTACTTGTGATCGGAAAAACGACAAATACTTATTTACAGAATTTGATAACTGATTACCAAAATCGCCTGAAACACTATGTATCATTTGATTTACAGGTGATTCCAGAACTTAAAAATGCGAAGCATCTATCTATAGAAATGCAAAAAGAGAAAGAAGGTGAATGTATCCTAAAACAACTGGAAGATGCAAACGATATTATCCTGTTAGATGAAAAAGGAACTCAGTTTAGCTCCGTAGATTTTGCTCAGCACATTGACAAGGCTCAAGTAAACGGAAAGAAAAAAATACTATTTGTGATTGGTGGTCCGTATGGATTTTCCGAACAAATATATCAAAAAGCTACGCAAAAAATATCGCTATCAAAAATGACTTTTTCGCATCAAATGATTCGCCTTATTTTTGTGGAACAACTATACAGGGCTTTTACTATTCTCAATAATGAACCTTATCATCATGAATGAGGGAATAATTAGTGGATAGTTGACAGTGGATAGTGGATAGTGATTGGTTTTTGGGGGATTTATTATACGGAGGTCGTTTGTTTTTCGTGTAAGAAATAGTACACAGAGAGACACGGAGGTTTCACAGAGTGGCACGAAGTATTTGATGCCCCGTAGGGGCTACATCATAATAGAAAATACATACCGATTTGTTTGTTAGCTCCAGCGGAGCGAAATAGCTATCTTTGTGCTCTTCGTGTGAGATTTATTACACAGAGAGACACGGAGGTTTCACAGAGTGGCACGGAGTTGTATATATTTTTCTCAATGTATCTTCGTGTTTACTTCGTGCTCTTCGTGTAAGAATAGTACACAGAGTTACTCGGAGTATGTACGTTAGCTCTTAGCTCAGAAAACCACAAGCCTATCGCACAAAAACCCGCTTAAAACGTGCTACTTTGTTCGGCTTTGAGCAAGATACGTTTGGCTTCTTCCTCTGCACGTTTGTTCAGGTTATCTGCCTGTTTTTGAGCTTCTTTTACCATTTCGCGAGCGGATACTTCAGCAGCTCGTTTAGTTAATGGATTGTTTGCCTGAGCAACCAATGCTTTGCCTTTTTTGTCGGCTTCGGCTACCAAACGCTCTCCAGCAACTTTGGCTTCTTGCACTAATTTATCCGCTTCTTTATTGGCTTGTTCCAAGGCTTTGGCTCTACGCAGACGTGCATCTTCTAAGGCTTTTTCTTTGGCATCGTCCACTTTTTCGGTTACTTGTGCTTTTATTTCTTGTTTTTTCTCTTCTACCACAGCTCCCAAAGTGCTAAGTAAGTCTACTTTTACTGTTGGCTTGGTAAATGTGCCCCCAACGGCTATTGCCATGTTAGAAAATTTGCCAAGATTAAGTTTGTCGGGCAAACGCACATTACCTGTGTAAGCAATGGATTTGTCTAATCCGGTTTGTCCACCAAGGGTAAAATCAACATCTTTTACTTTAAACTTAAAAGGTTTCGTTGTTACTTTCCCATTATTAATTTCAAACATCATGGCAATATCTTTTACTACCATTGGCACAATATCATCACGTTTTAGCGATTTGGCTATGGCATTTAAGGCAGGTACATTTTCTAATCCTACTGATGAGGTGGTGAGTTTTCCACTGCCGATAAAACTGGCTAAATCGGGCATCATATCTTGTTGCAACAACGAATTAAACGAAAAAGTAGTAGAGAATTTACCCAAGGCATTGCCCAAAATAGGAGCAAACTTACTCAGCGTTTCTACTTGTTTTGAAACCTCGCTGAACAATACATCTTGAATTTGCAAGGTAAAATCAACACGTGGTTTTTCGGGTTCGGTCGTACTATACACACCGTTCATTAGCATTTTACCTCCAAACGCATTTACAGACATATTATTGATGGTTAAATCTCCATCGGCAATGGTCAATTTTCCATTTGCGTTAGTAAAATTCATTTTTTCGTACACCAACTCATCAAATGTGGCAGTACATACAAAATGGATATTTTTGGGCAATACGATTACGGACATTGGCTCCTCATCCGTTTCTTCTTGCACACTATCTTGTGGCATAAAATCGCTAGCGTTAAAATATCTTGATTGCAAGGCTAATTGTCCGTCTAAAGTTTGATTTTTAAGCACATACGGCACTACATTCTCCAATTTCCCTTGTGCTTGTATGTCGTTTCTGCCAATTTGCATATCTAATGTAGAAAGCTCCACAAAACGATTATTGATGAGAGCACTAGCCTTGTTTATTTTCAGTGCTTGTGGTAACGACGGGTATACAAGATGCATCTTCGTAATATCGATTTTTCCGGCAAACGTAAATTTATCGTACTGATTTTTTTCGTAATACGACATTCTGCCCGCTAGCAACATATCTACATCCAATAATCCTTGTAAGGTAATGCCTTGTTCTAATGGGTAGAACTCTTGTATGTCGGATAAATTGAGTTTGCCATTGGCTTTAAAATCCACATTTGGGTCCGACATAGGTGTAGTAATATGCATAGAGGCAGCAAAAGGATTGTTTCCCATACGGAAAGCAAAACGTGACACATCAATTACTGTTTCATCCAAGGTTTTTCCAGGATTGGTAATGGCTGTTTTAATGGTTATTTGATCTAATTTTTTTGGTAAATCAGGATACTTAAACCACGCATTTTCTACCGCTAACTGCAAACCAAATGCAGGATAATAATCACCTACCATATCGCCTTTTACAAAACCAGTTAACGACACCTTGCCGTCAGCTTGCAAGCTGGCAAAATCAGTGGCATATACAGCAGGTACAAGCGATAACAAAGACTTAAAATCGACCTCACTTGCCAACAACGTAATATCCATAGCCCACCCATTATCAATGCTTTTGAGCCAACCGTCAAAGGCAAAGGGAACAGCATTTAATTGCGACTGATTTTCGCTAAATGTAAACTTCATATCATTCAAGTTGGCATTGATAGTAGCATCGAAAACGGCAGTAGCTTTGGATAGATACTCCATACCCTCCATCACGAATGTTACCGTTTCGGCTGTTGTTTTGGTTACAAGAAGTGAGCTATCGGCAGTTAAATCGCCCGTAGTATGGTGGTTGATATTAGTAAGATACAATTGCATATCGCCTTCTTCGTCAATATAGGAAAAATTGGTGCGTTTAATTGTAAAATCTTGCAACTTAAAATGAAAAGCAAATGCTGAGGTATCTTCTACTGCCAAGGTATCTTCTTTCATTATATCCCAATTGGCTCTCCCATCAGGCAAAATACGCAACTTAACGGATGCTTCGTCAACTTCTATGCGTTTTACATCGTAACCATTATCGGCAAATAAACTTTTCAGGTTTACAACCATGCCAAAATCTTTGGCATAAAACAAGGTATCTGCTTCAAAATCGGCTACACCAACGATACTAAAATCTTGCAACTGAACGGTTGCATTTGGAAAATTGCGAATAAAACTCAATTTTATACCCGAAAAATCGGCTCGAGCGTTCAACAGTGCATTGACTTCTTGTTTTGCTAAGGTCAAAATCTTATCTTTGAAAAAGTAAGGAGCCGTAAGCAAGGTGGCAAAAACAAGAATAAACAACACTAAAAAACTGACAAGTATTCTTTTTACAATTTTATTCATAGTATAGCAACATTAAAAAAATTATAGAAATCAGAAGAATGGAATTTAAACTACAAAAATAATAAAAAAGAATACCTATACCTGTTTATCCCAGTTTTTTTTACTTCTTTTATGATTCCAGAAAAAATTTGCCCTACACACACGGAATTAAGTACATTTTCATAGTGCCATTTTGTATAATTATACTTATCTTAGCGATGAAATTGTAAAATGCTAACTCCATTTGTATTGTTACGATAATGACAGGAACAAAAAAAATATCCTATATTGAACAACAACAGCGAACGATAAAAGGCATGATAGCTTATTATTGCAAAAAGAAGCACCAACAAGGGCAACTTTGCGAGGAATGCAAAACATTAACAGCTTATGCGTTAGCTCGTTTAAGTGCCTGCAAATACGGCGAAAACAAACCTAGTTGCCGCAAATGCCCAACTCATTGTTATGCCCCCAATAAACGCAAAATGATGGAAGAACGCATGCGTGTAGTAGGTCCAAAGATGGTATATTTACGCTACTTCCTTTCTGCTTATGAAAATTATTAAATCAATAAAAAAAGTATCTATATGACTAATTACATGAATCCTTGGCACCACGTATCGCCTCATACTACGCAAACGGATAGTGTGCAAGCAATTATCGAAATACCCAAAGGAAGTAGGGCAAAATACGAACTCGACAAAGAAAGTGGCTTAATTAAACTCGATCGAGTGTTGTACTCATCAGTGTATTATCCTGTAAACTACGGATTTATTCCGCAAAGTTATTGCAACGACAAAGACCCATTGGATATTTTGGTGCTATCAATGATTGAACTTACCCCCATGTGTATAGTAACTGCCAAAGTTATTGGAGTAATGCAAATGGTAGATAGCGGTGCAACTGACAATAAAATAATAGCAGTAGCAACTGGCGACCCAAGTGTGAGTCATTACAACGATATAGAGGAACTGCCACCTCATTTTATTTCGGAATTAAGAAACTTTTTCGAAGACTATAAAAAACTGGAAAAGAAACACGTAGAGGTAGATGAATTTTTGAACAAAAAAGCTGCTTTGGAGATTGTTGCCGAGAGTTTTGTATATTACGATACTACGTTTAGAAAATAAGCATGCAAAAAGAGGGACAAGACATACAGGTTTTTTGGTTTCGTCGCGACCTACGTTTGACTGACAATGTTGGTCTATACAATGCCTTGCAAGACAAACGATATCCTGTATTCCCTCTATTTATTTTCGATACAGACATTTTATCTTCCTTGCCTTCTACGTATGATAAGCGGGTAGATTATATTCATCAAATTCTTACATCTCTTAACCAAGAATTGCATCAATTAGGCTCATCGTTGATGGTAGAAATTGGCAAACCAACCGAGGTTTTCGAAAAATTGACCACTCAATTTACGATTAAAGCAGTACATACAAACTCTGATTATGAGCCTTACGCCATTCAACGCGACAAAGAAGTACGTTCGTTGTTGCATACAAAAGGAATCACCTTACATACCTATACTGATCAAGTTATTTTTGCACCAGGCGAAGTAATAAAAGCAGACGGAAGTCCTTATACTATTTTTACGCCTTTTTCAAAAATATGGCTACGTAAATACGAGCAACTACCTCATCAAGAATACACCACTGACGCATATAAGAAAAATTGGTTGTCAACACCTGCTCAAGAAATACCATCACTCGCAAAATGTGGGTTTAAAAAAACGAGCATACAGTACACACCCCCCAGTATCCCCTACTCAATTATTGACAACTATACAGATACACGAAATTTTCCAGCCATAAATGGCACTTCAACACTAAGCATCCATCTACGCTTTGGAACCATAAGCATCCGACAATTGGCACGCATAGCTTTTACACGTAATCATACATATGTAAGCGAACTGATTTGGCGAGAATTTTTTATGCAAATCTTGTATTTTTTCCCACACGTACAAACAAATGCTTTTAAACCAAAATACGATGCTATTGAATGGAGAAACGATACCGCAGAATTCAGTCGATGGTGCAATGGGACTACTGGATATCCATTGGTAGATGCAGGAATGCGTCAACTAAACGAAACGGGTTGGATGCACAACAGAGTAAGAATGGTAGTAGCTAGTTTTTTGTGCAAACACTTATTGGTAGATTGGCGTTGGGGCGAAGCGTATTTTGCCACCAAATTGATGGATTATGATTTATCTGCCAATAATGGCAACTGGCAATGGGCAGCAGGTTGTGGCTGCGATGCAGCACCCTATTTTAGAGTATTCAACCCTACAGAGCAAGCAAAAAAGTTTGATTCAAACAGCGAATACATTCGTCAATGGATACCTGAAGTAGATACAAACAAGTACGCTACACCCATCGTTGAGCATACATTTGCACGTAATCGGGCTATCGAAACGTATAAAAAAGCTATATCAGGGTAAATTCTCATAAAAAAGGCTTAAAAAGGTAAAAAAAAGCTATATAAAGTAGAATATTTTTTTCTATCTTTGCCACAAATCAACACACCACCTATGATTTTAGCCACGATATTTGAAACAACACTACCATTAACCAATCCTGTGTTGAAATTTTTGTTAATTCTTATCATCATCTTAGCCGCACCCATATTCTTAAATAAAATAAAAATCCCTCATTTGCTTGGATTAATTATTGCAGGAGCCATCATTGGTCCTTTTGGGTTAAATTTAATCGAACGTGATAGTGGAATCATTCTTTCAGGGACAGCCGGTTTGCTATATATCATGTTTTTAGCAGGCTTAGAAATAGATATTGCTGATTTTAAAAAAAACACAAGTCGTAGTCTTATTTTCGGGATGTACACGTTTATCATTCCTATGGTATTAGGCATATTGGGCAGTATATTCATTCTTCAATTTTCTATTACCACATCGGTACTTCTTGCCAGTATGTTTGCTTCCCATACCCTTATTGCCTACCCCTTAATTAGCAAATTGGGTGTAGTAAAAAATAAAGCTGTAACAATGGCAGTAGGAGGCACGATGATAACAGACACACTTGCTTTATTGGTATTGGCAGTAATAGTTGGGATGGCAAATGGCGAGGTTAATAGCGATTTTTGGATTCGCTTATCAGTTTCCCTTTTAGCATTTGGATTAATTATAACTATCCTATTTCCAATAATTGCACGATGGTTTTTTAAGAAATTTGATGATAATGTAGCCCAATATATTTTTGTGTTAGCAATGGTCTTTTTAGGAGCTACTTTAGCTGAATTAGCTGGTATAGAGGCTATTATTGGGGCATTCTTAACGGGGTTAGCTTTAAATAGACTCATACCACATACTTCTCCGCTCATGAATAGAGTGGAATTTGTGGGAAATGCCATTTTTATTCCTTTCTTCTTAATCGGTGTAGGAATGTTGGTTGATTACCGAGCATTTTTTAAAGATTGGGAAACCTTAAAAGTAGCAGCAGTAATGACTATTATCGCTACATTAGCAAAATTTTTAGCAGCTTGGCTTACTCAAAAAACATACAAACTTAGTCTTGATGAACGAAGAATTATTTTTGGATTAAGCAATGCACAAGCAGCAGCCACCTTAGCCGCGGTATTAATTGGATACAATCTTCAAATTTTCGATGCTAGTGTGCTAAACGGAACTATTTTGATGATATTAGTAACCTGTACAATTGCATCTTTTCAAGCTCAAAAAGGAGCAAAAAATATTGCTTTATCCGAAGATTTAAAATCTTCAACGGGTGAAGTTGAAACAGACGAACGCATTCTAATTGCCATTAACCAAGAAAACAATTTAGAAGAATTGGTAAATTTAGGGGTAACAATTAAGTCAAAACACAACAAAAAAGGGCTGTATGCTCTACATATTATTGACAACGACGAATCACAGAACAATAACGAAAAACAAGCGAAAAAGCTGTTACAACAGGCAGGACGTATTGCTGCTGCAACTGATACTAAATTAAATGAACTATTGCGCTACGATATTAATTTAGTAAATGGTATCACAAGTAGCCTAAAAGAGCAACGCATCACCGATTTAATTTTAGGCTTAAACAATGAGAAAGGGATTTCAGATGGATTTTTTAGCAACCTTACTTTAGGCATATTGAGCAAGTCGAACCCTACTACCTTAATTTATAAACCAACACAACCTTTTGGCACTATCAAACGCCATTTAGTAATTGTACCTGATAAAGCTGAAAAAGAAATAGGATTTCCTTTTTGGATTATCAAAACATGGAATATCGCACGCAATTCGGGAGCAAAGATTGTCTTTTACTCAAGTATAGATACCCAAAAAGTAATTCGAGAAATTCAATCCAAACATCCAATCGAATGCACCTTTAAAGAGTTTTCAGATTGGGATGATTTTTTAATATTATCAAGAGATATTGAGGCAAATGACAACTTAATTGTTATTCTGAGTCGCAAAGACAAACCCTCTTATACCCCATCTATGCAACGTATACCCTCATATCTCAATAAATATTTTGAGGGAAATAGTTATATACTGGTTTATCCAATGCAAGTGGGCGTAGGAGAAACGTCTATGATGGACATTTCTAACCCTACCATTTTAGAACCTATTGAAAAATTGGATGAAATTGGAAAAACAATAGCAAAAATATTTAGAAAAAAAATATAACCTACATAGAAATGAACATATTGCTAAAAAAACTTGTATCACATGTTACTATCATCCCCGAACTAGATGAATTCGATGCTATCCATTCTAGTATTGTTAAGGATATTGCTTTTAAAGGGACTAATTTATGGATTTTGATGTTTGCTATCATTGTAGCCTCTGTTGGTTTAAATATGAATTCAACAGCCGTGGTGATTGGTGCTATGCTTATCTCTCCGCTTATGGGTCCAATCAATGGCATGGGGTATAGCATTGCCACGTACGATATTGCCTTATTTAAACGTGCAGTAAAAAACTTTTCTTTTGCCGTAATTGCCAGTTTGGTTGCCTCTACGATATACTTCACTTTAAGCCCCATATCAACAGCTCATTCTGAATTACTTGCCCGCACAAGCCCATCTATATACGATGTACTGATTGCCTTATTTGGTGGCTTAGCTGGTATTATTGCCATTAGTAGCAAACAAAAAGGAAATGTTATACCAGGCGTAGCCATTGCAACAGCCCTTATGCCTCCGTTGTGTACAGCTGGGTACGGATTAGCTACATTTCAGATGAATTTCTTTTTTGGTGCCATCTACTTATTTACTATCAATACTGTATTTATAGCCTTAGCTTCCTTATTTGTCTCTCAGTTGCTAAAATTTCCAATACGCACATTAGTTGATGAAAGAAAAAAACGACGTGTAAACCGGTATATTTCTACAGTTATTGCTATTGTATTTTTACCTAGTATTTATTTTGGTTACACCTTGGTGGTGAAAGAAAAATTTACCGAAAATGCAACTAAATACATCTCTAACGTAAGTTTGCTCGACGATATATACCTACTAAAGAGCGATATAGATACTAAAAACGAGTCTATTTCTCTGGTATATGGAGGCAGTTCCATGGATGATGAAACACGCCAATCAATTATTGATAAAGCGAAGGATTTTAATCTTGATAAAGCACAAATATTAGTTCGTCAGGGATTTACCTTTGATGGTGCAGAAGAACACAATGCGGAGCTATACAAATTACGATTGGAGTTGAGCCATGTGGATACGCAATTAGCCATTAAGCAACAAAAAATTGATAGCATTCAACAACAACATGAAATGGGGAAAATTATTTTAAAAGAAATCAGAACTATGTATCCTCAAATTCAAGCATGCACCTTTACACAAGGTTTCTCGCATCATATCAATAAAGAAAAAGAGGCACAACAAACACAGATTATTTTATTTTCACTTGAAGGAGATACAATAAGTTCTGACAATAAATCAACCATAAAAAATTGGCTTAAAACCCGTTTACAAGAAGACCAAATACGGGTATATTATAACTAAAAAGAAAAAGTGGAGTCTAGAACCCACTTAAAAAAACGGGGCGAAACCGAAAAGCCTTATGAGTAGGAAAAATATAAATTTATTTTTTATGAAAAAATTTATTCTTAAAGCAGCATTAATCTGCGGAGTATGTTTGGTGATGACATCTTGCTACACCTACACTTACACAGTAGGTAACGGACCTCAAACTGGTGTAGAAGTTACTAAAAAGAACCATTATTTAATCGCTGGTTTAGTGCCAATTAGCACTTCGAACCCAACAGAAATGGCTGGTGGTGCTGCTAACTACGAAGTAACTATCCAACATACATTTGTTGATGGTTTATTAAATGGTTTAACTGGAGGTTTATATTCTCCAACAACTACAAAAGTTAGAAAGTAATGCAATTTATAATACAGCCTGTTTTATCAGGCTGTATTATATAAAACGGATTAAACGTATTATATTATCCAATACCGTTTTGCATATAACACTTTTATTTAAAAAGTAGTATATCACTAGAAATTTTCACTTATTGGATTAGGTGTAATACTAATTAGTACTTATATATAAAAAAATAATGGAGCTGTTAAACCATCAAAACAGGGAGTAACTGAAAATCCTCAAGAGTAGGAATATATTTATTTTTATTTTAATTTTTATGAAAAATTTCATTCTTAAATTAGCTTTAATCTGTGCGGTGTGCTTAGTGATGACATCTTGCTACACCTACACCTATACAGTAGGTAACGGACCTCAAACTGGTGTAGAAATAACTAAAAAGAACCATTATTTACTATATGGTTTGGCTCCAATTAGCACTTCGAACCCGGTAGAAATGGCTGGTGGTGCTGCTGACTACGAAGTAACTATACAACATACATTTGTTGATGGATTATTAAATGCTTTAACAAGTGGACTTTATACTCCAACAACTACAATAGTTAGAAAGTAATACGATTTGTAATACAGCCTGTTTTCAGGCTGTATATTTATTATGTATGGTTCAACAGTTAGCTTACATTTTTTTTAAGCTTAATACATTTAAATTATTAATATGAAAGTTTTATTTTTAATTATTGGTATTGTATTTTTGTTTTTAGGTATAATGCAATCTTATCAATACATTTTTGATTATTCATTGTTAAATGAATATGGTAAGGGATATATTTGGGGAAATATTATACTTGTTGTTTTAGGTATTATATTCATTGGTATATATATAAAAAAAAGAAAAAAGTAATTTCATGAAAAAACGCCTAATAATCATATTGTTTCTTATCATATCTAAAGCATTGGTAGCAATAGCAAATGAAGAAGTAGTAAAAAAGAGTTCACAATGGGAAAATTATTTTACTCCATCTGTTGGTATTGAATTAATCAAATTTCGCGATTTGGCTACTTCTCCCTTATTTTATAGTGGAGCTGGTATAAATGGCAATATTAGCTGGCTATGGATACATCCAAAAAATGAAACTTACACAGAATTATCTATTACATCTGCCAATACTGCAGCATATATGCCTTTAAGTAACATATTACAGGGATATAGTGGTTCTACCTTTATGAGTGGTTCAATTTATTTACATACTTTGTTTACTGTACCTTTTAATTACGACGATAAACTAACAATTAAAGCAGGAGGTGCTATAACCAACACATGGAACATACGTAGTAATCCTTCGTTATTTAACAATGGATTTGGCATGGAAAGTTTTGCCAATTTATCGCTTTCAACAAAAGGTATTTATGATGTTTCTCGAAAAAACATCGTAATAAAAGATTACTATTTTTTTACACGCACGCTTTTTCCAGCAAAAAGACAAATTGGGTTTCAATTAAATATTGGATTATTGAATCTTAACTACCGTCCAGGTTATGCATATAATGCCGACATTGCGTTAGATGGCACAAATACCAACCCTTTGGCATTTTTACTTGATGGGCACAAATGGACAATTAATGGATATCGTTTAGGAACACGTTTATATTGGGAACAATTTACACCAAACGGCAATGGGCATAGATGGAGTTATATTTGGGATATAGCACAAGCTCCTGGTCGTTTCGAGCCTTTTGAAATGGCAACCCATAAAATCCAATATACTTTAATGTTTAGAAATAAATAATTGCAATATGAACAAAATTATAATCTTAATAATAAGCTGCATCAGCCTTACCTCCTGCGAAAACTACTTTTTTTCCGCAGATAAAAGCTCCTCAAACCCATACGATAATTTTGAATATCTATGGAATGAACTAGACAAAAAATACAGCTATTTTGAACTAAAGAATATCGATTGGGACGAAATGAAAACAACCTACGAAGCTCGCCTTTACCCAAACATGAGCGAAACAGAGCTGTTCAATACCCTAGCCGATTTAATGAACGAACTACGTGATGACCATAGTAACTTGGTATCGCCATTCAATGTATCTGTATATAACGTGCCTCTTACAAAACCTGCTAACTATCATGCACGTACAATAGATGAATTTTACATACCACATGCTGAACGAACAGGTTCATTTAAGCATGCAATGCTCTCAGGTACCAATATTGCATACATTCGTTATGCAAGTTTCTCTGATGATATTTCTAATACTCATCTTGATTATTTATTAGATAAATACCGCTATACTGATGGTATCATATTGGACTTACGCGACAATGGAGGAGGTAGCATGTTTAACATTCCTATGTTATTAGAACGCTTTATCGACTCACGCACCTTGGTCGCTTATACACTTACCCGTAACGGAAAAGGAAGAAATGATTTTTCGGACAGAGCTACTTTTTATATGAACCCATACGAGGGAACACGATATACTAAACCCATAATGGTACTTATTGACCGTGGCTCGTATAGTGCAACAACATTTTTTGCATTATCAACCAAGGCAATCCCAAATTTAACCCTTGTAGGCGATACTACTGGTGGCGGTGGAGGCATGCCAAATGGCGGTCAATTACCCAATGGATGGACCTATCGATTTAGCATATCTCAACTACTTGACCTTGATGGGAACAATTACGCCGAAGATGGTGTTCCGCCAGATATTTTGGTAAGTTTCGATTGGACAGATTTGACCAAAGACGAAATTATTGAACGTGCGATACAAGAAATAGACTAAAAAACTTGCTATTTTCAGTATTTATGAGTAGTTTTGAAGAGTACTCTAAATTGTCAATCATATGAAAATAGCATGCTTTAGTACAAAATCGTACGACAAAGAATATTTATCAAAAGCTATAGTTGCACCACATAGCATCGTATTTTTCGAAGAATCGCTCAACCCAAACACCGTTGGTTTGCTTACTGGTTTTGATGGCATTTGCGTATTTGTAAACGACAAATTAGACAACAACCTTTTACAACAAATAGCAAGTGCTGGTATTAAAGCCATCTTTTTGCGTTGTGCAGGTTTTAATAACGTAGTCATAAGCACTGCAACATCATTGGGAATAAAAGTATATCGTGTACCCGCTTATTCTCCCTATGCAGTAGCAGAACACGCAGTAGCACTGGTTCTTACCCTAAACAGAAAAACACATAAAGCATACAACCGCGTAAAAGAATATAATTTTTCGATAGAACGCCTACACGGATTTGATGTGCATGGCAAAACAGTAGGTGTTATTGGCACAGGGACTATTGGATTGGTTTTTGCCAAAATAATGCTTGGTTTTGGGTGCAAGGTAATCGCATTCGACCCAACAGAATCTGACGATGCCAAACAACTAGGAATCCAGTATGTAGCCTTAGAAGATGTACTAAAACAAGCTGATATACTTTCGTTACATTGCCCACTCAATCAGCATACCCGACACATGATTAGTACCAAAGAATTTAGCATAATGAAGCACGGGGCAATGTTAATAAACACCAGCAGAGGGGCACTTATCGATACCAAAGAAGCAATAGAAGCTCTTAAAACAGGTGCATTGGGTTACTTGGGGATTGATGTATATGAGGAAGAAGAAAAACTTTTCTTTCACGATTTTTCGGAAAGCATTATTTCTGATGATATTTTAATGCGATTAATGACTTTTCCAAACGTACTGATTACGTCTCATCAAGCTTTCTTTACACACGAAGCACTTACACAAATTGCCGAAACAACCTATCAAAATATGCTCGATTTTACGCACGGTACTTCATCAACTAATCAATTACTATAACCATGATGACTAACAGTAGTAACATCGAACTTAAAAGCAAGTTGCATAACACTACATGTAAAGTGTCGCGTTTTAAAGAGCAAATAAAAAAACCAAACCACACAAACACGACAACTATTACGAGCTAATTATTTTGCTCGAAGGCAGTGGATTTCATCAAATAGAATCTACCCATTACCTGATTCAAGCCCCTGTTTGTTTTGTTTTGCAACCTGGACAAATGCATTATTGGCAGTTTACTTCCATACCCAAAGGATATGTCATCTTGTTTAGCAATGATGAATTTGATGCTCTACATGAAAAAAATGTATGCTTATTGTATAAACAATTGGCTTTTCATACACACATCAACATATCAAAAGAAACACTACCAATTGCTTTATTAGAAGAGCTATACAAGGTATACAGCGAACCAAATCATTTTTCTCAACTCATCATACATGGGTTATTGCAATCGTTGTTTGCCACTTTATTAATTACCACACAAAACCACGACCTACAAGCTCAATCAATGAGTTTACCATTCGAACAGTTTAGCAAATTGATTCAACAACACATACATACACATCACAAGGTATACCAATATGCTGCATTATTAAACATGACACCCCAAAACTTGAATGCCATCTGCCTTAAACATGGAAAAACGAATGCCACAAACCACATTAACAATCACCTGCTTTTAGAAGCCAAACGATACATCCTGCATACGGAAAAAAACCATTGCTGAAATAGCTGACCTACTATCGTTTAGCGATTCATCTCATTTTGTTACGTTCTTTAAAAAATACGAAGGCATTACACCCGTGCAATTTAGACAACAGTTTTTTCAATAGTAGCACACATATGGATTCTTTTATACATATTACTACCTAACAAATACTGGGTGTGGTACAACAATCTTGCATAACCTATTGTTTTCAATTTTTGTAAACATATGCACAGTACAAATAAGGTAGGATTACAAAGAAGCCCTCATGGCTTGTTTCATGTTATTTTACACACAATAGATTTATTTAAAGTATGTTAATTTTAAATTAATATTTTAAGCGTTACTTAATTATTTAAACTAAAATACTATCTTTGTAGTCAAATAATAGTACACAATGAAACGCATCGGAGAAAGAATAAAAAAATACAGACGCATCTATAATATGGCATTAGGAGATTTAGCTACAAAAGTTGGTATCACTCCTAGTGCATTATCTCAAATCGAAAATGCAAAAGCATTTCCATCTATTATTACACTAAAATCGATTGCAGAAAATCTACATACCACAGTTGGTGAATTAATTGGAGAGAATGAGGCATCCAAACATTCTCCAGTATATAGAGCAGTAGATTATAAATTACTTGATAATCTTGACTACAAGGCTACAATCTATCACATTCCGTACGAAGATGTTAACAAACAAATGGATAGTTTTGTGATAATCTTAAAACCACAAGAAAAAGTTGAAAATATATTTGCATCACACAGCGGACAACGAATGTGTTATGTGTTACAAGGAAATATAGAATTTACCATCGATGAGAAAAAAGTAGAATTGAAAACAGGTGATAGTGCATTTTTTCACGCGAAAAACATCTCTATATTACAAAATAAGCAACAAGAGGATACGAAACTTTTATTAGTAATAGCCCCAGCAAGTATGTAAAACTACATTTATCTGATATTTTTATTGATGAATAAAAATTTGTATTAAAAAAATTTTTATCTTTGTGATGTGTAATAGGGAACAGAAGATAACAAAAGAAAAGCAAAAATTTCCTGCAATATTTCTTGACAGAGATGGCACTCTTATAGAAGATGTAGGATACATAAAAGAACCAAGCGCGGTTTCTTTTTTTCCAAATACATTCGCTGATTTAATCCGTTTACAAGAACACTTTATGCTGTTTATTATTACCAATCAATCTGGTATTGGAAATAATTTACTGACAGAAAAAGAAGTAAAAATAGTAAACTCATATATTGAAACAGAATTAAAAAAACAAGGAATTACAATTACGGCAACTTATTATTGTCCGCACACTACTGAAGACAATTGTTTTTGCAAAAAACCAAGTCCTTATTTTATTAATCAAGCAGTACATGAATACAATATTGACCGAAAGCATTCTTATATAATTGGAGACCATCCTAGTGATAGTGAATGCGGTATACGAGCGGGATTAACACCTATATATGTATTAACAGGTCACGGAAATAAACATAAAAACGAATTAACATGTGAGGTAGCCATATGCAAAAGTCTATCTCATGCAACTGAGAGAATTTTAAACAATATATATTATGACAACAAAATTATTTAAAAGATTACAAGAAAAAAATGTAACCCTACCAGATGACGTACAGATTCTGCTAAACAGCTGCAAAGGGTTTACCTTATTTGAAACTGTTGAAGAC
>ERZ795049.908-NODE-908-length-42100-cov-5.287216_pt1 | contig 42100 bp, 29 predicted proteins | sample MGYA00375133_ERZ795049 | MGnify/ENA primary metagenome ERZ795049 (study PRJEB30178, sample SAMN05720147) | activated sludge metagenome | isolation source: anaerobic digester from wastewater treatment plant | place: Japan | collected 2015-04-20 ... | reverse complement strand
ATGCGAAAGGAATCACAAGTAAAAAATCATCAATGGGGTCGGATTCAACGAAAGAACGGACGGAATGAGGAAAAACGGGGGGGAATGGCCGAAGAGGGTGGGCAAGAGGCCCACGGCATGTTCCTTGGCCGGGGGCCCCCGCGCCCCGGCGCGGCCCGCAGCTTCGGCTTGATGTTCATCCCCCCTTGCGACATCATGACCGGATTTCGGCCCGGATGCCGGGCCCGGGACACGCCGCACCCCGCTGGCCCCACCGGCCCGCGACCGCGCCCGCGGCGCCCATGCGCCCTTAACTCCACGACCGGGACGGTTTCATGACCACCTACCTGCTTCAGGGGGGACGCATTCTCGACCCCGCCAACCAGCGCGACGAGACGGCCGATCTGTGGCTGGTTGAAGGACGGATCGCCACCCGGCCGACCGCCTCGCTCCAGCCCGACGAGGTCCTGGATTGCCGCGGCCTGATCGTCGCCCCCGGCCTCATCGACATGCACGTCCACCTGCGCGAGCCGGGCCGCGAGGACAAGGAAACGATTGCCAGCGGCACTCGCGCCGCCGCCGCCGGCGGCTTCACCTCGGTCTGCGCCATTCCCAACACCACGCCGGTCATCGACTCCCAGACCGGCATCAAATTCATCACCTCGCGCTCGCAGACCGACGCCGTCGTCAATGTCTTCCCCTACGCCGCCGTCACCAAAGGCCAGAAGGGCGAGGAACTGACCGAGTTCGGCGATCTGCTCCAGGCCGGCGCCGTCGGTTTCACCGACGACGGCCGCCCGATCATGAACAACCAGGTGATGCGCCGCGCCCTGGAGTATTCCGTCACCTTCGATACGCTCATCCTCGATCACTGCGAGGATCTGAATCTGGCCGAAGGGGGCGTCATGCGCGAGGGCGAACTGGCCACGCGCCTCGGCTTGCGCGGCTGGCCCTCGGTCGCCGAGAGCATTCAGGTAGCCCGCGACGCCGAGCTCTCGGAATTCACCGGCGGGCGGATTCACGTCATGCACGTCAGCACCCGCGCCTCGGTTGAGATCATCCGGCAGGCCCGCGCCCGCGGCGTCCGCATCTCGTGCGAGGTCACCCCCCACCACCTCGCGCTCACCGTCGAGGCCTGCCGCACCTACAGCACCAATGCCAAGTGCAATCCCCCCATCGGTCCGGAATCCGACCGCCTCGCATTGATTGAGGGCCTGCTCGACGGCACGATCGAGGTCATCGCCACCGACCATGCCCCCCATACCGAGATGGAAAAGGACCTGATGTTCACCGACGCCCCCAACGGGATTATCGGCATGGAAACCGCCTTTGGCGTCCTCAACACCGTCCTCGTCCGCCCGGGCCTGATGACGCTGCCCGATCTGATCTCGCGGATGACCGCCAACCCGGCCCGCCTGCTGCGCATCGACAAGGGCACGCTGAGCGACGGCGCCGACGCCGATGTCGCGCTCCTGGACCACGAACAGGTTTGGACGGTCGATCCCGAACGGCTCCACAGCAAGGCCCGCAATTGCCCATGGAACGGGCAGCAGCTTGTCGGCCGGCCGGTGGCGACGTTTGTCGGCGGCGAGCTGATCTACCGCGATGGACGGATCCTGGACCCGGCTCGGTAAACCCGCCGCGACCTCCGGCTCGCCCGCGCCCGATACTTCGCCCAGAAGCCAATCTCCCGCGCCGGGCGGCTGGTCTGCTATGATGGATAGACCCCGGGCCCTGGCGCCCGCTGATCTTGAACCTGGATGTCCGCACCCGACCCCATGAAGCTCCCCCTTGTCCGCACCCACGATCTGAACCTTCGTCCGATCCCGCTCCTCCTCCCGCTAGCGCTCGCGCTGTGCCTGGCGGTCGCCGGCTGTGCCGAGGTGGAGTCGCTGCGCCAACGCTCGGCGACCCAGGAATCGCGCATCGAGGCGCTTCGCCAGGAGAATGAGGAATTCAGGGCCAACTACTATAAAATCAAGGAAATGTACGACGCCGAGGTCGCCTCCTCGCGCAAGGAAATCGACCGCCTGACCCGCGAACTCGACGAGGCCCGCAACCTGAAGAGCCAGAAGGAGAAAGAGCTGCAGGACCAGCTTCAGTCCCTGCAGCTCGAGTTTGAGGCGCATCGCCGCGAAGCCGACGACCTGAAAACCTACGCCGACACGCAGATTACCAACCTCACCCGCGACGTCCGCACCCTGACCACCGAGCGCGATGCCGCCCTGCAGAAGGTCAACCAGCTCACGACCCAACTGATGGACGAACAGCAGATCAACACGCGGCTCACCGAGGAACTGGCCGCCCTCAAGGTCGAGGCGCAGTCCCTCAGCCAGCAGGTGGCGACGCTGCAGGAGGAATTGACCATCCGCGGCGAGGAACTGGAGGGCGAAAAATCCGCGCGCCAGGCCGCCGAGGCTCAGGTCGCCCAGGTGACCACCGAACGCGACGAGCTAACCCAGAAGCTGACCGCGGCCGAAGAGGAACTCACGCGCGCCAACGACTCAATCGACTCGATGCGCGCCAGCCTGGAACAGGTTCAGCAGGAGCGCGACGCCGCGCGCCAGGAACTCGACGCGGCCAGCCAGTCGGCCGCCGCCCGCGACGAGGAGCTGTCCACCCTTCGGCGTGATCTGGAAACCGCCCAGGCGCGCATCACCGAACTGGAAGCCGCGCCCGCCGCGGCCGAGGAAACCGCCAAGCTCCGCGCCGAACACGAGCAGGAAGTCGCCGCGCTCCGCCAGCAGCTCGAAGAGGCCCACGCCGCCCGGCCCGATCTCTCCACGGATCCCGAGTTGCAGGCCCTCGCCGATCGCGTCCGCGGCGCGCTGGCCGACGCCCAGGGCGCCCAGGTCGAACTCGACCGCAAGGGCCTGCGCATCATCCTCGCCGGCAGCGCCCTGTTCGCCCCCGATTCCGTCGTCCTTTCCAACGAGAGCGCCCCGCTGCTGGACCGCGTCGCCGAAGCCCTCAGCGAGGTCGATGGCCGCCGCATCCGCATCGAGGGCCACACCGATAATACCCCCGTCGGCGATACGCTCCCCTTCGCCGACAACTGGGGCGTCGGCTTCGCCCGCGCCGACCGCGTCCGCGAATACCTCGCCCGCCGCGGCGTCCCGGCCGCCCGCATGCGCGCCATCTCCGCCGCCGAATATGAACCGCGCGCCAGCAACGACACGAGCGAAGGACGCGCCCGCAACCGCCGCGTCGAGGTCGTCATCGCCGAGCCGCTTTAAAACATCCGGCGTGACGGCTCATCGAAGCCTCGCCGATTCTTGATCGTTGAGAACGCGGATGCCGGCACGCTCACGCCGATCCGCCGCCGGAAATGCATTGCGCCCCCGCCGCCCGACCCGGTATATATTCGAGGAAGTAAGGGTCCTGTCCAATTGCCCTGCCATGGCGCTGCGCGGCGATCGTGGACTTCGCCTACCACTCGGAGGAGTGCGTCCGGGTGTCCGTCTCCAGCAATCCCTACCTGGCCCTGCTGACCCGGCCCATCCCCTTCGAACGGCTCAACACCCGGCGCAATCGCGTTGCACTGGGTCGCGGCCTGACCCTCTGGCTCGCCTTCCTCTGGATCATCCCGTATAACCACGATCCCTGGCGACTGACCGGCCTGGTCATCGCCGGCTGGGTCCTTATTCTATCGATCCTGCTCCTGGAGGGACGCAAGCTGCTCGCCGGTCCGGGCCTCTGGTTCTGTTTCGTCCTGACCGGCTGGTTCGCGCTCGCGACGCCCGTGGACGACGTGGAACGTGCGCGCTGCTTCGCGCAGGCGGTCGCCGCCGGGCTGGCCGTCACCTGCCTGCCGCGCGCGGTGGCGGCGGCGATTCCCCGCCGCCTCCTGCTGTCGGGCAGCATCGCCCTGGCCATTTCATTTGTTGACGGAACGCTCAACCAGGGCCTCGGCTTCCTCCAGCCCTGGCGCCCGATCCGCTATATGGAAATGGAAAACACCCTCTTTCGCTGGACCGGCGTTTTTCAGCACCCCAACATTTTCGCCCTTGCCATTGTCGTCACCGTCGCCTGCGCCTTCGCCTGCCGCTGGCCCGCCGATCGCCGCGGCCCCCTGCTGGCGCTCATGCTCGGCATCGTCGCCGGCTGGTGCATGTTCATGACCTATAGCCGGACGGGCCAGGTGATGCTCGCGCTTACGCTCCTGGGCGGCATGGCTCTGGCCTGGCCGCGGCGGAGCCGGCGCCGCCCGCTGGCCCCGCTCCTCGCCCTTTGCCTTGGCGTCCTCGTCAGTTTCACACTGGGCGCCGCGCTCCATTGGGACAAACTCGCGCGCCGCTACGTCGCCGCCACCACCGACATGCAGCCGACCCACGACTGGCGGCTGTTCGGCGCGAACGACGATCCCACGCTGGCTCCCGACCAGTACGCACGCGCGATCGATCCCGATGCCGTCGACGGCCCCATCGCCGGCACCGGACGACAGGCCATCGCCATCAGCCGCGTCGATATGGCCCGCGATGCCCTCAATCTGTGGCAGCGCCGATTCTGGACCGGCTGGGGTCTGGGCGGATACTTCCGCCACGGCCTGTCCAGCTATCATCACGCCCACAATCTTCCGCTCGAGATTGCCGTTTCGGGCGGTCTGATCGGCCTTCTCCTCTTCTTCCTCCCGATCGCGCTCGCCCTGCTCGCCGGCAACTCGCCGCTGATCCGCGGCTTCATCCTCGTTACGTTGCTCTCGGGCTTCATTGACTGCTATTTCGTCTACCGCTGGCCCGCGGTGATGCTCGCCCTGTTTGTCGGCCTCGCCCTGCGCGGCATCAGCCCGCGACTCCTCCGCGCCGGTTCAAGGCTGAAACGCGCCAGCGTACGCACCGATCCACCGCTCCACATTCCGGATTGATCCAGATCAGCCGGTCTTAAGGAACCTCCACGGGCAGCGCCTGTCGCGCGTCCGACAGCTCCGGTTCCACGGCCCGCGAAACCGGTTCCAGCGGATAGATCATGCTCCCCTTGTCCCGGCAGGTCATGTAAATATACGGCGGATGCGCGGCCAGAATCGCTTCCGTATACCGACCATTCCGGATCTGCACCGCTCCGGTTCGCGCCAGCGTATCGCGCACCCGTGCTCCGTGCTTCAGAATCACCTGATCGCTCAACCCAACCTGCAACAGAACTTGCACCGTCTGGTCGGCGTCCAGAACGGTCTGGCTCTCATTGGGCAGCGGCCGGATCTCGTAACGCGCGCACCCCAGGTGCATCCACAAAGCGAGCAGCAGGGTGACTTGCAGCGCGATTTTCATTGGACCGACCTCCCGGTGTACCGCTCGAGCGCGGCTTGCATCTCGGCGACGAACGCCTCGTCGGCCGGCGCGTAGTCTCCCATGGTGGTCTTGTTCCAGAACGTGTTCGGCGTCACGGTTTCGGTCGAAGGCCCCTCCTGCATCAGGTGCGCCGTGATAAACACCGCCACCTGGCGCTCGGTATCCGACCAGATGTCCGCGCGGAACAGTCGCCCGAGAATCGGTATCCGGTGCAAATAGGGGACCCGCTCCGCCCCCTTGCGATTGCGCGTGTCGGTCAGCCCGGCGATGATCGCCGTCCCCCCGTCTTCGATCCACACGGTGTTCTCGGTGATCCGCCGCGTCACGACCGGCAGATTGTTCCCACTAGTCCGCCGGCCCTTCGATCGCCGGCGCCAGCATCACCAGCCGCCATTCCGGCAAATTGGTCCGCACCCGGATGATCAGCGGCGTCTGGCCGACCAGACCCTCGCCGTGCGGATCGCGCCGCAGTTCAATCGTTTCCTTGTTGAAGTTGACACTGACCCCTTCATCGGGTCCGGGCTTCTTGCCCGCCCCCGGCCCCTGTCCTTTTGGGGTTGTCCAGCCCGCGTCGTGGGCCCGGCCCGCGGCGGACCAGGCCAGGAACCATCCCACCGTCAGCAGGACCACAGGACAAATTCGCGAAAAACAGGACATCAAGACTCCCCATCACCCATGTCTGAGGAAACGCGAAGGCTTCCTCAAATCACGCGCGCCCCCGCTGTGCGACGGAGGCCCCCAAGAATTTACTGGGAAATCGTTATTCTTTGGGATATTCTAGGTTTTTCGCCCACTCTTGCATGTATTCCCATGCCGTTCGCCACGCACTTCTCCATCACTCCAGGTGCCAGATGACCCTCGCCAGTTCCCACGCCGACCTTGAAGTCGTCACCCGTCGCGCCCTTGATCTGCTCGCCCGCGATCATGCCGCCACGGTCTCCCAGCTCGCCGATCTGCTGGCCATCCCCAGCCCCGTCGGTCAGGAGGGCGAGGCCCAGGATTGGGTCGCCCGCCGGCTGACCGAACTCGAGCTCGAACTCCATCAATTCGAACTGGACCCGGCCGAGTTCGCCCATCTGCCCGGCTGGCTCCCCAATGATCGCCCCCACCGCGGCCGCCCCAACGTTATCGGCATCTGGCGCGGTTCCGGCGGCGGACGTTCGCTGGTCCTCAATGCCCACATCGACACCGTCCCCGCCGACCCGGTTGAGCGCTGGACCTCCGACCCCTGGACCCCGCGCTTCAGCGGCGGCCGCCTCTACGCCCGCGGCGCCCACGACGACAAGGCCGGCATCGTCGAAATCATCGCCGCCCTGCGCGCCCTGCAACGCGTCGGATTCCAGCCCCGCGGCGATATCATCGTCCAGAGTGTGATTGAGGACGAACCGACCGGCAACGGCACGCTGGCCTGCGCCGCCCGCGGCTTCAACGCCGAGGCCGCCTGGGTCGTCGACGGCACCCCGCTGGGCGAGGCCATCGTCAATCACTGCGGCCAGATCCAGTTCTTCATCACCACTTACGGCTCGGGCGGCTCCATCGTCGACAAGGTCAGCGGCTACGACGCCATCCAGCTCGCCATGGAGGTCGCTCGCGAACTGGAGGCCTTCGCCCGCCGCGCGCACCAGCAACCGCCGGCCCCCGACTGGCCCGCCGTCGCCAACCCGCTCCATTTTGCCGTCAGTCGCATCGCGGGAGGCGAATGGTTCGCCTCACGCCCCCAGAAGTGCACCCTCGAGTGTTGCATGGCGTTCAATCCCCCGGAAACGCTCGCCGGCATGCGCGAACGCATCGCCGCGGCGCTCGCGGCCTTCGCTCAGTCCCACCCCTGGCTGCGCGACAACCCGCCGGTCCTCCGGTTCGAAGGTCTCGCCACCGAGCCCGTCCGGATCTACCGCGAAGATCACCCCTTTTTCCGTGAGCTGGGCCATATCTACGGGGCCACCGCCGGCATGCCCCTGCGCTGGCTCACGCTCAACGCCTGGTGCGACCTGCGCCATTTCAGCCTTCACGGCTACGTCCCGGCCGTCCTCACCGGTCCGGGCAACGGCGGCGGCGATCACGGCCCCGACGAATACATCGAAACCGACTCCATGCTCCCCGTGATGCAGGCCCTGGCCGCTTTCACGGTTCGCTGGTGCGGCCAGACAGGAGATAACTAGTGGTTGTCATTGATGCGCATTGTCACTTGATGGATACCCGCGTCCCCGGGTTCGATCTGATCGCCCACAAGTGGGGCGGCAAGGGCTGGGGCGGCGGCGTCGACGACCTCCTCGCCCAGATGGATGAGGCCGGGATTGATCACGCCTTCCTGCTGACTTCGACCGTCATCGACGTCATGGCGCACTTTCTCCCTGAGAAGCGCGACGACATCCTGCGCTGCTACGATCACTTTGTGAACAAGGCCTGCTACTGGCGCGACTGGGAGCTTCATCGCGATCGCTTCACGATCTTTGCCGACAGCATCGATCCGCGCGTCCCCGGCTACGTCGAACGCGCCGAGCAGGACCTCGATCGCGGCGCCAAGGGGCTCAAGATGCTCCCCTCGTTCACCGACACCACGATCGACGATCCGCGCTGGGACCCCATCTTCGATCTGATGAAGGATCGCGACGTCCCCGGTATCGTCGATCTGACCTACTGGTATCTGCGCTACCCCTGGTTCGCCCCCAGCCTGCACGGCCGTTTCCGCAATTTCGAGGAATTCGCCGAGACCGTCCACCGCCGCGTCGAAAAGTCACCCGGGGTCCGCCTCGAAATCACCCATTTCGGCACCCCCGAAATCTTCAAAACCCCCATCGCCACCGCCCGACCCGGCGATCCCGTCGACTACGATTCCCTCCAGGGGCCGATCGACATGATCCGCCCCCACCCCGAACTCATCTGCGGCCTCGCCAACTATCACATGGTCATTCCGGCCGACGAACCGTTCCCCTACCCCAGCGGCCTGAAAATCGTCCAGATCCTCAAGGAGGAACTCGGCGCCGACCGGCTGACCTTCGGCACTGATTGGCCCTACCTGGAGCACCGCTCCCAGGCCGAGCTGATCCGGTCGCTGCGCGCCGCGCCCTTCCTCACCCCCGACGATGTCGACATGATCCTCGGCGGCACCGCCTTCAACATGCTCAAGGGCAATCTGAGCACCGCCGACGAGCCTGTCTCCTCATCCTGAACGCATACGGCCGACTGTCAGTCCGCTATGGAATGCAACCCATTGTATGGAATCCGCCGGGTCCGTCGGACCCGGCGGATTGCGTTCGCCCGCTCAGTTCAGGTGCGCCTCGAAGATCCGCTGCATGTTCCCGCCCAGCACCCGGCTGATCTCCTCGTCCGAGAAGCCATGGCGCACCATCGCGCGCGCCACGTTCGGGAACTGCGCGATCCGACCCGCGCCCTCGATCAGCGTGTAGCCCGTCGCCGGGAAGAAATCGACCCCCAGCGCCACGTGATCGATTCCCACCAGATCGCGGATATACGTCATATGATCCATCAGATCGGTGAGCGTCGCCCGCTCCGTGCCGTGCCGCGGCCGGATATAGTTGGGATACAGGAAATGCAGCCCCATCGGACCCCCGCGCTCGGCCACCGCGCGGATCGTCGCGTCGTTCATCTGATCGGCGTCGAACGGATAGGGTGAATCATGCTTCTGTTTTCCGTCCAGATCCGCCACCGCCGTGTGCGAGACGTAGACCGGCTCCTTCGCCAGCCGGATCGCCCGCGCGAAGCCCTGCCCCTGCATCAGCTCCAGATCAAGGACGACGCCCATCCGGTTCATTTCCTTGATCAATGCCTCGCCGAAATCGCTTAGATCCTGACCGCTTGGTTTGGGGACCATCGTCTGATTTGGGACCAGGAACCACGGCTGCAATTCCCGCAGCCCGAGATCGTAAAAGTGCCGCAGGTTTTTCAGCTCCCCGTTCAGCGCCAGCGCCCCTTCGAATCCCAGAATCAGGCCGACCTTCCCCTCGCGCTTGGCGCGATGCAGGTCCGACGCGTCGCGCACGATCAGGATATTGCTGCCCGGCTCCGCCTCCATCTGATTGATCCGCTGGAACGCGCGCGTTCCCCGCGCGAACCAGTCCTCGCCCGGCAACCCGTAACTGCACTGGCCGTTGATCATGTTGAATAAGTCGATGTCGAGCTTCACCACCGCCGCCGTGATCCCCGCCCGCTGCATTTCGTCGAAGTCCGACCGCTCCACGCAGTGCGTGTGCGAGACAATGACCATCGAGCGGCGATAGATCTCCATCGCCCGCTGCTCCTCTTCGGGCGACAGCGGGTAGCGCCAGTCTGGATCGGCTTCCTGGTCGCCGCAGATGATGTCCGGGGGATGGATGAAATTGTAGTCGTTGGGCGGCGGCGGCAGCGAACTCGGCGCGCGCAGCGCCCCTCGGCCATTTTCACCCGACGGACTGATCAGCCCCGCCAGTTTCCGCAAACAGGCGAGGCACCCGCGAAGTCGGCTCGGCATGCTCGGGTCTCCTTCGTGACGGCTGAATCTGGCGCCGGACACCTCCCCCGTTGCACCCCGGGGGACCGCGTCCGGTCGCCTGCGAAATCGTTTACTCCGCCACTTTAGAAGGTTTCCCGTTCCCTGTCAACTCACTCCCGCCGGCCGGATTTCGCTCCCGCTCCTGCCCGGATTGGCTTTCCGGCCGAGTGCGTCCAGAGCGACCCGGCAGGAGGCCGATGACCTCCGCCCGTTAATACTCGAGCCGTCCCCAATGCTCCGCGTTCCGCACCACGCTCTCGGGCCGCTGGCGGCTGCGGGCCAGGTACCCCTGTTTTACGCGCAGCGTCGGCTGCGTCGCGTCCTGGTAGCGCCAGTCCAGACTCCAGCGGATGTGATCGGACCGATTGGGCTGACCCTGATGAAACAGCAGATTGTGGAACAGCACGACATCGCCCGGGTCCAGTTCAATATCCACGACCTGATCGAGCAGCGGATCGAGGAACTCGCGCGCGATCTCCAGGTAGATCTCCGTTTTCTGCACATGCTCCACGGGACCCAGCCGGTGCGTCCCCGGGATGAACTGCATGCAGCCGTTCTCGCGCGTCGCCGGCACCAGCGGCGTCCACACGTTCACCATGCGCAGGTCGGCCAGCCCGTCGCGACCACCGACGATCTGCTCCGTGTAGCCGCCGTCCTGATGCCAGAGCACCTCCGTGCCGGCAAATGCGGGCAGTTTCGGCCGCGCCGTGTAATTGGGATAGAGCCGGATTTCCGGACCCAGCAACTCTTCGACCCGGTCGAGCAACTCCGGATTAAAGAACAGCGGATAAAGTTCCGGCAGATGGAGTTCCTTGCGGAACGACAACGGCGCCCGGTCCAGATGCTCCCGGTAAAGCAGATACAGCCGGCGATCGAACGGCGCGTCGACCCGCGCGTCATCGATCAAGCCGCTGCCGATCAACTTCCGGGCTTCCTGATCGACCAATTGCATCATCGCGCGGCGGGCGAGCTGGACAACTTCCGGGTCGAGCAGCCCGCGCAGGATCACATAGCCTTGAGCAACAAAGTCTTCGACGTAGGAATCATTTCTTAACGTGACCATCACTGTCTCCTTCAGCATGGGCGGCCGCGTGAGCTGGGGGCCGCCGCGGGTGGTTTTCAGCTTTGGCGCCGGGATCCCGACCAGATCAGACGTCCGATGTTTTGCGCCGTAGCCGTCCCCGGTTCGGGAAATCTCCCTGTTTGTCTCCCCTCCCCTATTCTTCGACAGCTTACGACATCTTCAGCAGCCCCTCATAATAGCGCAGCGCCTGCGCGCAATTGCTCAGCATGTGCTCCCGATGCGACTCCACATCGAACTTCCCCTGACGCACGTAACTGAACCGGATCAGCCGGACCATGTCCGCCAGGCGCGTGATGTCCTGCTCCACCAGAACCGGCCGCCCGCCGCGCAGCAGGTAGATCGGGCTGGTGTGCGCCATCAGATCCCACGGGAACTGCCCGCCGAAGACGGCCGGCGCCACCTGGCCCCGGCAACGCGCCGCGAACCAACTGCTGCGGTCCAGATCAAACGCCTCTTCATACTCGATCGACAGCCGGGCGCCCGACGCCGCGATCCGCCGCACCAACGCACCGTTGACGACGATCTCCAGACACTCCAGCGGCAGGACGCAGCGCGCCTCGGCCCGGATCACCACCCGCTGGCGATCCCCCTCCCAGTTGACCACGTCGCCCGGGCCGGCTCCATTGACGCTCAACCGCAGCGACGGCCCGCTGCTCGCGTAAGTCTGCCCGCGCCCGACCGCGTCAAGCCATTTGCGATACGTGAATTCCCCGTCCACCCGCGCATACGTCCGATCCGAGCCGATCGACGGATGCCACGGCGCCAGCCAGATGCCGAACGGAAAATCACTCCCTCCGGCCGCCGCAATCCGCAGTCCGGCGTTGAGCAGACCGTACCACGTCGCATGCCCCAGGAAATTGCGGAACTGGACCACCTCGACAAAACTGACCAGCCCCATCGCCGCTTCGATCGGCAGCGATTCATAATTGTTCGTCCCCCCCAGCGGGCCGCTGATCCCGCCGTGCGCCCAACCGCCCAGTCCCCCCTGGCGCCGAACCTCCTCGAACACCATCGAGTAGAGCGGGTAGTTCTCGCACAGACCCAGCGACGGCCCGACGCTCACCGGGTCGAGCCGCTCCTGCAGCCCCGCCAGCGTGATATGGCCATAGAGCTCGTTGTCGCGAAACTCCGTCCCCGGCGAAATCGCGTAATGCGAATGCTGATGCTCCCCCGCCTCGCCATACGCATATTGATCCATCTCCGGTTCCGGCTGGCCGTGCTTGAAGCTCATTGTGTTGATCGCGTGCAGATCCTCCGCCATCAGCACGCGCGTCCACAGCTCATTGTCCTCGGCGAACCGGCGGCCGATGTGAACGTGGATATCGCCGCCATACCACCCCTCGGTCGGCAGCGCCAGCACGCGGTTCAGCCGGAATTCGGCGTGGGTGACGCGCCCGGCCGCGACCTCCACCACCCGGTTTTGCGGGGCGAACTCGAACCCCCGCTGAACGTAGACCGTGTAGCGCCCGGGGCGCAGCCGGATCCCCGCCTCGCCGAAGGCCAGGTGCGAACAACTGGCCTCGCGCGTCCAGCGCCCGAGGCATTCGCGCATGTCGCTGTAGAGGATCACCGGCCGCTGGTTGCCCGCCGTGCGCCAGGCGTCGCGGTCCGCCGGCGCCGGGGTCCAGGGCTGGCCCCGCTCATCCTCAATGTGAAACCGCGCCGGGACGCGGTGGCCGTGGTGGTCGAAGACGCCCAGCTCCAGCACCCCCAGGCCGGCTTCACTCATCGTTGTGCACCTCCCACAAAGGATGCCGCCGCGGGCGGCGGGACATCCGGCGGCTTGATGACGGCCATTAAATTGTTCCGTCCGCGTCCCGGATTGTCCAGTCATGTGATGATCTGCCGACTCACCCGGAGCGGGGGACCGGCCCCTGCTCTCGCAATCCGTCGCTTATCTTCCCTCGCCGTCGGGCGACAGCTTCGTGATCTCTTCGTAGAAGGCAAGTTGCCTTTCGGCCAGTGCTTCCCAACTGTAACGTCGCAGCACCTCAACCGGCGCGGTGCGCGGCCGGGTCAGCGCCCGCCCGATCGCCGCCCCAAACGAATCCAGCTCGGCCAGCTCCACGAACGGGCGCAGGTCATCATAACCGCGCAGGCCGAACCGGGTCGATACCACGGGCAACCCGGCGGCCAGCGCCTCGACTACCTTCAGATTGCTCCCCGAACCCGACTGCATCGGATTGACCGAGACATCGGCGGCGTGCAGCCACGGCCGCACATCCGTCACCTGGCCGGGGACAAGGACATCGTGCCGGCCGGCCGGCGCCACGGCCTGACCGACGCGACCGACGAGGCCCAGGCGCCATGGGGCGCCGCTCGGCCGGGCTTGCATCATGTCGAGCAGGAAAGCCGCCGCTTCGCGGTTGGGGGCGGTATCGTGGCCGATGAACAGGATCAGTTTCTCCTCGGGCGCAAGGCCCAGCACCCGGCGCGCGGCGAGCCGCTCCTCCCCGGTCGGAGGCTGGATGCCGCGGGCATCGTAACCGTTCGGGATGACAATCGTCCGGCGCGGCTCGAGGCCGCCCCGCTCCGCCAGCCAGGCGCGGTCTTCCTCCGTGCAGGCGATCACCCCCGCCGCGCGGCCGGCGGCGCGCGTCTCCCAGCGCTCCAGCCGCCGCAGCCACCGTCCGGAGGGGCGCGCCGCTCCCCTCGCCGCCCAGTAGTGGGATTCGATGTTGTGCGCCGAATAGAGGATGCGGCCGCTTCCGCGGACGGCGCCGTAAACCTCGACGAACCAGGGAAACTCGAACTGGACGATGTCGTAAGGCGTGGCGGCGGTCCAATGCGCGATGCGCCGGCGCAGCCCCCGCAGCCAGAGCGGCAGGCTGACCAGCGGAATGATCCGCGCTCGAGCAAGCAGCGTGGCCAGATCCAGCGGCAGCAAGTGCTGCTGGCGAATCCGCAGGTTGGGCGTCGGCCGCGCCTCCCCCGCCGGATGGTTGCGCAAGACAAACGAGAAGAGGTCGACGGCATGACCGCGCAGGGCCATTTCGCGGGCGAGGTGGTGGATGCGCAACTCGCCGCCCGCCAGCGGCTGAAGCTGGCGTCCCAGGGCGAATAGCGCGATCCTCAACGGCGAACCGGGCGGCATGGGGCACTATGCGCCCGCGGTGATTGAAAATCAATCCGCCATTGGCATAAGCTGGCTGCTGCCAACGCGCAATCGCCCCGCTGGCCCCATCGGCCGGCCGACTCGAGCCCATGCCACACCTCCCCCGCGGTTCATCACGTCAACCGGTGCGGCGCGCCGTCCGCGCGCTGAGCGCCCTGGCCGCTGCGGCCCTCTTCGCGGCCGCTTGCGACAAGAGTCCGCAGGTGGAGCAGGTCGCCGGCGAAACGCCTCCCCGCCCCGCGCCCACGCCCGCGGCTGAGATCATCGCGACACCCCCGCCCGAGGCGCCGGGTCTTGCTCTGGATCTGAGTGCTATTTCTCCCGAGGCGGCGCGCGATTCCGCCATTCTTCCCGATGAATCGGCGCCAGCCGCGATACCGGATGCCGCCGAACCCGCCGGCGGCGGCGAACTGCTTACCTTGCGCGTTCCCCCCAACATGCCCGCCGCGATCACCGGCTTCTGGGACGGCAAGGTCGAGAACGTCATCTACGTCATCCACAAGGGATGGAACTCCGCGATCTTCGACATCCACCTGTTCGAGGACCTGCTGCTGCCGACCACCAGCGACGTCCGCTTCAATAATAATCGCAAACTGGATGAAACGTTGTTCCGCTGGAAGGTCGTCGAGCCCGGTCGCGAATGGAATTTCTATATCTCCCAGGAGAGCGTTCTGCAGTTCGACATGCGCGGCCATGTCCTCGTCCGTGGCAATGAAGCCGTTGTTGAAGGCGAAATCACCAATCGGAGCCCCCTGGAGTGGCCCCACGGCGAGGCGCAGGGCCTGATGTGCATCCGCACGCGACATAATCCCGATTTCTGGGATCAGCCCGGCGAGCGAATCCTCTATTACCGGACCGATGGGACGACGTTGACCGTCGCCCGGGCGATCCAGTCCGCCGAGCGTGATACGTTTCCGTTCTTCGCGACGCCGCTTCACGCCAACGGGCGCGACCTGCTGCCGCGCATCAGCAAGGTCAACAAGACGGGCGACCGGCGCGTGACGGTCGAGTCGAACCCCGGCAGCAGCCTGGGGGGCAATCGTCTCGACACAATGTGCTGCATCCATGCCAATGTGGACCTGGCCGCCAAACCGGGCGAGACGGTATATTTCCAGACCGTCGTCCGGTTTGAGGACCTCGCCACGACCTCCACGACAACGACCGGACCCTGACGACGTGACGCGCCCGCGGCTCCAGAGACGGCTCATCCACCCCCTGGCCGGTCTGCTGCTGGGCCTGATCGTCGCCTGCGGCGGCGAGGAGATCAACGGACGGTCGCTGCAGTCCTGGATCGGCCGCCTGCGCTACGCACCGCGCGAGGCAATCGACGAAACCCGGATCACCGCCGAGCTGATTCACCGTCACCAGCGGCTGCGCCTGGCCAAGCGACGCGAGGCGGCCCGTCAACTGGCCGAAGCGGCTCGCGGCGCCGGCGGCGAGCCGGCCCTCGCCGACGATGGCCTGATCGCGGCCGTCACCTGGGCGCTGGGCGACCTGGATCCGGCCGTCCGTGTCCCGGCCGCCGCCAGCCTCGCCTGGAACGGGCGACAGCCGGAGGCCGCCGCCCTGGTCCTGCTCGACGCCATGCGGTCCAACGGCGCGCCAGAGGCGCGGCGCGATCTGTTCGCCTGGGCGCGCGGCGCCGACCTTGCCTTGGATCGCGCCCTGCCCCGCTATGCCGCCTCCCTCCAAGGGGTGCTGATGAGCGATGTCTGGGCCTTCGCCGGCGACGACGCGGCGACCACCACGACGGCGCCCGCGATCGAGTCCCTCGTCGCTCCGATCCAGTCCGGCCCGCGCGAGGAGAGCCTGGCGGCGGCGCTGGAACTCGCGCGGCGAGGCGTTGAAGCCGAGCCGGCTCTCCCCGCGTTGCGGGCGATGATCCAGCGCGGCGACGAGCCGCAGGTGCGCGCGGCGGCCTGGGCGCTGGGCCGGTTGGGCCACGCCGCCGCGACCGCCCGGCCGCTGCTCGCCCACCGGCTCAAGTATGCCCGCACGTGGGAGACCGCCGTCGTGCTGGCCTGGGCGCTCGCGCGGCTCGATCCGCTACACATCGAAACCTACGACGTCGAGCTCGATACCCTCCGGTTCGATGACCCGCGCGCGCGGCTCTCCGCCGCGGCGGCGTTCGCTCGCATGCCGCTCGATGTCGAACCCGGCTCGCGATACCTCGCGGCGTTCCTGGAAACGTTGCGGGATTCGGACAGCGCGGTGCGGCACGCCGCCGTCGTCGTGCTGGGGCGCGCGCGCCTGGCGAACCGCGCGAGCCGCGCGGCGTTGATCGCCGCCGCCGCGTCCGATGATGTCCAGCTTGCCGCGGCGGCGCTGCTGGCCCTGGCCAAGGCGCCCGACCCTGATCCCGAGACCGTGGGGCGGTTGCTTGAAGCGCTGGGCGATCCGCGCCCGGAGATCCGCGCCGCGGCCGCGCGCGGGTTGGGCGAACTCGTCGCCGCACTCTCCTTCCCCAACGATGCGCTGGTCGACGCCGCAAGGAACGGCGGCCTGCGGCCGGCGGATCCGTCGCTCCCCGCCGAACGGCTCCCCGTGGATCTGCTCCTGCGCCTGCGCGCGGCCGAACCGATCCGCGCGATGCTGACCGATCCCGACCCCGCCCTGCGCGCGGCCGCCGTCGAGGCGGTCATCGCGCTGCGCGATCATGCGCCGGCCACGGTTGAATCGCTCCTCCGCCTGCTGAGCGACGGCGATGCGGGGGTGCGCGCGCGGGCGACCGCGGCGCTCGGCTTGCTGGGGAGCACGCGCAGCGAAACCGCCGCGGCCTTGCGCGAGCGCCTGAACGACCCGCATCCGGACGTTCGGCTGTGCGCCGCGGCCGGTTTGATCTGGCTCAACCAGGCGGATTTCCCCGTCCTCGAGACGATGCGCGACGGTCTCGAGCGGGCCTCGCTGCAACTTGCGGCGGAAACCACGAAACTTCCCGCAACCGTGGAGCAGATCCCGGATTACCTGCTGACCGAGGCGCGGCTGGAATTGCTCCAACCAACTCCCCTGGCGACGTATGCCTGCCGCGAGGCCCTGCTCGCGCTGGCCTGGCTCGGCCAGCAGGGCGCGCCGCTCGGCTTTTCGATTCATGAGTTCTTGCGCAGTCCGGCGGCGCGTCGTCTGGATCGCCGTCTGGCGGCCGCGGCTTTGCTCCGTCTGCATCCCGAAATCGCCCCGCCCGACGGAATCCCGGCCCCGCCCGCGGTCGGTCCCCGCGCTTACCGCGAGCAGGCCGTGCTGGGGCTGGGCTGGCTCGGGGCGGCCGGACGCGAAGCGGCGCCGGATCTGGCCGCAATCGCGGCCGACGAAGCCGCCCCCACGCCCCTGCGGGTCGCGGCCGCCGCGTCGCTCAGCCGCGTCGTGGCCGCGAACCACGCGGGGCCGGCGTCCACGATCGGCGCGACGACCCTCAACCCGCTGATCGCCATGCTGCGCACCGACGATCCCGCATTGCGGATGGCCGGCGCCCATGCCCTGGGTTCGATCGGGCGGGCCGCGCGCGTTGTGGCGGGCGACCTGACGCTCCTGACCGAGGACGCCGATCCGCGCGTCCGATCCGCCGCCCGCAACGCCCTCGAGCGCATCCGTTGAACATCTGCTTCTTCACCCACATCTACCCCAGCCGGGCGGGCGATTATAAGGGCGTGTTCGTCCACGACATCGCCGCCGCGCTCGTCCGCCGCGGCCACGCGGTGCACGTGGTCACCCCCCGGCGGCCCGGCGGCCCGGCGCGCGAGACGCGCGACGGTGTGCACGTGACGCGCTACCGTTTCCTCGGCTGGGCCCGGGGGACGCAACTCGCCGAACTGAACGGCTACCCCCCGCTGGTGCTGGGGACGCTGGTCGTGGGCGGCTTGTGGCGGCTCCGGCGCGTCGCGCGGCGCGAACACTGCGCGCTGATCCATGCGTTCTGGATCGTGCCGGGGGGGTTCTGCGCGGCGCTTGTCGGCCTGCTCACGAATCGCCCCGTCGTCGCCACGGCCGGCGGCTCGGATCTGAACACGTTCGCCCGCCGGCGCCTGCTCGCCCCGCTGGTGCGCTGGACGCTGCGCCGCATCGGGCACATGATCGCCGTCGGTTCGGAGCTGCGCCGCATCGCGGTGGAGCACGGCCTGCCCGCGGACAGGTGCAGCGTCATCCCCTGGATCCTGCAACTCGAGGCGGCGGCGGAACCCGAAGCCGACCGCGCGCCGCTCCATCCCGGACCGCCGGGCAAGCGCCTGCTCTACGTCGGCAACCTGATTGCGCCCAAGCGCGTCGACACGATCATCCGCGCCCTGGCCCTGACGCTGCGCGAGCACCCCGACGCGCGGCTGGTACTGGTGGGCGACGGTCCGCTGCGCGAGAAACTGGCGGACCTGGCCACGGCGCACGAGGTCGCGCATGCCGTCGTGTTCGCGGGCGCCCAGCCGCACGAACGCATCGTCGATTACCTGCGCCAGGCCGATCTGTTCGTCCATTGCAGCGACAACGAGGGGCTGCCTGTCGCGATCAGCGAGGCGCTGATGATGGGCCTGCCGGTCGTGGCCTCGCATGTCGGCAGCATCCCCGATCTGATCCGCGAGGGCGAGACCGGCTACACGGTCGCGCCGGACGATCATGCGGGGTTCGCGCGCCACCTGTGCGCGATCCTGGACGATGATGCGCTTCGCCGGGAGCTCTCGCGCCAGGCGCGCGCCTTCGCCCTGGGTTACCTCGCTCCCGATGCCGTCGTCGAACGGATTGAACAGGTCTACGCCGATCTCCTTTGACTGCAACATAGCAAGCCGGCTCAAGGAACATTCGGATCGGCGGAGAACAGGGGGCGCTTCAGTTCGAGCGCGGCCGAACGCAGCCGTGTCAGTTGCCGCCCAAAATCCTCCGGCACGAAGTCGAACGTCCACAGCGGCTTCTCCATCTGCCTGCCGCGCGCGGGCGGCACGTGGATCAGCAGCGAATCAAACGGGGCATGCGCAACAAACTCTGCGCTGAACCGCCCCGGCCGATCCGAGGCGAGCGTAATCGTCGCCGCGACGCGTTGCCGGTCCTCGGGCAGGAATATGCTCAGTTCCGGCCACAACGCGTCCGGATCGCGTGCGTCAGGCACCGGCAGCGCTTCGCCGCCCAGCGTCAGCCGGTAGATCCCGGGCTCGCTCCGCGGACACGACAGCAGGTAGTTCCCTTCTTCGATCGTCTCGTACCCGATCACCCGCATGTTGCGGAACCAGCGATGAGCCGACCACAGGCGCGGGTCGTCGTCGAGCAGCATGGGGTAAAGCTCGGCAAAGTCGCGCGCCATCGTCCGTTGAGACTCGCCCGCTCCTTCACACCGGATCGTAAACGGGAAGGCGGCAAAGCCGCGCTCGACGTCGGTCCAGCGTACCTCCGGCAGCGGATAGTAATTGACGTAATACACGCCGACGGGCAGGCTCGGCGGAAGCTCAAACGTATAGAACGCCGTCTGCTGATCCAGGGGAGGCACGCAGAGCACGCCGCCGTATTGGATTCCGAATCCCCCCGCGCGCAGCGGGACCGGGATGTAGCGGCGCCACTCGCTCGACGACCAGCGGATCCCCGCCACGCGCGCGTGGTCCGGATTGCGCCAGCGGATGCCGATCCGGAGCTGCTGGCCGGGCTCGACGCGAATCTCATGCGCCGCGGCCTGATATAGCTCCTTTGGGACAAAGAAGGTCTCCGCCTCCACGGCCAGCGGCGGATCGGAGCGCACGCCGGCGACGGCGACAAAGCCCTCGAACTCAGCGGCGTCGGGCTGGCGTTCGGGCTCGCGCGAGAAGAGCAGTCCGCGCGGCTCGCCCGGCAGGCTCGCCCAGGCCACCCAGCTCCGCGCGGCGTTGCGCACCGGCTGCTCGCCGAACCGGTCAAACGAGAAATAATAACCCGTCATCAGATCCAGCTCGCGCGAGAGCGAATCGTCATACTGCCGCAGCAGATAGCCCAACGACCCTTCCGGTTCGTCGTGCCGGACGATCGTCCCCGGCGGCGCCAGCCGCCGGATCACCTCGGCCGCCCGCAGCACATCGGCGCGCGGTTGCGGATGCCGGGCCGGATCGGGCCCAAAGGGAGCAAGCACAAGGATGACGAGCAGAATCAGCCCGACGGCGAGCGCCGCCCGCAGTCTGGCCGACCCGGCCGCCGACGAGCCCGACGCCGCGGCCATCCAGACCAGGCCATCGACGCCCCATGCCGCCAGCGCCATGCCCGGGATGATCGCATGCGCGAAATTATAGGTGTTCAGGTTGACCAGCCCGTAGAACAGCACGAGGAACGTCAGCATGGTGATGCGAAACAGCCACGGCGCCGTCAGCAGGCCGACCGCCGCCAGCAGAACGCCCGGCAGCGTCAGCATCAGCGCCAGCCGCGTCAGGTAGGTGCGGGTCCACGGCTCGCTCCCGATCCATCCCTGAGCCTGGCTGGCGAACCACGCGTAGCGCCGCGAATAATCCTCGTAAAGCGTGAAGGGGTTTAGTTTGTAGACCCAGAAGACGGCGCCCACGGCCAGCAGCAGGGCGATGAACACGCCGATCCGGAGGCGCCGATCGTACGCGCGTTGCGCCATGAAATACACAAAGCAGCCGGGCAGCCAGATCAACGAGGGGATCTTCGCCGCCCCCGCCAGCATGAAAAACAGGACGAACAGCCCGACCCAGCGCCATCCGCGCGGCCGGCGCCAGGCCATCCAGAAGCAGACCAGCGCCGCCATCTGCAGGGCCAGCGTCGCGCTCTCGGTCGAGATCATCCGCGAGATGAACACGTGATATGGATTGATCGCCAGCGCCGTCATGAACAGCAACGCCAGCCGGCGCCGCCGTTCCAGCCCCCACTGCGGGTCGGCGGCCAGGAACCCCGCGGCCGCGGCGCCCGCCACCGTGCACAAGCCAAACCCGAACGACCAGAGCCGCGCCAGCGTCCACAGCTCCAGGTTGAACAACCCCGCGACCCAGCGCGTCCTGGCCGTCAGCCAGGGCAGGATCCACAGTTCCAGGAACGCCCGCCGCATGTCGAGGATCTGCGTGTCCTTGATCAGCGCGTGGACGGCGTTCATATTCGTCCGCTGGCGATCGGCGGGGTAATCCACCGGCGGAAGATCCAGCCGATAGGCGCGCAACCATGCCCCCAGCAGCAGAATCAGGACGAACGTGAGCCAAAACAGACCGGCGGGACTCGTCGCCCGTCCGATCCACGCAAGAGTTGTTTTGCTCGAGTGATCGGGCATCCGGCGGCATTCACATCGGCGGATTGACGGGCCGGGTCGCGGTACTCCCGCGCGCGCTGAATCAGGCGGCTCCGCCGCGGCGCGGCGCCGCTCCCAATGGCACGACACGGGCCCATCAAATGGCATTCCGCGGCGAAACGCAAGCGCGACATGGCCCGGCGGCGCCGCGCGCCAGATTGAGCTTTTCAGAAAATTCGGCCGACCGTCAAAATAACTTGTACAGCGGTCCCGTTTGGCGTGCATTACCAGATGGAGAGGGATGTCGGGGCGTGAATCCGGATTGTTTCCCCCGATTCAGCCGGGTTCACGCCCTTCTGCCTGTTGACCGGGACTCATTTTTCACGGAAAGGACCCAGATCCATGACGCGCTCTTTCTTTTTTGCATTCTGCCTCGGCTTGAGCGCCACGGCGTTTGCCGCCTCCGACGTCCAATGGACCTTCGGCGACGACACCATGTTCAATTACATCCTGAACAGCAAATCTTCCGATATCCTCTACGATGGCACGCTCCCCGCCAATGATCCGACGCTCAATCTGATCATCGGCAAGCGCTACGGCGTCACGATCCAGAACCCGGTTCTCCACCCCTTCCAGGTGCTGGCCAAGGGGACGACGTTTAACACCGATGTCGTGCTGCTCTCCATGGGCGGAACCACCGGATCCTTTGAGTCCGATTCCGAGGTCGACTGGACCGACAGCGGGGGCACGGTTGAGTTCACGCTCACGCCGGCGCTGGCCGCCGCCATGGCGCCCGATGCCAACCATACGCCCGGCTATCGCTGCGGCATGCCCGTCGACATGATGCGCGGCGACTTTATCATTTACGGCAAAGGGATGGAAAGCGCCGACCCCATCCCCGGCCCGATCCCGCAGGGACCCTTCGTCATCGACCTGGAGGATGTCGTCACCGGCCTCATCTCGCCGCTCGGCGTCACCGAGCCGGACGACGGGTCAGGCCGCCTGTTCGTCTGGGACCAGAACGGCACGGTTCACATCATTGACAACGGCACGCTGCTGCCCACCCCTTTCCTGGACGTCAGCTCGCGTCTGGTGTCGCTCGGGCTCGGCGGTCCGGGCGGCTATGATGAACGCGGACTGCTCGGCTTTGCCATGCATCCCAACTTCGCCGCCAATCCGTTGGTCTACACCTACACCTCCGAGCCCGCCTCCGGATCGGCCGATTTCGAACTTGATCTGCCCGTCGGCGTCAATCCCAACCACGACTCGGTGATCGCCGAATGGCAGGTCGACGCCGGCAATCCCAACCTGATCGACCTGAGCAGCCGCCGCGAATTGCTGCGCATCGAGGAACCGCAGTTCAACCATAACGGCGGCGCCCTGCATTTCGATGCCAGCGGGCACCTGTTCATCTCGCTGGGCGACGGCGGCGCGGCCGACGATCAGGGCAACGGTCACGGCGAAGGCAACGCCCAGAACATCGAAACCATTCTGGGGTCGATCCTGCGGATTGATCCGCATGGCAACAACTCGGCCAACGGCCAGTACGGGATCCCCGCCACCAACCCGTTCGTCGGCGTCCCGGGCGTCGATGAGATCTATGCCTACGGTCTGCGCAATCCGTACTCCTTCAGCATCGACCGCGTCACCGGCGATCTCTACGTCGGCGACGCCGGCCAGAACGACATCGAGGAGGTGACGGTGATCACCGCCCCGGGCGCGAATCTCGGCTGGAATCGCAAGGAAGGCTCGTTTTTCTTTGATCCCAACGGCAGCGGCCCCGGCTTCGTCACGACCGAACCGGCCGCGCCGATCCCGTCGGGCCTGCTCGACCCGCTCGTGGAATACGACCATGACGAGGGCGTTGTCGTCGTCGGCGGATTCGTCTACCGCAGCAGCGAATTCCCGGCCTTCGACGGCACGTATATCTGCGGCGAATTCAGCAAGAACGACGAGGGACGCCTGTTCTATGTCGACGGCGACGACACCCTGCGCGAATTCCTGATCGAGGGCGGCGGCGGCGTCGGAATCTTCGTCAAGGGCTTCGGCCAGGATCAGGCGGGCAATGTCTATGTGACCGGCTCCAACGAAACCGGCACCGGCGGCACGTCGGGCGTCGTCAAGAAAATCGTCCCGGTCGAAGTCCCGGTCGGCCTTTCCAGCTTCATCATGGAATAAGCTTCATTCCCATCCCCACCCCACGCCAACAGAGGGAGGAGCCTTCATCCCCGGCTCCTCCCTCTGTCACGTCCGACCAACTAAAATCGTCCCTCGTGCTCGTAATCGCCCCCAAAGGCCCACCTCAGAATCCGGCTCCCGGCTCTCAAACACACACTCCCAAAAAGAAACCTCGCTGCCCTCCAACGGGAGCGAGGTCGAGCCGGCTTTCAAGCGCGCTGGAGGAGTTACAACTGAACGCCCCGACACCGCACGGGAGCCGGCAACTCGTAGCCGATTCCGGATTTTTCAAGGGAAAACCAGTTGACCCCGATTCCGGGACCGAGAACGAAAACGGACTCCTCCGCGCTTCGGCGTTCTTGCGGTCAGGACGCGCGGAGCCAGACCCTGCCGGCTAACTGGAACTGCTGCTGTAACACAACTCGGGGAAGACATCGCATATCACATCGCAGCCTGTCAGCGTCAGGACAAGCACAACACAGACCAGCATCGTAACCACGATTCGCATGGACCATCTCCTTCTTGCCGGAGCGGGCGTGGGCTTGCGGCCGGGCAGTCGAAGCCGGCTGCGACCAGGCGTCAACGAAGCCGTGCGCGTCGGACGCTCGGCCGGGCGGAACAGGTTGGCAACGCTCCACCGCCCAAACTGTTGACAGCTACATCATCTATTCGCGGCCAGTCTAGCCGACGCCTTCCTCCGCTGCAATCCTCAAAATGCCCCCTTGCCGAGCAAAACCGCCGGGATCGTCCGAATCAGGATGACAATGTCCAGCAACAGCGACCAGTTCCGAATGTAATAAAAGTCGTATTCCAGGTTATAGTGCAGCGGTAATTGTTTTCGCCCGGCGATCTGCCATAGTCCGGTGATCCCCTGAGGCACGTCGAGCCGCCGCCGCTGCCACGGCGTGTACTGCTCCACGATGAACGGCATTTCCGGGCGCGGGCCGACCAGGCTCATGTCGCCCCGCAGCACGTTCCACAACTGCGGCAACTCGTCCAGGCTCGTCTTGCGCAGAAACCGCCCGAACCGCGTCACGCGCGGGTCGCTCTGCGCGCTCGGCGCCACCGCGTAGGGGTTCGCGCCCGTCGTCATCGTCCGGAACTTGATCAGCTTGAAGATCCGTCCATCCTGGCCAACCCGGTCATGGACAAAGAGCACCGGACCGCGCGAATCGAGCTTGATGCAGATCGCGATCACCGCCATCAGCGGCAGCGACAGGATGAACAGCGGCACGGTCAGGACCAGGTCCATCGCCCGTTTCAGCAAGGCCCCGGCGGGCGTGAGCCGCCCCTCGCGCAGCAGGATCACCGGAAAATCACCGATCTCATCGATCTTGACCCGGTCGGTGATCACCTGGAGCAGATCGTTCTTGACGATCTTGAAATGGACGTTGGCCGCCTCGCATTCCACCACCAGATCGAGCGCCGCATGCTGGTCCATGTTCGGCACGGCCAGAAACACTTCCTCGATGCGGTATTGCAGCAGCAGGTCGACGAGTCGGCTGCCGTCGCCGATGACGGGGATGCCGGCGATCGTCGCGCCGAGCTCCGCCGCGCGCCGGTCGATGAACCCGACCAGTTCATAGCCGATCTCGGGGTGGGTCTGAATGCGCAGCGCGACGCGCCGGCCGGTCTCCCCGGCCCCGATGATCGCCGCGCGCGTCAGCCCGACGCCCGCCTTGCGCATCCGGTCCTTCACGATCCGCAGCAGCGAGCGGCTCGCGTATAAATACGCCGTCGCCCCCACGCAGAACGGCATGATGACCCGGTTGGCGAGCTGTTCGGTCGGCCGCTTGGTCAGGTTGGCGAAGGCCAGCGTCACCAGCAGCAATACAAAACCCGCCTTCAGGATATCGCTGACCTGGTTGAGCGAGCTGATGCGCAGGCGATGATCATACTGGTGGAAGAACGCCAGCACGGCGACCCAGATCAGCAGCAACGCCGGCAGGAACTGCAGGTAGAGGTCCTTGGGGTTGATCGGCCGGACGAAGCGATGGTCGAACGCGCGAATCAGCTCCCAGCTCTCGCCCCAGAGGATGCTGAGCGCGATGACGTCGATCGCCAGCAGACACAGCGTGACAAAATGGCTTTTCCAAAAGGAACCCATGCAGCGGAGACAGCCGATATCCGGAAGACTGCGGCAAGGGGCGGCGGCCCGGCGCCCCCCCGGGAGATCAACATTGCCTGAGGACGGGCCAATAGGCAACGGGCAATGGGAGTCCGACCCCGGCCGGATCGGCCGGCCCCGCCCGCGCCAAAAGGCGACCCATTTGGCACCGCGCTTGCAATGCCCCCGGACGGGATCCACAACGCAAGACTTTCATAGGGAAGGCAGAACCACTCGATTCACGAGGACGAGGACGAGGGACGGGAGACGTAATTTTGCAGGACGGACGTCTGATACAGCGAGGATGGAGCCGTGGCGCCGCGCGATGAGGATAAAGAGGATCACCCGCATCAATTGGAAACGGGCATAACGCTGCTGGCCGTGTTGCTGATGGTCGCCGAGACCTTCATCGCCGTGATTTTCTTCTGATTTCCAGCGGCGAAGCGTGCAGCCGTTTGCATCACCGGGGTGCACGGCAATGCACCCTCGCGCCCTGGCGGCGGGTCGCGAGGCGTGTCACGACCTTACTCCGGCATCGGCGGCGGCGGCGCGTCGCGCCGCCAGATCACCTCGGGCTTGGCCAATCCCGCCTCAACCAGCCCCGCCCCGACCCGGCGCGCCATGACAAAAAACAGGTCGGAGAGCCGATTCAGGAGAATCCGGGTATACTCGCCGATCGGCTCGGCACGCGCCAGTGCCTCCACCTCGCGCTCCGCGCGGCGGCAGACCACCCGGCACAAGTGCAGGCTGGACGTGGCCTGGTGGCCCCCGGGCAGGACGAAATCCTTCAGCGGCGGCAGATCGCGGTTCAGCGCGTCGATCAACCGTTCGGCATAGCCCACCATCTCCTGGTTGGCCACAACCATCCCGTCCCAGCGATCCTCCAGCCGGGTGGCCAGGTCGGCGCTGACGGTGAACAACAGGTTCTGGATGTAGCACAGATGCTCGCCGAGCAGCTCCAGCAGCGGCTGAAGCTCGGCGGGGGCCAGCGGCCGGGTCGCGTCGAGCGCGTCGCGCGCCAGCGCGATCACCACCTGCAACTCGTCGACCGTGCCATACGCATTCAGCCGGGGGTGATCCTTCGGCACCACCTGCCCCCCCACCAGCCGGGTCTGGCCGGCATCGCCGGTGCGGGTGTAGACGCGCGAGATGCGGACTTTGCCGGGCGCGGAGGAGTCGGGGGGCATGGGCTTTTCGGACATCGCGGCGGACCATTCAGCGGGGAATTGAGCAGGACGCGCGCCGATTGTACCAGTCTCTGGCGCCCCCCGCCACCCCGCGTCGGCGGGTCACCCGCGGTCGCCCGGCCGGCCCTTTCACCAGATTGGGGAAGAAAAAGCGCCCCCGATGGTGTATAAATGAAGTGACGAGAAACTCCGGACGACAGGACCGACGATGCCTCGCGAATTGCCGACCGATGACTGGACCGAGACGATTGGAAGACGCTACCGGCGTTTCGTCGACCGCATGCAGAAGGGCGAGCTCAACGCCGCGGCCGAGGAGTTCGCCCGGCTGTGCCACTGGATGCAGAAAAGCAGCCTGAAGTTCTCCAATCGGATGATGGCCGCGTTCACCGAGGGCTGGCTGGAGGTCTTCTGGCAGTGCCGGCGCTGGGATCTCGTCCTGAAGGTCTCCGAGGACGCCGAAAGCTACTTCGGCGATGACCCGGAATGGCGGTTCGCCCGCGGCGAAGCCCTGTTCTACCTGGGCCGGTTCGACGAGGCGCGCGAAATCCTCGAGAAGCTCACCCACGAAGACTTCGACGAGCCGATGGTCTTCTACCTGCTGGCCTGCCTCGCCGAACGGCGCCACAACGAGCAGGAGGCCTTGCGGCTGTTCCAGACCGCCAACAAGCTGGATTCGAAGAGCATGCTCGTGCCCGTGCCGGTCAACGAACAGGAGGTCGAAACGCTCTACCGCGAGTGTCTGGACGAGCTGCCCGAGAAGATCGCCTGGCACGTCAAGGAACTGCCGATTTTCGTGGACGCCTTCCCCTCCGACGAACTGATCCATTCCATGGATCCGCCGCTTGACCCGCTCGTGTTGGGCGTTTTCCTCGGCGAACCGATGGGAAACGAAACCACCCCCTGGCCGTCGGATCAGCCCCGCATCCTGCTGTTCCATAAAAACATCGCCAAAATCGCGGGGGACTTCGACGCGCTGGAGGACGAGCTGCGCCGGACGCTGTTCCATGAAGTCGGCCACTACCTGGGCTTCGACGAGGACCAGCTTGAGGAGATGGGCCTGGCCTGATCCGCTAACGCACGAAGCAATTGAAATGTCCCGCCGGGCAGGATTGCGCGGCGGGACGTTTTTTCCAACTGGCCGGTTTCGCCGTCAGCCGATTTTCTTCGGCTTGACCCTGGCCCCTTCCAGATAGCCCACCTCCGGCAACGGACCCACCAGCGGCATCGCATATTCGATAAACGCCTTGCTGATGTTGTTGCCATCCTTGTTCAGGAACCGGCGCGGCAGTTGCGTCGTGTTCTTGGCGACGCTCGCCAGCGGACTCAGCTTGTAGCTGACCTTGTAGCCGGGACCCTTGGCGCGGATGATCGAGATCGTGCCGCTCTTGACGCCGGAGACCGCCGCCTCGACCGCCATCTCGCCCACCTGATACGCCTCCCGCGAGTCGGTTTCCGAATAGCAGCCGCAGAACGAACGCTGCAGATAACCGAACGTGTCGGCGCGAACGCGGATTTTTTCCGGGGCAAACCCTTCCTTGACCAGTTGGGCGAGGTAATCACCCAGGGCGCCGGTGCCCGAGAGCTGCTTGTTGCCGTGGCTGTCGACTTCCTGAACAAACTTCGTCGCGATCGCCACGCCGTCCTTGTCGGCAATCCCCTCGCTGGCGGCGATCATGCAGCGGCCGTATTTCTGGTAGACCTTCTTGACGTCCGCCACGAACTGCTGTTCATCGAACGGCAGCTCAGGCACATAGACCAGGTGTGGGCCGGAATCGGGCCGGCTGCGCCCCAGCGCGGCCGCCGCCGTCAGGAACCCGGCATGGCGACCCATCACGATGTTGATCTTGATCCCCTTCAGCGCGCGGTTGTCCAGATCGTCGCCCATGAACGCCAGCGCCACGAACCGCGCGGCCGAGCCGTAGCCCGGGCAGTGGTCGGTCCCCAGCAGGTCGTTGTCGATGGTCTTGGGAATGTGAAACACGCTCAGGTCATAGTTTTCCGCTTCGGCCACTTCGCGGACGATGTTGGCCGTCTCGGCCGAGTCGTTGCCGCCGATGTAGAAGAAGTAGTGGACGTCGTGCGCGCGCAGGATGTCGAACATCCGGCGGCATTCCTCCGGCGTCACTTTCTTGCGCACCGAGCCGAGCGCCGAGGAAGGCGTCAGGCCGACGCGCAGCAGCTCGGCCCGCGGGATATCGTTTAGATTGATCAGGTCCTGATTGAGGATGCCCTGCACCCCGTGGCGGGCGCCGTAGACATTCTTAATGATCTTCTTGTGCTTGCGGGCGCCGAGCACCGCCCCGACCAGGCTCTGGTTGATGACGACCGTCGGCCCGCCCGACTGGCCGATAACCATGTTGCCCACGGGGGCCGCTTTTTCTGCCTTGGCCATGACTCTGCCACCTCGTCGATTGGTCTAACCATCCGGCTCGCCGGACGGGTCGCGTGCAACCGGACCGCCCGCGCGCACAGATTCCTCACACTGAAACAAGCGCCCGATCACAGTCAACGACAATATCCGCGCCGAATTCCGTGTGAAGGCCGCAGGCCGAACCCTGCGTTACGATCCGCCAGCAGGATCGAACCCGTGGAATGGGTGGCCGGAGAGCAGGCCGAGCAATCCGGCCTTTTCAGCCTGCGGCGGGCGGCGCCGTCGGTTCGTCTTCCGCCATCCGCAACAGCACCCGATACGCCAGCACCAGATACCCCAGCGCGAACAGCCGAACCAGCACCACCGACAGGCCCGCGCCCATCGCCCCCAGCGGCGGAATCAACAGCCAGCCGGCCGCCAGGCTGATCCCGAGCTGCGCCAGATTCATCCAGGTCAGCCAACTGGCCCGATTGAAGGCCAGACAGAAAAACGAGAGCGGATTGACAATAATGGAAATGGAGAACCCGACGACGAGCAGGTCGAACACGAGAATGCTCGCGCTGTATTCTCCATCGCGAATGAACGGAATGGCCCAGTGGCCCAGCGCCATGGCCATCCCCCCGCCGACGACGAGGACGGGAACAAAACGGAGGAAATAACCGACGATGCGCCGCATCTCGGCGCGGCGCCGCGTGCTGGCCAGCTTTGGCAGCAGCACGGTCGAGACCGCCGCCGTAATCAGCGGGAAACCCTGCGCAATGTCATTGGCATTGCCGAACAGACCGACTTGCCGGCTGGTCGAAAGCCATTCGAGCAGAATGACATCGAGCCGCATGATGATCGAGCAGATGATCGTGGAGAGGAAAATCCATTTGGAAAGATGAAACATCGCCGCGGACTGCTCGCGCAGTTCCGTCCGGCTGATTCTGGCGCGCCAGTACTCCCGCGGCCACAAAAGTGACGCCCCGAAGGACCCGACGAACGGGACGGCGATCAGCACCACGACCGCCGCCGGGACCGTCATCCGCTGCAGTGCGATCAGGATGATGAACAACAGCAGCCGCAACGCGTGATTCGCCGTCGTCAGCCCGGCGTACCAGCCGAACCGCTGGCGCGCCTGCATCGCCGCCTGGCAATACATCCATAGCGAACTGCCCAGCGCGCCCAGACAGACCAGGCGGAACAGTCCGACCGCATCGGGCGCATCCAGCCAGTGGACGGCCAGCGGTTCCGCCAGCGCGACGCCGGCCAGCGCGATCAGCCCCGCCACGGCCAGCCGCAGCCAGAAGGCCGCCCGCATGATCGCTTCGGCCGCCGCCGCGCGGCCGGCGAGCGTCAAATCGCGGTAGAATTTAATGATCGTCGTGTTCAGGCCGAAATCCGACAGGCTCGCGATCAGCAGCATGACCGCCTGCAGCGACGTGAACATGCCCCGCGCGCCCGCCTCCAGCGAGTCGCTCAGCAGCAGCATCGCGATCAGGTTGAGCCCGTTGCCGGCAATGTTGCCGGTCGCCACCTTCATCAGGCTGCCGACCAGCGGGCGGGCGAGAAAATCCCGGACGGGTTTCAGCACCGGCGCGCACCTGCGGGACGGTGTGAACGAAACTTAGTCATGGCCGGCCAGTTCCCGCGAGCGGTCGCGCGCCCGATGCACGCCGGCCTTGAACACTCCGGCCAGATTCAGCTCGTCAAACTTGCCGAGCGCCGCCTCGGTCGTTCCGCCGGGGGAGGTCACCCGTTGGCGCAGCACCGCCGGATCCTCGCCCGATTCGCTGGCAAGCCGGGCGGCGCCCAGCACGGTCTGCAGCGTCAGTGCATGGGAAATGTCACGGGCCAACCCCATCTCCTCGCCCGCCTCGCGCAGAATTTCCATGACCCGAAAGACATAGGCCGGTCCGCTCCCGCTCAACGCCGTCACCGCGTCCAGTTGCTCCTCGGCGACGGGCACGGCGATGCCCATCGCGCCGAACAGTTGCGTCACCGCGGCAACATCCCGTTCGCCCGCGCCCGGACCGGCCGCCACGCCCGCCGCGCCGCAGCCGATCAGCGCCGGCGTATTGGGCATCACCCGCACGACGCGCGCGCGGTTGCGAAGCCCGCGGGCGATCCGGCCGGCGGGGATTCCGGCGGCAATCGAAATCACAAGATGGTTTTCATTAACGGCATCGCGCAACGAGGCCAGCGCCGCGTCCATCGTCTGCGGCTTGACCGCCAACACGAGCGCGCTCACCGATCGCGCCAGCGCAGCGGGATCCGCCGCGATCTGAACGTTCAATTCCTGGTGCAACTGCTCTGTTTTTTCGGGCACGACGTCCAGGATCTGCACTGTCTCCGGCGCCAGCAGGCCGCGCCCGACGGTGGCGCGGATGATGGCCGTCGCCATATTGCCCGCCCCCAGGAACCCAAGCGTCGGGAATAAGCATTGCAAATCAGACATGTATTTCCCCCCAAGTAAATCGTCCCTCGTCGCTCGTCCTCGTAATCGCCCCCAACGGCACACCCCAAATACGTCTCCGCGCTCCCGCAATCCCCCCCGGCTCCGCCATTAACAATAGCACGGCGGCGCGGCCGTGTATGCGCCGCGCCGCCCTGTTCTGTCTGCCGCCGCGTCAGATCGCGTTCTTCCGCGGACGCCCCGGCCCGCGCTTGGCCGCCTGCTTTGGCGGGCGACCCCGCCGGGCCGCTTTCTTCTTAACATTCTTGGAACCTTTTGGTCGTCCACGCCGTCCCTTTTTCGTCGCCTTGTTCAACACAGCCCCGGGACGCCGGCCGCGCGGACGGACCACCTGCCCCGAAGCGCCGGCCTCTTTTCCACGCTGCGTCACCGCAAACGTTCCATCCGGATTGCGGCTGACCCACATCTTGCCGATGCTCGTCGCCGCCAGATTGCGCAGCATCTGCACCACGTCCACCTCGTCGGCCGCCGGCGCGAACGGCATTCGCGGCAACTGGGCGTAGGCCATGCTGACGTCCCCCGCCGAGAACCGGTCGCTGTTCAGCACATTCTGCGTCAGATAATACGCAATGGCGAAAACGGTTCCGTCCTTGCTGAGCTTGGACGACCCCGCCAAACCCCGCAGGAATTCCACAAGCCGTTTCAAATGGCGTGGACCCAATTTCAGCGAGCTATCGCGCACGATGACCGGCGCGCGGCCGGGGCGACGTCCGCGGCCCGCCGGCGCCGCGCCCGCCACTTTCTTCGGACGGCCCGGACGCCGGCGCTCCGGCTCGATGCCCGGAGCCGTCACGGTGGCCGCTTCCCCCTGGCGGATCAGCCGAATCTGTTCGTCAAGGATCCGATCAATCTGCTTGCGATGCTGATCCAGTTGCTTCTGGACGGTATCCTTCGGCCCTTCGACCTCGAACAACAGGTTGCCGGCCTGGACCCGGAAGCGGGTGATCGTCTTGTCCATGAAATGAGCCTCTCTGGTGGATTCTGCGGTGGATCATTGACCATTTGACCGACCGCAAGGGACTGATCTTCAAAAACCAATGAAGTACTGTCAATGCCAAAACGCCAGCCATTAGAGAAAATCGTGCCGCTCTCTCCGGACTTTGCGTTTGAAATTGAATATTTTTCGGCCTGTTGATGCTGGCGGGTGAATGCGGTCCGCGGCGTTTTTACCAAGGCCAAAATCCGTCGGATCGACAGAATCCGACCGAATCCGACGGATTTTGCAGCGCGGAAACCTTGATCAGCCATTAATTGATCGGGCGGCCGCTGCGTCGGGTCGAACACCTCAATCCAAGATCGATATCCTTCAGGAAGTATGCTGAATGCACATTGCGCGCGTGCTATGTTTTCCTGGGACGAGGAGTCAATGCCAATGCCGAACCGGCGCATGCAGGATCTTTTATCCCGGTCGGCCCTGCGCGAGGCGTGGGCGCCCCTGCTGCTGCTGACCGTGGTCCTCCTCGCCGCCTATATCCTGGGAATCCTGTGGTTCCGCAAGGAAGTCCGCAATGCCGCGTTCGAGCTGGCGCGCCAGCAGGCCGTGCAAAGCGCGCGGCGCATTGAACAATCGTTTCCGGTCGGGCCCGGCCATCTCCGGATCATCGACGCCGGCGATCCGATGATCGAGGAAGTGCTCTACGAACTGGTTCATCAAAGCCCCAACATCCTGGCGGCGGCGCTGGTCGACCCCGAGGGGACCGTCCGCCAATTGCTGCTCAATCGCTCCAACGCCGATGTGCGGTTCGTTGAGCGCGTCTGGCGGGATCTGGGATCCGACGCCCGCGACGAGGAGTCGCTTACGCGCGCGATCCAGCGGACCCTGCCCCATGTCGAAACCGAGTTCATTCTGTTGACGATCGACCGCGCCCCCGGCGTCAAGGCCCCCATCGGCGCGCTCCGGATCTTTCTCGATCGCCACGTCCAGCACCAGGTGGTCGATCTGGCGGCGGCGCGCATGGTCCCGTGGCTGATGTTCGTCCTCGCGCTGCTCGCCGCCGCCGTTGCCGGCGGTCTGCTCATCATCCGCCGTCAGCGGCTGGGGACCGAGCGGCTGCGCCGCGAGCGCGACGAAGCCGAACGACTCAGCTTCGTCGGCACGCTCGCCGCCGGCCTCGCCCACGAAATCCGCAATCCGATCAACGCGCTGGCGATGCAGCTTGAAATGCTCGAGGAAGATCTGCCCGGCTCAACGCGCGACAGTCTGCATCCGCGGGTCGAACGCATCCGCGAGGGGCTGGGCGGGCTGGAGCGCACGGTCCATGAGTTCCTGGCCTACGCCGCGCCGCAGCAACCCAAACCGGCGCGCGTCGAGCTGGCCCCGGTCGTCGCAGCGCTGCGCGAGGAGGCCCGCGCCGCTTCCCCCGGGCGCCGGCCGGTTCGCTTTGAGTTCCAGGTCCCGGCCGGCCTGTGCGCCTGGTGTGACGAGCAGGCCCTGCGCCAGATCCTCGCCAATTTGATCAGCAACGCGATCCAGGCGCAGGCGGAGCGCGACGAAAACCGGACCACGCCCGGGGCGACCGGCGGCGAGGCCGTCGTCCGCCTGACCGGCGTTCGCCGCAATACGGTGGTCGAGTTGACGATCGAGGATGCCGGGCCGGGGATCGACCCGGCCGTGCGCTCGCAGGTCTTCGAATGCTTTTACACGACGCGCTCCGAAGGGACCGGCCTGGGCCTGCCGATCGCGCGCCGGCTGACCGAACTGCTCGGCGGCGAACTGGTCCTCGCCCGCGAGGCCTCGGCGCTGGGCGGCGCCCGGTTCCTCCTGCGCCTGCCGGCCTGCGACTGACCGGAGTCCCGCCCGCCCCGCCGTTTTCCCCGCTTGACAGATATTGTATCGACGGCAATAATCCCCGCCATATCTTGACGCTGGATCGTCGCGATCTCTGATTTTCATTCACTTTCCGACTGGCCTATGCTACCTTCTCCTCACCTTACGAGCCGCCCGCCCGCCGCGACGGCGGAACCCATCCGTTCGAAGCTGAAGGGGGATCGCTGGTCGCCGAACATTCCGTGCAATCGATGTCAAGCCATCGTTCCTGATACCGCCGCTGATCCAGTCCGTTGCTGAACGCGTAACGGGGTCGCCGCGCCCCGTGCGCCCCCACCGCCCCATTCCCGCAGGAGATCCGGTGCATGTTCTTCAAACGCATCGAAATGGTTGGTTTCAAGTCGTTCGCGACCCGCACGGTTTGTGATTTCATCCCCGGCACCACCGTCGTCGTCGGGCCCAACGGCTGCGGCAAATCCAACATCCTGGATGCGATCAAGTGGGTCGTCGGCGAACAGACCGCCTCGCAGCTGCGCGGCAAGAAGATGCAGGACGTCATCTTCTCCGGCTCCGCCTCGTTCAAGCCGCTGGGCGTCGCGCAGGTGACGCTGACGATCGATAACTCGACGCGGATCCTCCCTTCGGACTACGAGGAAATTCAGATCACGCGCCGCCTGTTCCGCTCCGGCGAGAGCGAGTATCTCCTCAACAAGACCCCCTGCCGGCTGCGCGACATTCATAACCTCTTTCTCGGGACCGGCATCGGCAAGTCCTCCTACTCGATGCTCGAACAGGGCCGCGTTGGCCAGATCATCGGTGCCAAGCCGATCGAGCGTCGGTTCCTCATCGAGGAAGCGGCGGGCATCTCCAAATACCGCGCCCGCAAACTGGAGGCGCTGCGCAAGCTGGAACGCACCGACGTCGACCTGTCGCGCCTGACCGACCTGATCTCGGAAGTCGATCGCCAGGTGGCCTCGCTCAAGCGCCAGGCCAACAAGGCCGAACGCTACAAGGGGCTGTTCGACGAGCTGCGCCGCGCCGAGCAGGAACTGCTCGTCCTGCGTTCGGCCAGTGTGCGCACGCAACTGAAATCGCTCAACGAGACGCTCGAACGCCAGCGCGACCAGCTGACGCGGCTGCGCACCGCGTTCGCCGAGAAGGCGGCCGCCGAGGAACAGGCCCGCGAGCAGGAGGAGGAGCTCAACGAGCGGCTGACCGACGAAAACCAGGCCCTGTTCGATCTGAAGGCCCGCCTGACCGAATGCGATCATCAGATCACGCGCCTCAACGATCAGATCGGGGCCCATGCCCGGCGCAAGGAACAGATCCAGGAGGAATTTCGCGAGCTGGACGGCCGCGCCGCCGAGGTGGCGCTGCGCGTCGAGGAGGCCGAGCAACTGGCGGCCGACTCCGAACAGCGGCGCGCCGAGTTCTCCGCCCGGTATGATGAGTTGAACCGCGAATACCAGGAACTGCAAGCTTCGGCCACCACGCGCACCGAACGGCTCGAGGCGCTCAGCAGCCAGGTGAACCTCCTGCGCGAGGAAGTCTCGCGCGCCGATAACGAAATCCGCATGGCCGAGGCGTTGATCGCGCGGCAGAACGAAACGCGCGAGGAAACCGAGTCGCTGCTGCGCGCGCTCGAATCCTCGTTCGCCGATCTGGCCGCGCGCCGCGAGGAACTGGCTGCCCAGGTCGAGGCGCTGCAAACCCAGAGCGAATCCCTTCAGCAGTCGATCGCGCAGCGCCGCACGGAACAGACCCAACGCCAGCAGCGGCTGGCCGCGCTCATCAAGGAACTGGAGGAAACGCACAAGCGCCTGCATACGGGCCGCTCGCGTCTCGAAACGCTCCATGAAATGCGCGCCAGCTACGAAGGCTACTACCAGGGCGTGCGCGAAGTGATGCTGGCGGCCGACGCGGGTCGCCTCGGCGGCATCCTGGGCGTCGCCCCCAATCTGATCCGCGCCCGCGGCGAGCACGAGCTGGCGATCGAGGTCGCCCTCGCCACCCACCTGCAGGATATCGTGACGCGCACGGCCGAGGACGGCAAACAGGCGATCGAATACCTCAAGTCGGCCGGCCGCGGCCGCGCCACGTTCCTTCCGCTCGATCGACTGCAGGCAACGCCGCTGGCCGCCAACCTGCGTCAGATCCTCGGGCGCAAGGGCGTGGTCGGGCTCGCCAGCGAGCTGGTCGATTTCGACCGGGAGATCGACGTCGCCGTCCAGTTCCTGCTCGGCACCACGATCGTCGTCGAGGACCTCGACGTGGGGCTTGATCTGGGGCGCCAGGGCTTCCGCGGCCGCTATGTCTCGCTCGACGGCCAGCTGATCAATCCCGCCGGCTCGATGACCGGCGGCCGGATCCAGGCCACCGGCCTGATGTCGCGCGAACGCGAAATGCGCGACCTGCAGGCCGAAGTCGATCGCCTCGACCAGCGCCAGCACCAACTGCGGGGCGAGATCGAGCGCGTGCAGATTGAAATGAGCACCGCCCACTCGCAACTGGAGGCCGATCAGGCGCGGCTGGACGCCCTGCGGTTGGAGCACGCCGGTCTGCGCAAGGACCTGGAGGCGGCCCAGCGCGGCCGCGACGACGCCGAACGCGCCCTGGCCGAACGCCGCGCGCAGATCGAGCGGATCGATGAGGAAGTGGCGTCGCGCCGCCAGGCGATCGACCAGTGGCGTGCGCGCGCCGGGGAAGCCCGCGCCCAATTTGCCGCGGCCGAGGCCGAACTGAATCAGACCCGTGAAGAAGCCCGCGGCCAGAGCGGCCACATCATGGAACTCGGCGTCCAGATGGCCGAAGCCAAGGCGCAGGTCGACAAGGCTCACTCGCAGTTGGCCGAGGCCCAGCGCCAGCTCCAGACGCTCGAACGCGACCTGGAGTCGGTATCGCGCCAGCGCCAGGCGCGCCTGGCCGAGATCCAGGAGCTCCAGCAGCAGGATGCCCGCCTGCACGAGCAGATCGAACGCATTCGCGCCGAACTGCAGCAGACGAGCGTCGAATACGACGAGATGGCGCGCCAGCTCAATGCCGACCAGGCCTCGCGCGAAGCGCTCCAGCTCCGGATCAAGGAGCTGAGCGCCGAGGTCGAGCGCATCAGCCGCGACGAACGCGATCTGGACAACCAGTACCGCGAGGATGAATTGCGCCACGCCGAGCTGCAGACCACGCTCAACGGCTTGAGCGAACAGTGCGAGGAGAAATTCGAGCGCTCACTGGAATCGCTCGCCGAGGAAGTCGGCGAGGTGGAAAAGGACGCCCACGGCCTGCACGCGCTGGTGACCGAACTGCGCGCCAAAATCGAACGCATCGGCCCGGTCAATATGGCGGCGCTCGATGAATACAATGAACAGTCACAGCGTCTCGAATTCCTGCGCGCGCAGCACCATGATCTGACCGAGGCCCGCGATCAGTTGCGAGCGACGATCGAGCGCCTCGATGAGACCACGCGCAAGCTGTTCCACGAAACGTTCGAGGCGGTCCGCGTCCACTTCATCGAGATGTTCCGCCGGCTGTTCAATGGCGGCAAGGCCGACCTGATCCTGGAGGCGCCCGAAGGGCTCGATCCGCTGCTCGACGGCGGCATCGAAATCCTCGCCCAGCCGCCGGGCAAGAAACTCCAGAACATCCAGCTCATGTCGGGCGGCGAAAAGGCGCTCACCGCCATCGCCCTGCTCTTTGCCCTCTTCCTCCACAAGCCGTCGCCGTTCTGCATCCTCGACGAGATCGACGCGCCGCTGGACGACATCAACGTCGAGCGGTTCAAGACCGTCCTGCGCGAATTCAACGAGAAAACGCAGTTTGTCATTATCACGCACAACAAGCTGACAATGGAATTGGCCGACGCGCTCTACGGCGTGACGATGGAGGAATCCGGCGTGTCGAAGCTCGTCTCGGTCCGCTTCGAGCAAGCCGAGCAGATGGTCGACGTGGGCTGACGCCGCGACCGGCGGCGCGAGGGGAGGCGGGCTGCTTCGCGGGGCTGTTCTCGCCGCCGCGGCGATGCTATGCTGGAACGCCGCGCGTCCCGCGCCCGCGCGGAGGACCACGATCGGACCGTCACTCACATTCCAGATGGACCCCCAATGACGTTTGTAGATCCGGTGCAGCGGCGTTCCGCAGGCAATCTCAGATTTCTGGCCGGATTGCTCCTGGTGTTGGCGGCGGGGGCGGGCGTGGGGCTGATGGTGTGGCGCGGGGGCTCCGGCAACCGGGCCGCGACTCCCGCCGCGCGGTCCGCCGACTCCGTTGAAACCGTCCCCGTCACCGCGCCGACTCAGCCGCCGGCCTATCCCGAGGCGACCCCGATGACCGAAATGCTCCTTGTCCCCCAGGACGAGATCGACGCCACGTTCCGGCTGGAGCTGGCCGTGGAACTCGATCACCTCCCCGCGGAGCTGATCCTCCTGCCCGACAGCCACCCCGTTTCGCTCGTCGCCCGGCTCGACCAGCGGCGTGCCCTGCCCGGCGGCTTCCGCCTGGAGAATCTCCGCTTTGTCTGGTCGACGAATCAGGGGGAAGTGTTTGAACAAACCAAGACCGATGAGGAAGGCTATTACGTCAGCCGCGCGATCTTCTACCCGCCGAAGGTCTCCGACTTCATCGAACTGAAGGCCGCGGCGGAGATCGACCTGATTCGCGACGTCGCCGGTCGGGAACAGCGCGCCACCTCGCGGATTGAATCCGCCCTCGCCCTCCTTTCTCCCATCGATTCGGTCAACATGGTCAACGGCCGCTTCGGCGATTACGAAGTCGGCGAATACCTCGATCCGTTCGATCGCTCCGTCGCCTCGCGCTTCCGCGTCGATTCGGACTGGTACGCCCGGTATCCCGAGCGCTACATGATCCCCCGCGTATTCTACCGCGCCGATCAGCGCGTCAAACCAATGCGCATCTCCCCTAGCCTCGAACTGGGGCTGTGGATGATCGACTTCCCCTGGAAGTCGCTCGGCGCGACTCAGTACATCGCGCTCGATTACCACCTGGTCCGCAAACTCGAGGATCTGATCGCGCTGATGCGCGCCGCCGGCTACACCATCAGCCGTCTGGTCGCGATCTACGGCTTCCGGCCGCCGGCCTTCAACCTGGGCAAGATCCAGAGCGAGGCCGAAACCACGCTCAAGGTTCCGTTCTCCATGCATCAATACGGCCGGGCCCTTGATTTCATCATCGACGAGGACGACGATGGCCTGATGGACGACCTCAATGGCGACGGCCGGTGCGACGTCCACGATCCCGCCGTAATCATGCATTACGTCAACGCGCTGGACCGTCGCTACCGCGCCGAGGGCCGCATGCACATGGTCGGCGGCGCGGGACTCTACCACGAGAACGACTTTCTGGAACGCAATGCCCACTACCACCACAACACCCCATATATTCACGTCGACACCCGCGGCTTCCTCCACGACGACGGCACCCTGGTGCGCTGGCCGAACACCTGGCCCGATGGCACGACGATCCGCTGGGGGCATATCGATGAAAAGGGATTCGCTTCGGCGGGCGCCCGCATCGAGCCGACGCCCGAGCCGACCGCTGATCCGCATCGCCCGGCAATCCCGCTCAACTTCGACGAATTCTGAGGTCTCTTTCCAATGCGTCAGCCGTTCCTGATTGCGCTGTTGGCCGCCTGGCTGTGGCTCGGCGGCGGATCGGTCGGCGCGGCCGAAATCCTGCCCGGCGTCGAGGTGCTCGCGCGGTTCTACGGCGACCGCCTCGCCGGAAAAAACGTCGGCATCGTCACCAATCCCACCGGAGTCAACCTTGATCTGGTTTCGACGATCGATGTCGTGCGCGCCATGCCGCAGGTGCGCGTCGTGCGGCTGTTCGCTCCGGAGCATGGCCTGCGCGGCGGCCTGGCGGCCGGCGAGCAGGTCAAGGGCGGCCGCGACCCGATCAGCGGCCTGCCCGTGATCAGCCTGCATGGGGCCACGCGCAAGCCCGCGCCCGCCGAGCTCGAGGGAATCGACGTCATGCTCTACGACATCCAGGACGTCGGCCACCGCACCTATACGTTCATCTCCACCCTGGCCAACGTCATGGAAGTCTGCGAGGACGAAGGGATCGAGGTGATGGTGCTCGACCGCCCCGAACCGCTCGGCGGCCTCCACTTCGGCGGACCGATGCTCGACGAGGAGCACCGTTCGTTTATCGGCATCCACGATATCCCGCAGTACTATGGCCTGACCCCGGGCGAGTTCTCCCGGCTCTACCAGCGCGAACGCACGCCGAAATTGAAGCTGACGGTCATCCCGATGCAGGGCTGGCGCCGCGGCATGACCTACGGCGATCTGGGTTGGATCTGGATTCCCCCCTCGGAACACATCCCGCGCTGGGAAACTTCCGCGTTCTACGCGATGACCGGCACGCTCGGTGAATTGCGCCTGGTCAGCGAAGGCGTCGGCACCCCCCTCCCATTCGAACAGATCGGCGCGCCGTGGATCGATGCGGCCGCGCTCGCCGAAGCGCTCAACGCCCAGGGGCTGGCGGGGGTCATCTTCCGGCCCACCACGTTCCGGCCCCGTTACGGCACGCACAACGGCGAGCTGTGCAGCGGCGTGCAGATTCACCTGCGCGATGCGGCCGCCGTCGAGCCGGCGCGCGTCAGCCAGGCCATCCTGCGGACGTTGCGGCGGCTCTATCCGGAACGGGTCCGTTTCGGCCAGCCGGGCGAGCAGGCAATGTTCACCAAGGCCCTCGGCGAAACCGCGCAGATTCGCGCGCTGGCCAGCGGCGAATACGCCGCGGCGGATGAGGCAACCGAAAAACGCCTGGCCGACTACGCGCGCAGACGCCAGGCGGTCCTGATTTACGAGTAATGGCGCCGCGCGTGCTGATCATCCGGCTCTCGGCGCTGGGCGACATCCTCCACGCCCTGCCGCTGCTCGACGCACTCAAACGACAATGGCCCGATGCCTTCATCGGCTGGCTGACTGAGCCCGCGGGGGCGGGGCTGCTCGACGGCCACCCGCTCATCGACCGCCTGCACGTCGTGCCCCGCCGGGAGTGGAAGGCCAACCGCTGGCGGGCGCTGCGCGGGCCGCTGCGCGCCCTCGCCCGCGACCTCCGTTCCCAGCATTACGATACGGCGATCGACGCCCAGGGGCTGACCAAGAGCGCGCTCTGGGGCCTCGCCGCGCGAGCCCCGCGGCGGATCGGCTTCGCGGGCCGCGAATCGCGTGAACTGGCGGGCCTGCTCAATAACGAACGCGTCCTGCCCGCGCCCGACCGCTTGCATGTCGTCGAGCGCAATCTGGCGCTCCTCCAGCCGCTCGGCATTCAAGTCCGGTCCAATGAGATCCATTTCCCGGTCCATATCCCGGCGGCCGCTCGCACCCGTGCCGACTGCATCCTGGGCGAGGATGAAGCAATCCCGCTGATCGTGATGAATCCCGGCGCCGGCTGGGCCACCAAGATCTGGCCGCCCGAATGCTACGGTCAACTCGCCCGCCGCCTGCTGGAGGAACGGCCGTTCCGGATCGCGCTGGCCTGGGGCCCCGGCGAGGAACCGCTCGTGCGCGCCGCCCTGGCGGCGGCTCAGGCCCCCCCGGCTGACTTCACCCTCGATACGCTTCCGGCCGGCCCCGGCCTCAGCCCGTTGCCCGCGACGGAGTTCCCCGAGCTGGCCGCCGTGATCGAACGGGCGACCCTGTTTGTCGGTGGCGACACCGGCCCGACGCATCTGGCCGCGGCCCTCGCGAAGCCGACCGTGGCGATGATGGGGCCGCTCGATGCGCGCCGCAACGGGCCCTACGGCCCCGGCAGCGTCACGATTCAGCACGCCGTTCCGCGCCGCGCGCCGTGGTGGGCGAATCATCGCAAGTGGTGCGACCCGCGCACCGACCTGCGCCGCGTCACGGTCGACGAGGTCCTGGCGGCCTGCCGCGCCATGCTGGACCGGTAC
>ERZ795049.898-NODE-898-length-42309-cov-12.774885_pt1 | contig 42309 bp, 32 predicted proteins | sample MGYA00375133_ERZ795049 | MGnify/ENA primary metagenome ERZ795049 (study PRJEB30178, sample SAMN05720147) | activated sludge metagenome | isolation source: anaerobic digester from wastewater treatment plant | place: Japan | collected 2015-04-20 ... | reverse complement strand
CCGATGGCGGCAATAACGGTTAACGCTGTAACATCCAGTCGTTGGCCTGTCGATCGCAGGAAAAGGTAAAAAGAAAGAAAAATTCCGAGAAAGATCAGCCACTGAAACAACCACAGACCGAAGCCGCCCATGCAATGATACGTGAGGTAAAGAATAATGCTGCCCAGAAACGTATTATAAATCCAGCCGGAATCCGCCGGCGTCCAGGAAAAAATGGAATGATCGATCACCAGGGTATGATGGGTTAAATAATATTTTCCCAGAGCCATCTGCCACCATAAATCGTAATCGCCGCGCGGCAGCGGATACGCCAGAAAAATCAGCAGGGGCACTAAGATAGCTGTCATCCATTTCAGACCGGGGGAAGCAGCCAGTCTTTCAGAAACGGCAACCAGACAAGAAGTTATCGATGGTCGGCGGTTGCTTTTCCGACTTTGAGTCTTCAATAAATCGTTATCGGAAATTATTTCCTTTTCGCCCATGCGACTCCAGGTAATGAGAAAAAATTATTGTTCTTTCTCTTTATAAGTTCTTTCAACACCAGACTGCAAAACGCTAATCAAACCACTTATGGAATGTATAGCACCCTCTGGTGATTTCGAATCCGAATTTGACCAGAATTTTTTGCACGGCAATATTATTGAGCTGGGTGGAAATAACCATTCTCCTGGCGTCTTTTGACAAGCACCACGCCTTGGCTCTGTGCAAAAATGACTGATAGATGCCCTGCCCCCGGAAATCGGGATGAATCCCTCCCAGAAACAATTCGCCCTCATCCGGATTATTCATGCGGAAAACGCCAAAAGCTACGATTCTGCCTTGAATCTCGGCTACCATAAAATTTTCATCGGAACCTTTTGCAACGCAGGCTTTTCTTGCCCAGTCCACATAAACGTCATCGCATTTATCACGGTCCAGTCTTGGGTCGGCATGATAATGTCCGAAATAGCCGCGAAACGACTCTATCGCTACCCGCTCAACAACGTTTTCTTCTCCCCGCCGGATCGGCCTGAAATGAACATCATCATCTGAAGAAGAAACCGGCCGCCTCAGAAGATCAAATGTATAATAAACGAGGGTATCCATCAGAAGGAAGCCTTGCTTTTCCATGGATTGCGCCGCGCCAAGATCAGATATACTGCAACGTGCAATTAATAATTTTACCGCATGGCTGACGCAGAAATCCAGGACAGAGGGAAGGCGATCCGCCGTCATATCAACAACTCTGGCTGTCTTAATACCAAAACGTTCCTGATCAATTTCCGAAATAAACATCTTGAATGCATCCGAACTCATGATGACCTCGCAGGGATCCTTTCCATGACTCAATCGGTTCTTTATCACTATTGACCCGTTTATGACATAAGTCTAGAAATATTTCATTGCTCAAATTATTTTTCCTTCATTCATGGAAAAACAAATCGGGCCTTTCCTGAAACGCCTTTTCCTTTAAACGGATATTGGAATCCATGGCGGTCAAAATTTCCTTCTTCATGAAGAAACCGTCACTTACATTTCTCTTGAAGACATAATAAATGTATCTACCCGCCCTTGGATCAAGCCGGACATAAAAGTTAAAAACATTTGTCAGAATTTCCGGATTCCGGACATGTTTGAAACGGATCGGGCTGAGACTGATGTTGCCCGCTATCGGCTCAATGAGGGGCAACAGCGATTGATGTATCAGGATGGCCGCATTTTTTTCAAAATATAATAAACGCCAGTCGTCTCCGGCTTTTAAAAAATCAAAAATAAGCGCCATCTGTCTGTAATGAAGGATGGCAATGTTAAAAGGATATTTCTCTCTGAATCGACGGATATCATCCCGGCTGACATGTCTGATGGTGAATTCCATATAATCGGGAAATACCTGATTTCTGTAAAGGCCGCCGCGCGGATCAATAAACACCTTGTAATCAGGATAAAGCTTCCACAACAAATATCCGCCGATAACGTAATCGTTGAATATCGGTCCCGGCAGTTTATATTTTTTCAGAAATTCAACTTCCTCAACCGGCACGTAACCGTCAAGATCCCTTCCGAACCATTTATCGTCCGCCCCGTATTTTATGTTAAAAAAAGAAACCATGCCGAAAAAGAAAATGAAAACCATGATCGAAAAGACCGTCGTCTTGCTGCCGAATTTGGTCATCTGCAAACGGGAAACCAGCAGATAATAAAAGATAAAGAAAAAGACAATCGGGAAAAAATAGGTTGCCCGACTTGTTTCCATGCCTTTCCAATACAAAGCCAGACTGACGATGCATAAAGCAAAGTCACACGATTTATGTTTCATCAGATCATAGGCAACAAGAAACGCAATGCTCATCATCATCAGCGTCAATATCCAGGCCGTCATTCCGACACCGAATAACTCAGGCCCCATTTTCCTTAAATAAGGCCAGAGGCTGGCATAGGCCAGAACAAATTTGTCATACGGGCCGGAATAATCTCCCACGCCGACAGCGTTCATGATTGTCGGGACAAGGCTCTTCAAATAGTCAATCCCATAAGGATTGAGCAACGTGGCCGCTCCGGAAAGAATAAGGGCCAGGCCGAAATGCATCAGATCTTCCGTCTTCAACGATTTTTTCGGGAAAAAAATTCTATTGAGAAACTCGCCGGCAAACGCCAGGCCGAGAAACGCCAGACCGACAATAAAGGCTCCGTGAAGATTGACCCAAAAAGCGAAAATCGGCGGGAAAAGATAAAAAAGATACCGGTTGCCCCTGATCTTGATATGAAAAAAAATATGTGCCGTCCAACAGAATAAGAGTGCGGACAACAATTCGGGCTTGTAATAACGACAGGAGATGGAACAGGCCATGGCAACGGCGGCGATCACCGTCGCGCTGTTGATATCCAAACGCTGATGGATTGATCGCAGAAAAAGGTAAAAAGAAAGAAAAACGCCGCTGAATATAAGCCATTGAAAAAGCCACAAGCCGAATCCCTCCGCCCAATGGTAAAACAGATAAACGGCGATGCTTCCCAGACAGGTATTATAAATCCAGGTTGGATCCGTCGGCGTCCAGGAAAACATTGAGAGATCCATTTTCAGTGTATGGTGCGTGAGATAATATTGCCCGTGCGCCATCTGCCACCACACATCATAATCAATCCGGTCCACCGGATACTTGAGTAAAATCAGAACCGGAAGAAGGGAGATCATCAGCCACCTCAGATTGACTGATGCTGAAAGTTTTTCAGAAAAAGCAAAAAAAGACGACGCCCGTAAAGGATGTTGAGGGGCGTCATTGCCCGCAGCAACGGGGTTGCTTCCGTTTTCTTCCCTTTCGTCCATAGAATGGATTTTCCCCCTCGTGTTTTTCACAATAGAAATTCATTTACCCTGCAGCATATCCGGCATCAACGGACCCGATAAAAATCCATGATGGCCCTGACAACAGCCTGGACATCTTCTTCCGTCATCGCGTAGTAAAGGGGCAAACGCAAAAGACAGTTGCTGATCGCGGTCGTTACCTCCAAGGCGCCGCACGTCCTTGCGTATACTTTCCCGGCCGGAGAACTGTGCAGCGGCACATAATGAAAAAAGGCCGAGATCCCCCGGTCTTTCAAAAAAGAGGCCAGGTCGATTCTTTCTCTTAAAGATCCGGTGATCACATAAAAAATGTGACCGTTGCGGAAACAATCGTCGCGTTGAGTCGGAAGCCGGATCAGCCCTTTTTCCTCCAGCGGCTCCAATTGCTTCCAATATACATCATAAATCGCATTGCGTCGGGAGATCATTTGATCGACGTTTTCCATCTGGGCATAAAGAAATGCGGCAATGATATCGCTGGGAAGATAGGAAGACCCGACATCAACCCAGGTGTATTGACTTAAGCCTTTCCGAACAAACTGACTGCGGTTGGTGCCCTTTTCCCGGATGATTTCCGCCCGTTCGACATACTTTTCATCATTGATCAGCAATGCGCCGCCTTCCCCCGAAATCATGCTTTTCGTTTCGTGAAATGAGCAGGCGCCGAAATGTCCGATGCTTCCCAATGGCCGTCCTTTATAGGAACACAGGATGCCGTGCGCCGCGTCTTCAATCACGAACAGCTGATGCCGACGGGCGATATCCGCAATAACATCCATCTCACAGGGAACGCCGGCGTAATGCACCGGCAGAATGACTCTGGTGCGCGGCGTCACAGCGGCCTCAATCAGCGCCTCATCAAGATTGAGCGTGTCGGGCCGGATATCGATAAATACAGGGATTCCGCCCCGCAAAACAAAAGCATTGGCTGTCGATGCAAAAGTATAGGACGGCATGATAATTTCATCGCCAGGCTGAATATCCGCCAGCATTGCCGAAATTTCCAGAGCCGCTGTACACGAATGCGTCAGGAGCGCTTTGCGGCAATGAAGTTTTTCTTCCAGCCAGATCTGACATTTTTTTGTAAAGGGACCGTCTCCGGCAGTATGGTTGTTTTCCATCACCGCCCGGGCAATATAAATAAGTTCCTTGTCAGCGATATACGGCTTATTAAAAGGAATCTCGATTTTATTCTTCACAGTTCATTTTCTCCACACCGTGTCCATTTTCAGCCGTGATTTTTCTAAAGACGATCAGGCTCCTGTCCGAAGGCATAACCCCGACCGGGCAGGGTCGAAACTCAATAAGGGTATTGCTTTCTTACGTCATCCGGATCTGATCTGTCACCACGTAGAGAGGTTTCCCTCTGGAGGCATTGAAAAATCGAAACAACGAAAACATTTTCAACGGATGATCGCCGGAGGAAGCAAGAATATCCACAGCCAGAGATAATCTTCGGCTGAATGTATAGCCCGATTTTCCATAAGGCCGTTTATCGTGTTCCACGTCAAGGGGTATCACGTCGAAGCCCGCCCGTCTGACCAGCAACGGCAGATAGAAAGATTGTTCAGGCAATTTTTTTATTTTATCAATAACCTGTCGGGAATAAATGCCGAAATTGGACTGCGCCGCATCACTATTCTGGCGGGTTACCCATTTCAAAAGACCGTGGAAGATATATGAAAATATGCGCTTGATGGTTTCATCGCGCCTTTCCACCCGACGGCCGATCACAACATTATATCCTTCCTGCGCTTTTCCCCAGAAGCGGGGAATCTCTTCCGGACGGTCCTGCAGATCACAATCCATGACGACTACCCATTGTCCGTGCGCCACATCCACCCCGGCTTTAATCGCATTGTGCTGGCCAACGTTCTTCGCAAGTTTCAGACCGATTACCCGGGAATCCTTCTTCGCCATGGCGCCGATGATCTCCCATGGTTTTCCCGGTCCGCAGTCATCGATCAGAATAAATTCGAAATTTTCCGAAATCGGGCTGACCGCAGCAACAGTCCGACAATAAAGAGGCATCAGGGTGATATCGCTTCCATAGACCGGCACAACAATGGACATATCCGGATTTCCAGCCATCAAGAACCCCTTGCAAATGATTGACCAACAAAATTTACTGATATTTTAAGGTTTTGGACATGAACCTTTACATAACTTACCATCATTTTCAACTCTTTTGTATGTTGATTTTTTTTCAAAACCGGACTGTAAGAAAAAGCCGCTTTAGCAAAAAGCAATCAAAAATGATTTGGTTTTTCATAATCCCGGAGATTTCCCTCAAGAGCCTTTCGGAACAGATTTCAGTCCACCCTGATCAGCATGGCGTCGCCCTGTGCGTGCCCGGAACAAATCCCGCAGACGCCCCAGCCGCCGCCTCGTCTTCTCAATTCGTAACCCAGCGTCATTAAAATCCGAGCACCGGTCGCTCCGATGGGATGACCGTAAGCAATCGCCCCGCCGTTGACGTTGACTTTTTTAAACATTGTTTCCCTGGACATGCCCAGTATCGAACGGCAGCTTACCAGTGCGACTGCGGCAAAGGCTTCATTAATTTCAATGACCTCCATCTGATCAAGCGTCATGTCATTCTGATCCAGAATCTTTTTGATGGCCAACCCCGGAACAGTGGCGATGTCCTTGGTCGGCTGGGAAACTTCAGCGTAATCCACGAGGGTAAAAATAGGCTTCAATCCCAGCTCATCAGCTTTCGCCCTGCTCATTAACAGACAGACATCTCCGCCGTCATTGACGCCGGGAGCATTCCCGGCGGTTACACTGCCGGGCCGGCCGGTAACGGTACTCGTATGATTAAATACGGGAGGAAGTTTCGCCAGCCCCTCAAGCGTCGTTTCCGGACGCGGCCCCTCGTCTTTGTCCATGATCAATATTGCTTTGCCCTGCCGGACTTCAACCGGAAAAACTTCGTCATCCAGTCTGCCTTCCTGCATGGCACGTACCGCGTTCATCTGGGAATTAAGCGCCCATTCATCCTGCTCCTGTCTGGAAAATCCGAATTCATCCGCAACTTCCGAGCCATGAATGGCCATATGCCGGTTATAGAACGCATCCCAGAGGCCGTCGTAAACCATTGAATCGACAACCCGTCCGTTGGGCAGAGCCATTTTCGCTCCCCAGCGCATGTCCGGCAGAACAAAAGGACAGTTGCTCATGCTTTCCTGCCCGCCTGCAATACAGATCTCCGCGCGCCCCAAAAGAATCATCTGAAAAGCCAGATCAACTGTTTTGATGCCGGACGAACAGACCTTGTTGACCGTTATAGACGGAACAAATTCCGGCACACCCGCAAGAATCGTAGCTTGTCGACCCGGTATCTGGCCGCAGCCGGCGGGAACTACCTGTCCCATAAAAATATAGTCAACATCCGACGGGGCCACTTTGCCCCCGGTGCGCCGCAAGACTTCTTTAATGGCCATGGCGCCGAGCTCCATAGCCGAAAAATTCTTTAACGCACCGCCCGAACGGCCGTAAGGCGTTCGACAGGCCTCGACACAGACCACCTCTCGAAACCGGGCATGAGGATTCTTCATTTTCCGGCCCATTGTTGAAAAGTCCGGTTTTCTCTCTCCGAATTTCGCTATCGGCGCGTCTTTATAGATATCCGATTTTTTTCTTTCCAGTTTCTGCGGGATTTTAGCCATACAATTTTCCTCCCCTTTTTGTGTTTCGCTTTTCATAAAACACCCTATAAACCAGGATGAAAAATTTTTCACTTGTTTTTGCACAGGGCATTTTTAAAATCAACGGGTTTAACGGATTTTTCCGGAAGATGAACAAAAAAACCGCCGGATGGATCCAATAATGGGATTGACGAAAGCAGAATAATGCTATAAAAAATCGCCAACCGGTTCAAATCAAGCAATTGTAAGGATCAAAACCATCCATGGACAAACGCCTGGCTTACAGAATTTTCTTTTTATTTTTGTTCATTGCCTTGTCGGCCATCATCTTTATTCATTATGATTTACACCATCTATTCCGAGACCGGGACAGGCTGGTCAATTTTATTCTTTCCTATCCTTACGACCAGTTTATTTTTATTCTTGTGCAGATCATTCAGGTCGTTGCCGCCCCGATTCCTGGCGAACTGACCGGCATCATCGGCGGTTATCTTTACGGACCGCTGTGGGGAACTCTTTATTCAACCATCGGTCTAACAATTGGGTCATGGATTGCCTTCATGCTGGCCCGGTTTTTTGGGGAACCGCTTCTGGAAAATGTGGTTAAGAAAGAGGTTTTTGACAAATTTGATCACTTTATGGAACACAAGGGTCTGCTGGTCTCCTTCCTGCTTTTTCTCATTCCCGGCTTTCCCAAGGATTATCTATGCTACATCATGGGAGTCAGCCGCATACCGGTCGGAACGTTCATTATCATCTCCACAGCCGGCCGCATTTTCGGCACCATCATGCTTTCGATTACCGGCAACGTCGCCCGCAACGGGCAGTACATCCTTCTGACGGTTATTCTGATTCTGGGTGTAACGGTTTTTATTGCGGTTTATTATTATCATGACCAGCTCATTAACATACTGAAAAAAGAAGGGGCCAAACTCGGTCATGTAAAAAAAGAGAGAAAGTCAAAATGAATTTCGTCGATCACTTAAAAAACAAAATTATCCGGCAATCGCGTTTCATCACCCCGGCCGAGGCTATGGAGCTGTTCATTGAAGCGTCCGGCTTCTGTTGGTCGGTTCTGGCCGCTGCTTCCGAAATCCGGGAACATTTCAAGGGAAAGAAAATTATTTTCTGCGGAATCACCAACGCCAAATCCGGACGATGCCCGGAAGACTGCATGTTCTGCGCGCAATCCTCGCATTACAAAACGACGGCACACTCGTATCCTCTGAAAAAATCCGCACAAATCATTGCCGATGCTGAAAAGGCGGTCAGAAACGGAGCGGAATGTTTCGGCATCGTAACCAGCGGCAAACAGTTAAAGTCGAAAAAAGAAAGGCTGGAAATCATCAGAGCCATTCAGGGCGTCCGCGAAACAGGTCTTTTCCCCTGTGCCTCACTGGGAATGATCGACAAAGCAACGGCTATGGAGCTCAAAGCGGCCGGGCTGTTCCGTTATCATCATAACCTGGAGACATCGCGGAGTTTTTTTAAAACCGTCTGCACCACGCATGATTACGAGGAAAGCGTCAAAACACTCTGTGCGGCTAAAGAAGCCGGTTTGTCGGTTTGTTCGGGCGCTCTGATCGGCATGGGGGAAAACATTTCTCATCGCATTGAACTGGCTCAAACCTTGAGAAAACTTGATGTCGACTCCGTTCCTCTGAATATCCTTCATCCGGTCAAGGGCACACCTTTGAGTCATATGCGAGCGTTACCGCCCATGGAAATCCTGATGACCCTCGCCGTTTTCCGTTTCATGCTTCCGGACAGGGACATCCGGCTCTGCGGCGGAAAGGAAAAAAATCTGCGTCAATTGCTTCCCCTGGGTATTGTGGCGGGCGCCAATGCTCTGATGACCGGTGATTATCTGACAACGGCGGGGCAAAACAGTTCTCTGGATCACGAGATGATTGCTGATCTGGGGCTTACTGCGACGCGGGAACGGATTACCTGCACATGCAACATCGAAAAGCACAGCCGGCCGGTGGCCCGTCAAAAAAGACGACCGGTTCAAAAGCACCCTTCATAATCCCGGTGTCGTTTATATCTGTCGTTTATCCAGCACCCGTTGGATCCGGCCTTGCTGTCTCGGAATGCTTTTTGATTCCACCAGGCGGACAACGACATTAATCCCCGTGACCGAAGCCAGACGTTTTTTAATCGTTTCCAGAAACGATCTTTGTTTCTGCAACTCCAGAGAAAATATTTTATCCGTCACCTCCACCACAACTTCCAGATTGTCCATGGCCCCTTCCCTTTCCACAACAATCTGATAGGGTGTTTCCCCCTGAGCCACGCTGAACAGGGCATCTTCGATCTGCGCCGGAAAGACATTGACGCCGCGGACAATGATCATATCGTCTGAACGGCGCATGATTTTTTTCATGCGGACCAGCGTCCGGCCGCATTCGCACGGCGTATAATCCAACGAGGTCACATCTCCCGTGCGGTAGCGGATCAATGGAAAAGCCTCACGGGTCAGTGTCGTGAGCACCAGTTCGCCCTCGGCGCCCGCAGGCAATACCGCCCCCGTTTCAGGATCAATAATCTCCGGAATAAAGGCATCTTCATAAATATGCATGCCTTTTTTGCACAAACATTCACCGGCAACGCCGGGACCGATCAGCTCGGAAATAACGTAGTTGTCGGTCGCTTTCAACAAAAGCCTGTTTTCAATTTCTTCGCGCATCTTCTCCGACCAGGGCTCGCCACCGAAGAGTCCCGTCTTCAGGGAAAGGGATTTGGGATCGATACCCAGTTGATCAAGACGATCCGCCAGGGCAATGGCATAACTGGATGTGCTGACCAGAACCGTTGATTTATAATCCTGCATGATCATAATCTGCTTGTCCGTATTTCCGGTTCCCATCGGGATGACCGAGGCACCGATCGCCTCGGCCCCGTAATGCACGCCGAACGCGCCGGTGAAAAGTCCGTACCGGAAAGTAATCTGCACCACATCATCGGGAGTCACACCGGCAGCCGTCATAAAACGCGCCGCCAGATTCGACCATATCTTGATATCGTTTTTCGTGTACCCCATCACGATCGGCTTGCTGGTGGTGCCGGAGGAAGAATGAATGCGCACCACCTCTCTGAGCGGAACGGCAAACATCCCATAGGGATAATTGACCTGTAAATCGTCTCTGGTGGTAAACGGCAGCCGGCTCAAATCGGCCAGGGAACGGATATCTTCCGCGATAATGCCTGTCTCGTTAAATATTTTTCTATAGTGCGTGACATTTTTGTAAACCCGGTTGACCACGGCCTGAAGTCTTTCCAGCTGCAGCTGCTCGAGCTCATCGCGCGCCATACACTCGTGAGTCTGATCCCATATATTCATAAAATAACCTCCGTAAAAGGAAAGTTGTTGAAAAATATTGATGACGTTGACGGACCGTTCTTCTCCAAACTTCGGCTGCTTACCTTTCCCATATTTCTTTTTTATCCCTGCCGAGATACGCTCGCTGAACATCTTTGTTGTTGAGCAGTTCAGCAGCTGTCCCTTCCAGGATCATGTGTCCTGTTTCCAAAACATAACCGCGGCCGGCCATTTTCAGCGCCGCGCGCGCATTTTGTTCCACCAGAAGAACGGTGGTCTTCTGTTCTCTCGACAACGAGGCGATCACCCGGAAAATCTCCTGCACCACCATCGGCGCCAGCCCCATGGAAGGTTCATCCAGCAGCATCAGCTTCGGCCGGGTCATGAAAGCGCGGCCGATAGCCAGCATCTGCTGCTCTCCGCCGGACAAGGTTCCGGCCAGCTGTTTTCGTCTCTCCCGGAGGATGGGGAACAGATCATAAACCATCTCTTTATTTTTTTTAACATCACGGGCGCCTCCGAGTATCCTGTGATGCAGATAGGACCCCAGCTCCAGATTATCTTCCACGGAGACAGGCTTAAACACCTGACGGCCTTCCGGAACCTGAGAAATACCAAGCCGCACAATCTGATGAACCGGAAGATTATTGATCGGCGCGTCGTTGAAGATAATCTGACCGCTTCTCGTGGGCACAACCCCTGATAAAGAATTCAGGAGGGTGGTTTTGCCGGCCCCGTTGGCGCCGATCAGTGTGACAATTTCGCCCTCGGCAAGATGCAGCGAGACGTTCTTCAACGCCTGCGCCTGTCCGTAATATGTATTGATATTCTTTATCTTTAACATGGTGTTTACCCAACGGCTCCCTAAAAATACCGGCGATTAGACGCGGTCGAGACAAGGGTTGATACGCATTTTTGTTGCACGCTGCAGCATCGGACAATTTTTTAAAAACCTCATTATCCTTCACCGAGATACGCGGAGATGACTGCGGGGTTTTCCTGAATTTCCCGCGGTGTCCCCTCAGCCAGTTTTTTACCCAGGTTCAAGACCACAATAGCATCACAGACATCCATCACCAGGTCCATATCGTGCTCTACCAGAACGACCGTTACGCCGGATTGTCTTATTTTGCGAATAAGCAACGCCAGTTCGGCGGTCTCCCTGCTGTTCAATCCTGCCGCCGGTTCATCCATCAGAATGATCTTCGGCCCGGCAGCCAGCGCCCGGGAGATTTCCAGCAGCCGTCCCTTGCCGAAAGGCAGATTTCCGGCCGTCATTTCCGCCAGCTCGGCAATGCCGGTATATTTAAGCCATACCATGCTTTTTTCCCGGATAGCTTTTTCTTCCCTGATCTGACGCGGCAGTTTAAAAGCGCACGAGAAAATGCCGCTTGAACTCTTCGTGTGTAAACCGACCATCACGTTTTCCAGAACGGTCATTTTCCGGAACAGTTCCACATTTTGAAATGTGCGCACCAGCCCCCGGCCGGCAAGTTCTTCGGTTTCCAGAAAAGAAATATTTTCTCCGCCGAGGAAAACATCCCCTCCGGTCTGGGTGTAAAGGCCGGTCACGATATTGAAAAGCGTGGTTTTCCCGGCCCCGTTGGGACCGATAATGCCGGTAATGGATCCTTCCTTGACCGAAAACGACACATCCTCCAAGGCGTTCAGTCCGCCGAAAATCTGCGTGATGTTGCTGAGTCGAAGCATCATTCACCTTTGCCTTTTCTCAGGCGGGACGAAAAAAATTCTGCCGCCATCTCAATTCCGCTGATCAGACCGCCGGGCATATACATCGTCATCAGAATCAGCATCAATCCGTAAATAACGATGTCCAGATCCTGGAAAACGCGCAGGAATTCCGGCAGCATGGTCAAGATGACCGCCCCCAGAAACGACCCGTAAACGCTGCCCAAACCACCGATAACAATCATCGTCAGCAGCTCCACAGAAAAATTAAAACCGAACGACGCGGGCGCTATAAACGTCATGACGTGAGCGTAAAGACTGCCGGCAACGGCCGAAATCACGGCAGAAACCGTAAAAATCTGCACCTTCAGGAGCCTGGCATTGACGCCCATCACGCGTGCGGCCACTTCCGAATCATGGATCGCGCGAAGTGCGCGGCCGATCCTCGAGTTGGACAAATTAATCGAGAGCATCATCACAACCAGCGTAAAAACCCACACCAGGTAATAATTGCTCTGATCATTATCGAAAACAACCGGACCGATTTTCAAACTGGGAATGCCGGACAAGCCCGAAGGTCCTCCTGTCCAGTCCACGGTTTCATTGAAAATAATGTACATAATAATGCCGAAGCCCAGGGTGGCCATGGCCAGATAATGCCCCTTGAGTTTCAAAATGGGAAATCCGATCACAAAAGCAATCAGGCCGACACAGACCGCCGCCAGAAAAATGATCAGAAACGGCTCGACAGGGTACCGGGACGTCACGATGCCGGAGATGTAAGCGCCCATGCCGAAAAAGGCGGCGTGCCCCAGAGAAATCTGCCCGGCATATCCCAAGAGCAGATTCAGTCCCACCGCCAGCATGGTGTTGATGCCGACAAACACGAGCACGTTTAAAAGATAATTCCCCTGCAGGAAAAACGGGACCGACAACACGGCCAGTGCGAAAATGACGAAGATGAATATCTGATGTTTTTTTTCTTTTAGCATGATCAAATATAATGCACCAATCCGTAAACGGTTTATCCGCGGCCGGCGCCTAAAACCGCTCCGTTTCCTTTTTTCTGAACAATCCCTCCGGACGAATAAATAGAATCAACAGCAGAATGATAAACGCGATGGCATCTTTGTAACTGGCGGAAATAAAACCGGCGCCCAGAGCCTCCAGCAGCCCCAGCAAAAGACCGCCCAGCACCGTTCCCATGCCGCTGCTCATGCCGCCGATAATGACCGCGCAAAATCCCTTCAGGCCGAGCATGACCCCGACATCGAAGGACGTCATCGTCAGGGGCGCGATAATAATACCGGCCAGAGAACCGATGGCGGCGCTCAGGGAAAAAGAAAGCAGCACCATGCTCTTCACATTAATGCCGACAAGCCCGGCCGCGCGCGGATTATAGGAACAAGCGCGCATGGCTTTGCCGATGATGCTGTGATTAAAAAATAGCCTGCTGGCCGCGATGATCAAAATCGTCACGCCAAGGATCCAGAGATGTTGAGGCAGAATCGTGGCGCCGGCGATTGAGAGAGGATCGTGACTGGAAAAAGCGGGCAGGGCGTGTGTATCTTTTCCCCAGACCAGCATCGCCACTCCGCGGATAAAAATACTGGCGCCGATCGTGATAATGATCAGACTCAGCGGTTGAGCGTCTTTTAAAGGCCGGATGGCGAAACGTTCGAATAAAATTCCGACAAGGGTCGACACGACAATGGCCAGTGCGATGGCCGGCACGAGCGACACATGCAAAACGGTCAGCAGGAAAACAGTCAGCATGCCGCCGAGCATTACGAATTCCCCTTGGGCGAAATTGATGATTCCGGTGGAATTATAAATCACGGCAAATCCGAACCCGATCAGGGCATAAATGGCACCGTTGGATAAACCGGTCAGAACATATTGAAATAGCTGTTGAAAATTGTCCATATCCCATTCCGTCTCTGCATCGAATACGCGTCACACAGGCCGGGTGGCCGCCGATTCCGCCGTCTGTAAAACGCAGGCAATCGTGGATTCAATATCATTTTTAATTTAGAAATGGTATCAATTTATGTTTGAGTCACTGGACGAACAGAAAACGGCGCGGTTTTGGTTCCGCGCCGTTTATAAAAAAATGAATCCGAATGCCGGATCGGTTAATTGATTAATTTCCAGTCGCCCTTTTCGACCCTGACCAGAACAAAGGCATCGCTGGTCAGACCCGCATGATCCCGGGAAGAGAAACTGAACGTTCCGCCGATACCGGCAAATTTTTTGGTTTTCTCCAACTGGTCGCGAATGGCCGCGGGAGTGAATCCGCCCTGTTCCATGGCTCTCTTCAGCAGCATGACTGCGTCATATGCGTGGCCGCCGAAATGATCGCCTTCCACCTTATAGCGCTCCTTGTATTTGCTCACATAGTTCAACAGGGTTTTTTTCTGCGGGTCTGAAGCCGGCAACTGATCAGCGACAATCACCTTGCCGGAAGGCAGCATAATGCCTTCCGCGGCTTCTCCGGCCAGTTCAATGAATTTCTTGGAAGAAACACCGTGACTCATGTACAGGGGAATCTTGATCCCCAGCTGTCTGGCGTTTCGGGCAACAATGGCCGGCCCGGGGTTCGTCCCCCAGCAGATGACGGCCTGCGCCGCGCTGTTGCGTATTTTTGTCAATTGCACGGTCATATCCGTGTCTTTCGGACCGTACGTTTCATCGGAAATAATGCTGATATCGAATTCTTTCGCCTGCAATCTCAGCTGTTCGCGTCCGGAAGACCCGAATCCGTCGGAGACCGTGAGAATAGCTACTTTGGAAATTTTCTGCTTTTGCAAATTTTTATAAATCCGCATGACCGCCAGAACATCGTTCTGCGCTGTTTTGAAAACCCATTTTTTTACCGGATCGGTGATTTTAATGCCCGCCGCGCAGGAGATCAGCGGAACCTGAGATTTTTCAATAACCGGAATAACGGCCATGCTGTCGCCTGTCGTGCTCGGACCGATGATTGCCACGACTTTGTCATCCTTGATCAGTTTATTAACCGCCTGGACGGCTTTGGTGGCATCTCCCTGCGTATCATAGACAATCAGTTCCAGCTTGCGGCCCTTGATTCCGCCGGCTTTGTTGATTTCATCAACCATCATCACCGCCGTATTGCGTTCCGGCTCGCCCAGCGGCGATGCCGGACCGGTTACGGCAAACAGCGCGCCGATTTTTACGGGAGGAGCCGCCAACACCACCCCCGCCGTTAAAAAGCTGAAAATCAATACAAAAATAATTCTGAAAATATTCTTCGACATACACACCTCCACTTAAGTTTATTCCACAACCATTCAAACGAATAAAAAAACTTAAAAGCTCCAATGCCGGCAATACGCCGGTGAAACGACTAACCCCTTTGATTAAAAATTCGCCCGGTCTGTCTTTCCAATAGCTTAATATTTTTGACGAGTTGTAAACCACAGAACACTTTCTGTGTCAAACGGAAATTCATCCCCGCCGCCGGCAGACCGGAATATTTTTAAAAAATCTTCCGGTCTTCACACAACAGGAATTTTTATCGAAAACGTTGTGCCCCTGCCTTCCTCACTGGCAACCGTTATCTCTCCCCTATGCCGCTGAATAATTTCATAGGTAATACTCAGTCCCAGACCGGTCCCCTTCCCCACTGCTTTGGTGGTAAAAAAAGGTTCGAAGATCCGGATCAGATTTTCACGCGGTATGCCGGCACCCGTATCCGAAACATCAATACGGATAGCATGGTCTTCGTACCACGTCTTAATCGTAATGGTTCCTTTATCGACAATCGCGTTGACGGCATTGATCAGGAGATTTACGAACACCTGATTCATCTGCCGGGGATAACACATGGTGGCCGGCAGGTCGCCGTAATGCTTTTCGAGTTTTGATTTGTATTTCAATTCATTCCAGACAATGGTGATGGCGCTCTCGATGCACTCATGAATATCCGCCTTCTTATACTCCTCTTCATCCATGCGGGAAAAGGAGTTGAGTTCATAGACAATTTTTTTGACCCGTTGCGCCCCCTCCAGAGATTCTTTCAGCAGTCCCCGGACATCTTCGACCATGTAATCGAGTTTAACCTCTGCGCGTTTCTCATCGACACGGCGCACAACGGCGGCATCCTGAAGCGATGCGACGGCCTCGGACTGTACGCGGATAAACTGAATCAGACGGTTGATGTATTTCTCCAGCGTACTGAGATTGCTGGAAATAAAGGACATGGGATTGTTCAGTTCATGCGCTACGCCGGCGGCAAGCTGCCCGATCGATGCCATCTTCTCCTGCTGAAGGATTTTTAACTGCGACGCCTTCAATTCCTCATGAGCCTTTTCAAGGCTGACCAACGCCTGTTGAATGTCTTTCCGGCTCTGATCGATTTCCTGATTCTTTCTGATCAGATCGTGCTGATTTCTTTTCAATTCAGCTTCCATCTGCCGGCGGCGGGTCACATCCCGGCCGACCCCTCTGAATCCCACGACCACGCCGTCCGTTTCTCTGATCACGGAAACCATCGCCTCGTAAATAATTTTCGTTCCGTCTTTTTTGGCCGCCTCCATGTCCAGCAGATTGACCGGTTCGTCGTTTTTGTGAAGCCGTTCCACGGCCTGCTGAAGTTTTTTTGCACCGTCCTTGTCCACCAGTTTACGGTATTTTGAGCCGATCAATTCCTCCGGTCCGTATCCCAGAGCACTGCACATCGCGCTGTTGACGACGGTGAAATTACCGAGAACATCGACCTCAAAATACGCATCCTTGATATCCTTGAGCAGCACGCGGTATTTTTCCATTTGCTCGCGAATAAGTTCCTGATTCATTTTGCGCACGTCTTCGCGGCGCTCATATTTCCGGCGCTCACCGCGTCGACGGTCGTCATGCCGGCGATCTTCATGACGGCGTTCCATCGTTATATCATTCATGGTTTCGATCCCCCCCAGAGGTATTGCGTTGACTATTCATGTTCGCTTGCCCGGTGCGACGGCATATCATCCGTTATCCCGTCGTCCGTCGGCCGTGTGTCCGTCGACGCTTCCACGGCTTTCAGTTTATTGGAAAGTGTTTTTGTTTTCTTCTGCGCATCATCGACCGAATTGGCGGCCTGCTCCAGTTTCTTGCGCACATTATCCAGCGTATCGCCGAATCTTCCGAAAGCCGTTTTGACCTCTCCCAGAACCTTCCAGACTTCGCCGGACCGTTTCTGAATGGCGAGCGTGCGGAAACCCATCTGCAGACTGTTCAAAAGCGCGGCAAACGTCGTGGGACCGGTCACCACGATATGATATTCGCGCTGCAAGACGCCCACCAGAGCCGTCCGGCGTATGACTTCGGCGTAAAGTCCTTCCGACGGAAGAAACATAATGCCGAAATCCGTGGTTTTCGGCGGAGCAATGTATTTTTGAAAAATATCTCTGGCGGCTTTTTTAATGCCTGTTTCGAGCTGGCGGACAGATTCGTCCGCCGCGGCAACATCCCCACGCTCCTGAGCCTCCAGCAGGCGCTGGTAATCCTCGATCGGAAATTTTGCATCGACCGGAATCAGTACGCAATCGTCGGGAAGGTCGCTTTGACCGGGAAGCTTGATGGCAAACTCCACAACATCGCCGCCGGTTTCGCTGATCCGGACATTTTTCAGATACTGTTCGGGGGAAAGCATCTCCTCCAAAAGCGCGCCCAGTTGTACTTCTCCCCATGTGCCGCGCGCCTTGACGTTGGTTAAAACCTTCTGCAAATTGCCGACATCGGCGGCCAGTTCGCGCATCTGTCCCAGCCCCTGGTGAACCATTTCCAGCCGTTCCGACACCTGCCGGAAGGACTCTCCCAGGCGCTTTTCCAGCGTGGTTTGCAGTTTTTCATCCACGGTTTCCCGCATCCGGTCCAGCTGGCGGCTATTGTCTTCCTGAATTTCCCGAAGCTTGGTATCGATGATCAGCCGGACCGCCTCTATTTTCTTTTCCGTGGCGGCTGTCAGGTCCGACAGGCTGTTCTGGATGGAATCTTCAAATAATTTGAAAGACCCCGTTATCTCCGTTCGTTCCTGCTGCGCCTGGGTCCGGGCTTCTGCCCGCGATCGCGCGATTTCTTCGCGCACGGAACGGTCGGTTCTCTCCTGAAAATCCCGCAGGTTGTCGATTCTGCCCATCAATAATGAAAAATCGGCAAAACGGCGTCCCGTACGCCACAACAAAAGCGCAAAACCGCCCAGCACAAGGATGATAACGACTATCATCAGGATTAATTCCATTTTTCTCCGCTATCAGTCAGCAGTTTTTTAGGAAAGAATACTACGGAAACAGCGAAAGCATTTAACGATTAAAAAAGTCCCCTGTCAAGCGAAATGACCAGATTTTATCCATAAAAGGCCATTTCATGACGTTAGGATGAATTTTGACGCAAAAGCCTATTTGTAAGTTGCATAATTTGCCGCTTTTGGGTATAACGCATCGTCCGTTCATCAGAAAAAATTAAAACGTCAAGGTTGAACATGATCAGCAGAATTGAAGTCGGTTTCAAAAAAGGCATCCGCGATGCTCTGGGTGAAAAAATCAGAAAGCGAATGATTGAGAATTTCTCCCTTCCCGTGGAACATGTGGCCACCATCGACGTTTACACCATCGCCGGCGATCTGACGCCGGGAGAGCTGAACAAAGCCGCTTTGGGACCGCTTTCCGACCCGGTGATCCAGAACTTTTCCATCAACCGCCCGCTGGCTGCCGGTTTCGATTGTCTGATTGAAGTCGGGTATCGCCCCGGCGTCACCGACAACGTGGGGAAAACCGCCCGTGAAGCCATTAAACTCATCCTGGGCAGGGACAACGACATCGCCGTCTACACCTCCCGCCAGTACCTGATTTGCGGCCAGATCACCGAAGGCGATGCGGAAAAAATCGCGTCCGGCCTTCTGGCCAACGACTTAATCGAGCGGTATCAGATTTTTTTCGCCGGAGACTTCGACACGGTCCGCGGCGTCCCGGCCTATATCCCGCAGGTGACCGGCAAAGCGAAACCGGTCGTTGAAGAAATCCGTCTTTCCGATGCCCGAAACGACGATCTCATGACCATCAGCAGAGAACGCGTTCTGGCGCTGAACCTTGACGAAATGAAGGCCATTCGCGACTACTTCCTTGATCCACGAGTCATTGCCGGACGGAAGAAAAAAGGCCTCGGGAAAAACATCACGGATGTGGAAATGGAATGCCTCGCCCAGACCTGGTCGGAACACTGCAAACACAAAATATTCAACAGTTACATTGATTATACGGACGGCAAGAAGCAACAGGCCGTCGACTCTCTTTTTAAAACCTACATCAAGGGATCCACGGAAAAAATCCGGCGGGCCAAAGGAAAAAAGGATTTCTGCCTTTCCGTTTTCGTGGACAATGCCGGCATCATAAAATTCAACGACAATTACAACCTTGTTTTCAAGGTGGAAACGCATAATTCTCCTTCCGCACTTGACCCGTACGGCGGAGCGCTCACCGGCATCGTCGGCGTGAACCGCGATCCGTTCGGGACGGGACTGGGCGCGAAACTAATATTCAATACCGATGTATTCTGCTTTGCGTCGCCGTTTCATCAAAAGAAACTGCCGCCGCGCATCCTGCATCCGCGCCGCATTTACGAAGGGGTGCGCGAGGGGGTGGAACACGGCGGGAACAAAAGCGGCATCCCGACCGTCAACGGCAGCATTGTTTTTGACGAGCGATTCCTGGGCAAACCCCTGGTGTACTGCGGAACGGCCGGCATCATGCCCGCGCGCATCCAGGGCAAAACCACCCATCAGAAAGACATCCGGCCGGGCGATCTGATTGTCATGACCGGCGGACGCATCGGCAAGGACGGCATCCACGGCGCCACCTTTTCGTCCGAAGAACTGCACGCAGGCTCCCCGGTGACGGCCGTGCAGATCGGCGACCCCATCACCCAGAAGAAGATGACCGATTTTCTGCTCGCGGCGCGCGACCGCGGCCTGTACCGGGCCATTACCGACAACGGCGCCGGCGGTCTTTCCTCCTCCGTGGGTGAAATGGCCACCTATTCCGGCGGCTGCGAACTGGATCTCACGCATGCTCCCCTGAAATATCAGGGATTGCAGCCCTGGGAAATTCTCATCTCCGAAGCGCAGGAACGGATGACACTGGCCATCGACCCGAAAAAAATAAAACCGTTTCTGGAGATGGCCGGAAAAATGGACGTGGAAGCGACCGTTCTGGGAAAATTCACCGCTTCAGGAAAATTTCACGTTTTGTACGGCTCCCAAACCGTTGCCTTGCTGGACATGCACTTTTTGCATGCCGGCGTTCCGCAACTGCGCCTTCATGCCCGCTGGAAACAACCCCGGCATCACGAACCGCGCTTTTCACCGCCGAAGCATTACGGAACGGAATTAAAAAACATGCTGGCCCGCCTGAACATCTGCTCCAAGGAATCGGTGGTGCGCCAGTACGATCATGAAGTGCAGGGCGGCTCCGTCGTCAAGCCGCTGGTCGGGGCGCAGAATGACGGCCCGTCGGATGCCGCCGTCATCCGGCCGCTGCTGGATTCCATGGAGGGCGTTGTCGTTGCGCACGGGATCTGTCCGCGCTACAGCGACATCGACACGTACCACATGACCGCCTGCGCCATCGACGAAGCCATCCGCAATGCCGTGGCGGTCGGCGCCGACATCGATCATCTGGCGGGGCTGGATAATTTCTGCTGGTGCGACCCGGTGAAATCCGAAAAGACACCCGACGGCGAATACAAGCTGGCCCAGCTGGTCCGCGCCAACATGGCCATTTACGATTACACCACCGCGTTTGGCGTTCCCTGCATCTCCGGCAAGGACAGCATGAAAAACGACTATCAGATCGGCCGCACAAAGATTTCCATTCCGCCGACGATTCTCTACTCCGTCATCGGATTCATCCGCGACGTCCGCCAGGCCGTCACCATGGATGCCAAGCATCCCGGCGATTTGGTGTACATTGTCGGCGAAACCAAAGAGGAGCTGGGCGGGTCGGAATGGTTTGCATTGAAAAACGGAATCGGCAATACCGTGCCGCGCGTCAATGCGGCCAACGCCCTGAAGATATACCGCGCCCTGCACCGGGCGATGCAAAAAGGCGTTGTTGCCTCCTGCCATGACTGCTCCGACGGAGGCATGGCTGTGGCGATGGCGGAAACGGCCCTGGCGGGCATGCTCGGCATGGACATTGACCTGAAACACGTCCCGTATACGGGCAGAAAAAGAAACGATTACCTCCTGTTTTCCGAAACAGCGAGCCGCTTTATCGTTACCGTGCATCCCGAAAATCAAAGACTGTTTGATAAAATCATGACCGGAAACGTCACAGGCCTCATCGGCTGCGTCACAGAAAAACCTTTTCTGGAGATCAGGGGCCTCGAAGGAAAAACGATGATCCGGGAAACATTAAAGGCTCTGAAAAAAGCGTGGCAGAAAACGCTTAATTTTTAGAGAAGGATTTTTTATGTCGCGTAAAGTCAAAGCCATCATCCTGACCGGCAACGGCACCAACTGCGAAATGGAAATGGCGCACGCCTGCAAAATGGCCGGCGCCGACACCGCCGATATCGTTCATTTAAGCGAACTGCTTTACGGCGAGCGGCGGCTGGACGATTACGCCTTCCTGAACCTGCCGGGCGGATTTCTGGACGGCGACGATCTGGGATCGGCCAAAGCGGGCGCGAACCGTTTTCTGCACGCCGGCATCCGGGAAACCGAGGAGATGCTCTTTGATCAGCTCATCCGGTTCATCCGGGCGGGAAAACTGATTCTTGGCGTCTGCAACGGTTTCCAGCTGATGATCAAACTGGGACTGCTGCCCGCGCTGGACGGCAATTACGCGCGTCAGAGCGCCACGCTGACCTTCAACGATTCGGGGCGCTTCGAAGACCGCTGGGTCTATCTGAAAACCGATCCGCAAACGCCCTGCGTTTATACGCAAAACACGGATGTCCTTTACCTTCCCGTCCGTCACGGCGAAGGAAAATTCATTCCTCAAAACGAGACCCTGCTTGACCGGATTGAAGCGGCGCATCTGTGCGCCCTGAAATACTCGACGCCGGAAGGACATCCGACGGCGCAATATCCGTTCAATCCCAACGGATCGGCCAATGCCATTGCCGGAGTGTGCGATGAATCGGGAAGGCTTTTCGGTCTGATGCCGCACCCGGAGGCCTATCTGAGCCGCGTCAATCACCCCCGCTGGACACGGGAAAAACTGCCCGAAGAAGGCCAGGGGCTGGTTTTTTTCAAAAATGCGGTGGATTTTATCAGAAGCAGGAATTTTTAGAACGTCCTAAACGACATCACTCCCGAAAAATCAGAGGTTTTTGCCGAAAACGTTTATTTTTTCTGCCGGTAGTACTGCATCCCCTTGGGATCGGCTGTCGGATTAATCATGAATTTGTATTCTTTTTCCGCAGCGGCCAGGGCCGGATTGAGTTGGTTGCCGAACATGGATTCGCGGGCGGCATCTTCCGTGATATACACCAGATCCTCCGGTTTTAATTTCAACGTGCTGACGGTTCTGCCGCCTTCCGGAGGCGTAACCACGAAAATAACCTTTTCGTACCAGTGGTCATAGAAATCATCCAGCGTAAAGCTGATGTCGCCCCGCCAGGGATCGGCCAGAAAAATATGGCCGTCATGAATCCCGCGGAACACCACAAAATGACGATAACTCATGATGGATATCGGCAGAATACAGGGCGTTGTCAGCGTTTTGAGATCATCCAGTTCGGCCCGGTAGCCTTCGCCCTGGTAACCGAGTTCCGTGACAAATTTCTTCATATCCAGCAGGGAAAAAGCCTTGCGTTCCTGGATCTGGCCGACGTTGCCGTAATGCATCAGGCCGGCGATCACCTGTCTCTCTGTGAATTTTTCGCCGAGATAATGATTCAGAAGAATGGCCAGAGCGGCGGAGCCGCAGGAAAAGTCATACTGCTGCTTGATCAGATGCCCCTTGTCCAGCTCGGATGCGGGCTTGACATCAACGCGCAGATTGCCCATCCCCGGTCCCGGAACGGTCAGATTGATTTCCGATTGGGACTGCTCCTGAAGAGGATAGACACTCGATGTAAAAGACACAATGACCGCAAAAATTGCGGCAATGACCAATGCTCCCACGGGATGAAAAAAACCTCCAAACCGGCGCTCAATAAATCTGATTGGTAATGAAAAAGACGAACACTATAAAACCGGAGTTTTTAATAAATATCTCTGATGGTCAGTTGCGCTTTGTAAACGCTTACATTCTGCAAAAGCGTGGCCCCCGTATCCAGATTTTTTGCTCCTGTCCCGCCCTGATCGATGTAGAGATGTTTCCAATTGAGAGACATCGCCATGGGCAAATTCATTCGGATCGCCGTTTCCCCGCCGCTGCTTCTGCCGACATCAATGGTTGCCGTGGTTGATTTATAACCATTACGCGTAATTGAATAGTTGCTGGTATCATACGTATATGTCGGTATCAAGCCTCCTATTGTGGCGCTTCCGGACAGATTGGGCCAGGCGGCCGGATCGGCGGTTGCATTGTAGTTTGCGTTCGTGTGCCGGGAAAGAATCATGCCGTCGACAAACCAGCGGCGCGTGTCGGAGGTGTTGGGCCTGATCATCAGATACCGCATCACAAGCCCCATTTCCTGAATAATATCAATTCCCGAGGACGTTGACGTGGAATGGTTGGAAACCCTCATAAACGTATCGCCGGGCGTAAAATTGACGTAATCGGTTCCGCTGGTCCAGAGGTTGACGTTCTTGCCGATATACATTCCGTAAAGATAGACGTTGTGCGCTAAAGTATAGGTGGTGGTGGCAGAGTCCTTGGCCTGTAAGTTTGTGAAATATAAACTGACCGCATTAGGTGCGGCATAGGGTGACGTTGAATTAGAAACATTTCCCGTATAATCGGGAAAATTCAGGCCGCTCATATTCAGCCAGGTTCTGCCGCCGCTGGTGCCGACATCAATATTAACATTAGTCAACACACGAAATGGTTCTTCAGGTCCGGTCACTTGATCGTCGAGTTTTTCTATCATCGTCAGGGAGGAAAGAAAAATCCCTTCAGCCTGGGAGGAACTCTGATAAATTCCCACATTGCCGGCCGTTGCACTGGCCGTAATATCGAGGCCCAGGGTGACGCCGCTTTCGGCGGTCACCAAATCGAGATCCTCCTCGCTTACCGGCTTCATTTTTGAATACAGCGATGGAACCAGAAACAGCAAAACTGCCACGGCGCAAAAAATTATTCTGGCGATGTTATTTTTAAACATGAACTTCTCTCCGCGCTGCATTCAAAATCATTAATGAGCGTACACTTTTATCGTGCCGTTTAACGTGGCCGCCAGATTCTGCACGGTCACATAGGCCAGATCATTTCCGCTGCCCAGATTCACATCCTGACTCATCATCATGGTCGCATTCATGCTCATCGTGCCCAACGTGATGGTCGGCAGCAGCATATTGACGATCGTCCGGGTGCCGCTGGTGCCGACATCAACATTCATGGCGCCGTTAATCACGCTCAGATTGCCGGCAATCGCAACCGCGTTAAGCCCCGCATATCCGGAGTTGGGATACGTCGATCCGGAACCGAAACCGTCAGAATCCCCCCACGATGCGGATGTCAAAGTCGTTGTTCCGCCGACCGTCAGGGCGGTGAAATTAATGCTGACGCCCTGTTCGGCAATCACCGCGTCCAGTTCGCCATCGGAAATAACGGTTTTCGCCGACGACACCCAGGGAATCATCACCCAGAAAACCGCTATTGCCAACAGGATCAATCGTTTCATAATTTCCCTTTTTAAAAGCAGTTTTTACACCTTTGAAGCGGCGATATAATTTTTTTATATCTAAAATCAATGGGCGTAAATCTGAACGGATCCTCCCGTCAACTGCGTGGAAAAACCTCTCAAATTCAAACTGCCCAATACATTTGCGCCGGTCATGGTCATCGCGTTGCTGAGTTTCATGGTCGCCGTGACATTCATCGCGCCCAGGGTGACCGTCGGCAGGGTCATGTTCACCCGCGTTTCCGACGCACTGTTGGTGCCGACGTCAATCACCGCCGTGCCGCTGATGACTGCGACATTGCCCGAAATGGCTATACCGTTTGCGCCCAGCCAGCCCGCGCCGGTGTGACCGGTAAAGCCGTCGGAATCGCCGATGGACAGCGTGGCGCTGGACGCAACGTCTTTAATCTTGACATCAACGAAGCTGATACTGACACCCGCTTCGGCGGTCACATCGTCCAGTTCACTATCGGCAATAACCTTTTCGGCCAGGGCGATGCTGACGCCTTTTACCGCTTTTGCGGAATCAAGATCGCTGTCCGAAATAACGGCTTTGGCAAATGATGCAACCGGCATCATCGCCATCAAAACCGCCATGGCCAACAGTAAAATTTTTTTCATGAATCTTCCCTTTAATATTGTGGGAAAAATTTTTTTAACCAATATTCATTCATGCAGCAAGTGAGTTTCTTTAACTTACGTTTTTACAAAGCCTGGTCCCAACGGCTGTCATTTTTCATGAGTGTGACAAAGGGAGCGCGGGAGACCGCGCTCCCTTTTCACATTCACCGGCTGAAACAAACGCCGTTTTAACTAAACCAATCTTAATGAGCGTGAATAACCAACTTTCCGCTCGGAGATACAGAAAGACCGGACATATAAGCCGTGCCCATGACTGCAGCGCCGGTCAGATCCGCGGCCGTGCCCAGTTTGACAACCTGGGTCATGCTGCCGTCCAGATTCAGGGTGGGCAGACCAATGATCAGAGCGGTATTGGTACCGTCATTACCGACATCGATCGTCAGGTTGCCTTTAATATTAACAAAGTCGGTTGACATGTCAATCGTAGCGCCTACCCAACCGGCTGCCGTGTAACCGCCGCAAGTTGCGCAACCATCAGCGTCGCCCCAGGACTGTACAGCAATCTTAATAGCACCAACGGTGAAACAATCAAAATTAATCGTGACGCCTTCCTGAGCGGTCACAGCGGCCAGATCGCTTTCTGAAATCGCGGTCTTGGCAAATGACATAGGAACCATCAGAAACATCGCAAGAACTGCAAACAACAAAACTTTCTTCATCTTTTCTCCTCCTAAAAATTTGGTCATGCCTTTGAAAAGAACCTTGCGTTCAAACATAAACGGGCTTTAAAGCTGACTTCTTCCGTTTAAGCCCGCACGCCGGTTTTTTTCTCCAGCGGGTTCAAAATACTTCTGCTTCTCCTCTAACAACAAAACTCACTTGCTGCTTTTAACCGCCTCGGGATTTTCCCGCCGGCAGCTTTATTGATATTATCATCCTCCTGCGTCACGGCCTTTGAAATTCGCTACTACTTTGATAGGAAGGAATCTTTAAAAAGATTCCGGACACGACTGTGTTTTTGCTGCCGACATTGCTTTCATAATTATACTTCGACGCAAAAACGAACGACATGATTTCATTATTGAAATTAACCACCCTGGTGCCGGAAGCCGTCTGCCTGAGCATAACCCCGTTATTTGCTCCGGTACCAGCTGCAATCAGTCCGTTAATAGAGTTAATGGTCTGTGTAACATTACCCGTAACACGCATACTGCCTATTTCAACGTAATTGAGTGTTCGGTTCGCAGCATTGCCGATATTATCATAACCCAGATCGATGTACAGGCCGTTGAGTCTCAAAGGCCCGCCGTCACCGGTGGAACTTCGATCTCCCACCCAGAAATTCGTGTGATCCTGGTCCCATCCGCCGTTATAGTAACCCATTTTCTGAGACTCGATAAACGCATGGGCCTCCACGTCGATTCCCATGGAGATGCGAATGACATTTTGGCTGCCGGTATTATATTTTCTCCCAACGGGAGCACCCGACGGATCGACGACATCCCAGAATTCACTGGATGCGGGAAAATGCTCTATTTTGAAAAATGCCTGGCCTTCAATTTCAGAAAGCTCGGAGTCGGACATCTGGGTCGGCGCATAACCTGTGGATGAAGAAAAGGCGACAAACAACGTTACCGCAAACAAAGCACAAAATATTTTGAAAAAAAGGGGCCTCACTCTTGTCTGCTTCAAGTTCATTTTCATCCCGAAACGGGCTCCTTAAGAAATCATAATCAGTTTTATGTTTTAAGGGCTAATATTTTTACGAGTGGTTTACCATATACAGACCAAAAATAAATGTCAAGCGCAAATTTTTCCGGTTTATTTCATAATCATCTTATTGCTTTAACACCTTAAAAAAACAGAGCCGTCTTTCAGACAGGCGCGAATGTCTTTTACGGGTGACTAAAACGCCTGATGAGCCGTTTTTTGCCGGTTGCGTCCCCGGTCGATGAGGGCAACCAGCACGCCGCCGAAACCCATGGTGATAACGGCAGCCTTGATCATCATCCCCGTATAAAAAGGCGCCCAGCCGATAACCCACCATAACATCATGCCCAGCAGGGCTTCTTTCATCAATGACAGCTTATGATGACGAAAAAAATTTGTCAAGACAAACCGGCCCAGAAGGGCGCTCATCGCCAGGAATCCAAAAATAAACGCCAGAAGCACAAGAGAAAAAGCGAGCGGAATCAAAGGAATGCCGATAAAGGAAAGCGCAAGCAGCATGAAAAGAGGAGCAATCATCAGGGCGCCCAGAATTCCCCAGAAGAAAGATTTTGTTTTCTGAGCGGCAACGGAGTCAATAATCGCATTCAACGGACGGGGAAACAAAAACGTCAGCATCAGCGCCAGCATCAGGAGAAAAGTGAAAAAACAAAAATAAATGATGTCCGTCAGCCAGGACCATTCCTCCTCTTCTTCGTAAAAGGCGGAAGAAACCGCGGCCAGAAAATTCGCCGAGTTCACTTCCGTAACGTTTCCGAAAATACGGGCCCCGCTGCCCCGGACAACAACACCGCCGATACAGAGCACGTTTCCCCGCACAACGGCGTCACCGGTGATCACAACGGAGCCGCCCACGGCGACGACATTTTTTTCAACCAGCCCCCGGACGGTAATCTGACCGCCGACGGCGATGACGCCCGTCGCCTGCTGATCTTCGGAAATGTCGACGTCCCTGCCGATTTTGACAATGGTTTTGGCGTCAACCGGCATTGCACAAAACAACAATACGAAAACGAGGAGGGGGAAAAGCAACTTTGTTCTCATGTTGCACCGTTCTTAATTTTTTGCACGCGATACAAAATATTTCTGCCGGACATATTCAATGACACCCGGCATCACGGAAATGATGATAATCGCGATGATCACCAGGGTAAAATTCCTTTTGACGGCGGGAATGCCGCCGAAGTAATATCCCGCCAGCAGAAAAAGGCAAATCCAGGAAATGCCCCCGACAACATTATAGCTGATGAATCGCAGATATTTCATTGTGCCGATACCGGCCACGAAAGGGGCGAAGGTGCGGATAATGGGAATGAACCGGGCGATGATAATGGTTTTGCCGCCGTGCTTTTCGTAAAACTGATGGGTTCGCACAAGGTATTCCCGTTTGAAAAAGCGGCTGTCCGGATAATGAAACACCTTGGGACCGAGAAATTTCCCGATGGAATAGTTGACCGTATCGCCCGCAACGGCGGCAATGCAGAGCGATATCAGTAAAATTTCAATATTCAACGCGCCCTGCGCGGCAAAAGCGCCCAGGGCGAACAAAAGCGAATCGCCGGGTAGAATGGGTGTGACCACCAGGCCGGTCTCGCAAAAAATAACGAGAAACATGATGACGTAGGCCCAAATGCCGAAACTCTGGATAATCAGCGGCAGGTATTTGTCCAGATGAAGGAAAAAATCTATAAGGTGGAAGAGCACGTCCATAAGTAATGTACGATGAAAACCTCAAAATATAAATAAAGGTGACGTTACCGTATAGAGAAGAACCTCCGGCCTGTCAACCTGAAAAAGATTTTTTCTGTTCAACAATGCCTTCTTCGGCGATGCATTTTTAATTGCCGGAATTACACGGGGCTAAGGTTTGTTCTTTTTGAAATTTTGATTGTAAAAGCAGAGTTTGCCCATGTCTTCCGGGTAGGCAACAAAATTTTCATCCAGCGTGCCGATAGGTTCCTGCCTCAACATCATTTCCAGAAAAGCATAGAATTTGCGTTTGAATTCGCCAAAGCTTTTGACCTGAAGCGTGTGACGCAAAAGAAACATCGGTCGCAAATGATACGTCACATAAGCCTTCTTTGCCAGACGGTCAATGTCGTCATTCGCCAGGGCGGTCCAGGGTCTTGCAAGAGACTTATCCTCGATATTACCGAGAATATACTCCCGCCAGTAATCGACCCCCGTCTGATCAACGGCTTGCCGCCAGTAGGGCGTGAGCGGTTTGGCGGTGAGTTTGGAAAATTGTACATAATCGAGCTTCAGGGATTTGGCGAATTTTACCGTTTGTTGAAACGTCTCCCGTGTTTCACCGGGCGATCCGACCAGGAAAAATCCCAGTGCCCTGATGCCCAGACTTCTCGTGGTCTCGATGGTGTCGCGAATCTGTTGAAGGCTGATCCCTTTGTTCAGACGATCCAGGATTTCCTGCACACCCGACTCGATGCCGAAGTATATGCGGGAGCATCCCGCCGCCTTCATCTTCCGCAGCAGGGCTTCATCAACACAATCAACCCGGGTGCGGCACGCCCAGGTAATATCCATGCCATTTTGAATAATCCCGTCGCAAATGGCTTCGGTTCGTTTGCGGTCGATGCAGAAATCATAATCAAAAAAATCGATCTCACGAATGCCGTACCGGGTGCGGCATTCCTTTATCTCGCCCAGGACGGTCTGGGGACTGCGCGGATTGTACGACGTGTGGCCGGCTTCGCAAAACAAACAGCCGTTGGGACAGCCTTTGCTCGTCACCATGACGGTGAAGTTTTTGCGCTCTGTTGTAAATTCGGCGTAAAGGTCATTGGGCAAAAGATGGCGCGCAGGATTCGGGTAGTCGTCGAAAACCGGATCCCTGCCGTACGGGGTCATCGTTGTCCGACCGTTTTCTTTGTAAATCAGACCGGGCACATCGGCGAACCGGCGCCGGCCTTCCAGCTCCTCCAGCAACCGCGGCAGGGTGTAAAAAGCGCTGTTGAAGCAGCCGAAATCGGGTCCCTCTACCGACAGGGACTCGTTCGGGTAAACCCTCAGATTATAACCGCCGATGATTACCGGAAGCTTAAGATGTTTTTTGAGAAACGTCACCCATTCCAACGTTTCACGGAACATATAGGTCGTCATCATGAAACCCAGGATGTCCGGTTTCCACTGTTTCAACCGGTCCAGGACGTCTTCCCTGGTCAAACGCAGCGTGCGGGCGTCGATCAGCAGCGCGTCGTGTCCGGCTTTCTCGGCGATCGCGCAAACCCAGGCCAGAGAGAGAGGCGGGAAAAGCCCGAAATATTTTTGAACCACTCTCAGGTTTTCTTCATGCAGCTTATATTGAAATGGATTGAAAACGCACGCCAGTCTCATTTTCCCTCTACACTTTTTTCATGAATAACATGTACTGTATCATTCAACAAGGCATTCCCGACATATTTTCTTTCCGCGTGTCCCGTGGATTATTTTTGCATCATGCTTCCCAGCCAATTATTCAAAAACGGTCTGATAAAAAACAGGCCGAGCAAAACCGGAAGCAGACCGTCAACAAAAGTCATCAGAAGGCCCGCGGCCAGCAAGTGACCCGGAGCGGCATAACCGGCGAAAAGTACGATGACCGCAGATTCCCGGATCCCCAACCCCCAGTAGGTCATGGGCAGATACGCGGCAATAATGGTCATGGATCCCCATAATAAAAGGGCATCGACGGGAAGGTCTATGGACAGGGATTTGAATGAAAACAAAATAATGAGCAACTTGCAACCTTCTATTGCCAGAGAGTGGATCATGATCGCTTGACCTGTTTGCGGGTCATAACTTTCAATGATTTTTCTGACGTTTTCCGGTAATCTCAGAATTTTATGAATATATAAAACGACGGGGCGAAAAAAATTTTGCCGGATTGATATTGCAATCAGTAAAACGATCAGCAGACAGGCAGCGGCAAAGAGCATTTTTTGAAGCGGAGGATGAACATAAAATAAACCACCCATTGAGCAGAAAAAAATCAACGCCGTGAAACTGAACATGTAACCCGATAACAGCGCAAGAAGTCCCCGGGCGTAAGAGAGATGATGTCTTTCTTTCATATAGCCCAGAATCGCGAATTCCCCCATTTTAAACGGGAGAATGCCTTTGATGGGGTTGCAGCCCATTCGGATGATCACGGCTTCGCCAAATGAAATCCGGCATCCCGTCATTTTGACAACACGTTGAAATCTTGCCGAGGAGAAGAATAAATGGGCGAGCACGGAACAAAGGAGGCCCGCACAGAGGAATCGCATATCCGTTTGTTGAAGAAGGGACACGACATCATGGAACGGAATTCGGGAAAAGAGAACGACAAAGATGGCAAGGGTGACCAGCCAGGTAAAGACAAATCTCAATATGGCTTTAGGCGTTGAGAGAGTTGGATATTCCCACACATGATGTTTTTGAATGCTCATATTTTCTCAGGTAAAAGAAATATAGAAAGGTGTTGTCTATTTGTCAATGGAGAATAATTCAAAAAACTGCTGAATTCTGAATCAACATGTAGTAAAAGCTCTGAACACCCATCATGGGTGCTGGCACTGTTGCACGTTCGCGGCATGATATGAAATTTCTTTTTTGCGCAAATGGGGTTACCGCTTCACACCATGCTGAAAAAAATGAATTTAAGCTCCGACAGACAAAGACTGATCGTTTATGTCGTTTTAATAGCGTTGTCTCTCTTTGTTTTCTCGCAGGTCGGCCAATTTGATTTTATAACATTTGACGATCCGGTCTACGTCGTTGACAACCCGTCTATTCAATCGGGGTTCACAATGGACGGTGTTATCTGGGCCTTCGGCACAATCCATGCCGAATTCTGGCATCCGCTGACCTGGCTTTCGCTCATGCTTGATTACCAACTCTTCGGGTTGAACGCCGGGGGGTATCACATCACCAACCTGATGCTGCACATCCTGAGCACGCTCATGCTGTTCTGGCTCTTGCATCGCATGACGGGAGCCGTTTGGAGAAGCGCTTTTGTTGCCGCTCTGTTCGCCATTCATCCGCTTCATGTGGAAACCGTCGTCTGGATAGCAAAACGCAAGGATGTCCTGAGCGCTTTTTTCTGGATGCTGACCTTGTGCCTGTATGTTTATTACACGGAAAAGCCAATGGTCAAACGCTATCTATTCGTTTTCCTGTCCTTTGCCTGCGCGCTGATGAGCAAACCCATGGCGGTTACCCTGCCGGTGATCATGATAGTTTTGGATTACTGGCCGCTGAAACGGTTTGCCTCGAAAAAAGAAAATCCCGTTTTCTGGCAGGTCAAGGAAAAATTGCGTTTTTTCATGTTATCCGCCGTTTTTTCCCTCATCACAATCTTCGCCCAGTACGACAAATACATAAAACATGCCGAGACATCATTCGATTCCCGCCTGGCCAACGCGCCTGTTTCGCTGACGACCTATCTGGCAAAAACCCTCTGGCCTTATGATCTGGCCGTCTTCTATCCTTTTTCCTATCAGTTGCCCGCCTGGCAGACCGCAGGATCAATAGCGCTGATCCTGGCCATCAGCGTTGCCGTCATCCTCGCGGCAAAACGTCTGCCGTATTTGCTTGTCGGATGGTTATGGTATGTCCTTGCTGTTCTGCCGGTGCTTGATATCTTCAGGTCCAGTGCGCGGGCCATGTCCGATAATTACACGTATCTGCCCGCTGTAGGCCTTTATGTGATGGCGGCCTGGGGTATTCCGGATCTGTTTTGCCAAAAACAAATCCGGAGAAAGATCTTATGGCCGGCCGGGATCGCCGTTGCGGCAATGCTGTCGGTTCTTGCCTGGCAACAATGCAGTTACTGGCAAAACAGTTTCAAGCTTTTCAATCATGCTTTGCATGTCACAAAAGATAATTATCTGGCGTACAACCAGAGAGGCAATGTGTACAGCAAGTCGCAACAGTATCCGCCTGCCATTGCGGATTTCAACGAGGCCATCCGCATAAAACCGGACTATGCTTTTGCCTTCAACAACAGGGGGAATACGTATCTCCAACTCGGCCGCTATCAACAGGCCATAAGCGACTACAGCGAGGCCATACGCCTGAATCCTGATTATGCCAGAGCCTATTACAATAGAGGCTTTACTTACGGTATCCATATGGGCCGGTACCAACGCGCCATTGATGATTTGAACGAAGCGATTCGAAGAGAACCTGACGCGCCCGATATCCATCTGACCCGAGGCATCGTTTATTCGAATTTAGGCGGCCAAGAACTCGCATGCCTTGATTATCAAAAGGCATGCGACCTGGGCAACTGCAAACTTCTGGATATGGCACTGGGCAAAGGAGAATGTCTGGCAGCGGATCTTCAGCCACACGACAGCGGATACTATCACAACAGCGGCATCTCTTATTTCAAGCGTGGACAGTATCGGATAGCGTTAGGATACTTTACTCACGCCATTCACTTTAAAAAGGATTTCGCTAATGCCTATCACAACCGGGGAACGACCTACAGCGAACTCGGCCGCTATCAACATGCCGTTGCAGACTTTAACGAATCCATCCGCCTTAACCCGGGTTATCCCGATGCTTATAAAAACAGAGGCATTGCTTATTTATTACAGGGCGAGAAAGAACAGGGGTGCTCTGATTTTAAAAAGGCCTGTGCGCTGGGAGACTGTAAATTACTGGAACTTGCCGAAAGCAAAGGGGACTGCCGTTGATGAATTTTATTCATATCTCGAAATAAAATCGTCAATTTAAAAAATGGTTGAGATAATTTTACATTCGTCATACACATTTCAGGAAACTTCATCGAAGTTTGCGATGGGTTGTCTTGGAAGATGAACGATGAAACGACCTAAAATACTTCTTTTCAAAAGCCACAGCATTGTTTCAAAAGTCACAGGCGTGACGCCGCCGCTGGGATTACTCTATATCGCCGCCGCTCTGCGGGAACGGCTGGGAGCGGATGTGCGCGTGATCGTCGCTATGCTTGAGAACGACCCGATGAACGTGATGGTATCGACGTTGAGACACTTTCGTCCTGATGTCGTGGGAATAAGCGCTTTGACCGCAGAGGCTTTTTTCGCGCACAAAGCTGCCGCTGCCGTCAAGGCGGAAGCACCGTCCGTTCCGGTCATCATGGGCGGACCTCATGCATCCTGCGATCCGGAACTTGTTTTGCAGGATTCCTGCGTGGATGCTGTTGTGATGGGCGAAGGGGAAGACACATTCACTGAACTGGTCAGTGTCACCATGTCTGAAAAATCCGTCTGGCAAAATCCGGACATATTGCAGAAGATTGACGGTCTCGCTTTTCGCGTTGACGGAAAGATGAAGCTTTCAAAACCGCGCGCGCCGATAAACGATCTCGACGCTCTGCCTTTTCCCGCCTGGGACCTGATCGATTACAAAAAATACTGGACCCTCCCCAAAATGGCAACGGATGGTGTGAGACCTTATCTGACGATGTTCACGTCGCGCGGTTGTCCCTATAATTGTATTTATTGCCATCAACTTTTCGGCAAGTCCTTCCGCAGCCGGTCACCGGAAAGCGTCGTTGAAGAAACAGCACGGCTGATGAGAATGGGCGCGGAAAGCATAGAGATTCTCGACGATATATCCAATTTTAACCCGGAACGTTTTGACAGAATGCTGGAATTAATGCTGGAAAAAAATCTGCATCCCGTGTTGAGTTTCCCCAATGCATTGCGCGCCGATTTAATTCGTAAAGAATCCGCCGACCTGCTGAAATGTGTCGGCACCGGGGAGATTTCCGTAGCGATTGAAACCGCATCGGATAGGCTACAAAAACTGCTGGGCAAAAATCTCTCTCTGGAAAAAGCGAAGCGCACCATTGACTGGTTTGCGGACCGGCGCATTTTCACTCGCGGTTTCTTCATGCTCGGCTTTCCGACGGAAACGAAAGATGAAATGCTTGCCACAATCCGTTTTGCGCATGCCTCCAGATTGCACATGGCACTGTTTTTTACGCCCAATCCTTTCCGCAATACAGCGCTCTATGATCTTTTCGTCGATACGGGCAAACTCCCTTCAACGTCCACAAGCATTGACTATGAATATTACGGAGCGCCTTTCAACGGAAGCGATGTTTCAGACCGGCGCTATCGGATGCTTTACCGCTGGGCGTATTACGGTTTCTATTTCAATCCGGTGCGCCTCTGGCGTATAGCGCAAGACAGGCCGACCCTTGCCGATATTCCTGCAAGCGCGTGGACGCGCCTGAATAACGTGGTATCTTTCCGTCGACTCAAAGAAGAAGATACGTCCCTGGTGTAAGCAGTACGATGAGAGATTTTATTCATCGTATATAAATTGAATCTAATGTTTAATAATTTTGTCCTTCGAAAATAAGTAATATTATGAATTCTTTGTTCGATTTATCAAACCTGTATGGATTAGCATGCAACATCTGGCCGCGTTTTCCGTATGACATCCCGCAGCTTCAAACTGCATTAAAACCATTCCTCTATCTTTTTAATATCACCAATCAATGCAATTTAAACTGTTACTACTGCTGTCAGAAGACGAGCCTGACCCGGAATCGGCCCGAACTATCCTTTGAAGACATAGCCGGCATTATTAAAAAATTACCGCGATATGCGGTTATCGTGTTCTCCGGAGGAGAACCTCTTTGCCGGGACGATTTCACTCAGCTATTGCAAGAAACCCGCCGTCTAAAGAGAAAAACAGCGCTTTTAACAAATGGACTGCTGTTGAACGACGATATCATTTGCGAAATGATTCAAAACAGATTGCTGAATATCGGCATCGCGATTGACGGTGATAAATACTATTATGAAAAAATAAAGGGGCGGGGCAATTATGCTGTTGTGATGGATAATGTAGACCGTCTGGCCTATCACAAGAAAAAAGCCAAAAGTTCGTTTCCGGCATTTGACTGGAAAGTAACGGTTTTTCCCGAAAATGTCAGCCGCCTCCCGCTTCTTTACCAGCAGGCTGCCGATCATGGCGCTGATTCATTCACAGTGTCCTTCCCCAAAAAAAATGAATTTCAGTTCAACGACTGTCTGCACGACATCGCAGTGCTTGATTGCGAACCCGTATCAAACGGGAACTACCGCTTCCCGGAAAACATCGAAGACATTTATAAGGAATTATTCTCCATAGCCAGAACTTCCCGGACCAGACTCAGAACATATCCGCAGATGAAACAGGCGGAAGATCTGAAAAACTATTTTGAAACGTCTGCAATCCAAAAAAGATATTCCGCTTGCCGTATGCCGTGGTCAGGAATGGTCATAAGTTCCACCGGAGAAGCCTACCCCTGCTTGTCCGTCAGAATAGGGGATTTAAAGAAACAATCGCTTGCCCAGGTTCTTACGTCGCCGGAAAATATTCGGTTTAGAAACCAATTAAAAAAAAGAAGTCTCTTTGCAATCTGCGACGGTTGCTGTTATGCAAGGTTAAAACCGGTTTTGAAAAGAGAGCGAGCTGTCGGTGCGTAAAATACTTTTTATCTACCCTCGATTAGGATACATGGATGCCCAACGCAGCAAACCTGCACCGCCGCTGGGAATCCTCGCTGCCGTGTCGTTTTTGAAAGATACCTACGAGATAATCATTCTGGATCAGCGTCTTTTTGCTTCCGACGACTCTTTTTACGCAAAACTTTACAATGTGCTGCAAAATCAGCCTCTCTATGCCGGACTGTCCGTTTACAGCGGCGGGATGATTAAATTTGCTCTGGAAATCAGCCGGTATATTAAAGAGCAATCATCCGTCCCCGTTGTCTGGGGAGGCATCCACCCGTCTTTATTACCGGAACAAACACTGGAAAATCAGTATATAGATTATGTCATCCAGGGAGAAGGAGAACTCACCCTTCCCGAATTTTCCGACAGGCTTGTCCAATACGGCCAGAATATGCCGCCCGTCAGAGGCGTCTGGATCAAAAAGCAGGGAAAGATTGCTTACGGAGGAGACAGAGATTTAATAGATTTACAGGCCGCCCCTGTCATTCCATACGATCTGGTGGATTTCAACAATTACGTGCAATATTACAACGGTCACAAATACGCTTATTACCAGGCATCGCGGGGGTGTCCGCGACATTGCCGGTACTGCTATAATCATGTTTTCAACAAAGGGAAATTCCGTGCAAAATCTGCGGATAAAATCATTTCAGAAATCAAAACTCTGGCTGAGAGATACGCTTCTTTCACGGGAATCTTTTTTGTTGACGACAACATATTCGCAATGGGCAAGGACTATGTGATGAATCTCGGAAAGGGGCTGGGCGAGCTTGGCCTGCGCTGGGCGGTTCAGGGAAGCGATATCATTGCGCTGAAAGACTACACCGAAAGCGACTTCAAACGTCTTGAAACGTGCGGTTTGACAAGACTCACCATTGGGGTTGAATCGGCGTCGAAGAAGATGCGAACGTTAATCGGCAAACAGGGAAGCCCGGCCGATATCGAACAGGTTATGGCCAGATTGAGCGGGACAAAAATTCTGATCTGGTGCAGCTATATTATCAGTTTGCCCGGAGAAACCCTCGATGATCTCCGCGCATCAATCAAACTGATTTTCCGGTTGCAGCACATCAACCCAAATGTCCGCAACAGCCCCTTCTATATGTACATCCCTTTTTCCGGAACACCGCTGTATGAACAGTACAAGGATGTTTTCCCCGGTCCCGAATCACTGGAAGAATGGGGTCAGGTGGGATGGGAAAGAGAACACACAAACAGCTTCGCCGATTATCTAAAAGATACGCATTTTTTTCAGTCGCTGTTTTTAACCAGCCTGCTCGATGACGATAAAGTTTCTGACTTTTCCAAAAACAAACTTTTGGTTTTTCTGGCAAAGTGTTATCGTCCTGTTGCCCGCTGGCGTTTAAAGAACCTGTTTTTCAAATTCAATATAGAATTATCGATGTTCAAAAAATTTTTTCCTGATATCTTCTGATATGAATTGCCTGGCTTGATCATCCCCGACGCTCCTCCATTCGCTCAAGACTAAAAGCCCGCCAAACATCATCCGGCAAACCGAACGTAATAAATGGAAGCTTTTCACAGCGCACGCTGGAAAGTCTTCGATCCATAGGAAATGACGTACTTACCTAATGTCGCTCGCCGACCCCGCCGCAGGTATCGTTGGATACGCTCGCTGCCGGATTCAACAGCGAGTTTATCATTGACAGGCAAACATGTTTTTCCTATACCGTCTCATATGGCCGGAAAATCTATATCACAACTCCAGAACGCATCTGGTTTTCTGATACAATTTTTAAGAAGAAAATCAGATATTGCCGCCCTCATTCTGATCGCGGCGGTCATCGCACTGCCGTCGATCTCACCGCTTTCATCGGGGAGTAAAGTTAACTTTAATGATGATTTCTTTTATTATGCCGGAATGCACGAATCGGTCAGACAAGCTGTCCTCGAACATCATACTTTTCCGACTCGCTCGCTCTGGATAGGAGGCGGTTATCCTTCTCTCGGCAACCCGGAAGACCCTGCACTAAACCCGTTGACTTTGATCACCATTGTTTTTGGATCTGTTATGGCTCTAAAGATCATTACTTTTATGGCGTTGCTCGTCGGGGGGTTGAGCAGTTATTTACTGGCAAGACATATTCTCGGCTACACCAAGTGGGGATCGCTTTTCTGCGGACTGGTTTTTGGTTTAAGCTTGTTTGTCCCCCTCCGGGTATACGACGGCAATACTAACGAGGTTTACGTCGCTTTTCTCCCGTTATGCATGCTGCTTATCGGACTGGCATGCCGCGGAAGAAAGACAGCCGTCTTCATCCTGGCTTTTGTTTTTTATACCATGCTTTCGGACGGCAAGCTTATCGCTTTGATGATTTTTCTTTATCTCGGAATTCTATGTTTGCTGGATATCATTCCCTCATTTAACATTTTTGCGACAAAAAATTTAAATAAGATGAACATTAAACCTTTAAAAGTGCTTTTCCTGGCGCTGACGATAACCTTTTTTGTCGGTATGCTGCGTATTTTACCCGTATTGGATATGATAGAAACAATGGGAGGGTTACAAAGCAACTTTCTTTGGTTCAAGCCCATCACTTACAGCCCCAGCGGGGTTGTTACGTTGCAGGAGTTATGGCATAATTTAATCGGCTATAAAGATATTCTTAACATCGCAACGATCGGATTAATCCCCGTGCTTCTTGCTTTAAGCGTTTTGTTTATATTTCCCCCAAAGGCATTTCCCTGGGCCGTTACCATTTTTTTATTTACATGGTTGATGCTGGCCTACAATGCTCCCGTGGACCTGTCAAAGCTGCTTTGGCACCTCCCCGTGTTTAATGTAATCACTAAACATAAGTATTACGCTTTTCCAATAGTCTTCTCTTTGATTATTGTCGCCGGACAATTCTTCTGGTTATTGTCAAAAATACGTTCAAAGTGGCTGGAACATGCATTGGCTGCCGCATTAATCCTTTTGAGCGTATGGTTTTTGTATCCCGGTTCGATGCCATTCAGAAAAACACATATACTTACGATATCCCGGAAGAATTTCTCGTCAGGCAAAATGAGTTTTATAATATACAGGGCCTGGGAATTCCACGCTTTCGGGCAAAACCGCTGAATTCCGTTATATATACAAACGTCATTCGTAATGTCGGCATCATTGACAGCGTCACACATTATGGCGAAAAAGCCGTCCCAAAATACTTCGTTGATGCGGAAGGCACACTTATCCCCAATCCCGGATACAAAGGAGAAGCCCACTTTGCCGACCCCGCAAACACAGCCAAAGCCACTTTTCGGCCAAATTCCATCATGGTTCAGGTGAACCTGCGAAAACCGGACATGCTTGTGATCAATCAAAACTATGAAAGGAATTGGCATTCGGAGCACGGAAGGATTTTCAATAAGGGTGGTTTGATTGCATTGCGTCTGGACAAACCCGGCGTTTACGACATTACCCTTCGTTACTTCTTTCGCAGTTTCTTCGTCGGTTTGTTCTTAAGTATTGTCAGCCTAATAGCATTGATTTCTATCTGTTGGAGCTACAAAACCGGAAGATTAATCAAGTGGTCACATGATGCCCCCATCCATATAAGATGGATGCCTCGATTCATCCTTTGGCTCATAAATTAAGCATTACTAAAAAACTACTGAATTCTGATTGAACATGTAGTACAAGTACGGCAAAAATAATCCGATATATTAAATACGATGGATACCGGTCTTCAGAGACAAAAGGTTTTTATATATATTTTTTTGACGGTTGTCTCACTGGCTGTTTATGGTCAGGTGGGACAATTTGACTTCATCAATTTTGATGATAATGTTTATATTACCGACAACCATCATGTCCAGTCCGGCATCACTCTGGCGAGCATCCGCTGGGCATTGACGACTACCTACGCGGAATTCTGGCATCCTTTGACCTGGCTGTCCCTGATGGCCGATTATGAGCTTTACGGTCTTCATGCCGGAGGATACCATGTCACCAACCTCATCTTTCATATCCTCAGCACCTTGTTGTTGTTCTGGCTCTTTCACCGGATGACGGGAGCCCTCTGGAAGAGCGCCTTTGTCGCCGCTTTCTTTGCTCTGCATCCCCTGCATGTGGAATCCGTTGCCTGGGTTTCCGAACGCAAAGATGTCTTAAGCGCTTTCTTCTGGATGCTCACCTTATGCCTGTATGTCTATTATGCGGAGAAACCTGTTATTAAAAGATATGCCCTGGTTGCACTGGCTTTTAGCTGTGCTCTGATGAGCAAACCCATGGCCGTCACACTGCCGGCCGTCATGATGTTGATGGATTACTGGCCGCTGAAGCGCTTTGAATCGAGAAATGGTAATTTGTTTGCGTGGCAGTTAAAGGAAAAAGCATTTTTCTTCATCTTGTCCGCTGCATTTTCCATCATCACGATTTATGCTCAACGGTTCTTATTTGTCAGTCATTTTTCCGTTGGCTCACGATTTGCCAATGCTCCCGTCGCGTTCATGACTTACCTGGCAAAGACATTCTGGCCTCATGACCTGGCCGTTTTCTATCCGTTTTCCGATCAATTGCCCGTCTGGCAGATCGCAGGATCGACATTACTGATCATGGTCATCAGTATCGCGGCGATTGTCACGTTGAAACGCTTGCCCTTTTTGTTTGTCGGTTGGTTCTGGTATGCAATCACTCTTACGCCCGTAATCGGCATCATCAGAGCGACCGCGCACTCGATGCACGACAACTATACGTATCTGCCTTCCATCGGCATCGGCGTGATGCTGGCCTGGGGCACCCCGCTCTTGTTTGCCGGCAAATACCCGCGCAAAAATATTTTATTCCCCGTGACAATAGTTTGTCTTGCATTTCTGTCTCTTCTTTCATGGAAACAATGCGGTTACTGGGAAAACAGTGTTGCGCTCTGGCAGCATACCCTGAAAGTAACCAGGAACAATTTTATGGCTCATTGCAACTTCGGCTCAGCAATACTCGAAAAAGGAAAAACGGCGGAAGCCCTGGATCATTTCAACAAAGCCGTGCGCCTTCAACCGGATCATGCGCTGTTCTATCTCAACAGAGGAAGCGCCTATGACGAACTTGGCCGGTATCAGGATGCCTGTGCGGATTTTACCAAAGCAATTTTTCTAGAACCCGATTATGCAGAAGCACACTATAATCGCGGGAATACTTATGCAAAGCTTAAGCAGTATCAGGCGGCCATCGAAAACTACAATGAAGCCATCCGGATAAGGCCCGATTATGCCAAAGCCTACTCCAATCGAGGCAATGCCTATGCCGAACTCGGCCAGTATCACAATGCATTAAAAGATTACAACATGGCGCTCCACCTGGCACCGGGAAACGCTGAAACATACTACAATCGCGGCAATATCTCTTACATAACGGGCCGCTACCGGAATGCCGTTCATGACTACAATGAATCCCTGCGGCATAATCCAAATGATGCTAAAGCATATTACAATCGCGGCAATGCTTACGGAAAACTCGGCCAGTTTGACGAGGCCATCACCAATTACAACAAGGCGATTGATCTGGATCCTGACTATGTGAAAGCGTATCACAACCGGGGCGTTGCTTATAATAAGATCGGCCGGCATCAGCAGGCGATTCAGGATTATAACGAAGCTATTCGACGGAATCCAAATTATACCCAGGCTTATATAAACAAAGCCTTGTTATTTTTTGAAACAGGCAACAACGTATTTGGTTGCCGGAACGCCCAAAAAGCATGCGACCTGGGAAACTGTGCAGCATTGAAAAAAGGCATGAAAGAACAA
>ERZ795049.891-NODE-891-length-42515-cov-7.514225_pt1 | contig 42515 bp, 32 predicted proteins | sample MGYA00375133_ERZ795049 | MGnify/ENA primary metagenome ERZ795049 (study PRJEB30178, sample SAMN05720147) | activated sludge metagenome | isolation source: anaerobic digester from wastewater treatment plant | place: Japan | collected 2015-04-20 ... | reverse complement strand
GGAGCCGCCATTACAAAAGGAGCAGAAACAATCACCAACGCCATTGCCAATACGGAATAAATTAAACTTTTTTTCATTTAAAGCCTCCTGTTTTTTTGTTGAAGCAATTTAAATCACCGCAATCGTCAGGTCTGTATTTTTACCTCCTTTCCTTAAATTAACGACTGCCGGTCATTTTAGTCCTTTTTAACGATCCATGAACCGATTGTCAAGAAATATTTACAAAATTTTTTTCACAAAGGCTTGTCTTGATTTTATAATGCAGGCAGGATAAAAGAAGCAGTCATGAAAACATTAACAATACCGGAGAAAAATGCATTAAAGTTCCTCCAGAAGGACCTGCCGATCATCGACAGGCCGTTTACACAAATCGCCGATGCCTGCGGTCTGACAACTATTCAGCTATTTGAGCTGTTAAAAGAACTCTCTGCGGAAGGAATCCTGAGAAAATTCGGAGCGATCCTGCGTCACCAGAAAGCGGGCTACCACAAAAACGCGCTTGTCGTTTGGTCGGTACCGCCCGACGCAATAGAAGAAGCCGGGCAGGCATTTTCCTCATTATCTTTCATAACCCATTGTTATGAAAGATGTCCCGCTTTTCAAAATAAATATAATCTTTTTACCATGCTGCACACTCAGAATGACGGTATCGGTTCCCTGATCGACACGATGAGTCAGCAGATCTCCTGTAATGATTATCTTGTCCTGGAAAGCCTTCAGGAATACAAAAAAACATCACCGGAGTATTTTTGATGACCCCGACAAATGAAAATCTTTTTGAAGCGGCCGGCCGGGTAATCGCCGGAGGCGTGAATTCACCTGTCCGTGCGTGGAAATCGGTAGGGGGTGACCCCGTTTTTGCAAGCCATGCAAAGGGCAGCCGGATCTACGATTCCACGGGCAAAGAATACATCGACTACGTTCTTTCCTGGGGGCCGATGATTCTAGGACACGCCCATCCGGATGTCATTGACGCCATCTGCCAGGCCACCCGTCATGGAACCAGTTTCGGGGCGCCGACAGATGCCGAAACGCAAATGGCAAAGCTGATCAGCGAAGCTATACCATCCATTCAAAGGGTACGAATGACCAGTTCGGGAACGGAAGCGGCCATGACGGCCGTGCGTCTGGCCCGCGGGCACACGGGGCGAAAAAAGATTATAAAATTTGACGGGTGCTATCACGGTCATACCGATTCCCTGTTAATCAAGGCCGGTTCCGGCGTCACAACGCTGGGGATTCCCGGCTCCCCGGGGATTCCCGAAGAACTCGCAAAACTGACACTGAGCCTGCCCTACAATGATCCATCCGCACTTGAAGAAGCCTTTCAATGCTATACCGATCAATTGGCCGCCGTCATCGTGGAGCCGGTTGCCGGCAATATGGGCGTTGTCGTGCCGCAGGAAGGTTTCCTGAAAAAACTGCGCGAACTGACGTCTGAAAACGGCACGGTTCTTATTTTTGACGAAGTCATCACGGGATTCCGCTTTTTCTTTGGCGGATACCAGAACCTGATTGGCATTGAGCCTGATCTGACATGTCTGGGGAAAATTATCGGTGGCGGACTGCCGGTGGGCGCCCTGGGCGGTAAAAAGGAAATCATGGAGCAACTTGCGCCGACGGGTGATGTCTATCAGGCGGGAACGCTATCCGGCAACCCTTTGGCCATGAGTGCCGGCATTGCCACCCTCAAGATTTTGCAATGGAAAGCGGCTTCCTACAAATCAATGTCTGACCTGGCCGATGGCCTTTGCCAGGAAATGGAAAAACTCTTTGCAGGACATGGCATCGCCGCCTGTATCAACAGAATCTATTCGATGTTCACCGTTTTTTTCCAGGAAGGACCGGTAAACGATCTGAACAGCGCGTTGAAATCAGACACCGGCCTTTATGCACGTTATTTCCACGGCATGCTCAAAAACAGGATATGGCTGGCACCGTCTCAATTTGAGGCCGGTTTCCTCTCTTTTGCCCACACAGCAGAGGATATGGAACGGACACTGGATGCCTGCTCCAAAACATTGAAGAATCTGTGACCAGTGCATTGACAAGTGACAATCAATACGATAATAGGTCATGCCGTTTCACATAAAGGTGCGGGAATCGAGGAATATAAATGAAAAAATCTCTGAAAGCCCAGTCATTTTACGCCGGAAAAAATAAAATTGCCATCGTCGGCCTTGGATATGTCGGCCTGCCACTGGCCGCCCATCTTTCACGTCATTTTACAGTGATTGGTTTTGATATCAGCGAGGCCAATGTCGCCGAATTGAAAAAAGGCCACGACCGGACGATGGAACTGTCCGACGGAGAATTAAAAAAGGCAAACATTCACTTCACGTCCAAACCGGCAGACCTTGCCGGTTGCAAACTTTTTATCGTAGCCGTTCCAACACCGGTTGACCACTTTCACGTTCCCGATCTCGGCGCGATGGAAAATGCTTCGGCCATTATCGGCAGGCATCTTACAGCGGGTTCCTGTGTGGTCTATGAGTCCACTGTTTACCCCGGTGTTACGGAAGACATCTGCGTCCCCATCCTGGAGCGTGAATCCAAACTGAAATTGGGCAGGGACTTTACAGTCGGCTACTCCCCCGAACGCATCAACCCGGGGGATAAAGTCCACACAGTAAGCAATACGGTCAAGATCATTTCCGCATCCGATGCTGAAACACTGAACCTGCTCGAAGGAATCTACGGAGCCGTGGTGAAGGTCCGCCTGCACCGGGCATCTTCCATCAAGGTCGCGGAAGCCGCCAAGGTCATCGAAAACACGCAGCGTGACATCAATATCGCGCTGATGAACGAGTTGGCTATCATCTTCAACAAAATGGGTATCGACACCCTCGAAGTCCTGGAGGCTGCCGGAACAAAATGGAACTTCCTTAATTTTCGTCCGGGCCTGGTGGGCGGCCATTGCATCGGAGTTGATCCATACTATCTGACGTACAAAGCCGAAAGCATCGGTTATCGTCCCGAGGTCATTCTTTCGGGACGCAGGATCAATGACAACATGGGCAAGTATGTTGCAGAACGAACGGTCAAGATGCTGATAGCTGCCGATATCCAGGTAAAGAAAGCCCGCGTGGCTATCCTGGGACTGTCCTTTAAAGAAAATGTTCCCGATTTGCGAAATACACGGGTTGTTGATATTATCAACGAGTTGAAAGACTACGGTGTGACCGTCATGGCACATGATCCGCTGGCTATCCCTGAGGAAGCACGTGAACACTGCGGAATTGAGCCGGTGTCGTTGAAAGCGATAAAGGACGTGGAAGCGGTAATTCTTGCTGTGGCACACCGCGAATACATGGAACTGGGCATCGAAAAAATTGCTTCCCTGTGCCGTAAAAACAGACCGATTCTTCTCGATATCAAGGCCGTCTTTGAGCCTGTGCAGGCAAAGTCACTGGGCATCAATTACTGGAGACTATAAAAAGGTTCAAGGGGCGCTTCGACAGGCTCAGCGACCTAAGGGACGAGGAAAAAGGAAAGAGGATATTTATGAAGAAAGCATTTATTACCGGAATCACAGGGCAGGATGGATCGTATCTTGCACAGCTCCTTTTAGAAAAGGGATATGAAGTTCACGGTTTGATTCGCCGCTCCAGCACTTTCAACACGGACCGGATCGATCATCTGTATCGGGATTCCCACGAACCGGACGCAAAATTATTTCTGCATTATGGTGACCTGAGTGTTTCCGGGCAACTCATGGATCTGCTTTCCGCCATCAATCCCGATGAAATTTATCATTTAGGCGCACAAAGCCACGTACGTGTGAGCTTCGACATGCCTGAATACACCGGAGACATCACTGGATTGGGAACGCTTAGGATCCTGGAATCCATCCGGAAAACCGGTATCAAGACAAAATTTTATCAGGCATCCTCCAGCGAAATGTTCGGCGCCGCACCGCCGCCGCAAAGTGAAAACACACCGTTTCAGCCGCGCAGTCCCTATGCCGCCGCAAAAGTTTACGCCTATCATATTGTACAGAACTACCGCGACGCCTACGGTATTTTCGCTACCAACGGTATCCTGTTCAACCACGAATCGCCGAGGCGCGGCGAAACCTTCGTGACCCGAAAAATCACCCGTGCGGCAACGCAAATCAAACTGGGCATCCGGGACAAGCTCTATCTGGGCAATCTCGATGCAAAAAGGGACTGGGGCTTTGCCGGCGACTTCGTGGAAGCGATGTGGCTGATGCTCCAGCAGGAAAAACCGGATGACTATGTCATCGCAACCGGTGAAACTCACTCCGTACGGGAATTTGCCGAAAAGGTCTTTGCCAAGCTGGATCTTGATTACGCCCGACACGTCGCGATCGATCCCCGGTATTTCCGTCCCACAGAGGTTGACGTTCTGCTGGGTGACGCCTCCAAGGCGAGAAAAGCACTGAGCTGGGAGCCAAAGGTTACATTTGACCAGCTCGTTGATATGATGGTCGCGGCTGATCTGGAATTGGCCAAAAAAGAAAAGACCTTGCTGGATGCAGGTTATTCCTGTGCAAATGTTGAAAGAATCAGTTAATATAAAATTCAAGAGGAGTAAAAATTGCTTGCCGATAAAAGAATAACCGTCACAGGAGGCAAAGGATTTCTGGGGCAGCACCTGATCAGGAAACTTGCTGATTACAGCTGCCGTAGCATTGATATTGCTGATCTGCCCCAATACAATCTCACGGATCTGGAAGATATTCGCCGCATGTTTGATGACACCAAACCGGACATCATCATTCACCTTGCCGCAAAAGTGGGTGGCATTGGCTTTAACCAGGAAAAACCAGCAGAACTTTTCTATGACAACCTTATCATGGGCACCCAGCTGATTCATGAGGCCTATCTGCGTAAAATTGAAAAATTCGTAGCACTGGGAACCATCTGCGCTTACCCCAAATTTACCCCGGTGCCCTTTAAAGAAGAGGATCTCTGGAACGGATATCCAGAAGAAACCAACGCCCCTTACGGACTGGCCAAAAAAATGATGCTGGTGCAGTCCCAGTCTTATCGTCAACAATACGGTTTTAACTCCATTTTCCTCCTGCCGGTCAATCTTTACGGTCCCGGCGATAATTTCGATCCCCGTTCATCCCATGTCATTCCGGCATTGATCAAAAAATGTTTTGATGCCATCGATAACCATTCAGATTCACTGGAAGTATGGGGAACAGGACGTGCAACCAGGGAATTTTTCTATGTGGAAGATGCGGCTCAAGCCATTTGCATGGCCGCCGATCTGTACGAAAAAAGTGAACCGGTAAACATCGGGGCGGGATATGAAATTTCCATTGGGGAACTCACTGAACTCATCGCCCGACTGTCCGGTTTCAAAGGCAAGATTGTCTGGGACTCCTCTAAGCCCGATGGCCAGCCCCGCCGTCAGCTCGACACCTCCAAAGCATTGAAAGAATTCGGATTCAAGGCAACAACCAACTTATCAACCGGGTTGCAAAAGACAATTGAATGGTACAGGCAAAACCGGCATCTTTTAAATAAAAAATGAACGGCAGTCATGTTTTTGATTGACTTTGCCCATCACGCATGTTAAGGATCGCATCACTAAATGGATAGCGAAACCAAAAAATTGAGCATCCAGATGGCTTACGCCAGCAGCATTGGAATCGCAATGGTTCTGGCGATTTTTGGCTGCCTCCTTTTAGGAACTTGGTTGGACAGGAAATTTGACTCCGGCTATGCTTTTACGGTCGTCTTTCTTGCGATCGGTATTTCGGCCGGTTTTCGTAACATTTATGTTTTAATAAAAAGAAATTTCACGGATGAAGAATTCATCATAAAGAGTTTGAAAAGTGAACCCCATCGTCAAAGACCCGCTCCAAAGAAAACTTGAAATCGCCAACTGGATCATTCTGGCAATTCTATTCATTCCCTCTCTGTTTTTCGCTCCGTTTAAGTTTTCCCTGGGAATTCTTCTTGGCGGCTTTATCAGCATTCTTAATTTTCACGGCATGGAATACGGCCTGCAGAATCTCTTTAAAAATCTTTCCGGAAATGTGAAACGACCAACCATGATGAAGTATTACATCCGTCTGGCGCTGACCGGCGTGGTCGTATATTTTCTGCTTGCCGCCGATACGGTTCATGTCGTCGGACTACTCATTGGACTTTCCGTGGTTGTGATTAATGTCACTTTCACTGTGATCACAACACTGGCAAAAAAAAACTTAATTGAGGAGGTTAGTTAGACACAAATGGAACCCCTAATATTCTTCCATACTTCTTGGTTGCACGATATGGGCATTAATATGACCATCGTTTTCAACACTCTCTTCGTGATGCTGATATTGGCCGTACTCTCGTTTCTGGCCACCCGTAACCTTCAGGTCTATCCGGGCCGCATACAAAATGTGATGGAAGTAATCGTGGATGGCCTTCATTCCCTGCTGGTCGATACCATGGGAGAACACGGGAAGAAATTTTTCCCCCTGATTGCCACACTGGGATTGTTTATTTTAACAAGCAACCTCATTGGAATCATTCCCGGATTTGAATCACCCACGGCCAACATCAACACGAACCTGGCCATGGCGCTCGTCGTCTTTTTCTCCACGCATGTCGTCGGCGTCATCACGCACGGTTTCAAATATTTCAAACAATTCCTGGGACCTGTCTGGTGGCTGATTCCGCTGATGCTGCCGATTGAAGTCATCAGTCACCTGTCGCGTCCATTGTCCCTGACTTTCCGTCTCTTCGGCAACATAGCCGGTGAAGACATCGTTCTTCTGGTTGTCCTTCTTCTGGTACCTCTGATTGTTCCGCTGCCCATTATGTTTTTGATGATCTTTACGTCGGTTGTCCAGACGCTGGTTTTCATGCTTCTGGCGATGATGTATATAGGCGGCGCGATGGAAGAAGGCCATTAACACCAAACGGGATTTGGCAAAACAAATCGTGCTAACCAACCCGGAAGCTTATTGATATTCGATTTAAAAAGCAGCTGACTGCAAGCGTAATCAGCTGCTTTTTTCTTTTTCATTGAATCTCTCTAACCATTTATTTTATAAAAGGATGTTTTAAAAATCACATCTGGTGCTTGACGACATGGATCAATCGTAATATTGACCACAGGGACAATTTTTTACGGAGTATTTATGCATAGTTTAGGAATCAATATCGGATCGTCAAACGTAAAAGCGGCCATGCTGGAGGGGGATCGCATCGTTTGGAGCGCCGTTGAACCTCATGAAGGCAATTTTCTTGACACTCTCAACAAGATGCTCTCCGCCAACAGCATACCATCAGATACGAAAGCCCTGGTTACCGGTACCGAGGGTCGCCATCTATTGAATATCAGCAGTGTGATCGAACCCCTTTGCATTGAGGAAGCCCTGCAAAAAATCAATCACCAAATCGACGCCCTGGTTTCCCTGGGCGGAGAAGATCTGGTTGTCTACACCATCGACAGCAACAACAAAATCATCACCAGCTTCTCGGGTAACAAGTGCGCCTCGGGAACCGGAGAATTTTTCAAACAGCAGCTGGCGCGGATGAATATGAGACTGGGCGATATCAACAGCATTCCTGATGACTGCCGCGTCCTGAAGCTATCCTCGCGCTGCTCGGTCTTCATGAAAAGCGACTGCACGCACCGGCTCAACAAAGGTGAAGCCACTACCGGCGATATCGTACTGTCGCTGAGCGATGTCATGGCCGTTAAAGTCATCGATTTTCTCAAAAGAGCGAAAATCGAAAAAGGAACCGTGCTGCTTGTTGGCGGGGTAACGCAAAACCAATACATCCTGCGCTTTATCCGGGAGCGAATGCCGCAAATCGAATTCATCGTTCCCCAAGAGGCACCGTATTTCGAGGCTTATGGCGCAGCCCTGATGGCGGAAATCTCCGGAAGTGTCTTACCGTCTGCAGAAAAGTTATTCAAAAGCAGCCAGATTCAGTTTAAGAGATTCAAAAGCCTGCAGACGGCTCAGGGCCGGGTCACGTATCTCCCTTCCCAAAAAGGTAAAGTCGTAGCCGGTCGTGAATACATTCTTGGTGTGGACGGCGGCTCGACCACAACCAAAGCCTGCCTTATCGACATCGAAACCAACGAGATTACCGCGTCCTTTTATGGACGGACGCACGGCGATCCTGTCCGTTCCCTCAAGAACTGCCTCGTGCAAATGAAGAAGCAGATTCGTGAAGACATTGGCAACGGAAAAATCAATATCAACCTGGCCGCCACGACCGGTTCATCGCGCGAGATCCTCGGCGTTTTTCTCGAAACACCAGGCGTCTATAATGAAATCATCGCGCACGCCGTAGGCACCACATTTTACCGGGACAACATCGACACGATTTTTGAAATCGGAGGCCAGGATGCCAAGTATGTCTCTCTCAAAAACAAGGTCCCGATCGATTACGCGATGAACGAAGCCTGTTCTGCAGGAACCGGTTCATTCCTCGAAGAATCTGCGCAGGGAGATCTGAACATCCCGGAAGCCGACCAGATCGGCGATATCGCACTGGCGGCAAAGGAGCCTCTGAAATTCGGCGAGCACTGCTCCGCTTTCATCAATTCGGATATCCGTAATGCCATTCAGCAGGGAGCGTCCCGGGAAGACATCACCGCCGGAATCGTCACCTCGATTGTATCCAATTATCTTAACCGCGTCGTGGGCAACCGGACCATCGGCAAAAACATTGTTCTTCAGGGCGGCGTCGCCAAAAACAAGGCCGTCCCGCTGGCCTTTGCCATGCTGCTTGATAAAGACATCCTGGTTCCACCGGACCCGGAGTTAATGGGCTGTTTCGGCGTCGGAATTCTTGCCAAACAAAAAGTTGCGGAAGGATTTCTGGCCAAGTCCAGCTATGACATCGATCAGATTCTGGCCACGGATATCGTCTATGAAAAGGAATTCCAGTGCAAAGCATGCGATAATTTCTGTCCTATTCGTATTCTAAATGTCAACGGCCACAAGTACATGTTCGGCGGCCGTTGTAACAAATACGCCAACATCCGCAAGAAAAAAGTTTTCAACGAGGCCGAAGTCACCGACTACATTGAAAAACGAAATGACATCTTGTTTAAAGAATGCGCCCCCGACCCCGCCACACTGGTTAAGAAAAAGGATTTCATCGTCGGCATTCCGCGCTGTTTTTCCATTTACACGCTTTGGCCATTCTACTCCTGGTTCTTCCATACTCTGGGGATAGAAACTTTTGTATCCCAGGAAATCTCCCACGAAGGAACAGCACGCGTTGAAAGCAGTTATTGCTTCCCGGCAGAAATCGCACACGGCGCTGTTCAGGACATTTTAAACCGTAATATCGATTATGTGTTCCTGCCCCATTTCCGGGATATGGACAGTTATGAGAAAACGGTTCATGCCAATTTCTGCCCGATCACACAGGCCCTGCCCTATTATATCAAGAAAGCCTTTCCGGAGATTCCGGAGAATCAATATCTGACACCGGTCGTCAGTTTCATGTACGGGACAAAAAAAGCCGCCGAGCCGTTCATTGAGATGGCCGTATCACTTGGATTCAGTGAGGCCGAAGCGAAAAACGCATTCACTGTGGCACACAAAAAACAGATGGAGTGCTTTGACAGATTCACAGAGCTTGGCAAACAGGCTCTGGAAGAGGCACGACGTGCCGAACGCCCGGTCATCGCGATCCTGGGACGCCCCTACAACTCCTTTACCGCAGACGCCAATATGGGTATTCCCCGGAAATATACCTCCCGGGGCTATTCGATCATCCCGTTTGACATTCTTCCTTTTGCTGATCAGGCCATTTATCCCAACATGTACTGGTATTACGGCCAGCAGGACATGAAGGCCGGCACGCTTCTGAAAAATGAAGACAATATTTTCGTAACCTATATTTCCAATTTTTCGTGCGCACCTGATTCTTTCATGCTGCATTATTTGAAGTGGATCATGGGCACCAAACCGTTTTTAATCCTGGAGCTGGATTCCCACACGGCCGATGCCGGCGTCGATACGCGCATTGAAGCCTTCCTGGACATCATCGAAGGCTACCGTTCCAAGCTGACCGAGATCCGCGAGGAACGGTACGACAACGGCCTTCGCTTTATCAACAATCCGGGAGAAGAGATTCACATTAAAAACAATTTCACCGGCGAAAAAATCCCGATTAAGAACAACCCCCGGGTTGTCCTGCTCCTGTCCAACATGGGCAGGCTCTCCGCTGAACTGGTCGGGGCCACCCTTCGCGGGCTCGGTCTCAACACGAAAACCATGCCTGTCCCCGATATCTACACCCTGCAGATGGCGCGCAATCACGCCTCCGGCAAGGAATGCCTGCCGTCGCACCTGGTTCTGGGAAGCGCGTTGAAATATCTGTCTTCCGATCAGTACCGAAAGGATGAGATCTATATCCTGTTTGTCCCCACCACGACGGGACCCTGCAGAACCGGACAGTATTTTGTGTTTTACGAAAATCTTTTCAAGGATCTGCGCCTGGAGAACGTTGTCGTGTTTACCATGGATTCGGACAATTCCTACACGGAACTGGGAACGGAATTTACCAAGTACGCCTGGTGGGCGGCCGTGATCGGGGACTATATGAAAGATGTGGAAACCTCTCTCAGGACGTGTGCCGCCGATCCTGTGGAAGCCATGAAGGTTTATGACCAGGTCTGGCAAAAAATGATCAGCGTCGCGGAACAGGATATCACCAAAGTTCTGCCTGTTCTGAAGGATATCGCTGATACGATCTCCGGAATCCCGCTTGCCAGAAAGATGGAAGACTGCCCCAAAGTCCTGATCGTAGGAGAGATCTATGTCCGGCGTGATGATTTTGCCGTGGATGAATTAATCCAGCAGTTCAGCCGTCACGGCATTGTGGGCAAGGTATCGAATGTTGCCGAATGGTTTTATTACTGCGACTTCGTAAGGCATTATGAACTCAAGAAAAAGCTGAAACTTGCCCCGTGGTACCGGCGTCCGTTTACCAGGGAGTTCCGGGATATCATCGATTGGAGAATCGAACATGTCTACAAAAAACATGTGGAAAAAAATGTCCGCGAAACCCTAAACTCAACCGGACTCGTGCCGCACACACCGCACGACATGAACAAAATCATGAAAAACGCTGAAAAGCATTTCGCAAGCCATGAACTGCATTCAGAAATCTGCATTTCCAGCGGAGTAGCCGCCACAGCCATGATGGACGGCTATTCGGGGATTGTCAACATTTCACCCTTCGCCTGCCTGATCGGCCGCGTCATCGAAGGACTTTATACCCCCTGGGCACGGGAAAGAAAATACCCGACCATCTCGATTGAAATTGACGGGAACCTTCTGCCGCCCAATGTGCTCTCCAAGCTCGAAATCTTCATGCTCAACGTCAAACGCTTCCGGGGCAAGGGAGACAGCCATTCGATGGTGGAGCATGAAGGGAAAACCCATGCAGCCATTGACCGGAAAATTATCCGTTGATTCCGCTAAAAAAGCCTCCCTGGAGGGAAACCCCGGGGAGGCTTTTCAATAGAAATTCTGTGACAATACTTGTCGAAAACTAACCCTTCTTCGGTGTTTTCAGCAACGCCACCGCAAGCACCAATCCAACAACCGCAAGCACTGCCGTAGGGTAAAAGGCGTAAGTGTACGTTCCGAAGACATCCTTGGCCTGACCGGAAATAATACCACCAATGATGGCGCCCAAACCATATGCGAAAAAGACCACTCCGTAATTCTGTGCGTAATTCTTCATGCCGAAAAATGAAGCCGTCGCAGTCGGCGCAATTGCCAGCCAGCCGCCCAGCCCCAGCCAGAATCCGATGAAGCTGATCGTGTAAAGCATCGTATCGCCTTCCTTGGCCGTAATCATAATAATGGAAACGATGAGAATCATCAATAGATTGAGAATTGCGGCATTGCGGGGCGTAATCTTGTCCGTCAAAAAACCAAACAGCGGACGCCCGACGGCGTTGAAGATAGCGAAAATACCAACCAGAGTGGCGGCTGTCTCACCGGAAATCTTGATGATTTCGTTGCCAACCGGTTTGGAAATACCGATGGCCATCAATCCTGCGACGCATCCGATAATATAGCACAAGAACAATCCCCAGAATGCGCCGGTTTTCATCATTTCGCCCGAGGTAAAATCGGAAGCGGCAACGGTTCCTGCAGCGGGTTTCCAGCCCGCTGGGACCCAGCCTGAGGCAGGAAAACGAAATGGCAAACTCAGAACAACAAGAATAATGCCGAAAGCGATACCAAAATACATAAAGGTTGTCGACAATCCAACGGATGGAATCAGGGCGTTGGCGACCTTTCCGGTAATCAGGGCCGATCCCCCGAAACCCGCCAGCATCAGACCCACGGCAAGACCTTTTTTGTCCGGAAACCATTTGGCTCCCATGGATACCGGGCAACCATAAACCAGGCCGACTCCTGATCCGGCAATCACTCCATATGTTAAAGTCAGCATCCAGATATTTGAAGCAAAGGCGGAAAGAAGCCAGCCAAGTCCGACAATAATGCCGCCGATCATTCCCAGTTTACGCGGTCCCAGTTTTTCCATAACCCGTCCGCCGAAAAACATCAGAACTGAGAAAAAAGCCAGGAAAACCATGAAAGGCAGATTGGCCTGAAAGGCTGAAATACCGGCAAACGCCTCCTTGACCGGTTTCAGAAAGATACTGTAAGCATAAACCGCTCCCAGACAAACATTCATCACAATCCCCAAGACCACAAATAACCACCTGCCGCTTGCGGCAGGTAAACCAAAAACCTTATCATCAGAACCCATTGGCAACCCTCCTTATAAAATCGGAAAAATTACAGATTTTGCGTTTTTATAGGTTAATGTTTCAAGTGTCAATAAAAATATCAAAAAAAATGTCATGAAAATTCAATCTTTTTGGATCGTTTTATGGTAAAAAAAAGCACAAACTGAAGGAGCCTGATTTTTGAAGGAAAAGAAAATCACTATGACCGGAATCATCCTCGCTGGCGGCAAAAACACCCGCATGGGGGTGAATAAGGCGTTTCTGGAAATCAACGGCACCCGCATGATTGACAAGACCATAGACATCTACAGCCGGCTGTTTTCTGAAATCCTGATCATCACGAACGACCCTCTGCCCTACCTTGAATTTACCCGTGCGGCCATCGTTACAGACATCTACAAAGGCAAAGGTCCACTGGGAGGAATTTACACAGGTCTGTTTTATTCAAAAAATCCTCACGTTTTTGTCAGTGCTTGCGACATGCCCTATCTGAACGGGGACTTTATCGAGTACCTGGCAGGACTTACCGGCAAACATGATGTCATCGTTCCCGAACTCGCTGAAGGCTATCAACCGCTGCACGCAGTCTATTCACGCAACTGCCTGCCTTCCATCAAACGCCTCCTGATGCTGAACAAGCTCAAAATCACCGGTTTTTACAGAGACATGCGGGTGCTGACGGTTTCTGAAAAACAGATTTCACCGTTTAACCAAGACGGCAGGCTTTTTCAAAATCTCAATACCCCCCGTGATGTAGACGAAGCTCAAAAAAAATCTTGACAACTATTGAACGTTCATTTAAATACATCGAGCAACTGCTCAACATGATTTCGGACGGGTTCCATTTGCTGCAGCGTAAAAAGACTGTCAGCAAACCTGTGCAAGGCCAACAGGAAAAGAATGATCGACAATCGACAGAACATCATCAACGCCACTGAACGTTTACTGCAAACGAAAGGGCTTACCCGTTTAACCACACGGGAAATCGCGCGCGAGGCAAAAGTCGCCGAGGGACTGATCTATCACCACTTTAAGGACAAGGCGGGACTCATTTACGAGGTGGTCACCGCGCGCTTTAGTGAAACAACAAAACTCTTGCAGAACCTGCCACTTCAGGTGGGGACACGCACACTGCCCGAAATTCTGGAAGACGTCCTTTATGCAATCTATTGTGCACACTATGAAACGGTCCTGATGATCTGCTCGATTTTCTCCGACCGTCAACTGATGACCCAAATGCAGAAAATCATGGAGGAGCGAAACTTAGGACCTCGCAGGGCCAACGAAGGGCTAAAAGTTTTTCTACAGGCAGAACAGCGGATGGGACGGCTTTCCAGTAGTGTCGATCCGGCAACGGCCGCCAAATGCCTGCAGATGATCAGTCTCCACGCCGCCATGGACGACAAATTAATGGGATATGCTTTTGATGCGTCCCGTGTCCGGAGAGAGATCCGCGACTACGTTCAACTGCTGATGACCGGCATGGAACCGCATCCGGCAGTTCTGAAACCATCCGCTTTTAAAAAGATGAAAAAAAAATAACCGAAAGATAGTATATTTCTATTCATGCACAAAGGGGTGTCCGATGAGAAGGAATAACAGGTTCAAATGGAGGGCCACAGCAGGTTTTCTCGCTGTGGTTTTGATATTGTGTGGCTGCGGTAACAAAAAGGGCGGACCGCCGCCGATGCCCGAGGTTGCTTATGTAACCATGAATACAAAACCGGCGGTAACAACCACTGAACTGTCCGGCAGGACATCCGCCTATTTAGTCGCCGAAGTGCGTCCCCAGGTCGGCGGTATCATCCAGAAGCGTCTATTCACAGAAGGTTCCGATATCAAAGCCGGCCAGCCTCTTTTCCAGATCGATCCCGCTCTCTATCAAGCAGCCCTGGCACGTGCAGAAGCCCAGCTCTCCACCCTTCAACTCAAGGAGAAAAGGCTGAAGGAACTTCTGGCGGAGAAAGCCGTGAGCCGGCAGGACTACGACGATACTTCAGCTGCATTGAAATCCGTTCAGGCAGAGGTACAAACAGCACGGATCAACCTCAAGTACACAACCATCACAGCGCCCATTTCAGGCCGCATTGGAAAGTCCAACGTTACCGTCGGTGCGCTGGTCACCGCTCACCAGCCCGTGGCGCTGGCGACCATTCAGCAGATGGATCCCATGTATGTGGACGTTTCACAGTCAACAACGGATGTCTTCCGTCTGCGTCGACAGATTCAGGAAGGTCAGATTGACCCCAATGCGAGCCAACAGAAGAACGTCCGGCTTTTTCTGGACGACGGAACGGAGTATCCGTTGAAAGGAAACCTGCAATTCCGCGACATCACGGTTGATCCGACGACAGGATCGGTCATCCTACGCATTGTTTTTCCCAATCCGAAAGGCATGCTGCTGCCGAACATGTTTGTCCGGGCAGTCATCCAGGAAGGCCTTCATAAAAACGCCATGCTGATTCCCCAGCAGGCCGTGTCACGCGATCCCAAGGGAAATCCTTTTACATTAACAGTGGATATCGGAGGGAAAGTTGAGAAGCGTCAAATCAAACTGGATCGGGCCATTGGAGATGCCTGGCTGGTTGAATCGGGTCTTGCCGACGGCGACCGGGTCATTGTCGAAGGAATGCTAAAGGTAAAACCCGGCATGACCGTCAAAACAGTCCCTTATGAAAACAGCGGAAAAACGAATTCTACAGCCCCGCCAGCAAAAACGAATTAACGGAGACGCCTGATGTTATCAAAATTTTTCCTGGAACGGCCGGTTTTTGCCTGGGTCATTGCCATTATCATCATGGCCGTGGGCATTCTGGCCATTTACAATCTCCCCATCTCTCAGTATCCGGAAATGGCTCCACCTTCTATTTCAGTTTCCGCCTCTTATCCGGGCTCTTCGTCCGAGACCGTGGAAAACAGTGTGACACAGGTTATCGAACAAAAGATGACCGGCCTGGACAATCTCATTTATATGTCCGCGTCAAGCGACTCGGCAGGCGGTGCAAGGCTGGAACTGACCTTTGCCCCCGGAACGGATCCGGATGTCGCCTGGTCCAAGGTCCAGAACAAGGTCCAGTCCGCCATCACGGGCCTTCCGGATGTGGTTCAAAACCAGGGGGTAACCGTTGCCAAATCCACACGCAATTATCTGATGATTGTTTCACTGATTTCTGAAGACGGCTCCATGGATGGTGATGATCTGAGAGACTATGCCAAATCCAGTCTGGAAAAGGTCATGGCACGTGTCCCCGGAGTGGGCGAAGTGGAAATCTTCGGCGGCGGATACGCCATGCGCATCTGGCTGAATCCCGAAAAGATGACGGATTACCGGCTGACCGTTGAAGATGTGATGGCATCTCTCAAAGCCTATAACGTGGAGGTTTCCGCAGGACAGTTCGGAGGGGCACCCCAGATAAAAGGCCAGCGATTGAACGCGCCCATTGTTGTCCAGAATATGCTCTCGACTCCCGAAGAATTTGCCAAAATCCCCCTTCGTACCAATCCCGATGGATCCATTGTACGAATCAGGGATGTGGGCCGAACCGAACTGGGAACCGAAATCTATGACATCCAGGCCCAATTCAACGGCAAACCTGCAGCAGGCATTGCTATCCGCCAGGCTGCGGGCTCCAATGCGCTGGATGTGGCAGATGCCGTCAGGGCCAAAATGGATGAAATGAGCCGTTTCTTCCCTGCGGGTGTCAAGGTTGTGTATCCAATGGACTCCACAGCCTTCATCAAGGTGGCCATCAATGAAGTTGTCAAGACCCTCTTCATTGCGATTGTGCTGGTTTTTCTGGTGATGTGGCTTTTCCTGGGGAACATGCGGGCCACGCTGATCCCCACCATCGCTGTACCGGTGGTCCTTTTGGGAACTTTCGGCGTTCTCGCACTCTTCGGTTTTTCCATCAATATGCTGACCATGTTCGCGATGGTTTTGGCCATTGGTCTTTTAGTAGATGATGCGATCGTCGTTGTTGAAAATGTGGAACGCATCATGAGCGAGGAAGGACTGCCTCCTAAAGAAGCTACCGCCAAATCCATGGAGCAGATTACCAGTGCGCTGATTGGCATTGGTCTGGTTCTCGCCGCCGTGTTCGGTCCCATGGCTTTCTTCCCCGGTTCTACAGGCGTTATTTACCGTCAGTTCTCCATTACCATCATCTCGGCTATGCTGCTTTCGGTGGTTGTCGCCCTGATCCTGACACCGGTCTTATGCGCCGGGCTGCTCAAGCCGGTCAAGGCGGGACATGAACCTGCAGAAAATGCACACCCTCTTTTACGTCCTTTTTTTCTGTGGTTCGACCGTGTGTTCTTTGGCATTCGTGACCGGTGCGTAAAACTGGTTGATCATAGCCTCACGCGCAAGAAACGCTATCTTGCCGTTTTTCTGATTATTGTTGCAATTATGGGATTTTTCTGGCTGCGCATGCCTAAAAGCTATCTGCCCGATGAAGACCAGGGAATATTGCTTGCCCAGTTAATCATGCCGACGGGTTCTACGCTGGAACAGACAGAACACATTGCCAAGCAGGTTGAACATTATCTGATGAAAAATGAGAAAGATGCGGTGGAATCTGCAATGACCCTGACCGGCATTGGCTTTTCCGGACGGTCGCAAAACAATGGAATGGTGTTCGGAAAGTTAAAAGACTGGGACCTTCGCAAACGGTCTGATCTGAAAGCAAAGGCTGTTGCCGGAAGAGCCACCATGGCCCTTTCACAGATTCGCAATGCCATGGTGTTTGCGTTCACGCCTCCGGCCGTTCCCGAACTGGGCACATCTCTGGGCTTCGACTTTCAGTTGCTGGACCGGGGCGGACTCGGCCACGAGGCTTTGATGAATGCGCAATACCAGCTGCTGGGCATAGTGGCCAAAGACCCCAGGGTAATGAAAGTCCGACCCAACAGCATGGATGATGTGCCCGAATACCGGATCGATGTGGATTGGGAAAAAGCCGGCGCTCTGGGCATTCCGATTACCTCTATCCACCGAACGCTTTCGGTGGCCTTTGGCAGTTCCTATGTCAACGATTTTGTTCAGGGCGGACGGGTAAAAAGGGTATTTGTTCAGGCGGACGCACCCTACCGCATGCTGCCCAAAGATTTGGAAAAGCTCTATGTCCGCAACACACAGGGAAAGATGGTCCCCTTCTCATCCTTTGCATCCGGACGCTGGACATCCGGTGCCCCCAAACGCGCAAGGTTCAACGGCTTCCCGTCCATCAACATCTGGGGGGAACCGGCCCCGGGAAGAAGTTCGGGAGAAGCCATGCAGGCCATGGAAGATGCTGTGAAAAAACTGCCTCAGGGTTTCGGCTTCGACTGGACCGGGCTTTCCTACCAGGAAAGGATGGCCAGCACCCAGGCCCCGCTGCTTTACGCTTTTTCCGTATTCGTGATCTTCCTCTGTCTGGCTGCGCTCTATGAAAGCTGGACCATACCGATGTCAATTCTCCTTGCGCTGCCGCTCGGAGTTATCGGAGGCGTTATCGCATCCAGCAGCCGGGGAATGCCCAATGACGTTTATTTCCAGATCGCTCTATTAACCACACTGGGACTCACTACGAAAAACGCTATCCTGATTGTGCAGTTTGCCACACAGGGCGTGGAAAAAGGAATGGGGTTGATCGAGGCCACACTGCAGGGGGTAAAACTTCGTTTTCGCCCCATCGTGATGACGTCACTGGCTTTTGGTTTTGGAATCCTGCCCCTGGTCATGACCACAGGAGCGGGAGCGGGAGCCCAGAATGCCATTGGTACCGGGGTGCTGGGAGGAATGGTTACAGCAACGGTTCTGGTGCTGATTTTCTCTCCCCTCTTCTATGTTTTGATTGAAACAGTCTTTGGCAAACAATATAGGGGCAAAACCGGCGGGACGGATACCCCATCGCTTTTCGACCGGTTGATTGAAAAAATATTTGGCAGGCGGATGGAACAAAAATCAGCCTCCACAGACGATACGAATCCATCAGAGGTCAATTGATATGAATAGAAAACGATACCTTCTGCCGATCGTCGCGGTTCTCCTTCTGTGCGGCTGCACGATGGCCCCGAAATACACGCGGCCGGATGCCCCGGTGCCATCCCAATGGCCAAAAGGCGCGGCCTACGCTGAAATAAAGTCCCCGGCATCCGCCCAGTTGGCCTCGGAGCTGCCGTGGACGGAATTCATCACAGATGAGCGGCTGCACAAGGTCCTGGAGACCGCGCTCACGAACAACCGTGATCTGCGGGTGGCTGCTTTGAATGTGGAAAAAATGAAAGCGATGTATGGCATCGGGGTAGCCTCCCTTTTGCCTACGGTCAATGCACTCGGAAGTTTGTCAAAAGCAGGTGTACCGGGTGATCTTTCACAAAGCGGCAGTGCCATGACTTCGGAACGGTATGACGCCAGTATCGGCATCACTTCCTGGGAAGTCGATTTCTTCGGCCGCATCCGCAGCCTGAAGGACAAAGCCCTGGAAGAGTTTATGGCCACGGACCAGGCCCGCCTGGGCACACAAATCATGCTGATATCCGCCACAACACAGGCGTATCTCGCCGTGGCATCCAACCGGGAAGCACTGCATCTGGTATCCAAGACGCTTGAGTCCCAGGAAGCTGCTTACAAACTGATCCGGAAACGATATGATGTCGGCATGATTTCCGAGCTGGATCTGCGCCGTATCCAGAGCCAGGTTGATCTGGCCCGGGGGGATGTCGCCTATTACACCCAGCTTACGGCGCAGTCGGAAAACGCCCTGAATCTCCTGGTTGCATCTGTCGTCCCGCAGGACCTGCTGCCGGGGAATTTATCCGGCATCAGCCCCCCGCGTGAAATTTCCGCCGGCCTGTCCTCCGAACTGCTTTTAAACCGGCCGGATATCCTGGCCGCAGAATATCAGCTCAAAGCAGCCAATGCCAATATCGGCGCAGCCCGCGCGGCTTTCTTCCCCCGCGTTATCCTGACCGGAGCTGCCGGAACGGCGAGCGTTGAACTATCAGGGCTTTTCAAACCCGGTTCATTCGCGTGGAGCTTTGCCCCGCAGATTATCATGCCTATTTTTGACGCCCGCACATGGTTTGCATACAGGGTAACCAAGGTAGACAGGGAAATCGCTGTGGCCCAGTATGAAAAGTCCATTCAGGCCGCCTTTCGGGAAGTAGCCGATGCCCTTGCCGTAAAGGGCACGGTAGACCGTCAGATTGACGCGCAGCAGTCACTGGTAGACGCTTTATCCGTCGCTTACCGGCTTTCCCTCTCCCGTTATGACAAGGGGATTGACAGCTACCTCTCTGTGCTCGATGCACAGCGATCGCTCTATGGCGCACAGAAAGGGTTGATTGCCCTGCAATTTGCCCGGTTCAACAACGCAGTCACGCTTTACAAGGCCCTGGGCGGTGGATACAAGTGAGCCGTGAACCATGAGGACTTTTACTTGAGCTCAGCATAAAGAAAACCATTGGGTAAAGTGGAAGCATCCTATTTTTTCAGAATAACGGGCTGGACCCATTTTTTATTCTCGCCGTCGTAATACCATTTGTCGGGAAAACCGCGGCGTCTGATGAAGGTCGGATGATCAGCCCAAAGCAGCATTTCCTTGTAGGCCGCATGAATTTTCCTGAATGTGGCGGCCTTGCCTCCCACATCGGGATGATGAATCTTTACCTGCCTGCGGTATGCATTTCTGATGATCCTTCCCAAATCATGGGAGGTCAGATCCGCTCTTGGGATATCCAGCAGGATCAGGTTTTCCGGCTTGACCGTCGGGGCTCTATGCAGTCGTGGCCGCGTCAGCCCCTCCGATATTGCACACCTCTCGGCCATCTCCAGAACACGCCGGGAAGCCAGGTAGCTCTTTGCCGTTCGCTTTTCTTCAGCCCACCAGGCGCCGCCCAGCATATTGGACAGTCTTCCGAAATCTTCGGCAGGATTGCTTTTCTCGGTACGCAGGGCGGTATACCGGAAGATCTCCCGAATCCCGTGTGGGACCACATCCAGAATAATCACCCTGTCCGTGAAATAAAATGTCGCATAGCGTGTGTTCAAAGCCTGGAGGAGGCCACTGCGTGTGTTGAGCTTCTGACGCAGATGCTGACGGCATTTCACCGAACAATAGCGGCGGTTTTTTATATTTTCCGTCGTGCCACAAGAAAGACATGTCTTTGGCTTTTGTTCTTTCGCGGAAGTTTTAATTTTGATTAACATATCATGATGTAAAACAGCCGGGTCATGGACTTGAGACATAGGACCCGACTGTTTTACCTGACCTCCAGCCTCTTATTTTGCTGCAGCCAGATACCCCCTGGCCAGCGCTTTGTTCACATGCAGCACCCCTTTATTCATGTCCTTCATGGGATAATCGGCAGTGATCACCGGCAGGGCGTCAGCGTCGGCCTGGGTTTTGACGATCGAACCCGCCGGTACGTAGCGTCCGTCGGCCACTGTGACGCCCATTAAAATAACACCCGGCTCAATGACACAGTTTCTCCCTATAAAAGATTTGAATACCAGAACCTTCATGCCCACAAAGGTATCATCCATCACGACCGCCGGCCCGTGTATCTGCACCTGATGCGCCAGGGATATCCGGTTGCCGACGTAGACTGCATATTTTTTGCCGTTGACTTCGACCTGATTTTTTTCCACAGGTTTCCCGTCCAGCTCCGTCTCAAGGGCATGGATCACCACACCATCCTGGACATTGGTATCATCACCGACATGAAGCGGCTGGCCTTCATCGCCTCTCACACACGCCGTCGGGGCAACCATCACATTGTTTCCTAATATTACATTACCGATCACCGCCGCCAGCGGGTGAACATAAGTCCCGTTTCCGATCACAGGCTCGGACACATTCGGACTGAAATCCGTCTTTACGTTTTTCTCAATCATTTTTTTCTTCCTCCGGTCACTATGATATTTTTTTAAGATTCAGGCTTCGTGCCTAAAACTTTTTTTCAATGCTTCTGGTGCTTTTCCCTTTCCAGCAGATTCTGCCACACTTCGGTCACTTTTTTTTCTGTCTCTTCCACGGCACACTGATTGTCGATGACAATGTCCGCAAGATTCATTTTATCATGAATCGGCATCTGACAGGACAAGCGAAGCTCGGCTTCCGCCCGGCAAAGATCACTTCGGTTCATCAGGCGATTGACCTGTTCTTCCGGTGCAACCATCACCAGAATCGTCAGATCAAAAAGGTGCTGCATACGGCCTTCAAACAGAAGCGGGACATCTGCAAAGACAATGGCATGAGGATGATGCTTTTTTATCTCTTCCAGACGGGAGCGCCATGCCTCATAAACCCTGGGATGAATGATGTCGTTTAACTTCTGGAGCTTGTCCGGTTGATTGAATACGACTGCCGCCAGTTTATTGCGGTCGATATTTTGATCCGGCCGTAGAATCTCCCGGCCAAAATAATTAACGACATCCTGCCAGGCCGGCCAATCAGGTTTCTGCACCTCGTGGGCCAGTTTGTCAAAATCAATCAGATGACCGCCCAAACGGACAAACATTTGCGCCACGGTCGATTTTCCACAGGCGATACCACCCGTCAAACCTACATTCAGCATGGGTTACTTCTTGTTGAGTTCATAGATGATTCTCAGACCGTCCAGCGTGAGCATCTCATCAATTTTATCAATGCTCTTTGCTTCCTCGGCAACGATCCGCGCCAATCCTCCCGTGGCAATGACAAACGGTTTGGTTTTGGTTTCCGCCTTCATCCGGTTCACGATCCCGTCCACCAACCCGGCATATCCAAACATGATCCCCGCCTGTATTGCACTGACCGTATCTTTGGTGATAATCGTTTTGGGTTTGCTGAATTCAACACGCGGCAGCTTGGACGCACGGGCAAACAGGGCCTCGCTGGAAATCACAATACCCGGCGCGATGCACCCTCCCATGTATTCCCCTTTGGGGGAAACATAATCAAAAGTTGTCGCTGTGCCAAAATCAACGATGATGGATTCCTTTTGATACTTTTTGAATGCGGCCACCGCATTGACAATACGGTCCGCCCCAACTTCCCTGGGATTATCATAAAAGATCGGCATGCCCGTCTTGATCCCGGGGCCTACGATTAGCGGTTTGATGTTAAAATACTTGACGCAGAGAGGCTCCAGGATATTGAGCATCGGTGGCACAACACAGGAAATGATAATAGCGTTCACGGCTTTCATTTCCTTGGCCTTCATTCGGCTGGACTGGTATAAATTGTAAATCAGGACACCGTACTCATCGATGGTATGATCAATTTCCGTTCGTATCCGCCAGTCATGTAGCAGCTGTTCTCCGTCAAAAAGTCCCACCACCGTGTTCGTATTGCCTACATCAATTACCAGCAGCATAAGTATTCACCTCTTTTAGAATGGTCGCGTCCCCCGCCGAAACCGACATTTTTTGATTATTCGCGGTCAGAAGAATCAGAGAACCATCTTCATCCAGGCCCACCGCTTTTCCGCTAACCGCTTCGTTGTGGAAAACAATCGAAACGGTTTTATCGATCATCTCTGACCGGTTTAGCCATCTTTCCCTGACCGAGGCAAATCCGTTTTGGATGAGTTCTCTATACCATTTTGTCATATTTTCATAGAGGCGAATTATCAATTCAGGACGTGATATTTCCCGGCCTGCCTCAATCGCCAGGGCAGTGGCAATCTCCTGAATATCCTGAGGAAACTGTTCACGGGCCAGGTTAACATTGATACCAATGCCCACAACAACAAAGTCAACCGCCTGTCCCGACATTTTCATCTGGGCCAGAATACCGCAAACCTTTTTCCCGCCGATCAGGACATCATTGGGCCATTTGATCCATGCTTTGCCCGGACAGAACTCATTGAGTGTTTCCGCCGCCGCTACGCCGGCGGCTATGGGAATCTGCGTCGCCTGCATCCTCCCGGCAAGTGGCCTTAAAATCATGGACGTGTAAATATTGGCTCCTGCCGGTGAATACCAAACGCGCTGCATCCTGCCTTTCCCTGAAGTCTGACTTTCGGCAATGAGCACCGTCCCTTCGGGCGCGCCTTCTTCACCTAAGCGAAATGCTTCATCATTGGTCGAACCAATTTCGTCATAATAATAGAGACGATGGCCGATCATTTTACCGGCAAGTTGTTTTCTCAGGGATTCTGCATTCAGACTTGTCATGTTTTGCGGGGTGAAACAATATCAACGATTTAAATTTATGGTTAAGGAACACAAACCTTGAACCTTGCCCCTTCGGTCGCTGAGCCTGTCGAAGCGGTCCTTGCCACTTTCAGCGTGCACCTTCTATCTCCCCTTCACTTTCAATGAAATATCCGCCGCCCGGACGGAATGGGTCAGTTCTCCCACAGAAATAAGATCGACACCGGTTGCGGCGATTTGGGCAACACTTCCAAGATTGACATTGCCTGAAGCTTCCAGAAGTGCTCGGCCGGCCACAAAATCAACCGCTTTTTTCATGGCATCAACCGTCATATTGTCCAGCATGATGATATCCGCTCTGCATTTGAGGGCTTCTTTGACTTCCAGGATATTTTTCGTCTCCACTTCAATTTTCAGATGATGGGAAAGACGTGTTCTCTGGGCGTGCACAGCTGCGGTAATACCACCCGCGGCTTCGATGTGATTGTCTTTAATCAGAACCCCATCGTAAAGTCCTGTGCGGTGGTTCGTTCCACCGCCGATCCTAACCGCCATTTTATCCAGTACCCGCAGTCCAGGAACGGTCTTGCGGGTATCGAGTATTTTTGCTTTTGTTTTTCGTACGGTTTCCACATACTTTGCGGTTAATGTCGCAATGCCGCTCATGCGCTGAAGCAGATTCAGAGCGACACGTTCCGCCTGCAGGATGCCGGACAGGCTTCCCTTAACTTCGGCAATGATGTCGCCTTTCTTTGCCTTGTTTCCGTCGCTGATTATCTTTTTGACGCGAATGTCCTTGTCCACAGCGTGAAACACGGCTTCAAAGACTTCCAATCCGGCAATGACAAAATCACCCTTGGCCATCGCCTGCGCCCTGCCCTTCTTTTTCGGCGAAACGGTGGCCCCTGTGGTGATATCGCCTGTACCGATATCTTCGGCGAGCGCAGCTTCAATAATTTTTTTTATTTGCAGCGAAACCATCTGTTGTCTCCTAAAAAATGCGAGCAGGTCATTGCGAACGAAGTGAAGCAATCTCATGGTTTTAGATTGCCACGCCGACTGAAAGTCGGCTCGCAATGACAAAGCTATCACACGGAAATTTCCTGCAGTTTTTTCAGCGCACCCTCCAGAGCTGAATATTTTTTCTGGAATTCCTTCATTTTTGCCTCTTCCTTGCTGATCACTTCGGGTGCCGCTTTGGCACGGAAATCGCTGTTGGCCAGTTTTCTTGAACTCTGTTCCAGATCCTTCGATACTTTCGCCAGTTCTTTCCCCAGCCTTGTTTTTTCCGCGGCAATATCCACAATGCCGGCAAGCGGCACAAATATCTTTATTGATCCGACTACACCGGTCGCCACTCCCCTGGGCTCAACCAGATTAACTTCCACACTCAAAGATTCAAGGTTGGACAGATTTAAAATATACCCTCCACCGTCTTCGATGGACTTTTTAGTCTGTTCATCCGGCGCAGATATGAAAACTTTCAGTTTGAGTGAGGGCGGAATCCGCATCTCACCGCGAATATTGCGTATCGAGGTGATGATTTCCATCAGCATTTCCATCTCCTGCCGGGCAGCTCCGTCTTCCTGCACGTCGCTTGTTTCGGGAAACCGGCTGATCATGATGGAATGCTCATCACTGTTGTGCAGCGCCTGCCAAAGTTCCTCGGTCACAAAGGGCATGAAGGGGTGCAAAAGCTGAAGCATGATTGCAAACACCTCTTTCATAGTCCGTTGTGTCACATGCTTCTGTCCGGCGCTGATTTTACCGTAAAGCGCCGGCTTGCTGATTTCCAGGTACCAATCGCAGTATTCATGCCAGATGAAGTTGTAAATGGCGGCAGCGGCATCGTTAAAGCGGTACTCGTCAAGACTGCGGGTGACCGCGGCGACCGTTTCGTTTAATTTCGTTCTGATCCATTTTTCCGGCAGCGAATCCGGAGCGTCCACATGCGCAGACTCATCGTAATCCGCCAGATTGCCGAGCGTCAGTTTGGCAGCGTTCCAAATTTTGTTGACAAAAAATTTATATCCTTCGATACGCTCCGGGGACATGCGCACGTCGCGCCCCTGGGCGGTGTATGCAGACAGTGTAAAACGAAACGCGTCCGTGCCATACTGATCAATCATCACCAGCGGATCAATACTATTGCCCTTGGACTTGCTCATTTTTTCGCCTTTTTCATCACGGACCAGCGCGTGAAGATAAACATCTTTAAACGGCACGTCTTTCATGACGTAAATTCCCATCATCATCATCCGCGCCACCCAGAAAAACAGAATATCAAAACCGGTGATGAGCAGGGAAGTCGGATAGAAAGTCTTCAGTGCCGGTGTTCTTTCAGGCCAGCCCAGCGTGGTGAACGGCCATAACGAGGAACTGAACCAGGTGTCCAGCACATCTTCGTCCTGTTTCAGGGAAGCAGAGCCGCAGTCAGGACATGCATCAGGGTCCGTCACGGAAACAATCACTTTGCCGCAGCCACCGCAATACCACACGGGAATCCGGTGTCCCCACCATAATTGCCGCGAGATGCACCAGTCACGGATGTTGTTCATCCAGTCGAAATAAGTGGCCTCCCAGGATTCGGGAACAATTTTTGTTTTTTTCTTTGTAACGGCGGCGATCGCCTGCTTGGCCAGAGGCTTGATTTTGACAAACCACTGTTTGGAAACCATGGGCTCAATATCCGTCTTGCAGCGGTAGCACTGGCCGACGTTGTGAGCATATGGTTCGGTGCCGACCATGAAACCTTCCTTTTCCAAATCGGCAATCACGTTGCGGCGTGCCTCATAACGGTCCTGTCCTCTGTATTTGCCGCCATGCTCGTTGATAATGCCCTGCCCGTCCATGATCGAAATGATCTCCAGATTATGGCGTCCGGCCATGGCAAAGTCGTTGGGATCGGAACCCGGCGTGATTTTAACTGCGCCGGAGCCGAAATCCATTGTCACATAATCATCGGCAATGATCGGTATTTGTTTGTTCATCAGCGGCAAAATGACGAATTTGCCGATTTTATCCTTGTAGCGCTCATCCGCCGGGTTTACGGCAACGGCAGTATCCCCCAGCATCGTCTCCGGTCTGGTGGTGGCAACGACAATTTCTCCACTGCCGTCGGCAAAAGGATAACGGATATTCCACAGGAAGCTCTGGTCCTGTTTAAATTCCACCTCCAGATCGGAGATAGCGGTATGACAGCGCGGACACCAGTTGACGATGTAGTCACCCTGGTAAATCATTCCTTCATCGTAGAGCCTTACAAATACCTCACGGACAGCCTTCGACAAACCTTCGTCCATGGTAAAACGTTCACGCTGCCAGTCACAGGAACAACCCAGCCTTTTGAGCTGATTGATAATCACTCCTCCGTATTTTTCTTTCCATTCCCAGACACGGGCAATGAATTTTTCCCGCCCCAAATCATGACGGGATAAACCTTCTTTCGTCAGCTGCTGTTCAACCACGTTTTGCGTCGCGATACCGGCATGGTCCATACCCGGCATCCACAGTGTGTTATACCCCTGCATCCTCTTGAAACGGATGATAACATCCTGAAGCGTGTTGTTGAGCGCATGCCCCATGTGCAGCATACCGGTGACATTGGGGGGTGGAATGACAATGGAGAAAGCGGGATTCTCACTGGTGTCCCGCGCGTGAAAATAATTATTCTTCAGCCAGTACTCGTATAATCTTTTTTCGGCCTCGGCCGGTTCAAACGCTTTGCCCAATTCTTTTATCAACATGAACCATCTCCTGTTTCTAAATGCGCAAAGGGCTTGCGCCCTTTTTTTCTACTCCATATTTTCATGCCTGTCTTCCGTACGATTCCTGAACACCAAAATCAATCGTTTCTCCGCAGGCAGCACCACAAAATTTTTTACGCTGCTTTTATGCCCTGAAAATGCGTTACTTCTGAATATTCCTAATTTAAAACGCTTGGTATCATTATCTTCTGTGGGTGCTTAAGTCAAGTCAATATTCACATGGCATTGCTTCTTTCCGAACACGGACCGCATCATTACACGGGCTCATTTGTCCGAATGGAAATCTTTATGTTCAGGAATGATTCCACGGTTTTTTGAATGGCTTGGTATTGATCGGGGGTAAACCATCGGATGGTTTTGTCTGCCAAAAACCACGTCATCTGCCTTTTTGCATACCTCCAGGTTTCCCGAACCACCAAATCAAGCGTGCGCTCCCGGTCGTTGATCCCGTGAATAAAATCCACAACCTGTTTATACCCCAGAGATTGCAGGGGCTTAATGTCCGGGCTGTAGCCCTGAGCCAGAAGCCCGCGCACCTCTTCAATCAGTCCTGCCTCCATCATTTTCGCAGATCTGAATGCGATTCTTTCTTTCAATTCCGCCCGTTCCACCGTAAGACCTATTTTACACACATCATACGGACAATCCGCAAACAAATGATTTCGCTGCATCTCAACGATGGACTGACCGCTCTGATCCAGCACTTCCAGCGCGCGGATGACCCGCACGGAGTCATTGACGTTGATGCGGCGAGCCGCCTGCGGGTCTCTTTGCTCCAACAGACCGTAGATGTATTGTCTGCCGAAGCGGTCGCGAAGGCCCTTATAATAATTACGGATGTTTTCATCGACCGGCGGTGTTTCTATTATTCCCTGCAGCAGCGCCCGGATATACAGTCCCGTTCCTCCAACCACGAAGACCGGTTTACCGGCATCGGCCAATCGGTCAATGACCGCCCTCGCCTGCCCGGCATAGATGGCTGCGTTGAATTCTTCATCAGGATCCACAACGTCGATGAGATGATGGGGCACCCTGGCCCTTTCTTCGCGGGTTGGTTTTGCCGTTCCGATATCCAGATAACGGTAAACCTGCAGGGAATCGGCATTGACAATCTCGCCTCCCACCGCTTCAGCCAGTTCAATGGCAAGACGGGTTTTCCCTGTCGCCGTGGGCGAGCAGATCACTACCAGCCTGGTCCGGTGTTTCTCACTTTCGTTTAAACATTCGTTCGATTTCATAGAGAGAAAATTGCACGCGGATGGGCCGTCCGTGAGGACAGGTTGAGTTGAAAGGAGTTTTCTCCAGATCACGGCACAGGGCAGCGACTTCCTGTGCTGACAAAACCGCATTGGCTTTAATCGCGGCACGACAGGCCAGCGATGCCAGGATCTTTTCCCTGCGCTCGGCAAACGACGCTTTCGTCTGTCCGTCACCCAGCTGATCGGCCAGGTCTGAAATGATTTCGTACGGCAATACTTCCGGCAGAGAAGCAGGCAGCGCCTTGACCACAATGGCATCGCGTCCGAATATTTCCAGATCCATCCCAATTTCAACCAGCATGGGCAGCGCTTCTTCAAAAAGACTGATTTGCGCGGGAGGCAGACTGACCACTTCCGGCATCAGAAGGGGCTGGCTAAGCGTTCTGTCCGCCGTTGCCGCCTTCAGGCGCTCCAGAATAATCCTTTCGTGCGCTGCATGCTGATCCACCAGCATCAATCCCTCCTCGCTGCCAAAGACCAGGTACGTACCTGCGAGCTGCCCTAGATAGTTTCGGTTGGCAAAAGTGATCCTCTCCCCCTCAAAATTTTCTTCAACCCGCAAGGGATCACCGACCGGAGTTCCCGCCCGTGCAAACAAATCGCTTTCGATGGCGTGACGCAGATTCTGACGGGAATAAACTTCCGGCGTACGCTCCTGGGAGGACGGATAATCTTTCGATCTCCAGAATCCGGAAGCGGCGGAAGTTTTTTCGCGCGGTGCCAATCGGTAGGTCAAAGCATCGGATGGAATCTGCGAAACGGCGAGGCATTGTGCCACCGTCCGGGACACCAGATCATATATTTCCCGGGAATTCTTGAAGCGTACCTCCATCTTGGCCGGATGCACGTTGATGTCGACTTCTTCGCCGGGCATGTCCAGAAACAGGACAGCCGCGGGGTAGCGGCGCGGCTCGATCACCTGACGGTATGCGGCAAGCATCGCATGTGTCATGCTGTTGTCCCGGATAAAGCGCGAATTGACAAAAAGAAAAATGCTTTTGGAATTGGATTTCGTAAAATCCGGAGTTGAAATAAATCCTGCAAGGCGCACATTTCCGCTATTCCCTTTGATCTCCCGGCAATGAAAGGGGAAATCATTTCCCATCACCATGCCGATGCGATCGGAAATACGCCCGGCTACAGGTGCGGCAAAAACCTCTCTCTTGCCGGCAACGACTGTAAATCTTACATCCGGATGAGCCAGCGCTATGCGGACAACCGCATCTATGCATGCGGTCTGTTCGGTGGCTTCCGATTTAAGAAACTTCCTGCGTGCCGGCACATTGGCAAACAGTTCCGTCACCTGGATTTGCGTTCCGGGCGGCAGGCCCGCCGGAGAAATTTCACATACAATGCCGGCCTCGGCCACTGCTTTTGTGCCCTCCAGGTCCTCCGGACGACGGGAAAGCACTTCAACACGCGCAATGGAAGCGATGCTGGCCATCGCTTCACCGCGGAAACCGAAAGAGTCAACACGATAGATATCATCCAGTTTTGAAATCTTGCTGGTGGCGTGGCGTTCAAAAACCAAAGCCATGTCCTCCCGTTCGATTCCGGAACCATTATCCACGACCCTGATCAATTCACATCCGCCCTGTAAAAGTTCAACACGGACATCCCGGGCTCCTGCGTCAATGGAATTTTCGACCAGTTCCTTGACAATCGATGCAGGCCTTTCCACCACTTCTCCGGCGGCAATCTGACTGGCTACCTCTTCAGACAAAACAACGATGCGTTTTGACAATGTCCATTCTCCGTTTAAAGAAAAAGCTGTGGCCACTGAAGCAACTGTGACCGCAGCTCCGTGTTTGCCGTGGCACAGTCCCGGCCTAATCCAGCACAATCATGATTCGGCAATTTTTCATAAAAGTCTTTTGCTCCAGGGCAGCCTGAATCTTTTCCGCATCGGCATTGCTGATGATCAGATCGGATTCCCCCGGTCCTACTGCTCTGATCGCCTTCACCCTTACCAGGCCAGCCGATGCGTGCTGGTCTCTTGTATAAACACAAAGACCCTTCAATACACCGGCTTCAAACTCCTGTTTGAAAGCATCGGAGATTTCTGTGCCGTTTTCCGTGCGAATACCCGGCAGCATGGCAGGACGGGCGCCGACACCGCGGGCGTCAACCACCAGTCCAATGCAGGATGTCTTTTCAACCAGCGAAGCCGCACCGAACGGCTGACCTGAATTTTTTTGTTTCAAGACCTTCGGGACCACGATTTGCGACAAGTTCCCGTAAAGGGGGATTCTCAAGGTGACCTGCGCAGTATCATCGGATCTGTATTCCTGATCAGCAACCTGTGAACCCTGCATGAAACCTTCCAACTGTGTCTGCAGAATTTCATTGTCCTGGGCCAAATCCTTGATGGTATTTGATGAGTCAACCTGAACGAACATAGCCGTCTCCAGCAGATTCCGGCAGGCCTCTGCCCTGGCCGCCCGAAAAGCTGCCGGACGGGCTTCTACGATACCGGCATCCCTGTTTGGAGGGGCCCCGGCGCCAGCCGCTTCGATGTATCCTGCTGTCCAGTTCACCTGGCCTCTGCCGGTTTTTTCAACCCATTCAGACTCCGGAAGAGCATGCTGACAATAAGCGACATTTGTCCAGAATAATAAAAAACACATTCCCACCCAAAAAGTCATGGAAATGAATTTCGATTTCACGTTCTCCTCCCTAAAGGACACCATCTGAAGAAACCAACCATATTTGAAAACCTAATGGAAAGTAACAAAATATCCAACGGCTTGCAATAAAATTCCCGTCAAAAGCGCCCCGACAGTCTTTCAAGAGTTATGCTTGAAAGTCCTATGTTTATGTGATAGCTAATAGTGTTGATTCCTGCAGACCTTGCGATCGGACGGTTACACCTGCAGGACCATCCGTTTTCCAAAACGAATCGGGAAAAGGCCTGAACAAACAAGCAGGTTCGAGGTATCAACGCCATTCTTTTCAGAAGACAGGAGTAACAGGAAATGGACTACAAACAGACTTTAAATCTTCCGCAAACCGACTTTCCGATGAAAGCCAGCCTGGCTCAAAGAGAACCGGAAATGCTCAAAAAGTGGGAAGATATGAAAATTTACCAAAAAATTCGCCACAGCGCCAAAGGCAAGACACCCTATATTCTGCATGATGGTCCTCCTTACGCGAACGGCAACATTCACATGGGGACAGCTCTGAACAAAATCATCAAGGATATCGTCATCAAAGCAAAAAACATGACCGGCTTCGACGGCGTTTACGTGCCCGGTTGGGACTGCCATGGACTGCCTATCGAGCACCAGGTCGATAAAGAACTCGGTGGCAAAAAATCCGGCATGTCGCAGGTTGAAAAGCGACGTGCCTGCCGTGTTTATGCGGAAAAATACCTGGATATCCAGCGCGAACAATTCAAACGGCTGGGTGTTTTCGGCGAATGGGAAAATCCTTATCTCACCATGGCCTACCCTTACGAAGCGACAACGATAGAGGAATTCGGCAAACTCTATCTCAAGGGAAGTGTTTATAAAGGGAAAAAACCCGTTTACTGGTGCGCCACCTGTAAAACCGCGCTGGCGGAAGCTGAAGTGGAATACGCCGATCATCACACTCCTTCCATTTATGTGAAATTTGTCTTTGATTCGGATGTGAGCCAGATTCTGCCGAAACTTGCGGGACAAAAGGTTCACATGGTGATCTGGACCACGACACCGTGGACGATTCCCGCCAACCTGGCGATTGCCGTCAAGGATGATTTTATCTACACAGCGGTAAAAATCAGTGGCGAAGTCCTGATCGTGGCCAAAGACATGCTGGATTACTGCCTGGACGCTTTCGGCCATCGCGACACTCCCTATGAGATTCTCGATGAATTCAAAGGTGAAGTTCTGGAAGGCCAGAAATGCTGGCATCCGCTGGTGAAAAGGCACAGTCTGCTGATTCTGGCACCCTTTGTCACGCTGGAGGCGGGAACCGGAGCCGTACATATTGCTCCCGGACACGGACAGGAGGATTATGAAATCGGCCTTGAATACGGTCTGGACAATTACGCCCCCGTTGATGACGCGGGAATGTTCACAGAGGATGTCGAGCACTTTGCCGGGCAGTTTGTTTTCGACGCCAATGACAATGTCATCAAAAAGCTGGATGAAGTCGGCGCGCTGATGGGTCACGTTCCCATGCAGCATTCTTATCCGCACTGCTGGCGATGTAAGAAACCGATCATTTTCCGCTCCACCGAACAGTGGTTCATTTCGATGGAAAAAAACGATCTGCGCAAAAAGGCGCTGGCTGCTATCGATGAAGTACAGTGGATTCCCGCGTGGGGGCACGACCGGATCTACGGCATGGTGGAGAACCGTCCCGACTGGTGCATTTCGCGTCAGAGGCTTTGGGGTGTACCCATCACGGTATTTTACTGCGCCAAATGTAAAAATGAATTATTGACAAGGGAAATCCTCGATCATCTGGTGGCGCTGGTGGAAAAAAGCGGCGCGGATGTCTGGTTTGAAAAAGAACCGAAAGATCTCATGCCCAAACACACCGCCTGCCCGCACTGTCATGGAATAGAATTTACCAAAGAATTGAACATTCTGGATGTATGGTTTGACTCCGGTGTGAGCCACGCGGCGGTTCTGGAAAAACGTCCGGATTTAAGTTCGCCCTGCGATCTTTACCTGGAAGGCAACGATCAGCACCGCGGCTGGTTTCATTCTTCCCTTCTGGAATCTGTGGGAACACGCGGGCACGCGCCATATAAAAGTGTACTTACGCACGGTTTTGTCGTCGACGGAGACGGTAAAAAAATGTCCAAATCCATCGGCAATGTCATCAGTGCGGAAGACGCCGTTGCCCAATACGGCGCAGAAATTTTACGCCTGTGGGTGGCAGCGGAAGATTACACGGATGACATACGCATTTCCGACGTGATTCTCAAACGGTTAATGGAAGCCTACCGCCGCATCCGCAACACCAGCCGGTTTATCCTGGGCAACCTCTATGATTTCAACGTTGACGCAGACTCTGTCTCTTACGAAAGTATGACGGAAATGGACCGGTGGGCACTTCACCGCCTGCAGGAAGTGATCAGGCGCGTCAGGGAAGCCTATGAACGTCATCAGTTCCACGCGGCTTTCTACACCCTGTATAATTACTGCACGGTGGATCTAAGCGCGCTTTATCTGGATGTCCTGAAAGACAGGCTGTACACAAACAGGTCCGCCTCCACGGCGCGCCGTTCCGGACAGACCGTCATGTTCACCATCTTAACCGCCATGACCCGCCTGCTCGCGCCGATTCTGACCTTTACGGCAGAGGAAGTCTGGGCAGCCCTGCCGGGATGGCAGGAAAAGGAGGAAAGCGTTCATCTGGCACAGTTTCCGGAAGTCAACACCCGGTTCTTCAATGAAGAACTTGGCGAACGCTGGAGGGTCATGATTGACGCCAAGGCGGAAATCGCAAAAGCAATTGAGCAGGCCCGTAAGGAAAAAGTCATCGGTCATTCTCTGGACGCGCGCATTACCATCGCTGCACCGGATAAAATACGTGCTCTTTTTGAAACGCACCTGGAAGACCTTCGCGCTCTTCTGATTGTTTCGCAACTTCAGTTAGCAGATGTCCAGAACATTGCCAACCCGTACCAAAGTGAAGAAATCAAGGGTCTGGCCGTGGGCGTCGAAAAAGCAAGGGGCACAAAATGTGAACGCTGCTGGATTTATGAAGAGTCGGTCGGGATGAACGCCGAACACCCGACGGTCTGCGGACGCTGTATACCTAACTTGTAGGCTATTAGGCTGTAGACTATAGGCTACTGGCGGCTATGGGAGTGTAAACATTTTGGCTATGATTATCTCGGCAACAACGGTTGTCATTCCCGCGCAGGCTGGAATCCAGGAAGATACTGCAGGCCGGATAACCTGGAAATCTGATAACCTTAAGATCAAGAGAGATCACGCAAGATCACACGTCAAGTCCTGCATGAAGCCCTTTGATATATTTATTCGCCGAAGTAATTATTAAAAGTTGTAGTTACTGGTTGGCTGACAGCCTATCAGCCTGATTCTGACTTTTTGACTTTTAGATTAAGGATTATCATTTTGAAAAAGAATCTTTGGATTTTTCTTCTTGGGGCGGCAGCCATCCTCGCTCTGGATCAGATTACAAAATCAGCCATCACCTCAAGGTTTGCTCTTCATGAAACCTATCCGATCATCAGCGGATTTTTTAATCTCGTCTACGTAATGAATCCCGGCGCCGCTTTCGGGTTTCTGGCAGGAGCATCAGAAACATTCCGTTATATTTTCTTCACCGGAATCACGATTCTGGCCGCCGGACTGATCGTTTACTATCTGGCCAAAAGCAATCCCCGGAACCTGATGCTTGTGACTTCCCTCACCCTGATTTTCGGCGGCGCGGTCGGGAACCTGATCGACAGGCTGCGCTTCGGCGCCGTTGTTGATTTTCTGGATTTCTACATTGGAGGGGCGCACTGGCCGGCATTTAATGTGGCGGATTCCGCCATCACCATTGGAGCGGTTCTGATGATCTGGGAAATGATCCTGAACCGCGGGAAAAAAGAATCCGCCTCATCCTGAGTTCTTCATCTCAAATAAAAATAAACAGCCGTCTTCATCAGCGTGACTGTTTGAGCGCCCTCTGATAGACCGCTTCAGAAAATCCATAAACGTGACTCCTGCCGATCACGGCAAACGGCACATCATCGCCGTCGTCGATCTCTTTTCTTGCAGCAGCCGCCTTCGGATCGGTATCCGTGTTGTATTCCGTAAAGGCGAGTTTCTGGGAACTTAAGTATTCCCTGGCTTTGTCGCAGTCCGAACAGTCGTTCTTTGTGAATAACTTAATGGATGGCGCTTTCCCCGCATCAGGCAACGGTTTTTCGTCGCTTATGTCGGAAGCGTTCTGGAGCACTTTTACGTTCTTGCCTTTCTTCGCAGCAGGTGGATAATCCGTAATGTGCTTCACACCGGATTCATCTTCCCAGCTATAAAAATCGGCGTACACCGTCCCTGAAAACATCAGGAGCAGCGCCAGTAAAATAAACAGGTATTTTTTCATCATAAGCCTCCGTCTTCAGCGCCGCTGGCGCCTCCGATATTTTTCATGACATTGCTAAAGCGATGCTTCATCCGTCCGGCAATCCATAACTGCCTGCTGATTTTTCTTCTTCGTAAAAAGTTTAACCGGAATGTCTTGAAAAATCAATCCCCTTTTTACTGCATGGAAAGCATGGTTTACGATCAGACTCCTGTGCAGTTGAACGTTTTTTGTCTATGGGACAAATCAATCATCAAGCGGGAACGATTCAGAGTATTTTTCCTGTCGGCATTCCTGTTTTTTCCTTTTTTCTTTGGCAAAAAAATGAATTTATGTCATAAGGAAATCAAACACTAAATTTTCATTCCCGGGAGTCGGACAATGAGTAAATCCTATATTTTGGCTCTGGATCAGGGCACGACCAGTTCGCGGGCGGTCATCTACAACCACGAAGGAGAGGCCGTTAAAATTGCACAGAATGAATTTACACAGATTTATCCGCATGCTGGCTGGGTGGAGCATGATCCCATGGAAATCTGGGGTTCACAGCGCGGCGTCGCCAGCGAAGTGCTTGCCACCGCAGGCATTACGCCCGAAGAAATCGCCGCAATCGGCATCACCAATCAGCGTGAAACCACCATTGTCTGGGAAAAAGCCACAGGCAAACCGGTTTATAACGCCATTGTCTGGCAGTGTCGCCGCACCGCTTCAATCTGCGATGAATTAAAAGCAGAAGGCCTGGAAGAATACATCCGTGAAAATACAGGCCTGGTGCTGGACGCGTATTTTTCAGGAACAAAACTGAAATGGATCCTCGATCATGTTGAAGGGGCCCGCGCCCGGGCGCAAAAAGGCGACCTGCTCTTCGGCAATGTCGACACCTGGCTGATCTGGAACCTCACAAGGGGAAAAGTTCACGTCACCGATTATTCGAATGCTTCCCGCACCATGCTCTACAACATCAAAGATTTAAAATGGGATGAAACCATATTAAAAAAACTTGACATTCCCGCATGCATGCTGCCCGAGGTCAAACCTTCATCCACCGTCTATGGTGTAACCGACGCAAGGGTGCTGGGCGCGGAAATCCCCATTGCCGGGGTTGCCGGAGACCAGCAGGCCGCTCTCTTCGGACAGGCCTGTTTTACTCCCGGCATGGTCAAAAACACTTACGGCACGGGGTGCTTCATGCTCATGCTGACCGGTGAGACAATTGCCCATTCGCGGCACGGTCTGCTGACCACCATTGCCTGGGGTGTAAACGGCAAAGTGCAGTACGCCCTTGAAGGCAGCATCTTTGTGGCCGGCGCCTCGATTCAATGGCTGCGGGACAGCCTGCGCGTCATCTACGACGCCCGCGACAGCGAATATTTTGCAACGAAAGTCCCGGACTCACAGGGCGTTTACGTGGTGCCCGCCTTTGTGGGGCTGGGCGCTCCATACTGGGACATGTACGCCCGTGGCGCCATCATCGGACTCACACGGGGAACCAACCGTAATCATATCATTCGCGCCACGCTGGAATCCATCGCCTATCAGACCCGCGATGTTCTGGAACTGATGCGTGATGAATGCGGCATTGATTTGTGCGAACTGCGCGTCGATGGAGGCGCTTGTGCCAACAATTTCCTGATGCAATTCCAGGCCGATATTCTGGATGTGCCGGTGGAACGTCCGGAAATCATCGAAACAACCGCGCTGGGAGCCGCCTATCTGGCGGGTCTGGCCACGGGATTCTGGAAAGACCAGACCGTGATTGCCGAAAAGAGGAAAGTGGACCGCCGTTTCCAGCCTGCAATGAACGAAGAAAAAAGGCAAAAACTCTATAGCCGTTGGAAAAAGGCGGTGGAGCGCGCACGAGGTTGGGAGGAAGAATAACACAAGGCGCAAGGCACAAGGGAAAAGATAAAAGGCATAGGGGGAAGGCCTGTTATTTAGATGATCAAGACGGATGTTATCATTATTGGCGGAGGGGCGACCGGATGCGGCATTGCCAGAGACCTTGCGCTTCGCGGTATTCCGCATTGCCTGATTGAAAAAGGTGACTACGCCGCGGGTGCGACCGGCGCCTGCCATGGCCTTTTACACAGCGGTGGCCGTTACGTGGTCTCCGACGCCATTGCTGCCAAGGAATGCTACGACGAAAATATGATCCTGCGCCGGATCGGTGAAAAATGCGTTGAACCCACCGGCGGATTGTTTGTTCGCCTGACAGGAGATTCCAAAATTTTCCGGGAACGGTTCCTGCGAAGCTGTGAAGAAATCGGCATTCCGACAGAAATCATGTCCTCCACCAAAGCGCTCGAGCTGGTGCCCAATCTCAACCCGGAAATGGAAGAAGCCATCAGGGTTCCCGATTGTTCGATTGATCCCTTCCGCTTATGCATGCTCAACATGAGAACATCGGAAATCAAGGGCGGCTTGAGTTTCATCCGTCACAAGGTAACGGAAATCGTCAAGTCCCACGGACGATGCATCGGTATCAAAGCCACCGACATGGTATCCGGTGAGGTAAAGGAAATACACGGCAACATTATCGTCAATGCATCAGGAGCCTGGACCAACCTGGTCGCCGGCCTTGCCGGCTGCGAAGTACCCCTGACCTTATCGAAAGGATCTCTCGTCATCACGAATCACCGTCTGACAGATATGGTCATCAACCGCCTGCGACCTCCTTCCGACGGGGATATCATTGTCCCCAACGAAGCTGTCTGTCTGGCCGGTACCACTTCCCTGATGGTAGAAGACCCGGATAAAATATCCATCCGGTCTGAGGAAGTGGACATTATCATCGGAGAAGCGGGACGCATGGTCCCGCATTTTAACCAGACGCGAATCATCCGTGCATTTTCCGGTGTCCGCCCCCTGCTTAAATCACAAAAGCTCGACAGCCGGGAAATCTCGCGGGGTTTTCAGATTATTGACCATCAGAACGGCATGTACAGTATCGTCGGCGGAAAGCTTACCACCTTCCGGCTTATGGCGGAGAAAATGGTGGACACCATCATGAACGCCTTCAATCTGAAGCGTGCCTGCGAAACAGCGGAAAGACCGCTGGACGGTCAGGATGAACTCAGCGGCTACCCGCTGTCCAAACGTCTGTCGGACATGAAAAACATCGTCTGTGAATGCGAACTGGTCACCCGCAGGGAAGTGGAGCGGATCATCAGCCAGACAGGCACCCGGCACGTCGGCGACATTCAGCATCGGACACGGCTGGGAATGGGACCCTGCCAGGGCGGCTTCTGCACCTTCCGCGCCCTCGGCATTATGCATGACATGGATATTTTAACTGCGGAGCAGTCCGTCCAATCCCTGAGAGAATTTCTCCAGAGGCGCTTTCGCGGCATCCGCGGTGCCCTGTGGGGAGACCAACTACGGGAAGAGCAGCTTGTTGAATATATTTATCTGGGGATTCTGGCCATGGAGCGAAACAAGTGAGCGTAATTGAATACGATGTCATTGTCATCGGCGCGGGTGTGTCGGGTCTGACCGCGGGGACCTTGCTGGCAAAGCACGGTTTGAATGTCGCCCTGGTCACGACCGGAGAACCGACAGCCTGTCTGTCCACCGGATGCATTGACGTCTGCTCGGTCAGCGAGAATCCCCTGCAGGCCATTGTCAGTCTGCCACAGCGACACCCCTATCATCTGATTTCCATCAAAAACATCCGTCAGTCACTCCGCGATTTTCAACAGGCCATGACCGATGTGGGGATGCCTTACGAAGGATCGCCGGAAAACAATCGTCGGGTTCTTTCCGCAATCGGCACATTCAAAACGACCTGTCTGACTCCTGTAACCATGCAGGCCTCTCCGCAAAACGAAGATGAAAAAATCCACATCATTACCTTTGCCGGTCTGAAAGATTTTTATCCCGGCTACATCATTTCCCGGCACAAGAACGCGTCTTTCTCCATTTACGATGCCGGTGTTGCAACAACCATGGGTATCTCTGCCAATTTCGAAAACGAGGCCTTCCTGGAAGCTTTCATGCTATGGCTGGAAAAACAAAATATCCGGGAGGATAAAATCGCTTTTCCCGCAGTTCTGGGTTTGGAATCGGCATCGGCCATTGTAAAAACCATCGAATCCCGCATGGAGTGTCCCGTCTTTGAAATCCCGACCATTCCGCCTTCCATGCCCGGCAGAAGGCTGTTTAACCATCTGAAAGATCATTTCCGCCGTCATGGAGGGGTCATCTACTGGGGCTGGCCTGTTGTCGGTGTGGAAAAGTCCGGAAGGAAAATTGAAGCGGTCATCGCCGAATCACAGGGCAGGCCCAACAGCCTGAACGCCAAAGCGTTCATTCTCGCTACCGGGTCTTTTGTCGGCGGCGGTCTTCACGCGAACCGTGACAGCATCGTAGAAAAAGTGTTTCATCTGCCTGTCTTCCTGCCCGGAAAACGCGAAACCTGGTTTGATCATGATTATTTTTCCTTAAGCCACGGCATCGGGCAGGCAGGCGTCGCGGTGGATTCAGATTTCCGGCCCGTGGACTGCCCGTGGGACAATGTCTTCGCATGCGGGGCCATTCTCGCACATACAGAGACGCTGAAAAACGGCTGTGGGCATGGTTTTGCGCTGGCGACGGGACAGGCAGCTGCAAGATCGTGTCTGGAGTGTATCCGATGAAATTCGAGCACTGCATACGCTGCACAATCTGCGTGGAAAACTGCCCCGTGTTCCGGGTCAACCCGGCTTTCCCGGGCCCCAAACAGGCGGGACCCGACGCTCAGCGATTCCGTAGCCAGCGGGAGAAATCCGTTGATGAATGGGTGTTGCTTTGCAGCCAGTGCAAGCGTTGTGAAATGTCCTGTCCCTGCGGTGTGGAACCCGCGCAGATTATCCTCCGGGCTCAGCAGAAATACGGACTGGAGCATCCCCACACGGCCGCGCATCTGCTTTTTGCCAACAATTACTATCTCTCCACGCTCGGCTCCATGACGGCCCCTCTTGCCAACCGTATTGTTTCAACCAAGATCGGCAAAAGAATATTTCAGAGCATGGGAATCGCAACGTACATCCCCTTCCCAAAATTCAGTTTCAAAACCATGAGGGCTCAAAAGAAGACCCGCAGCCGCGAAGCAAGGAAAGTCGCCTTTTTCTATGGATGTTTCATCAACTTTTACCGCCCGGATATTGGGAGAAAAATTATCCGGCTTCTCCAGTCTTTCCAGGTTGACGTCGTGCTGCCTCCGCAATGGTGCTGTGGTCTGCCCGCGCTGGGTAACGGCAACCTGGCGCTGGCACAAAAATTTGCCGCAAAAAATGTTGCCTCCCTGTCCAATTATATCGACGCGGGCTATGATGTGGTTTATTCCTGTACATCCTGCGGTCTTTGCCTGCTGCATGATTACCAGGGGATCATGGATATTCCCGGCGCGAAAAAAATTGCAGAAAACAGCTATGACCTGCATGAATATATTCTTAAACTGATCGCTGAACGCGGTGGGGCTAAACCCGAATTTCAGCAAGTTAGCCGGACGCTTGCCTATCATATCCCCTGTCATCTGCGCGCACTGAAAATCGGTTATCCGGCAGCCGATTTAATGAAGATGATCCCCGGCCTGGAATGCAGGATTCTTGACGATGCCTGCTGCGGGCTCAACGGCAGCTACGGATTTAAAAAAATCAACGAAACCACGGCCATGCAGCTGGGAGATCGTGCCGTATCGCTGATCAAAAATACCGGCGCAGAGGCGATTGTGGCAGACTGCGGTTCCTGCCGCATGCAGCTTGCCGGCCTCTCCGGCATGTACGCTTTCGATCCGGTGGAAATTCTCTGTGAATCGCTGGGCATCCGGGATAACAAAAAATAAAAAAAAGGGGATTCCAGACAAATCCCCCCTTCTTTTCGATTCGCAACGAGAAACCTATCTTTTGGCAGCAGATATTTTCCTTCGAACCAGACGGATGAAAACACTCGTCATAAAGATCAAGGATAAAGCAAAAAGAAACACGGTCGTTGCGCCATAATTAACCATTCCATAAGCCAACCCCACCAGCGGCATTAAAGTGCATCGCGTGAGGAAACGTAAACCCTCGTTTTGCGAAATCCTGGCGGCAAGCAGCGGACTGAACTCATAGTAAAATTTTACAAACGTTCTCCCCGCAGAGGTTGTGAGGAGACAACGGTCGCGGAATGACCGCAAAATGCGAACATGCTTTTCCCATGGAGTGCCGAAAGCAGCCGTGGCAATAAAACAGCCACCTCCTCCGTCCCCTCCCAGTGGCGCAATAATTAAAGCTGTTGCGGAAGCTTCATTCGAATAAACGGATGCCGTTACATCATTCACTGCCTGCACCCGGTAATAATAAGTTGTGCCGAACGTCAGCCCCGTGTCGCTATAACTCGTCGAATTGGCACTCACAGTAGCGATCTCCGTATAAGGCCCACCGGAAACGCCTGACCGGCTGATGATGAACTCCGACTCCGCGCCGGAATTATCCGTCCAGCTCAAATTGATTTGTGTATAGGAAACAGCCGATGCGGTCAGACCGCTGGGTGCCCCAAGCATGGTCACTGCGGATGCCTCATTGGAATCCGGAGAGTCCCTGAGCCCCTCCCCATTGTCAAGACAGAAAACATGATGGTTTAAGGTGCATTCGA
>ERZ795049.889-NODE-889-length-42526-cov-24.740529_pt1 | contig 42526 bp, 33 predicted proteins | sample MGYA00375133_ERZ795049 | MGnify/ENA primary metagenome ERZ795049 (study PRJEB30178, sample SAMN05720147) | activated sludge metagenome | isolation source: anaerobic digester from wastewater treatment plant | place: Japan | collected 2015-04-20 ... | reverse complement strand
TCGTGGTTCTGCTCTTAACCATCCCCGCTGTCCAACTTTCGGGGGCCACCTCAGAGGCGCTTCTCGCCGAGGTTCAGAAAGCTGATTCACTCGGCACCCCACTGGACTCCCTCCGCAATGGGACGATCGACATGGGCGCCGACAAGTTCCCGGTGCTCCGACTGCTGATTGATGCTGCTAACGAAAAAGGCGACATCCCTGGACTTGGAGCGATCCTAGCCGATAACTCGCTGAAGGCAGTTTCCACGAATGCACGCAAAGCAATCTTGGAAATCGATTACTCGTTCTTTGGCCCGCAGATTTCGACGTAAGCAGAAATGAGCCTCACGAATCCATCGTCGACGACGCAGCCATCGAATGGTTCGGGGAGCTGGGCTATGCCGTCGGCCACGGGCCGGAGATGGCGCCGGGCAAAGCAAAGGCGGAGCGGGCGACGTCCAGTGAGGTGGAGCTCAGGCGTGACTTCGGAAGTGGTTCCGGGCTGACTATCCGCTGCGCATGAACATTCCCGACAACACCGAGATTCTCGCGCTCCTCGACCGCTTGGATGCACAGCCAGCGCATGAGCTCGAATCGGAGTACCTCGATTTCAAGTCGTGGACCGGGGCGAAGGAAGACCTGCGCACAGCGGTCGAATACGCGGTCTGCTTCGCGAATGCGGGAGGTGGCGTGGTGATATTCGGAGTCAATGACCAGCAACACGGCCGGGCGGCCGCGATCCACGGCGCCAAGGGCTACGATCTCGATGTGTGGCGGCGGGGCATCTTCGACAGCACGCGGCCGAACTTGGCGGTCGATGTTGAGGAGTTGCCGGTGCCCGAGGGCACGGGAAGGCTGCTGATCGTGAGGATTCCGAACGGACCGACACCGCCGTATGGGACCGCGCAGGGCGTCTTCAAGCAGCGGGTCGGGAAGAATTGCATGCCGCTCGATCCAGCAGGTTTTGCCCGCGCACGGGTGTCATCGGGCGCGATTGACTGGAGCGGTCAGGCGACCGATCTGCCCGCGAGCGCGCTCGATCCGGTGGAGCTGGCCCGGGCGCGGGCGATCCTGCGACGCTTCAACCCGGAGTCGGAGCTGCTGCGGGCGAACGATGCCGATTTTTTGAAGGGATTAGGGGCAGTCCGCGGAGGTCGAGTGACCCATGCCGGGTTGCTGCTGTTTGGGCAATCGGAGGTGATTGCCGAGCATTGTCCGCAGGCTCAAGTGCACTATGTGCACCAGCCGAACGAGACGGCGGCGGCGCGCAACGATCAGTGGCGCGTGGGTTTGCTGCTGGCACTCGAACGAATCGAACTGGCCTTCAGCGGTCCCGCCAATCCCGAAGAGGAGTTGTCGGTCGGGCTCTTCAAGCTGCGGGTGCCGGCTTTCCCGTTAGAATCGGTACGCGAGGCGGTGCTGAACGCTTTGACACACCGCGACTACACGGACCCAGGCGAGGTTCTCATCCGGCACACGCCCCGCGAGGTCGTGGTCACGAGTCCAGGAGGATTCGTTGGCGGTATCACGGTGGAGAATTTCCTCCGGCATGAGCCTGTGGCGCGCAACCGCACCCTTGCGGATGCTCTGGTCCGGTTGCGGCTGGTCGAGGCCGCAGGAATGGGGCGGCGCCGCATGTGGGTGCAATCGCTCAGCCTGGGGAAGCCCGCTCCGCGTCCGGAATCGGATGGGCATCGGGTGACGTTGCGTCTGTCCAATACTGGCTGCGACTCGGCCATGGTGGGGCTGGTATCCCGGCTTCACCAGGAAGGGCGCGACATCGGATTGGACACGCTGCTCGTGCTTTCCCACCTCCGAGAGCACCCCTACGTGGATGCCGAGGCGACCGCGCGGATCTTGCGGGTGGACCCGGATGACGCGCGGCGGATGTTGGACGAGCTTGGGCCTTCGGGTTTGGGGTTGCTGGAGCGGAAATCGCACACCCGATCAGCGACCTTCCATCTCACGAAAGGCATCGCGAGGGAACTGCTCGGCAAGGCTGCCTACACAAGAGCGCGGGGACTGAACCCGATCCGGTATGCGGAGATGGTGCGCGAGTACTTGCACGATCATCCGAGCATCACGAATCGGGATGTGCGCGAGCTGCTCGGGCTGGGCGAATCGGCGACGGCACAGGTCGAGGCGTCGAGATATCTCAAACGCTGGTCCGACCCGGCGGGATTTCTTTCCGCGGAAGGGTCTGGCCCCAAGCGCTGTTACCGGCTCAGGAACGCATCTTAGCAATGATCTTAGCAAGCCCTCCGATTGCTCGAAATGAATCCGTAATGTATTGGAAATAAACGTCATACTTTTATTTCCTTCCTCTTAGCATTCGGCACCCCATGTCCCTCAACGAATCCATCGTCGAAGAAGCCTCGCTGAGCTGGTTTTCGGACCTCGGCTATACCGTGGGCCACGGGCTCATGCCCGTGGCAGGGAAATTTATCCGTTTTTTTCGGATAACTGCCGCCGACCTGCCCGAAGTGCGAGGCGCCGATGGTCCTGCGCACGGGAGATTTCACGCCCTTCTGGGGCTGCTCGCGCTATCCGCGCTGTCGCGGCCGGCTCAATGAGCGATAGGCGCGTGACGTCCACGGTCGCCGCGGTCGCCTTTCACTTTTCGCCCTTCACTTTTCTCCATTCCCCGTCTCCCGGCTCTCACGAGTGAATAGGGTTTTCGTTGCTGCTGGCGGAGGGCGGGCGCTTGCTCGGCGCTTTCCGTCGGGTCACGCGGCCCGACGCACCCCACTCCCACTTTCCGCTCATGCATCTGCACGCTCTCGATATCGCGATCATCGTCGGCTATTTCGTCCTCGTCCTCTGTCTGGGCCTCTGGGTCTCGCGCAAAGGAACCAAGGACCTCGACTCGTACTTCCTCGGCGGAAAATCGCTGCCGTGGTACGTGCTGGGCGTCTCCGACGCGTCGGGCATGTTCGACATCGCGGGCACGATGTGGCTCGTCTATGCGCTGTTTTTGTACGGCGCGAAGAGCATCTGGCTGCCGTGGATGTGGCCCACGTTTAACCAGATTTTCCTCATGATGTTCATGAGCGCGTGGACGCGCCGCTCCGGCGTGATGACCGGGGCGCAGTGGATCCAGACGCGTTTCGGCAGCGACCGCGGCGGCACCCTCGCCCACTTCAGCGTGGTCGTCTTCGCGCTGGTCAACGTGATCGGCCTGCTCGCGTACGCGTTCAAAGGCATCGGCAAGTTCGCCGTCGTCATGCTTCCGTGGCGATTCACCGGCGACACCACCGGCCTGCTGGCCGACGAAAACATCTACGCGATGATCCTGCTCGGGCTCACGTCGCTGTACGCGATCAAGGGCGGCATGATCAGCGTGGTGATCACGGAGGTCACGCAGTTCGCCATCTTGACCCTGACGGCGCTGACCATCGGCACCATCGCGCTCGTAAAGGTGTCGCCGGCGATGATCGCCGCCTCGATCCCGGAGGGCTGGATGAACCCGTTCTTCGGCTGGACGCTCAACCTCGACTGGAGCGGCATCCTGCACTCGGCCAATGGCGTGATCGAGAAGGACGGAAACGAGTTTTTCTCCATCATCATCGGCCTGATGTTTTTCAAGGGCGTGCTGGCGTCGCTCGCCGGCCCGGCGCCCAACTACGACATGCAGCGCATCCTCGCCACGCGCAATCCGCGCGAAGCCTGCCTGATGAACGGCATGGTCACCGGCGTGCTCATGTTTCCCCGCTACATGATGATCGCCGGCATCACGGTGATGGCGCTGGCGTTCACGATGCCGCAGCTCCAGTCGATGGAGTCGCCCGACTTCGAGAAAATCCTGCCGCTGGTGCTCAGCACGCAGGTGCCCGTGGGCGTGCTCGGTTTCCTGCTCGCCGGCCTCGCGGCGGCCTTCATGTCGAACTTCGCCGCCACGCTCAACGCCGCCCCGGCGTATGTGGTCAACGATATCTACAAACGCTTCATCAACCCGAATGCCGGAGGCAAAAAGGAAGTCATGCTCAGCCGCGTGGTCTCGCTGGTGTTCCTGGCCATCGGCATCGTCTTCGGCCTGCTGACCACGCGCATCACCGAGGTGATGATGTGGCTGGTGGGCGCACTCTACAGCGGCTTCGTCGTCGCCAACGTCCTCAAGTGGTACTGGTGGCGCTTCAACGGCTATGGCTACTTCTGGGGCATGATCTCCGGCATCGTCGGGGCGATGATCGTGCCCGAGCTCGCCAAGCTCGCCCTCGCCCACAGCACCACGCTCCAGGGCCTCTTCGGCGCGAATTTCAACATGATCTACACCTTCCCGGTGCTCTTCGTCATCTCGCTCGGCGGCTGCCTCGCCGGCACGCTGCTGACCAAGCCCGAGGACGACGCCGTGTTGAAGAAGTTCTACAAAACCGTGAACCCCTGGGGCTGGTGGGGCCCCGTGCGCGACAAGGTCGTCGCCGAAGATCCGAGCTTCGCCCCCAACCGCAGCGCCGCGCGCGATCTCACCAACGTCGCCGTCGGCATCGTCTGGCAGCTCACGCTCGTCACCATGCCGATCTACCTCGTGCTGCGCCAGTGGGGCGTCGTCGCCGGCATCTTCGGGCTGTTCGCCGTCACCTCGGTATTCATGAAGTTCAACTGGTACGACAAACTCGAGAAAGCGCCCTGACCCCGCCGGCGAACATCTTCCCCTTCGGCTCTCTTCCGCCGGGAATTTGCATTCCCGGCTTTTTTTCGCCCGGCGCCAAGGAGGCCATGTGCCGCCTTGCGCCCCGGCGAGGTTTCCGTCTTAACCACACGCTGTGCCAAGCAACGCCGCGTCTCGCCCCCCCCACTCCCGTACGCCCCGCGCCCTCCTCACGGCGGCGTTTCTAGCCCTCGGCTCCACCCTCGCCGCCCAGCCGGACTTTGCCGCGATCAAGGCCCGCGCCAGCCGCGGAGATGCCGAAGCGCTCAACACTCTCGGCAACGCCTACGCCAACGGTCAGGGCGTGACCCGCGACGACGCCACCGCGCTTGGCTACTACCGGCAGGCCGCCGAAAAAGGCGAAGCCTCGGCCCTCTTCAACATGGGCATGATGTACGAGCTCGGCCGCGGCACCGCCCCCGACCTCTCGCAGGCTTTCAAATTCTACAAGCAGGCCGCCGACCTCGGCTTCGCCCACGCCCAGTGCACCGTCGCCAAGATGTACGCCGCCGGCCGCGGCATCGAAGCCAACGATGCCGAAGCCGCCCGCTGGTTCCGCGCCGCCGCCGATAAGGGCCTCCCCGAAGCCCAGTACTGCCTCGCCACCGCCTACGAACTCGGCACCGGCATCCAGGCCGACGACACCCAGGCACGCGCCTGGCACGAGCGCGCCGCCGACCACGGCTACACCCGCGCCATCTTCCAGCTCGGCCTCCTCCTCGAAGAAGGCCGTGGCGGCCCCAAGGACGAAACCGTCGCCTGCCAGCTCTATCAGGCCGCCGCCAAGAAAAACTTCCCCCCGGCCCAGCTCAAATACGGCGAGATGCTCGCCGCCGGCCGTGGCGGGGAACAACAAAACCTCGTCGAAGCCTTCGCCTGGACCTCCCTCGCCGCCGCCAATGGTGCCGACGCCGACAGCCGCGACCGCATCGGCCGCCAGCTCACGATGGCCCAGCAACAGCAGGCCGACGCCCGCTTTGCCGCCCTCGCCGCGCAGCTACCCGGAGGCGTCGCCGCCACCGTGCGCCACCCCCGTCCCGCCGCGGCCCCCGCGCCCGCCCCTGTCCCTGCCAAAGTCGCGGCCGCTCCCGCCGACCTCCAAGTACAGGCCCCGGCGCCCGCCGCTCCGCAGCCCAATCTCCAGGTCTCCAATGCCGAAATCGAGCGCCTCACCCGGCAGCTCGAAGCCAGCCAGCGCGAGATCGATGCCCTGAAAAAAGACCTCGAAGTGGCCAGACAAAGCACGGCCGCCGCCCTCGCCGCGCAAGCCGCCGCCGCCAAAGCCCTGCCCGATGCCGAGGCCACCGCCCTCGAGCTCCAATCCCTCCAAAAGCAGGTCGCCCAGCTCGAAGCCCAAAGCGAGGAACAGCGCCGCCGCTCCGCCGAGGAGCTCGCCACCATCGCCGACCAGCTCCAGAAATCCCGCCAGTCCAACGCCGCACTCACCGAGGCCAACCGCGCACTCACCGAAGCCAAGACCGCCGAAACCTCCGCCACCGCGGCCAAAGCCGCCGCCGAGGTCGCCGCGCTCAACAAGGAGATCGACTCGCTTCGCACCCGCCTCGCCGCGGCCGATCAAGCCCAGGGCAGCCAAAGTTCCCGCCTCGCCGAAATCTCCGCGGGCGCCGAACGCCAGGCCTCCGAAAACACCAAGCTTCGCCAGCAGCTCGAAACCCTCACCGCCCAGCTGTCCGCGGCCCGCCTCGAACTGGCCGACGCCAATGCCGCCCTCGACAAACAGGGCAACTCGATGGCCGAAATCTCCGGGAGCGCCGAACGTCAGGCGGCCGAGATCGCCGCACTCAACCGGGACATCCAGTCACTCCGCACCCGCCTCGCCGAGGCCGATCAGGCCCAGGGCAGCCAAAGCTCCCGCCTCGCCGAAATCTCTGCCGACGCCGAACGCCAGGCCACCGAAAACGCCAAGCTCCGCCAGCAGGTCGAAACCCTCACAGCCCAGCTCTCCACGGCCCGCCTCGAACTGGCCGACGCCAATGCCGCCCTCGACAAACAGGGCAACTCGATGGCCGAAATCTCAGCGCTCACGGAGAAACAAAGCGCCGAGCGCACTCAGTTGAATCTCCAGATCGAATCGCTCGTCACCCAGCTCGCCGCAGCCCGCAACGACGCCGGCCAGGTCGACACCGTGCAAAAGGACCTCGCGGCCGCCCACGGCGAAATCGCCCGACTCCAGGAACAGCTCAACGCCTCCGAGCGCAAAAACTCCGAGCGCGTCGCCCTCCTCGAAAAGGACAACGAGGCGCTCAACGCCCGCCTGAAACAGGCCCAGTCCACGCTCGACCAGATCGCCGCCACCAACCGCTCGATCACCGTCCCCGGCGCGATCTCGACGCCTGCCGCGGCGCCGGCGAGCTACACCAATCCCGTCACCTCGGCCCCGTCCAATTACGCGACCCCGTCCCCGGCTTCGGCCTCCACCGCGGTCACCTTCGCGCAGCCGCTGCGCCCCGGCACACCCACGGCCCGCGCGGTCACCACGCCCCCGCCGCCCGAGCGCCGTTACCATGTCGTCGCCGAGGGTGAATCCCTTTCCCGCATCAGCATGCGCTACTACGGCACCGCCACCCGCTGGCAGGATATCTACGACGCCAACCGCGACATCCTCCGTGGCGAAAACGCGCTGCGGCCCGGCCAACGCCTTCGCATCCCGTGAGCCAGCTCGTCCGCGCCCACTCGCGCCCCACGCTCCCTCCGCCCGAGTCCGGCCCGATCGACGTGTTGTTCGTCGCCGGCGAACACTCGGGCGACCAGCATGCCGCCACGCTCGCACTGGCCGCGCGCAAGCTCCAGCCCGGCCTGAGATTCGCCGCGCTCGGCGGCCCCGCGCTCGCCGCCGCCGGCGTGCAGGTGCTCCACGACCTCACGGGCTCCTCGGTCGTCGGCTTTGTCGAGGTGTTGCGCAACCTCTCCTACTTCCGCGCCCTCATGCGCGAGACCGTGCGCTGGATCGAGACGTACCGGCCGCGCGCCGTCTGTTTCATCGATTATCCGGGCTTCAACCTGCGCGTCGCCGCCACGCTGCGCGAGCGCGGCATCACCCGGCCCGGCGGCGGCAACGTCCGCGCCCTCTACTACATCTCCCCGCAGATCTGGGCCTGGAAAGCCCGGCGCCGTTTCACCATGGCGCGCGATCTCGATGCCCTCGCCGCGATCTTCCCGTTTGAGGTCGATTGCTACGCCGACACCCAGCTTCCGGTCGATTTCGTCGGCCATCCGTTCGTCGATCCCGGCTACAAAGCGCCCGTCAGCCACGATGTGACCGGTCCGGTCCTGCTGCTGCCCGGCAGCCGCAAACAGGCTGTCGCACGGATATTTCCGCTGCTGCTCAAAGGCTTTTACGCGCTGGGCGAACGCGAGGCCGTCGTGCTCTATCCGAGCGAGGAGATCCGGCAGGTGTTGCTCTCCTTTAAGCCCAACGCGCACGTCCATCTGCAACCGATGGGCACGCACGTGGCGGCCTCGGCGGTGTTGACCAGCTCCGGTACGATGTCGATGCACTGCGCGCTCGCCGGCATCCCCGGCGCGATCGCCTACCGCGCCAACCCGCTCACCTACTGGATCGGCCGCCGCCTCGTGAAGGTGAAGTACATCGGCATCGCCAACCTCCTCCTCGATTCGCCCATGTACCCCGAGTACATCCAGGGCGCCGCCACAGCCGACGCCCTTTCGCTGGAGTTGAAACGCTGCCTGCGCGACATCCAACGCCAGCTCGACACCCGGATCAACGCCGAGCGCCTGCGCCTCACGCTCCGCCAGCCAGCCGCCGGCACGGCAGCCGACTGGCTCGTCCATCATCTGGACTGAGACGCCCGCGCGCTTGCGCCACGAAACCGGCCGGCTATAGCGGGCGCATGAAGTTTGTCCCAACCAAGGCGCCGCTCACCGGCGAAACCCTCGCCTCGCTCACCGAGCGGCTGGCCGCGCGCGGCGAGCCGGCCTTTCGCGCGAAGCAGATCCTCGAGTGGGTGTACAAAAAGCGCGCCCGCTCCTGGGACGAAATGAGCAACCTGTCGAAGCCGCTGCGCCTCTGGCTCGACGAGACCTTCGACCTCGTGCCCGCCACGCTCCTGCTCGACAAACAATCGCAGGACGTCACCGACAAGCTCCTCCTCGAACTGCGCGACGGCTCCCTCATCGAAACGGTGATCATCCGCGCACCGCAGGAGGGCGTGGGCGTCGATCACTCCCGCAAGACCATCTGCATCTCCACGCAGGTCGGCTGCGCGATGGGCTGCGTGTTCTGCGCGAGCGGACTGGCCGGACTCAAGCGCAACCTCACCGCCGGCGAGATCGTCGCCCAGCTCCTGCACGTGTGCTACCGCGAGGATGCGCTCACGCCGCGCGCCAAGGCCGAGATGGCGTCGTTCGATAACATCGTCGTCATGGGCATGGGCGAACCGCTGGCCAACTACGACGCGCTCGTCCAGGCGCTCGCCATCGTCAACGCCGACTGGGGTCTGGGCTTCGGCGCGCGCCGCATCACCGTTTCCACGAGCGGCCTCGTGCCCAACATCCTCAAGCTGGCCGAGCAGCCCATCGGCGTCCGGCTGGCGATCTCGTTGCACGGCGCGACCAATGAAGTCCGCGAGAAAATCATGCCCGTCAACAAGGCGTTCCCCCTCGAAAAACTGCTTCCGGCCATCCGCACCTTCGGCGAGACGCACGGCCGCATGGTCACGCTGGAATTCATCCTGATCGAGGACGTGAACGACTCGCTGGAGCAGGCCGAAAAGCTGCGCGACATCGCCCTCGATCTGCATGCGCACGTGAATCTGATCCCGTACAACACCGTCGAAGGCCTGCCCTGGCGGCGCCCCTCGGGCAACCGCCTGGAGCGCTTCGCCCGCGTGCTCGACGCGGCCCGCGTCTCCATGACGCTGCGCCGCGAAAAGGGCCACGACATCGACGCGGCCTGCGGCCAGCTGCGCTTGAAAACCGAGCGCGACCGCGGGGCACTCGGCCCGGACTCCGCCGCGAATACCGGGGCGTAAACCAGGCCTCGCCGTACGCGGCGGCGACGCGTTGGGTGGTTCTCCCCAGCCCTTCGGAGTACGAGCCTCAGAGACGGGATTTTTTGCGGCGTTTCCACAAATCCGCACTCAGCGCGGCACGGCCCCGTGTCGTTAAGAAAGTCAGGTGGTGCGTATGATCCTGACTCTCCCAACGCCCCAAGTCTGCCACACCCCGGTTTCACACGAAACAGGCCCGGAGAAAGCCACGTCACGTGGCGGGCGGGCACTCCTCTGCGGCCTCGCCTTGGTGACCGGCGTTTTCGCCGCCGGCGAGTCCGCCGACCTCACCACGCGCGATCTCATGCTGCTGGATGCGATCGAGGCCCGCTCGATCCGCTATTTCATCGAGCACACCGACGCCACCACGGGCCTCACGCGAGACCGCGCCCCGGCCGACGGCACCCCCAGCGAGGCCCATGCGAGCGTGGCGGCCAGCGGCTTTGCCCTCTCGGCCTGGTGCATCGCCAGCGAACGCGGCATGCTCCCGCGCGAGCTCGCCCGCGCCAACGCCATCCGCACCCTGCGTTTCCTCTTGGAAAACACCGACCACGCCCGCGGCTGGTTCTACCATTTCCTCGACACCACCACCGGCCGCCGTGCCTGGCTCTCCGAGGCCTCCACCATCGACACCGCCCTTTTCCTGCAAGGTGCACTCTTCGCCCGCGAGTATTTCGGCGACGCCGAGATCCGCAGCCTCGTTGACCAAATCTACGAGCGCATCGACTGGCAATGGGCGCTCAACGGCGGCACCACCCTCACACACGGCTGGCTGCCCGAGAGCGGCTTCCTGCCCTACCGCTGGGACCGCTACGCCGAGTCCCTCGGCATGTACCTGCTCGGCCTCGGCGCCCCGGCCAACGCCCTCCCCGCCAACGCCTGGCACGCCTGGCGCCGCGAGCCCGTGGTCGACTACGCCGGCCGTACCTTCCTGCACTGCGCTCCGCTCTTCACCCACCAATACAGCCACGCGTGGTTCGATTTCCGCAGCCGTCACGACAACTACGCCAACTACTGGCGCAACTCGGTCGATGCCACCCTCGCCCAACGCCAATGGTGCGCCGACCAATCCACGCGCTTCCCAATGTGGTCGCTCAAACTCTGGGGGCTGACCGCCTCCGACAGCGCCCGCGGCTACGTCGCCTGGGGCGGCCCCGTCGGCGGCGATGACCGGCTCGACGGCACGGTCGTCCCCTGCGCCCCCGGCGGCTCGCTCCCCTTTGCCCCACGCGAATGCCTCGACACACTCCACGAGATGCGCCGCATCGGCGGCGAGGCAGTCTGGCAACGCTACGGCTTCGTCGATGCCTTCAACCCGCACAACGGCTGGGTGGCCCGCGACGTGATCGCCATCGATCAAGGCATCATGCTCCTGATGGCGGAAAACCTCCGCAGCGGCCTCGTCTGGGATCACTTCATGCGCGCACCCGAAGTGCAACGTGCCCTCTCCCTCGCCGGCTTCCGCGAGGAAAACGAGTTCGACCTGCCGCCGCTGCTCGCAGTCATCCTGCCGCGTTGACCAAAGCCCTTGGTGAGCGTGCGCCTGCACGGAAAACCAGCGCGATCTTGCGCAGCTTTGAGTTTCCCCCACCATGGCGGCCATGTCCGTGACCGCCACGCATTCCGCCTCCACCCTCGACTGGGGGCGCACCCATTATGTCGAAGCGTGGAAACGCCAGGATGAGCTCGTGGCCAAACGTCTCACCGGCGAAGTGTGCGACACCCTCGTGCTCACCGAGCACGACCCGGTTTTCACCATCGGCCTCCACCAAGACGCCGCCCGGCACCTGCTCTGGAACGAAACCCAGTTGACCGACAAGGGCGTATCAGTCGTCAAAACGAACCGTGGCGGCGACATCACCTACCACGGTCCCGGCCAGATCGTCGGCTACCCGATCGTCAACCTGGCACCACGACAGGACCTGCACGCCTACCTGCGCTTCCTCGAACAGGTGCTCATCGAGAGCGTCGCCGTCTTCGGACTCGAAGGCACGCGCCGCGAGGGCAAGACCGGCATCTGGATCGGCTCGCGCAAAATCGCCGCCATCGGCGTCGCCGTGAAACGCTGGGTGTCCTATCACGGTTTCGCGCTCAACGTGAACACCCACCTCCACTATTTCGAAGGCATCGTACCCTGCGGCATCGCCCCCACCGACGGCACCGTCACCTCGATGGCCCACGAGCTCGGGCATGAGGTGGATCTCGATGAGGCGCGCCGGGTGATCACCGAGACATTCTGGAAGCTCTGGCCGGCCTTCATCGCCGGCGAGCTGCCCCTGTAAACGCACTTTACCTCCCGCCGGTCGCGCGTCCTGCTGACCGTCCGTATGTCGCTCTCGAAGAAACCCGACTGGCTCCGAGCCAAGCTTCCCGGCGGCCAGGGCTACGCCGCCCTCCGCCACCTCATCGAAGATCAGTCGCTGCACACCGTCTGCCAGAGCGCCCAATGCCCCAATCTCGGCGAGTGCTGGGCCCGCGGCACGGCCACCGTCATGATCCTCGGCAACATCTGCACGCGCTCCTGCAATTTCTGTGCGATCCAGTCCGGCCGCCCTCACACCCCCGACCCCGGCGAACCTGACCGCGTCGCCGATGCCGTCGCCCGCATGGGCCTGCGGCACGTGGTCATCACCAGCGTCTGCCGCGACGAGCTGGCCGACGGCGGCGCTGCCATCTGGGCTGCCACGGTCCGGGCGGTGCGCGCACGCAGCCCCAAGACCGCCATTGAAGTCCTCGTGGGAGACTTCAAAGGCAACACGGCCGACATCGACACCGTACTCGCCGCCAAGCCCGACATCTTTAACCACAACGTCGAAACCGTGGAGCGCCTGCAAAAGCCCGTGCGCGTGCAGGCCCGGTATGACCGCTCCCGCGGCGTACTCCGCCACGCCAAGGCCTGCGGCTTCACCACAAAAACCGGCCTCATGCTCGGCCTCGGCGAACGCCCCGACGAGATCGAGCAATGCCTGCGCGACCTCGTCGCCGACCGCGTGGATATCCTCACCATCGGCCAGTACCTCCAGCCCACGCCGCAGCATCTGCCCGTGGACCGCTGGGTGACACCGGACGAGTTCCGACACTGGCGCGACGTCGGCCTGCAACTGGGCTTCGGTGTCGTCGAAAGCGCCCCGCTCGTCCGCTCCAGTTACCACGCCGACGAGCAGTCGCAGAAATACACGGGCGAGGGCCACCTCAACGACCGCAACGCCCTCGCCGGCCACTGACCGGACCCGGCGGGCGCGGTCCGGCTCACTGGGTGTCAACCGACTCCATCTCGTAGCGGCGGCTCTTGCCGTCGTCGAAAATCAGAATCGAGAAACGCCGCGTGACGGTCGAAAAGCTGGAGCGGCTTCGGTAGATGTTCTGCGCGGCGTGGCCCCGGCACCGCCAGCGCCCCGGCCAGCCTTCGACCCGCGCGACCTCGTCGATCACCACCTTTGACTCGATGTTGAGGTAGTTCTTGTCGTGCGCGGGATGGTGCGTGTCGAAATAATCGAGCGCGTGCCGCTCCGCCCGCTCGGCGATGAAGTCTTCGAGTCCCGAATCGGCAGGACCGGCTTGGGCTGGTACCACGCTGGGCCGGGCCACAGTCTGCCCACCACCCGACTGGGCCACTTCGGCCACACGTGCGCGATGGGCCGCCGCATACTTCGCTTGCAACGCGATGGAGGCATCGCGGCGTTGCTGCTCGCCGCGATCGATTTCCACATCGATTGGATATTGCCGGCGCACCGGCTCCGGCAGATCCGCCTTGCGGATCGTCGCGATGCCCGCGTCGTAGCGCACGGTGATCGAGTGCCCGGTCTGGCGGAGATACGTGTAGTTTCTAAAAATCCGGCCATCCGGAAGGACGAGGTCGGCGGCAGACGCGAATGAAGCGGCGCAAAACGCCGCGCAAAAAACGATGGCTGTTATTCTCATGGCTGGTGAAACACTTATGGATTCGCTGCGGTTCCCTCGTCCAGCGCGTTTTGTGCGCGCAGCCATCACCGACCGTTTCACCTATATCTGGTAATCGCGAGGATCGTCGCCCTGTGTGTTCTCGGCCGCGGTCGGCGACGGGAGGTGGGCGCGCTGCTTGTCGTAGAAGATGCGCACATCGGCCTTCTGGCCCTTCGCAATCTGGAGTAGATGCGACGCCCGCAACAAGGCTCGCTTGGTGCTCATCGTCAGGTTGGCCTCGGCGGGGAAAATGTTTTCGGCGCCGATGACCTTCCATGCGCCGCTTGCCTTCAACACATGCTCCACCTCCGGACTGATACCGCTGACGATCAAATGCCGCCCGGCGGCCTTCAGGTAATCTTGGAGCTGAAGCAGCGACATCACCGAGGTGGCATCGAGATGGCGCGCGTTTTTCATGCGCAGGATGATCACCTTCAGGTCGCTCTCGTCGGCCATGTAGCGCACCTGTTCCTGGAAAAGATCCGCGGCGCCGAAGAACAACTCGCCCTCCACGTGGACGATTGAAATGGCCGGGTTTTTCCGGGACTCGGTACCCTCGACCTGCGTGAGCTGGCCCGAAGAATCGAAGCCGTATTCGACGAGCGAAGGCGCGCTGGCCTTGCGCAAAAACAGCGCCAGCGACAGGCCCACGCCCACGTAAATCGCGATGTCGAGCTTGAGGAAGAAGGCCGAGATCAGCGTGACGCAAAAGACTAGGGCGTCGGAGCGCGTCGCCCGGCAGGCGATGCGGATCTGATCGCGGTGGATCATGGTAAACCCGATGCGGATCAGATGCGCGGCCAGACTCGGCACGGGGATGTAGTTGATCCAGGGGGCGACGCAGAAAAGCGCAGCCAACACGATGAGGCTGCTGGAGAGGGCCGAGAGCTGGGTCTTCGCGCCGGCGTTGATGTTCGCACCGCTCCGGGCAAACGACGCGGAGCCCGGCATCGCGCCAAAAAGGCTGTTGCCGATATTGGCCAGGCCCATGGACACGAGCTCCTGGTTCGAATCGAGGCGCTGGCCAGATTTGGCGGCGAGCGTCTTGCCGATCGAGATCGCCTCCAGCATGCCGAGGATGGCCACGGCGAGCGCCGCGCCCATCAGTGGCGGCACGACCTGCCAGTCGCCGGACTCAAGGGGCATCCCGCTGAAGGATGGCAGCACGACGGCGAGCGCGCCCTCGTCGCCGATCGTGCGGATGCCCAGCTCATGCAGTCCCAAGAAACGGCTGATGACGGCCATCAACACGAGTCCAAGCAGCTCGGCGGGGATCTTGGGCACCCAGCGGTCGAAAGCCTCGAACACGAGCAGCGAGAGCACGCCCATCGCCGCCGCAGGCATGTTGAAGTCGAGGTGTCCCAGGTTGACCAGGGCGGCGATCAGGTTGCCGAGGAAGCTCCCCCGCTCCGCCTGCATGCCGAGCAAGTGCGGGAGTTGGTTGGCCGCCAGCAGCAGGCCGATGGCCGTGCTGTAGCCGATGATCACCGACCGGGAGATGAACTGGGTGACCTTGCCCAGCTGGGCCAGCCCGGCAATCAGCTGAAACAAACCGATGAGCAGCGCGAGCAGCAGGGCAATCTGTGGCGGCGTGAGGTCGCCTCCGTGCAGCGAGTAGATGGTCCCGGCCAGGATGAGGCTGATCGAGTTGGTCGGACCGAAGACGAGATGGTGCGACGAGGTGAACAGCGCACCAATGAAACCGCCCACGATCACCGACATGATGACCATCAGCGGAGGCAGGCCGGCGATCAGCGCAAAACCGATGGCCTGTGGGATCGAGACGAGAGAGACCGTGGCACCGGCGAGCAGGTCGGTCCGCAGCGTGGCCCAGGAATAGGAGGACCACTCCTGAGCGAGGGGGAAACGTTCGCGCAGCCAACGCCGGGAAAACCGGTGGATCTGCTCGACAGTGTCGGCCTCCTCGCTCGTCGCCATGCCGGTAGGTTAGGCCTCGACGCCGAGTTTTTCCAGAATCCGCTGCAAGTCGTCGTTGCCGAGATACTCGATGACAATCGTCCCGCGCTTCGGCGTGTGCTTGAGGGCGACGCGCGCCCCGAGGTACGAGGTGAGCTTTTTCTGAATGCCTTCGACGGCGGCGGCCTCGGCGGGAGGCACGTTGCGGCTGACGCTGGTCGAGCCGGCGGGCACGGAGGCGCCGGCCTTCTTGGCCTGCACGAGCTTTTCGGTCTCGCGCACGCTGCGGCCCTCTTCGATCACGCGTCGCGCGAGCACGGCGCGCTGAGCGGCGTCTTCGACACCGAGGAGAACCTTGGCGTGGCCGACGGAGAGGATGCCCTTGGCGACGTAGCCCTGGAGCTCGGCGTCGAGATTGAGCAGGCGCAGGGCGTTGGCGACGGATGGACGGCCGCGGCCCACGCGCTCGGCGGCGGCCTCCTGAGTGAGATTGAAATCGCGGATGAGGCTGGCGTAGCCGTAGGCCTCTTCGATGGGGTTGAGGCCTTCGCGTTGGAGATTCTCGATCAGGCCGAGCACGGCGGCGGAGGCATTGCTGGCCTCGACCAGGCGCGCAGGGATCGTCTTGATCTTGAGCATCTGGTACGCGCGCCAGCGGCGCTCGCCCGCGATGAGCTGGTACTTGTCGCCGTGTTTGCGGACCACGATCGGCTGGAGGAGCCCCTCGCTGCGGATGCTCTCGGCGAGTTCGTTGAGGTGCTCGGGGGAGATTTCTTTACGGGCCTGCGACGGGCTGGGCTCGATAAAATGGACGGGCACCTCCAGAAAGCCGGGCGTGGCGGGCGCCGGAGCGGCCGCGTGAGGAGCGGCGGACGGTGCGTGGACCGCGGGCTTGGCGTCCGCGGCGGCCTTGGCGGCGGGGACTGCGTTGGCAATGAGGCCGCCTAGTCCGCGGCCGAGTCGTGATTTCGGAGCTGCCATGTTATTTGTTTCCGGCGAGGGGGACGAAGAGGACCTGCCCGGCCTGGACGCGCGTGGGGTCGGTGATCTTGTTGGCATCGATGATGTGCTGGAGTTTGGCGCCATGTTTTTTGGCGATGGCGGCGAGTGTCTCGCCCTTTTGCACGGTGTAGGTGATACCTTCCTTGGGGAAATCGGTGCCGAAGGCGCGTGGGGCCTCCGGCTGCTGGGCAGCGCGTTCACGCGCGGCGGCTGCGGCGGCCTCGCGGGCAAGCCGCTCCTGCTGCTGGGCCGCGGCCTGGCTCTGGGCTTTTACGAGCGCGTTGAGGTCGGCCATCGCGGCGTTGAGCTGATCGACCGTGGCGTAGTTTTTCGTGCCGGAATCGGTCTTGCGGCGGAGGGCGGCGTTTTCCGTTTCGAGCTGCTCGACGCGCAGGCCGAGCTCGGCGACGCGTTGCGAGAGCAGGCGCACATCCTCACGCAGGTTCGCGATCTCCACCTGTGGATTCTGCGGCTGGGCAAAGGCCGCGGCCGTCAGGAGCCCGAAAATTCCCACGATGCGCATGGGCATGACATTGGAAAAAGCCACCGGGGAAAACAAGCGCGCCTTTTGGCAAACGGCGGGCGCGAGCCCGCAGTTACCATTATTTAGCCAGTCCCCAGCGGCTGGTGAATGGATAGTAGATGAAAAGCGGGCGGCCGATGGCATCCTGCGCGGGCACAAAGCCCCAGTAGCGGCCGTCGCGGCTGTCGTGGGAGTTGTCGCCCAACGCAAAGAAACTGTTCTCCGGTACGGTGAGGACTTCGCCCGGCGGCAGGAGCGTGCCCATGTTGGAGTAGCCGCGGTACAGGCCCTCCGTCTGCGCGTTCTTTTCAAACGCCTTCGCGCCGGTGATGGGCGCGCCATTGCGGTAGAGCACGGGGTCGCGGATTTCGAGGCGGTCGCCGGGCACGCCGACAAGGCGTTTGATGTAGTACTGATCTTCGCCGATCCCATCGATGTGGTTCGTGCGAAAAACAAAACCGGAGCCCACACTCGGCTTCACGAAGTGGAAACTCACACGGTCCACGAAAAGCTGGTCGCCGGTGAGGATGTCGAACTGGAGCACCGGGGCGCCGGCGGCGACCGTTTTGCCCAGGTTCATCTGAAAAGCGCGGGCGGCGCCGGGAGCGCCCTCACGAACCGGGATCTGAGTAAGTGACAGCGCGCCTTTTCGCCCTGCTTCATCGACGTATTTCGTGAACCCCTCGGCGCTGCCGAAAAACTGCTTTTGCACGATCGAGTCGAAGTCGTGGAAGTCCATCGGCACGCGCAGGGTCGTGGGCGAGCCGTTGACGTAAAACGTGTACTCGCGGACCTGCGTGGGGATGACGAGCCACTTGCGGTCGTTGCAGACGGTGAAGGCCATGCGGCCATCGGGGAAAAACTTGGCGCTCACCTCGCCGGAATCGGGCGCGATGGCCGCGCGGCGCGTGGCGCCAAACGCGAGGAAGCGGAACGCCCGCTCGGCCGCACCTGGCACGGGCTGGGTGTCCGAGAAGGTTTCGCCCTTCATGCCATAGTACGTCGGCCACATCGAATTGGTCGGGATCTTAAACGGCTGCACGATGTACGTGCGGATGCCGATGATCACGATCGCAGCCATGAGCAGAAACTCGATGTTTTCAGCGAACGAGCCGCGCGGGTAAACGCGTCCGCCGAGGCGCGCCAGCGTCTTTTCCAACGCGTCGATGGTCGGCTCCAAGGTGACTGCGCCGACCTTCATCTTGAGCTGCTCGCGCACCTGGCCGGTGCGCATCTCATACTCCTTGAGGTCGGCCTCGCTCCAAAGATCGCGGCGGAAGTGCCAAACGCGCTCGGCGGTTTCGAGCCACTGGTGCGCGGATTCCCACGCTTTCTTGTCTTTGGAGGTGAAGAGTCCGAACAGCATGGGAGGTGCGACCGCCGCGGCGTCAGTTTGTTTTCAAAACCTTGATGAAGGCGTCGGGCGGGATGGAGACCTTGCCGATCAACTTCATCTTCCGCTTACCTTCCTTCTGCTTGTCGAGGAGCTTGCGTTTGCGGGAGATGTCGCCGCCGTAGCACTTGGCCGTGACGTCCTTGCGCATCTCGCGAACATTATCGCGGGCGATGACTTTGCCGCCGATGGCGGCCTGCACGGCGATCTTGAACATCTGCGGCGGGATGATGTCGGCGAGTTTCTCGCAAAGCGCACGCCCTTGCCCTTCGGCCTTGGTGCGGTGCACGATGCTGGCAAACGCATCGACCGGGTCGCTGTTGACCAGAATGTCCATGCGGACGAGGTCCGAGGCGCGGTATTCGCCGAGCTCGTAGTCCATGGAGCCGTAGCCGCGGGTGATGCTCTTGAGGCGGTCGTTGAAATCGACGAGGATTTCGTTGAGCGGCAGCGTGCACGTGAGCATGACGCGGGTGGCGTCGAGCGTGTCGGTGTGGTCGCAGGTGCCACGTTTATCCATCACGAGATTGAGGATGTCGCCCATGTACTCGTTGGGGATGTGGATGGAGGCCTTGATCGTAGGCTCCAGGATCTCGTCGATGGAGGACGGATCGGGCAGGTTGATCGGGTTGTCCACTTCGATGGTGTCGCCACCGTGCACTTTGACCTTATAAACGACGCTCGGGTAGGTGGAGATGATCTCGACGTCGTGCTCGCGGCGGATGCGCTCCTGGATGACCTCCATGTGCAGGAGGCCGAGGAAGCCGCAACGGAAACCGAAGCCGAGGGCGACGGAGGATTCCTGTTGGAAAACGAAGGCCGAGTCGTTGAGGCGCAGGCGCGCGATGGCGTCCTTGAGCTTCTCGTAGTCGGAGGTCTCCAGCGGATAGAGACCGCAATAAACCATCGGGTGCACCTCCTTGTAACCGGGGAGCATCTCGGTGGCGGCGCGGTTGGCGATCGTGACGGTGTCGCCGATCTTGATGTCCTCGGTCGCGCGGATGTTGCTCACGATGTAGCCGACGTCGCCGGCGGAGAGCTCGTCGCGAGCCTCCATCTTGGGCGTGAAGACGCCGACTTCCTTCACTTCGGCCTTCTGGCCGGTGCTCATGAGCTGCATCATCTCGCCGGCCTTGATGCGACCGGAGAAGACGCGGGCATAGGCGATGACGCCGCGGTAGGTGTCGTAAAGTGAGTCGAAGACGAGGGCGCGCGTGGCCTTGTAATCAGCCCAGCGCGGCGGCGGCACGCGGGCGACGACGGCTTCGAGGATGTCTTCGATGCCGATGCCGGATTTGCCGCTGGCGAGGATGGCCTCCTCGGCCGGGATGGAGAGGATGTCTTCGAGCTGGCGCGTGCACAGGTCGAGATTGGCGCTGGGCAGGTCGATCTTGTTGATGACCGGGATGACTTTCAGGCCCTGGGCAAACGCGAGGTGCGCGTTGGCCACGGTCTGTGCCTCGACGCCCTGCGCGGCGTCGATCAGGAGGAGTGCGCCCTCACACGCGGCGAGCGAACGCGAGACTTCGTAGGAGAAGTCCACGTGGCCCGGCGTGTCCATAAGGTTGAGCTTATAGGTTTTTCCGTCCTTCGCAGGATAGGTCATCGCGACCGGGTGCATCTTGATCGTGATGCCCCGCTCGCGCTCCAAATCCATGGCGTCGAGATGCTGGTCGGTCATCTGGCGCATCGTGACGGTGTGGGTGTGTTCCAGCAACCGGTCCGACAGCGTCGTCTTACCGTGATCGACGTGGGCGATGATGCAGAAATTACGTGTGAGGGAGACGTCCATCCGGGTGTTTTCCAAAGATCAGGCCGAGAGGTCGGCGAACTCGGAGTAGCTCTTGGCGGGCCAGCTCTTGTCGATGCGGCGCACGAGGCCGGCGAGCACGCCGCCCACGCCCAGTTCCCAGTACTCGGTGGCACCGGCGGCGGAGGCGCTGCGCATGCAGTCTTCCCAGAGCACGGAGGAGACGACCTGCTTGACCAGCGCGGCGCGCAGGTCGTCGGGCTGGCTGATGGCCTGGCCCGTGGTGTTGGTGAACACCGTGTACTTCGGGGCCGCAAACGGCACCGTCTTCAAAAACTCGGCGAACGCGGCGCGGGCCGGCTCCATGAGGCGGCTGTGGTAGGCGCCAGCGACATTCAGCGGCATGACCTTCTTCCAGCCGCGCTCCTTGGCGGCGGCGACGGCGGCATCGACCTTGGTCTTGTCGCCGGAGACGATGATCTGGCCGGGGGCGTTGAAATTGGCGGCCTCGATGTCGAACTCCTTGCAGAGCTCGGCGACCTTGGCGCGCTCCTCGCCGACGATGGCGGCCATGCCGCCCTTGCTCTGTTCGCAGGCGACCTGCATGAGGCGGCCGCGCTCGGCGACGACGCGCAGGCCGGTGCCGAAATCGAACACGCCGGCGGCGGTGTAGGCGGTGATTTCGCCCAGGCTCAGACCGAGGGCGTACTTCACTTCGGGGAGCTTGCCGGCTTCCTTCAACGCGGCGAGCACGGCCATGCCGTGCACGAAGAGCGCCGGCTGGCAGACCTTGGTCTGCGTCAGCTCGGTGTCCGGACCCTCAAAACACAGCTTGGTCAGGGACCAGCCCAACACACGATCCGCCTCGTCGAAAACCGCGCGGGCGGCGGGCGATTGGTCGTAGAGCGATTTGCCCATACCGACTTTCTGAGCGCCTTGACCGGAGAATAAGAGTGCGAGTGCCATAGTGAAACCGCCGACAAAATGAGTGCGGGGCACAAAAACCAAGCCCTAAAATGAGCGCAGCGCTAGCGCCTTGCGGACCATCGTTGGCACAAAAAGAGCCGTCGCGGTGGGCGACGGCTCTTTTGCGAAAGCCAAACCGCATGGCGGCACCGGGAGGGCCACCGCGGGGGTTGGTTAGGCTTACGATTTGATAAAGATGCCCTTGAGGTTCATCTCCAATTGCTGCGGGTTCGGCGAGAACCGCATGCCGTCGGCCTTGCTGATGAGCCCGGACTTGATGAGTCGATAGATATCCTTGTTGAAAGAGAAGTTGTTGGAGTCGATACCGCTCTCCAGCAGGCTCTGGATCTTATCGAACTGACCTTCGAGAATCAGGTTCTTCACTGTGACATCGGCGTAGAGGATCTCGCTGGCCGGCACGCGACCGCCCCCTTCCAGCTTGGGGATCAGCTTCTGACAGATAAACCCGCGCAGCGAGCCTGCGATCTGCCGCCGTGCCTGCACCTGCTGCTCCGGCGGGAAAAACTCGAACAAGCGTGTGAGCGATTGGGCGACGGTCGCAGCGTGCATGGTGGAGAACACCAGATGTCCAGTCTCGGCCGCGCTGATTGCCGTCTCAAAGGTCACACGGTCACGCATTTCGCCGATCAGAATGATGTCCGGGTTTTGGCGCAGGACCGACTTGATGGCCAGTTCGAAGCTCGGGACGTCGAGCCCGATTTCGCGTTGCTGAAACACCGACTTGTCGTCGGTAAACGTGTACTCGATCGGGTCTTCGATCGTCACTATGTGCTTATCCATGTTCTGGTTAATCCAGTCCAGCATGGCGGCCATAGTGGAGCTTTTGCCAGACCCCGTCGCACCGCAGACGAGCAAAATACCGTCCTTTGCCTGCGCCATCCGCAGAAGCGGATCGGGCTGGAGGTTGAGATCGGCGAAACTCGGCACACGGCTCTTGATATGACGGAAGACGACGCTCACCAAACCGCGCTGATGGAAGGCGTTTACGCGGAAACGCCCCACTCCCTCGGTCGAGTAGGCAAAGTCCACCTGTCCCTCTTTCTCCCACTGCTCCATGAAGACACGCGGCGCGTGTTCCTCCACGAACGCCATCACCTCCATCGGAGAGATCGGGTCCATGTCTACAGGCTTTAGGCGGCCGGATAAACGGACGAAGCCCGGCCGGTTTGATTTGATCACGATGTCGCTGGCGCCGCTCTCAACCGCCAACTTCAGAAGCTCATTAAAAATTTCAGTATGTGGGGTCATGGGGAAATCTTCAGACAAAAAAACGTTGCACCCTGAGTATATGCGCCTGCTTTTCTCATCAAGGTTACAATCAGCAAATATCCATGAAACTCCGCCCTATCTCCGGTACGATCACGGCCCTCATCACGCCGTTCCGCAATCAGCAGGTCGACTACGCTGACCTGAAGAAGCTCATCGAACTCCAGATCAAAGGCGGCGTAAACGGATTTGTCCCCGTCGGCACCACCGGCGAATCGCCCACACTCGACCACGACGAGCACCTGCAGGTCATCGAAGCCACGATTGAGTACGCGCGCGGCCGCGTCCCCGTCATCGCTGGCACTGGCTCCAACTCCACCGCCGAGGCCGTCGACCTGACCCGCCTCGCTCATGATGCCGGCGCCGACGCCATGCTGCTCGTCGCGCCCTACTACAACAAGCCCAGCCAGGAGGGCCTCTACCGCCACTTTGCAACCCTCGCGGAGACGACCGACCGGCCCATCATCCTCTACTCTATTCCCGGCCGCTGCGGCATCGAGATCGGCATCCCTGTGATCGAGCGCCTCCGCGCGAAATACCCGCACGTCCGGTACATCAAGGAAGCCGGCGGCAGCGTCGACCGCGTCGACCAGCTCAAGCAGGCCCTCGGCAAGGACATCACCGTGCTCAGCGGCGACGATTCCCTCACCCTGCCCTTCATGTCCGTCGGCGCCGAAGGCGTCATCAGCGTCGCCTCGCACCTCTTCCCGAAGCAAGTCTCACAGATGGTCAACTTCGCCCTGGCCAACGATTACGCCAAGGCAGGCAAGATCCACCGCAAGCTCTACCCGATCTTCAAGGCCCTCTTCGTCGAGCCCAATCCCGTGCCCGTGAAGACCGCTCTCGCCCGCGCCGGCATCATCGGCACCGCCGAAGTCCGCCCGCCGCTGTGCGAGATGACCGACGCCAACCGCGCCGTCCTCGAGCAGGCCCTCGTCAACCTCGGCAAGTAAACGCCATGTCCGCTCCCCGCATCCTCCTCAACGGCGCCAAGGGCCGCATGGGTCAGGTCATCACGGCCACCGCCGCCGAGTTCGGCGTGCCCATCTCCGCCGCCCTCGACGTCGGCGACAAGCCCGCCGACCACATCGCCGGTTGCGACGTGATCATCGACTTCAGCAGCCACCACGTCACCCGCTCGCTGCTCGAGCTCGCTATCCAGCACCAAAAGCCGATTGTCATCGGCACCACCGGCCACAGCGCCGAGACCAAAGCGGAGCTCCTCAAACTCGCCGCGCAGGTCCCCTGCGTCTGGTCGGGCAACTACTCCGTCGGCGTCAACCTCCTCTTCGCCCTCACCCGCCGCGCCGCCGCCATCCTCGGCTCCGACTACGACGCCGAAGTGCTGGAAATGCACCACCGCTTCAAGAAAGACGCCCCCAGCGGCACCGCCGCCCGCCTCCTCGAAATCATCCTCGAGGAACGCAAACTCGGCGCCGAAGCAGTCCGCCACGGCCGCGAAGGCATCACCGGCGAACGCACCGCGACCGAAGTCGGCATGCACGCCATCCGCGGCGGCGACGTCGTCGGCGACCACACCGTCATGTTTGCCGCCCTCGGCGAACGCCTCGAACTCACCCACAAAGCCACCGACCGCGGCATCTTCGCGCGCGGCTCCGTGCGCGCCGCCCAGTGGATCGTCGGCAAGAAACCCGGCGTGTACGACATGCAGGACGTCCTCGGCGTGAAATGATCGTTTCCATCCAGGGCCAGCTCGTCTCCGCCACACCGCTGCACGCCGTCATTGAGACCGGCGGCCTCGGCTACGAAGTCCATATCCCGATCACCACGGCCGAGAAGCTGCCCGCGCCCGGCGCGCAGGTGAAACTGCACACGCTCGCCATCTACCGCGAGGACGCGCAAACCCTCTTCGGCTTCGCCACCCTCGCCGAGCGCGACTTCTTCCGCCTGCTCATCGAAAACGTGACCGGCGTCGGCCCCAAAAGCGCCATCACGATCATGAGCAAGCTCTCGCTGCCCGTGCTCGAAAACGCCATCCGCATCGGTGACATCGCCACCCTCGCCAAGTGCCCCGGCATCGGCAAAAAGACCGCCGAGCGCCTCGTCGTGGAGTTGAAAAACAAAGTCGGCGGCGTGGGCCTCGAAGGCGCCATCGCCCCCGCTGAAGAATCCTCCGGCAAGCCCGCCGTCGCCATCGACACGCGCCAGCGCGACGCCGTTTCCGCCCTCGTTGCCCTCGGCTACAAGGCCGCCGACGCCGACCAATCCGTGCGCCGCGCCGCCCTCGCCCTCGGCGCCACCGCGACCACCGAACAACTCATCAAAAAGTCCCTGGGTTGATCCCTCGGACTCTGTGCAGGTGGCCGCGAAAACTCGTTTCACAAGGACACACGCGACGCCATGAAAACGCCCGCCGAATGTCCCGTCTGCGGCGCACGCGTGCCACGCGGAGCCAAAGCCTGCCCCGAGTGCGGCGCCGACGAGCGCGCCGGCTGGGATGAGGAGTCTACGCGCTACGACGGACTCGATTTGCCCGACTCCGCATTCGATTCCGACGACGCCCCCAAGCGCGCGCCGATGCGCCGCCACGGGCTTTCGCCACTCTGGACCGCCACCGCGCTGATACTTCTGCTTTTGCTCGCGATGGCCTTTTTCGGCCTCCGTTAAAACGAGACCTCGCCCTCGCCGACCGGCGCCGCCCCGGTGAGATGGGCCAGAATCAGCTCCTGCAGCGACGTCAGGAAAAAGAAACACAACTGCGGCGACTGCACGGCAGGATCGAGCCCCGCCGGGTCCGCCGATTCGGAGCTCCATTGTTCCGGCGTCAGCTCCTTCAGATAGCGACTCCACAAATGCAGCCGGACCGCCGCACACGCGCGCAGGATCGGCTCCGCATTGCTCTCGTGAAAAACGACCGTGCCATCCGAGAAAAAATCGTGGTCAAACAAGGAGAGAAAACGCGCGAGGTCCGACCGCTGTCCGTGGAGCAACTCCTCCAAGAGAATCTCGCGCAAATCCTCCTCAATCACATCCGGGCAAAGCGGCACCGCCGGCCGATCGCACAACCCGTCGGCGGCCGCCTTGACGATGTCGAGCAACGGAGCCGCCGCCGTCAGATTCAATTTCACGCTAAGCCGTTTCATCGGGCTCCATCGAGGCCGTCAGATGCCAGCGCTGGAGCGCGAGCACCTGGGCTTCCGCGTTTTCCCGACACTCGACGCCGACCGGAGCACAACCCTGCTCGCACACCGCGCGCACATGCCGGCGCGCCTCAGTCTCGTCGCAACCCAGCACCCGGCGCAACGCGAGCGCCACATACGGCATCAGGTTGACGGGGTCGTCGTGGACGACCACGCGCCAACGCGCGACGCTCGAGTTCGCAGGGTGATCGGCCATTATTTCGCAGCGGCTTCGGCGACAGCGGCCGCGATGCGCGCCGGCGCTTCCGCCAGCGGCACTTTGACGACCTCTTTTTGGTGGCGCCACTTCAGCTCGATGACGCCTTCCTTGAGACCTTTTCCGCCCACGGTCAGGCGCAGCGGAATGCCGATCAGGTCGGCGTCCTTGAACTTCACGCCGGGGCGCTCCGCGCGGTCGTCCACCAACACGTCCGCGCCGGCCTTTTCGGCGGCGGTCGCGAGTTGTTTTGCGACATCCGAGGCGGCGGCGTCCTGCGGATCGAGCAGGCAGACGAGCACCTGGAATGGCGCCACCGACCACGGCCAGATGATGCCGTCGGCATCGTGGCTCTGCTCGATGATGGCCTGCATGGTGCGGCTGATGCCGATGCCGTAGCAGCCCATGATCATCGGGTGCGTCTGCTTCTGGTCGTCGGTATAAACGGCGCCGTACTTGTCGGAGTACTTGGTGCCGAGCTTGAAGATGTGGCCGACCTCGATGCCACGGCGGCTCTTGAGTGGATGGCCCGACTTCGGGCAGGGCTCACCGGCGACCACGCGGCGGAAATCGCCGAATTTCGTGATCGCGAGATCGCGGGTCACGTTGACGTTGCGCAGGTGGAAACCGTCCTTGTTGGCGCCGGTCGTGCCGTTGCCGGTGAGGCGAATCGCGTGGTCGGCAAAGATGCCGGCGAGTGCGCTGGCGTCCTTGATCGTGCCTTTGACGGCGCCGAGGCTGCCGGGCTTCGCGCCCATGACGGGCACGATTTCGTCCGGCGTCGCCGGGCGGAAAAGCGTGAAACCGAGCGAGCCGAGCTTGGCCTCTTCGAGCTCGTCGCAGCCGCGCAGGATGACGAGGAAGGGCTTGCCGTCGCCGATGTAGACGAGGGTCTTGAACTGCTGGTCGGCCGGCACGGAGAACGGCGCCGCCTCAAGCGCGGCGATCGTGACGACGCCAGGCGTGGCAAACTCCTCGACCGCGCCCGCAGGAGCGGCATCGGCGAGATCCTTCGGGATGATCCCGCTGGTGGCCTTTTCGCGGTTGGCGGAGTAGCCGCTCTCCTCGCAGTAGATAATGTCGTCGTCGCCCACCTCGGCGGGGACCATGAACTCGTGCGAGTAGCTGCCGCCCATCACGCCGGTGTCGGCCTCGACCGGGATGGCGAGCACGCCGATGCGTTTGAAGAATTTCTCGTAGGCCGCCTTCATCACGAGGTAGCTCTTCACCGCGTTGTCGTCGGTGGTGTCGAACGAGTACGAATCCATCATGATGAACTCGCGGGCGCGCATCAGGCCGTAGCGCGGGCGGATCTCGTTACGGAACTTGGTCGCGATCTGGTAGAAATTCTTCGGGAGGTCGCGGTAGCTGGTGATCTCCGTCTTCACGAGCGGGGTGATGACCTCTTCGTGAGTCGGGCCGAGCACAAACTCGGGCTCCTTGGAGCGTCCCTTGCCGGCGCCGGCATGGTCGACGCGGTACATGATCTCGCGTGCGGCCGCCCAGCGCGGGCCCTGCTCCCACGTCTCCACCGGATGGACGTGCGGCATCCACAACTCGATGGCGCCGGCGGCATCCATCTCCTGGCGACACGCCTCGGTGATCTTGTGGATCGCACGCAGGCCAAACGGCATGTACGTGTAGAGGCCACCGCCCAGCTTGCGCACGAGGCCGGCGCGCATGAGCAGCTTATGGGAAACGATCTCGGCGTCGGCCGGGCTTTCCTTGAGTGTGGGGATGTAAAATTGGGACCAGTATTTCATGAAGTCCGGCAACGAAACAGTGCCCCACGCCCGGAGCAAATTTATTTGCGCCGGGCGCCTTCCAATCACGCCACTTAGGCGGAATGCGAGGCCGCTTGTGCGGGCTGGAGCCGCCGCGGTTCGCGCCGCCCGCAGACGATGCGGAGCACGCGCAGCAGCTTCTCGGTGCTGGCCCGCGCGGGATCGCCGAGGAGCGCGATCTGAATCCAGTTACGCTGCAACAGGTAGCTGCTGCGATAGCTCAACCAGAAGCCGCGCATTTCGAGTTCGTCGCCAATCTCAGCCGCCGAGATGCCTTGCTCCGGGCTGATGGAAACAATGCCGGGGCAAGCGACCGACTCCGGCGCGACGAGTGAAAAGCCGAGGGCACGCAACTCGGCGCGCAGCCACTTCGCGTGTTCCTGGATGCGCTGCATGCGCTCGGGCGTCGCCTCGCGCACGGCAACCGCGAGCGCGTTGAGAAGGTTGGAGGAGTGTGTGTGCGGCACGCTCTGATGGGCCGCCCAGTGGCCAAGATCCAGATACCCCGGCAGGCGCTCGGGCTCCGAGCGCGGCGCGTAATCGTGGAAAACCAGCGCGAGGCCGGGAAAACTCCCAAGGCCCTTGCCGCTGGTCGCCGTCGCCAGATGCACGCCGCGCAGATCGATCGGCATCGCTCCGATGGTGCTGATGCAATCGACGCAAAGGTTCAGCCCGCGCTGGGCGCAGAGCGCCTTGAGCTGGTCCATCGGGTTCAAGATGCCGGTGGAGGTTTCGTGGTGGACAAACCAGATCCAGCCGCCACGCGGGAGCCGCTCGGCGAAATGCGCGACCTGCTCCATGTCGAAACACTCGCCCCAACCGAGGCGCAGCCAGTCGAAGCGCAGGCGGGCGCGGCGGGCGTTGTTGGCCAGCCGCTCGCCAAATTCGCCGTTGGAAAGCACCAGGCCGGTCGTGTCGTTGAGAGAAAGCTGGGCGGCGACGACCTCGTTGGCCAGCGAGCCGGAGCCGACGAGGATCTGGACCTCGCGGGCGTTGGTCAACCGGCACAGGCCTTCGCGCACCTCAGCCATCTGGGCCAGAAAGACCTTGCCGCGATGCGAGACCGGCGGCGCGGCAAACGCCTCGCGCACGGAGGCGGCGACCGTCACGGGACCGGGCAGGAAGTTCAACTCGTGGTGCGTGCTCGGCGCGTCGGTGAACGCCCCGCGCAAGACCGCGCTCTTTTCGAGCGTTTTGCCAAAATCTTCGAGGGTGAGATACATCGGCTGGTACGCCGCGCTCTCGGTGCCGACCAGCGGGCCGAATGGGACGAAACCCAGGTGCCGGTAGAGTTTGATCTGGCGCGTCGTGCCGGAGATGACCGCGAGGTCGTAGCCCTCGGACAGACAGTGCTTCACCGTGAAGTCGAAAAGCTGGGTGAACAGGGTGGTCTTGCGCACATCCGGCTCGACCGCGAGCAGGCGCACTTCCACCGGGATGCGGCCCGCCGGGAGATACTGGTCGAGGTTGGGCACCTTCGAATCGAGCGAGAAGGGCCGCTGGGCGCGCAGCGCGAGCATGCCGATCAGCCGCTCGCCCTGGAGGGCGATGACGTAGGTGTTTTCCGCGTGAAAACGATCGACCAGGCGGCCGTCTGCATTGGGCGCGTGTTGGGGGATTTCCTCAACAAAGGTCCGGTAATTGAGCCGGTGGATTTGCTCGAACTCCGCGTCTTCAGACGCGATTTTCAACAACAGGTCGGAGGCTGATGTGCTCACGGTATATGGAGGTAAAATGCAGGGCTGGTGGACTTTTACAAAGCAGGCGTCCGTTCAGAATACCACCGGCGCAAATGGTCGCGGTGGGCGTAGAGGATCAATATGAGGGCACACAGCGCTCCGAGCGCCGCGATGCGCGAATCGCCAGCAGCCCACCATGTTGCCGCGGGCAGGACTGACAACCCTGCCAGGCCCGCGAGCGTAAAACGCCGCACGATCAAAATGACGATCACCGCAAGGATGAGACATGGCAGGAGCGCCCACGGTGCCAGCGCCAGCCAGGCACCGAGCAAGGTCGCGATCCCCTTCCCTCCACGAAATCCCAGTTGGATCGGCCAGACGTGGCCGATGATCGCCGCCACTGCCGCCGCATACAGCCACAGCTCGGGTTGCTGCTGCCAGCGAGCCAGCGCAACGGCCAAGGCCCCCTTCAAACCATCGAGCACCATGACCACCATGAAGCCGCTGCGACCGAGCGCGCGTCCGGCATTGGTCGCGCCCGTGCCGCCACTGCCCTGATCGCGCACATCTCTTCCGGTCCGCCAGCGGACGAACCAATAGCCAGGCATGCACCCGCCCATGAGATAGGCAGCTAAAACGACGGCAATGGAGACAGCTAGGCTCATCTATTGGACACTCGGGTTAACACGACCGTGACATTAACAACTATCCGCAACGCCTATGGCGAGTAATTTGCAGGCGCGCAGGTCCAGTTTGCCGCTTCCCAGCACCGGGATATGGGCGACATGGCATACGACCTTCGGCACCCACAAAGCGGGCAAACCCGCGGCCAACAAGCGTTCGCGCACATCACTCGGCGTGATCTTCTCAGTCGTCAGCACCACCAGTTGTTCGCCTTTGGTGGCATCGGGTACACCGACGACGGCGACTTTGGGCGCCTCGCTCGGATCCCATGCAAAGGCATCGTTGAGGCATTGCTCGACCGTCCCATGCGGGACCATCTCGCCACCGATCTTCGAAAAGCGCGACAAGCGGCCCTCGATATAGAGAAAGCCGGCGCTGTCGAACCGGGCCAGGTCCCCCGTGTAAAACCAGCCGCCGGGCAAAAAGGCCGCCTTCGTCTTTTCTTCGTCGCGAAGGTACTGGCCGAAAATATTCGAGCCTCGCAAACAAAGGATGCCCGTCGACGTCAACGGCAGCATCTCTCCGGTTTCCGGGTGGACGATGCGCGCGGACAATCCCGGCAGGAGTCGGCCGACCGACCCCGTGCTCTTGCCGACCTGGACCTTCGCTGAACGCGTGACGATCGGGGGATTCGGCTGGTTGATATTCGTGACCGGCGAGGCTTCGGTAATCCCGTAACCCTGCATGATCTCGATGTTGAAACGCTCGCGAAACGCCTCGTAGAGCTCCATCGGCAACTTCTCCGAACCGGTCACCAGCAGCTCCATCGTCTTCAGCTCCGCAGGCTCTGCCTTTTTCAAAAACGGGCGCATGAACGTCGGCGTGCTGATCATCACGCTCGCCCGCTCGTCGCGGATCGCATCGATGATCTTTCGGGAGTCCAGCGGGCTTGGCACCGTGACCACACGACAACCGCGCAACATCGGATACCAAAGCGTCACCGTGCACCCGAAACTGTGAAACACCGGCAGGCAGGCGATGAGCGTCGCCGAGTCCGGCAAAATCGCCAACGACGAGATCTGCGAGCAATTCGCAAGGATGTTTCTATGCGTCAGCGGCACCCCCTTGGGCTCCCCCGAACTGCCGCTGGTGAAAAGCAACGAGACCTCCTCGCGGTCGCCCACCTTGGGCAGGCCGAGCAAGGCCGGCAGCCACTGATTGGGCAGCAGCCAGACGGCCACCAACCAGCGTATGATCGCCGGCTTGCCACCTGCGGCCGCAACCAACGACGTCATGTCCCGAGTGTCCGCCGGCCATGGGAAGTCCGAGAATTTCGTCTTGAGGATCTCCGCCGAGATCACCGTGCGAACCTCGCCGATGCGCAAACACGCCTCCTGCGCCGCGCGGCCCACAGTGAAATTCAAATTCACCGGAATCTTGCCCGCACAGGCGACGGCCAGATTGGCGATCGTGGCCCCCGCCCCCGGAGGCAATACGATGCCCACGCGACGGTCCGGAATCGTTTTCCGGATGTGTCGCGACAACGCCGCCGCCACCGCCAACAACTGTCCTGCCCGCACCTCGCGGCGATCGCTCGTGCGGTCGACGATCTCCACCCGCCATGGCCGTTTCGCCAATGCACGGACGGCCTCGCGCGCCAAGTTACGGCGCAGCAGTGGGCGCCCTTCAAACGCCTGCTGGATCAGATCGAGCAGCGCCTGCCGCACATTCGTTGCATCCAGTTTTTCCGGCGGAATCGGCTGGCCAAAGGCAACAAACACCGAGGTCGGCATCAGCCGGGGCGACTTCCAAAGGTATTTTTTTCCCGCAAAGGAAAAGACCGAGCCCCAAAGGCCATCGTGGCCCACCGGCAACACCGGCACGCCCGCACGATGCGCCAGCCAGTCGTAGCCCGGCCGCAGGTCCATCAGTTGCCCCGTCCGCGAAATTCCGCCCTCGGGGAACATACACACCACCTCGCCGGCTTGCAGCGCCGCCAGTATCCGGCGCGTGCCCGAAAGTGTACTACGCGGCCCCAGCGGGATTGTCCCCGTCAGTCGAAATATCCGCCGGGCAAACCAGTGCGACCGCCGGTAATCGTCGTCGCCGACAAAACGAACCGGACGCGGGCAGGCCAGCTGAAGGACCACCCCGTCGACGTACGACATATGGTTTGCCACCAAAAGCACGCCCCCACACTCAGGCAGGTTCTCGAGGCCCGACGTGCTGACATTGTACAGCAGGCGGGCGATCCATGACAATGGGCGCCCCAGCCATCGCGGGAGCAATCCGGCACTTCGGGTACGAGACAGTTTAGCCATGGGAAAGGGCGTGCAGGTATTGCCGCTCTCCTACCGGAAGCGCAAGCCCGCAGCCATGCCTCCCATACTCGCCGAATTTTTGCATCTAGCCCAATCAACGCACTTCCGAACCCTTGTATAGGTCGGGCACAGACAACCAGGGGTTTTCCTCAAACCAATACGATAATCCCCAATAACAGACTCGGGATAACCGCAGCCCGATGTCACACTGCGCAGCCCTATAATGGATCTTTATCAACAAAAAACCCCGGCTGGTATGCCGGGGTTTTATAGAAAAATCAGTCAATCAAGCCTCACGAGCCTTCACCAAGCCCATGGCTTTCTTAATGTTCTGCACGCTTGGAAGAGAAATCCCGAGCTCAGCGGCGATCTCGCTGCCCGTCTTTCCAGCCTCCACCAGCTGCTTCACCTGGGCACGTGTTTCGTCGGTGATTTTAGCACGACGACGCGGACCAGCCTTCGGAGCCTTCACCGCCTTGCGACGGCCTTTGCCTTTGGAAACTGAAGGACCCGCGGCCTCCTTAAGCGCTTTAACAAAGGCGCTCAGGCTCGTATAGCCATACTTCGCAGGCAACGCTGCTAGTTCGGCAAAGCGTTCACTTTCGATCTTCTTACGAAGCTCCTCGACTTTAGCCTGAGCCGCTTCGAGTTCCTTGATGTTTTCGGTCAGCATAGTGGCGCAAAAGAGAGATTATATAATTCCGCAAATCAAGCTACTTTTTGCAAATCACCAAAGATTTTAGCAAAACTACGATAATAGTAACCATGAGCATGGCCCCTCGCTATAGCCAAATCCATGGCGTTCACTACACCAGCCGGCTGAAACGGCCCTTCCGGCCGCATCCAATGTTTTCCCCTAAAGCGTCCCGCCGCCCGGGATTCTAAAACAACCGCCCCGGCGGGGCAGTCGCGGCTTGTACCTCTCATCAACTCGCATTTGGGTAGCCCACGCATGCCACAAATCCCACTGGAAGATAATTTCAACGACCTGATCAATAAAGCCCAGCGGGGGTGGAAAATCACGGACGCACGTCTCGCGGAGCTCGCGGGTGTCAGCCTCGCGGATCTCGCAGCCTTGCAACAAGGCAAGCCGATCTATGCCGCCCTGCGTCGCGTCGCCCGGCATCTGCGCCTCGACCCAGAAGCGTTGGAGGTCCTCGCCAAGGGCGGCTGGTATCCCCAGCAGCCGGTGTTCCCAAGGGGATTTGCCATGTTCAACACCCCCTGCGGCGACATGCGCGTTAATAGTTTCCTCATCTGGGACCCGCGCACCCGCGAGGCCGCCGCCATCGACACTGGCGCCGACTGCGAGGACATGCTCCACCTCATCCGCAGCACCCAGCTCGACCTCAGGCACATTTTCATCACGCACTCCCATGAAGACCATGTCGGAGCGCTCCCGCAGCTCGCCGATGCGACACGCGCGATGGTCTGGCGCAGCGAACGCGAACCCGAACTGGCCCGCCCCAGCCGCACCTTCACCGAAAACGCCTATTTTCACCTCGGCGGCAACATCGCCATCAAGACCCTCCTCGTAAACGGACACACACCCGGCCTCACCACCTTTTTCGTCACCGGACTGAGCTGGCCCCTCGCCTGCGTGGGCGACGCCCTCTTCTCTTGCTCCACCGGCGGCAGCCCCACGCAGTTTGACCTGCAGTACCGCAACAACCGCCAGAAAATCCTCTCCCTACCCAAGGACACCGTCATCGCGCCGGGCCATGGCCCGCTCACCACCCTCGCGCAGGAGAAACTCCACAATCCGTTTTACACCCGCGGAGCCACCGCCCCCCACACCTACGCCCAACCAGAGCAAATCGATGAGCCCGAAGAAGATCTCCCATGAAATAGCCGCCACCGCCGACGACCTTTTCGGCGGATTGTCCCCCAGCGAGCTCCGCGCGGCACTTACCGAGCATCTCCAACGCCACTACCCGGCCCTCTCGGCCGACGAGCGGCAATCCGTCCGGGATGATGTCATCGCCATTCTCCGCGATGAGGGCTTCTTCGATTCACGCGGCAACGGCGATTCATGGGACTCCGACTCGGCCGGCGACTCCGATGAGGATTAACTCACGCCCACACTGCGCCGCTTGATATGACACCCTGCATTCTCGTCTTCGATTCGTGCAACCGGCTCGCCGTCGCGAAATCCGCCGGGCTGTACGACCTCCCCCTTCAAGGCCCGGACCTCGCCACGCTGCTGCCCCAGCTCGCCACGCTCTTCCCTCAGTCGGTGCCCATGCGTACACTCCCGTGTGAGAGCACGCCCCCAGTCACTCTCCACTGCACGCGCGCCAACGGGCCCTGCACCGATCCATCGATCGAATTCCGCACCATCGGATACCTCGAAAACGCCCGGTCCGCCCTCGCCCCCACTCTCGCCAGCGCCCTCGAAGCGCTCGAGCCCCATCTCGCGCGCATCCCCTACCTCCACCTCGGCGAAAACGATTTCATCCACCGATTCCGCCCGGAGAAAGACCGCAACCAGACGATTTACGCGCAGGATGCCGACGCCAGCCGGCTTTACCACTCGCAACTCTGCGAGGCCTTAAAACTCGTGTCCCGCCGCCAGGAACGCGCCGCCTCGGCGCCCGTCATCCTCGACTTCGGCCCCGTCCACTACGTCCTCCCCAGCCATTTCGGATTCTGCCTTGGCGTGAAAAACGCCATCGAGCGCGCATACGAGACGATGCTCGAAAACCGCTACCGGCGCATCTTCATGCTCGCCGAGCTGATTCACAATCCCTTCGTCAACGCCGACCTCTCCCAGCGCGGCCTTCGCTATCTCCAGACCGAAAAAGGCCGCCCCTACACCATTCAAAACACCATCGCCACCGGAGCCCCCGGCGAGCGCCTCTGGTGGGACGAGCTCACACCCGACGACATCGTCATCATCCCCGCATTCGGCGCAACCGATGAGGATAAACGTCGCCTCGTCCGCAAAGGCATCGCCGTCTGTCGCCACGACGCCACCTGCATGCTCGTCGAGAAAGTATGGAAAGCCGCACGCGCCTATGGCCGCGAGGGCTTCACCGTCATCATCCACGGCAAACACGAACACGAGGAAACCAAGGCAACCTTCTCCAACACCCAGCAGTCCGGACCCGCCGTGATCGTCCGCCACCTCGAAGAAGCCCGTCTGCTCGGGCGCATCGTGGCCACCGATTCACCCGCGGAGCGTGCCCAGTTCTACACCACTTTTGCCGGCCGCTACACCCCCGGCTTCGATGTAAACCGCGACCTCGAACGCATCGCCGTCGTCAACCAGACCACCCTGCTCATGAACGAAACCGTCGCCATCATCGAGCACCTGCGCGACGTCTACCAAGCAAAATACGGCGACCCCGACCGCGTCGGCGGTAAGCAACGCCGTGATACGCTCTGCTACGCCACACAGGTGAATCAGGATGCTCTCTCTCGCGCACTCCAAGAACCGCTCGACGCCGCCCTCGTCATCGGTGGGAAAAACTCCTCCAACACCTACCAGCTCTACCGACTATGCGCCGACCAGCTCGGCGACCATGCCCACTTCATCCAGTCTGAAGCATGCCTCCATCCGCCCGGACGCGTCGCGCACTACGTCTTCCCGTACGGTAATCAAGCCGGGCACACGCAGGAGCGCGAGCTCTGGAGCGGCCAGGACGGTGAGCCCAAACGCATTCTCATCACCGGCGGTGCCTCCTGCCCGGATGGAATCATTCAACAAGTCATCGCCAAGATGAACCAGTTTTTCCCCACCGGACACCTCCGTCCGATGGAGCAGGTGCTCGCGGATCTCAAGGAGCTCCAGCAGTGAGGCGGCTGCGGCGTCCCTGCCGCGCCGCCCAGAAAACAAGCGCCGCCGGCCGGAGCCTCCCCGGCGCGAGCCGCTGCCGCTCGCCTATTCGGCCGAAAGCAGCGCCTTCATCTTCTCCTTAAACTGCTGCTGCTTGACCTCAAACTGCTTGGTCTTGGTCTCCAGCGCCTTCGCCTCAGCCTCAAAAGCCACACGCTCGGCCTCCAGAGTGGCCTGCGCATTTTGCACCTGCGCAGCCTCCTTCTTGAGCCGGGCGGCTTCCGTCTGCTGACTCACTTCGACCTCCTGCAGGGCGGCTTCGTCGTCGGCGAGTTTTTTCACACGTTGATCGATATCGGCCTGGCGCTTCGCCAGCGCATCGCGGTTCTTCGCGAGCTCGGCGCGATCCTTCTCCAGCTGTTGCTGCTGTTGGCGGACTTCGGCCTGCAACGCCTCGGCCTTTTTCAGTTCCTCGCCCAGCTGAGCCTCGGCGGCCTGCGTACGCTTCTCAAGATCGGCAACCTGCTTCTTTGCAGCCGCCACATCCTTGTCGGCCTTCGTGGCCGCCTGCTTGGCGACGAGAAGGTCGGTTTCGGCCTTTTCGGCATCGGCCTCCCACTTGGCTTTTTGGTCGGCGAGTTGTTTGCGCAGCTGATCGGCCTCGGCCGACTTTTCGGCACGTGCGACCTCGGCCTTCGACAGCTTCGATTTCAAATCTTCGAGTGCCGCCGTCTGCGCCGCGCGGGCGGCGTCCGTATCCGCCTTTTCCTTGCGCAGCTGGGCACCCTGTTTTTCGAGCTCCACCTGCTTGGCGGCCGCCTCCTTGACCGATAGTTCGAGCGCGACGATCTGCGTGCGGGCGGCCTCCAGCTCCTTGTCGGCCTTGGCCGCGGCCTGCTTCGCCATGAGGCTGTCCGTCTCGGACTGGGCCTGCAACGCTTCGAGGTTGGCCTTGCCAGTCTCGATCTCGTTGCGCAGCCGCTTTACCTCGGCCTTTTGCTGGGCGATTTCCTCGTTTAGCTTCGCCTGGATCTCTGCGGCAGCCGCGCCCGATTCGCGCAGCCCAGCTAGCTCCTTTTCGAGCTTGGCGACGGCCTGCTTGGCCATGAGTGCAGCCGATTCCGACTCGGAGAGCTGGGCTTCGAAATTTGCCTTGTTCGTCTCGATCTCGTTGCGCAGCCGTTTGACCTCGGCCTGTTGCGTCTCGTAGGCCTGCGACTGTTTTGCCTTGGCCTCCTCGGCCGTGGCGAGTTTGGCCTCGACCGTTTTCCGCAGCTGTTCGGCATCCGCCACCTGCTTGCGCACGGCGGCGAGCTCTTTTTCGATCTTGGACAGGGCCTGTTTGGCGAGCAAAGCCTCCGACTCGCTCTGTTCGAGCAAGGCATCGTTCTTGGCTTTGCCGTCGGTGAGTTCTTTGCGCAGGGCTTCGAGCTCGGCGGTCTGGTCGGCCAGCGTTTTCTCGAGTGCGGCACGTTCGCCGGCGCGCTCGGTCTGGGCTTTCTCCGAGGCCGCCAGTTTGGCCTCCAATGCCTTCACGGCCTGCTCCGATGCGGCCGCCTGCTTGCGCGCCGCGGCGAGATCTTTTTCCGCCTTGGTCGACGCTTGTTTTGCAATCAGCAGCTCGCTTTCGGACTGCTCCTGCAGCGACTCCTGCTTGGACTTCAACTCCGCCACCAGCTTCTGTGCCTCGGCGAGCTCGGCGGCACGCTCCGCGAGCGTCTTCTCGAAAGTTGCTCGTTCGGCGTCACGTTGGCCCTGGGCCTTTTCCGCCGCGGCAAGTTTTGCCTCGGCGGCCTTGGCCGCCTGCTCCGCGGTGGACGCCTGTTTGCGGGCGTTGGTCAAATCCTTCTCAATGCGGAGTGCGGTTTGCTTGGCCACCTGGAGTTCCGTCTCCACGCGCTCAAGCTCCGGTCCAAACTTGGCCTGCTGTTCCGTGAGTTGCACCCTCAATTGGGCGAGCTCCGCGCCTTGGGCATCGAGCGATGCCTGAGTCTCCGCGCAAAGCGCCTCAGCCTGCTGGCGCTCCTCCTCCGACTTGGCGAGTTTCTCGCGCAGTTCGTTTAAGCCAGCCGTGGCATTTGTCCGGCTGCTCTCCAGCTGCACCTTGTCCTTTTTCAAAGCGAGCAGTGCCTGCTCCGCCTCGATCACTTTCTTGCGCGCAGCCGCCAAGTCATTCTCGACGTTTTGCTTGGATTTTTTCGCAACCAAGGCCTCGGACTCGGCCTGGGCAAGCTGCACCTCGTGACGGGTCTTGATCTCCTCAAGCTCGCTGCGCAGACGGTCGGTCTCGGCCTGCTGTTGCGCCACACTCTGCTGAAGCAAAATGCGCTCCTGCTCCAATGCCGCGCAAGCCTGCTCGACCTCGCTCAACTTCGCCTTGGTTTCCTTAAACGCCTGCTCGGCGACGGACGCTTCTTCCGACCGGCTCTTGGTCAGGCTGGCTTTCTCCTTGGCCATCTTGGCCAGCGATTGCTTCAGCACCAACTGCTCGTTCTCAAGCTCCTCACGTTCGGACAGCAGTTTGGCCTGCTCGTCGGCGATCGCCTGTTCACGCGCCTCCACCTGCGCCTTGACCTGCGCGAGCTCCTCGGCGGCAGCCTGCTTCTCGGCAGCCCACTTTTTGCGGGTTTCCTCGAAGGTCTTCATCTCGGCCGCAAATACGGCCTCGGCCTCGCTCAACTGCCGTTTGCCGCCCTTACTGTCCCCCTTGTTCCCTTGGGCGACGATTGCCTGCACGCGGGCCTGCTCCGCACGCACGAGAGCCGTGCGCAGCTCGTCGCGCTCCTTGGCCAAGGTATCACGCTCGTTTTTGAGGGCCTGCAGTTTCTGGTCATTTCCACCCGGTGCCGCGGCCTCGATGTTGCGCAAGCCCTCGGGCCGGCCGGGCACATTCGGGGCGTCGGCCAAAAGTGCCGCCAACTCGCTCCAATCTGCCGCGATTAATTCGGTCGCATTCGCGCCGTAAACCTGAGTCGCGAGTCGTTCAACAAAGGCCCGGAAATCAAGCGGGGGATTAAAGAGATCCTTCACCCCTAGGCGAATCGCCTTAACGACCGACTCCAGTTCGAGACGTTCCGATATCAGGAAAACCGGCAACTGGGCCTGCTGCTGCCGCAGCGACTCTACTAAATTGAGTGCATTACCATTTGCACCACGGCAGTCTGTGACAGCCAGATCAAACTTTTCACGGTGTAAAATCGCGGCAATATCCTCCCCGGTGTCATGCGTGCGCCAATAGACGCCACCCGCGCTGACCAATGCCGAGCGAATCTGGCAACTTGTTGGGGAATACTTAGCAAAGAGGATCTTGGCGTGCACAGTGAGGCAAAAAGTGGGTGAAAAGAGGGAGGTTTGAGAAGGATTCTCCTCAACGGAATTCTTTTTCGTCGATGCCTACTTAAATTCTTGTCAAAAACAATCCGAAACCGCCTTATCCCCTGATTAAGCTTGTGAGGAGAAAGCCCTCTAAGGCCAGAATTTGTTTCAATTAACCCGCAGCATATTGTTCATCCATGGCTACCTCAGATGCGCCCGGACGTTTCGTCGAATATAATGACTTCTCCCTAGTCTTGGTCCGCACACGCGGACAGGCTGGAGCGTATACCATCGAGGAGCTCCGCGAGGTCCCTCTCGATAATGCCGAGACGATCACCGAAGCGCTTCAGGCCGTTTTCCCTGAGGCCAAAGAAAAGCCTGTATCCGCCCTCGTCCTCCTCCGCCCCAAGCAGCGCCGTTTCAACGCGGCCGCCAACCAGACCGCCGGGGAATGGGTCGCCAAGCCCGAGTTTTCCGAATGGAACAGCCCCATCCACACCACAATCTCGGCCAAGGACGGCGCCCTCGCTGTCGTCAAAGGCACCCTCGCCGCCATGGCAGCGGCCTCGACCGAAAGCCTTAATCAGGCAAAGTCCGCCCTCGCTGAGTGGAAAATCGAACCCACCCGTACACTCGTCGCCCCCTTCGCCCTCGCAGGTGCGATCGCTGCAGCCCGGCAAAAAACCGGCGAAGCCGCCCCTGTCCTCGTTCTCGACTGCGGCAAAACCAGCTCCAACCTTCTTCTCGTCAGTCGCAACGGCCTCCTCGCGGCTCGCCCGGTCGCGTTGACGCTCGACGATATCGCCGAAGCAGTCCGCAGTGAGCTCGGCCTCAAGTTTAAAGGCGCCGCCACGAAGCTCTTCTTCAACGAGAATTACGACTTCAGCGAAGCCGGTCCGCGCATCGCCGCCCAGCTGGCCCCTGCCCTGAAAACTGAAATTGCAGCCATGGCCGGCAGCACCCCGCCAACGGCCTTCTTCTGCGCCGGCATGCCCGCCAAGCAAGACTGGTTCGCCGACAGCCTCGCCACCGCCCTTGAACTCCCGCGCCTGTCACTCGACATGACGGCATGGAGCACGGGAGCAGGCCTCACCCTCGCCGACTCCTCACTGACCCTTTCGACGACCTGGCTCGGACTACTCCACACCGTTTCCGGCAAGACACCTCAATCCTGGCTCGCCGGCTGGGGCGAAGTCGCTCCAGCCACCAGTGCAGCACCCGCAGCTGCGGCCAAACCCGCCGCCACCGCTCCGGCCGCTACTCCCGCGGCGAAGCCCGCCGCCCCGGTGGCATCGAAGCCCGCGCCCGCACCGGTTAACCCGGTGAAAGCGGCAACGGCAGCTGCCGCTCCGGCACCCGCTGCTCCAGTCAAACCGGCCACCCCGGCGGCTCAGCCCGCACCAGCGAAACCCGCGGCCCCCGCGCCAGCCCCCAAACCCGCCGCCACCATCAAGCCGGCGCCAGTTTCCACGGCCAAAATTCCGGCGCCCACACCAAAGACCGCGACCGCCCCCCTCCCGGCAGCCAAACCCGCCCCGAGCAAGCCATCCGCGGTCTCGTATAGCCACACGCCGACCACCGTCCCGGCGGCAAAGCCTCCCTTCATTAAAACCCCCGCCGGCATGGGGGCCATCGCCGCCGTCATCGCGATCATCGCAATCGGCGCTTGGCTCTTCACCAGCTCCAAGAGCAAGGCCGAGGAAGAACGTCTCAAACTCCAGCAGCAAACCGAGCTCGCCGAAAAGCAGGCCCAGGAAGCCAAGGCCCTAGCCGAAAAGCAGGCCCAGGAACGCAAAAAAACCGAGACCGAACTGCAGGCAAAACTGCGCGCAGCCGAGCAGGCCGCCAAAACCGCTCGCGAGGAAGCGGAGCGCCAAAAGACCGCCCGTATTGCCAATGCCCGTGGCACGCTCGTCATCAAGACCGAACCCGCTGGTGCTACCGTCCACGTCGGCGATCTCCCCGCCCAAACCAGCCCGGCCACCTTCACCGATATCAAGATCGGCAGCTATCCCGTGAGCATCACCCTTCCGCGCTACGCACAGATTGATACCACGGCGGACGTCTCCGAGAATCAAACGACAGACCTCGGCACGCTTCAGCTCCAGCGTATCACCTGCGCCCTTGAGCTTGCCTGTGAACCAGCCGGCTCCAGCTACGAGCTCAAGCCCACGGCCCTCTCACTCACCCCAAACATCCGCCGCGGCACGACCCCGGCCAAGCTCGAGGACCTCGATGCTGGCGAGTATCTGGTTATTTTCCGTCGCGAAGGATGGCCGGATCGGGAGACTCGGATCACACTCGAAAAAGGAGCCACGGATCGTGTCGCGTGGGCTTTCCCTCGGGGCAACTTGGAAGTCACCAGCACTCCCTCCGGTGCCAAGGTCGTCATGAACGGACGTGAACTCGGCTCTACGCCCCTCACCGCCCGCGATCTGCCCCCCGGAGAAGTCACCCTCGCCCTTACCCTTCCGGGCTTCGATCCGATCTCCATTCCCACCACAGTCGTCAATGGCCAGACCGTCGCCGTACCAGCCATGCTGACCTCCAGCGACCGCATCGTGAAGAGCAGTGAACTCGACGAAAAGCCGATGCCCATCTTCACCAAAGCCCCTGAGCTCCCGCCGGAGCAACGCACCACCACGATTTCCGTGCAGGTCTCGCTCATCGTCGGCCGCGACGGCGCGCCCCGCGACTTGGAAGTCATCACCAAGACGACTCCTGAAATTGCCCGCGCCTGCCTGGAAGCCGCCGCCCTCTGGCGCTTCAAGCCCGGCATGGTGAAAGGACGCCCAGTCAACACCCGCGTCAGCATCCCATTCCGGATCACTGCAAGCGAGGCCACTCAAACCGCCGAACCTGGCCGGTACTAATCAACGCAAAAAAGCCCCGGTGTTTTCCACTGGGGCTTTTTTGCGCCCCTACGAATCGCGTAATCCTTTTTCACGTGCGCGTAGGATATTTCCCTCTTCACCATTCACCCTTCCCTCTTCTATTTCTCCTACGGCACCCTCACTAGGGCCATTTGCCGTATTGCTAGAAGTTTTCGAAAATCCAAAATCAAAATTATGAGAAAACAGTCGCAGAAAACTTCCATGGATTGGTCGTCCAAGTTTTCTCTGAAAAGCCCGGCGCAAAGCATCCGGGGTTTGGCCATCCAATCTCGAAGAGCACTAACCCTGATCGAAGTCATGATGGCGATGGTCGTGATGGCTCTCGTTTTTGGTGGTG
>ERZ795049.877-NODE-877-length-42856-cov-24.868578_pt1 | contig 42856 bp, 38 predicted proteins | sample MGYA00375133_ERZ795049 | MGnify/ENA primary metagenome ERZ795049 (study PRJEB30178, sample SAMN05720147) | activated sludge metagenome | isolation source: anaerobic digester from wastewater treatment plant | place: Japan | collected 2015-04-20 ... | reverse complement strand
CCCACCAGAATCAGCAACTTACGCAGCCATTTTCAGCCTGTCCCTGCTACGGCTACTTGCGCCAGGCATCGCCTTCGGGCCCGCCGGAGCGGAGTTCTCACCTCTCCGGCAACGACCTTACCTTCGCCCAAGATAGGCTTCAATGCCTCGACAATTTTTGAAGCGATACCTGCGGCCTCACCCCAATCGTAAACCTGCATTTGCGCACCGTGTGCATTCATCTTTCCGCCCATCGTAATCTGTGAAGTCTTCTCTCCGACTTCCATGATATGGACTGACATGCTCTGGCCAGCCCATGACTTCATGGACATGCCGGTCTCGAACGTCACAAGACCATTTTCTTTATCGACGCCTTTCAGCGTGTAGCCGAGGCGGGCGACCGCAGCCGTAACGGCCTTGGTGGCGGTTGCGGCATCTGCCGCGTATTCCATGACGAGTGGTTTTGCCATTGTAGTGCTGGATTTCTTTCGTTGCCGAACGATTGAGGTCAGACACGGCGGCGCGCAGCGCCGACGTTGTCTGTGCCGACTGGATCGCCCTTCTTCTTCACCACGATGCGCTCACTTTCGATGAAGAAGAAGTGCTCGTCGCGAAGATCAGCCACGACTATCTCCCTCGTCCGCACAGGCTCGTCTTCCTCTCCACCGCTCCAACAGCCATACAGCTCAATGGCGTCTTCGTCTTCGAGGCATGAGGATAGGTAGCTGGCAAGGCGGAGCTGATTCTCGCGCTTAGCATCCCGCTCTTTCGGATCTTCACTCATCCAGTCGTTTTCGCGCTGGAACCCGCAGCCACAGCCTTCGTCGGAGCCAAGGTAGTATAGCTTCTTCTTCGTGAACTGCCCGCGGGCACGCTCGGCATCCGGATCGGACGCGTTCACGTAGAAAGCGGGCTTCGCTTCGTCCCACGGAACCTCGGGACGCTCACGATCAGATGCCATGTAGAGGGAGTAGCACATTCTTCCGGCGATCGTCCCAGGTCAGCCACGACCGCAGCTGGCGCGAGGTGTGCGCAAGCACAGCTCGTGACAGCTGTGGTCGTTGTGCTGTAGCGCCTGGTTCGCCCGTTTTTTCATGACGTCTCGAAATAATCTGAATCGATCTTCTTCACTTCGTATGTAGAGACCGGAGTGACGCCGACGCCAAAATCAATCATCAGCCTCGTCATCGTCTGGCCATCGATAAGGATGATCTTCTTGTCGATCCGAGAAACGTAATCTTCAGCATCCCGTGAAAAATCCGACGTCGTGATAAAAATGCCTTTCCGCGCACGCTGGCCATCCAGCGCACCGGCAAACTTCTGGATTTCCGGTCGGCCGACCGTCGCTTCCCACCGCTTAGCTTGGATGTAGATGATATCTAATCCGAGACGATCCTCCTTAATGATGCCGTCAATACCCTCGTCACCGCGACGGCCAATCGCCTGACCGGCATCCTTCCGCGAACCTCCGTAGCCCATCTTAACGAGGAGATCGACGACGATCTCCTCAAACAATGCGGGCTCTGACACCTTGATCGTGGAAAGAATCTCGGCCGCTAACTCCGACCGGAGGCGGTCATACGCCGATTCAAGCGCTTCGTGCGGAGTCTTCCCGATGTCGCGTGCCGGCGCAGCAGCGACGGCAGGCGACTCTTCATCCTTCTCATGGCGCAGCGCCTTGAACTCGATGAACTCTGGAAAACGCTCCAGAAAGGCAACGTCGATGGCCGAGGGATTCTCGCGCAGCACAGACTGGCCACGGTCGGTGATGGAGAGAAAGCCCCGACGCGGCGAAGCTAGAAGGCCGGCTTTCTTCATGTAGGTACGAGCCCACGCGACCCGATTCTGGATGACGGTTTGCTGTCCGCTGGGCAGATACTCGCTCTTTTCTTCTTCGGTCAGACGGAACTCTTCCGCCAACGCCGCTACCGCCTCTTTGAGTGCGTGGTCAGCGCCATCGCTTGCGTAACGTAAGAGCGGTAGCATGCACGACTGGTAGTCAGGGATAGGCATATTGTTTTGGCGAACAGTGTGATTAGGCCCCACTGAGTGGGGCTTTTGCCGGGAGGGCAAAATTGCGGGTTTGGTTGTGGAAATGGTTATTCATCAAGATGCGTTTTACCTGAGTAGGGCTTTACGAGGTTGATTTTTGCCCGGCTAAAGCCCTACTGGAGTCATGGGACGCCAGCCCGAAGATTCTATGGAAAAGGAACGGCAGGTGGTGTCGTTTCCACAATGGCAGGAGGTTTTGGCGAAGGAGCCGTTTTCGGCGGCCCAAGCGGCCGCGTTTCGGCACGAGATATTCGGGTTTCTGCGGGTGTGCAAACTTCGCCATGCGGGAGCCAGCATCATACTGGCAAAAGAGTATTTGGCATCGGTGCGTGAGCAAGATGCAAATGCGGCGCGGGAGGCTTTGCGCTGGTGGTTCGTGGCCGCACGTCGGGGCCGTGTGACTGATGAGCCGAGGTCCATGCGGGCGGAGGCCGGTCAACATGAGTCACACACTGTGGACCCGCCGAGTGAGGCGGGAAAAGTGCCGGGAGAGAAGCAACACGAATGTCTTGAGTCGAACGGGCATGAGGATGCGCCCGGAGCTTTGAGGGCAGGGAGTGTACGGAGGCTCGACCATCCCCCGTTGGCGGTGGGCGATCAGGGATGGGCTGATTGGGAACGGGCGCTGATCAAGGCTGCGAGGGAGAGAGGTTTTTTGTGGCGTACTGAAAGCACCTATCGGGAATGGGCGGCGAAGTTTGCGGCGTTTCTGGGGGCCCGCTCCCCGTATGCAGCGACGGGGGAGGATATCGGGGCATTCTTGTCTCAACTGGCGGTGACGTTGCGGGCCAGCCCTGCGACACAGAAGCAGGCGCTCAACGCCCTTGTGTTTTTGATACGAGATGCGTTGCAACATGAACCGGGTAAGATCGCTTTCCAGAGGGCTGGGCCGAAGGTACGGGTGCCGACAGTTCTTAGTCGTGAAGAATGCCAGCGGTTGTTTGTACAACTGGAAGGCACCACTCGCATGATGGCCGAGCTGGCCTACGGGGCGGGGCTGCGACTGATGGAGCTGTTGCGGCTGCGGGTACACCACTTGGATCTCGACCGGCAGCAGTTGCGCGTGCTCGGAGGAAAGGGGGATAAGGACCGTATGACGGTGTTGCCCTCTTCGTTGGTGCAACCGTTACGCGGGCATATCGAGCGGCTGCGGGTACTGCACGCGGAGGATCGCGCAGCAGGTCTGCCGGGAGTCTGGTTGCCGGAGGGGCTGGCCCGAAAATATCCGAAGGCTGGAGTAAGTTGGGAGTGGCAGTGGTTGTTTCCGTCCCGTGAGGCGAGTGTCGATCCGGTGACGGGGATTTGGCGGCGGCATCACTTGAGCGATAATCCATTTCAGGATGCGATCCGAAAGGCGGCGCGCCGTGCGGGGATCGACAAACGGGTGACGCCACATGTGCTGCGACATTCGTTTGCCACGCATTTATTGGAGTCGGGCACGGATATCCGGACGGTGCAGGAGCTGCTGGGGCACGAGAGCGTGGAGACGACCCAGATTTACCTGCATGTGATGCAGAAGCCGGGCGTGGGCGTGCGCAGTCCGCTGGACCAGATTGAAAAGTGAAGGGGGGGGGGCTGGGAATCGTCGCTTGCGTGCGGCGGCGGGCGGTTGGTTAGCTTGCGGGTCTCTCTCATGCCTGCGCCACGCGATCTGCCCATCTACGAACTCGAATCCGCCCTCGTCGCCGCACTGCGCGCGCCGGAGGGGCGCTTGGTCGTGCAGGCGCCGACCGGGTCGGGCAAATCGACGCAGATTCCCCAGATGCTCCTGCACCACGGGTTTCTCGACGGCGGCGAGGTGGTGGTGCTCCAGCCGCGGCGGTTGGCGGCGCGCATGCTCGCCAAGCGCGTGGCCGAGGAGGTGCGGACCGATCTGGGCGATGTCGTCGGCTACCAGATCCGGCTGGAGAGCTGCGTGAGCAAGGGCACGCGCATCCGGTTCGTGACAGAGGGAATTTTGCTGCGGCAGATGTCGTTCGACCCGGTGTTGCGGGGCGTGAACGTGCTGGTGTTCGACGAATTTCACGAGCGGCACCTGTACGGCGACATCTCGCTGGCGCGCGCGCTCCAGATCCAGCAGAGCACGCGGCCGGACCTGAAGATCGTGGTGATGTCGGCCACGCTGGATGCGGCCACGCTGCGCGACTACCTGGCGCCGTGCGAGGTGTTGACCTCGCAGGGGCGGAGTTTCCCGGTGCGGATCGAGTACCTGCCCAAGTCGGTCAACTTCGAGCACGATCCCGTCTGGGACGTGGCGGCGCGCGAGTGCGAGCGCGTGGCGGCGCAGACGCCGGGCGACCTGCTGGTGTTCATGCCGGGCGCGTACGAGATCGGGCGCACGGTGCAGGCCGTGCAGGGCGCGCGCGGGCTGCGCGATGCGGTGGTCTTTCCGCTGCACGGTGAACTGCCGCCGGATGCGCAGGACCGCGCGGTGGCGCGCTACGACACGCGCAAGATCATCGTCTCGACCAATGTCGCCGAAACCTCGCTGACGATCGACGGCGTGACGGCGGTGATCGACTGCGGGCTGGCGCGCGTGGCGCGCTACGATGCGAACCGCGGCATCAACACGCTGCTCATCGAAAAGATCTCCGCGGCGAGCGCCGACCAGCGCGCGGGCCGCGCGGGGCGCACGGCGCCGGGCGTGTGCGTGCGGTTGTGGACGGAGCGCGAGCATGCGCAGCGTCCGATCCAGGAGCTGCCGGAAGTGCGCCGGCTCGATCTGTCGGAGGTGGTGTTGACGCTGAAGGCCAGCGGCATCGTGGACGTGGCGGGTTTCCCGTGGCTGGAAAAGCCGGAGCCGCGCGCGCTGGAGCGTGCGGAAGGGCTGTTGGCCGACCTCGGCGCGCTCGCCGGGCCGGACAAGGCGATCACGGAGATCGGCCGGAAGATGCTGCGTTTCCCGGTGCATCCGCGCTATGCGCGCATGCTGCTGGAGGCGGATGCGCGCGGGTGCGTGCGGCCGGTCGCGCTGATGGCGGCGCTCACGCAGGGGCGAAACTTCCTGCTGCGCGGTGTGCCGCGCGATGTGGAGCAGGCGCGCGAGGACGTGCTCGGCGACGAGACGGAGAGCGATTTCTTCCTGCTCATGCGCGCGTGGCGGTACGCCGACCGTGCGAATTTCTCGATGGACGCGTGCCGGCGGCTCGGGTTGCACGCACAGGCGGCGCGTCAGGTTGGGCCGTTGTTCAAACAGTTTTTGGAAATCTCGGAGAAGGAAGGCCTCGACGTGACCGAGCGCCGCGTGGACGGCGTGGCGGTGCGCAAATGCGTGCTGGCGGGTTTTTCGGACCATCTGGCGAAGCGGCTCGATCAAGGCACGCTGCGCTGCGAGCTCGTGCACGGGCGGCGCGGGGTGCTGGCGCGCGAGAGCGCGATGCAGCAGGCCACGCTGCTGGTGGCCGCCGAGGTGAGCGAAGTCGAAGGGCGCGGCGGCGAAGTCAACGTGTTGCTCAGCCTGGCGACGGCGGTCGAGGAGGTCTGGCTGAAGGAGCTTTTCCCGGCGGACTATTATGAGGCGCGCGGCGTGGTGTACGACGAGGCGGCCAAGCGCGTGGTGGCGCGGCGCGAGCGGCGTTTCCGCGATCTGGTGCTGGAGGCCAAGGGCAACAGCGACGACGTGCCCTCGAACGAAGCGGCGGCGTTGCTGACCGCGGAAGTGCTCGCGGGGCGCATCCAGATCGAGGCGTGGGACGAAAGCGTGGAGCAGTGGATCGTGCGCGTGAACCGGCTGGCGGAGTGGTTTCCCGAGCTGGAGGTCAACCCGCTCACCGAGGCGGACCGGGCGACGCTGATCGAGCAGATTTGCTACGGGGAAACGAGTGCGCGCGGCGTGCGCGAGAAGCCCGTCATGCCGATCCTGCGCGACTGGTTGACGGCCGAGCAGCTCGCGGTGATCGACGACTATCTGCCGGAGCGGCTGACGATGGCCAATGGCCGGCGCTCGCGCATCACGTACCACAAGGAAGGCCCGCCGGTGCTCAGCGCGCGCATCCAGGAACTCTACGGCGTCGAGGGGCGCTTCACGCTCGGGCACGGACGCGTGCCGGTGAAGATCGAGGTGCTGGCGCCGAATCAGCGTCCGATCCAGGTGACGGACGATCTCACGAGCTTCTGGCGCGACATGTACCCGAAGGTGAAGGCGGAGCTGTCGCGGCGGTATCCGCGCCACGAGTGGCGCTGAGGGCGCGACGGGCGGCGCGGGTCAACGCTTGCGGCGCGTGCGGCGGGCCGGGCTCGCGGTCTGGGCCTCGGTCTCGCGGACGAGGTAAACGGAGGCGAGCGGCGGGAGCGTGAGCTCGATGGACTGCGCCTGGCCGTGCAGCGCGTGCGGCTGCGTGGCGAGGAGACCGGGCGCGCCGGTGCCGCTGCCGCCGAAGGCGGTGGCGTCGCTGTTGAGCAGCTCGCGGTAGTGGCCGGCCTGTGGCACGCCGAGGCGGAATTTCTCGCGGGGCACGGGCGTGAGGTTGGCGACGAAGACCAGCTCGTGTTGCCCGTCGGCGCTGCGGCGGATGAAGGAGAGCGTGCTGCGGTCTGCGTCGTCGCAGTCGAGCCACTGGAAACCCTGCCAGCCGACGTCGACCTCGTGCAGGGCGGGGTGGCTCGTGTAGAGGCGGTTGAGCTCGCGCACGTAGGCCTGGAGCGCGGAGTGGCGGCGGCGCTTGAGGAGGGACCAGTCGAGCTCGGCGTTTTCGTCCCACTCGCGGAGGGCGCCGAACTCGTCGCCCATGAAGTGCAGTTTCTTGCCCGGGTGGGCGTACATGTAGCCGTAGAGCGCGCGGAGGTTGGCGAAGCGTTGCCACTCGTCGCCCGGCATCTTGGAGAGCATGGAGCGTTTCCCGTGGACGACCTCGTCGTGCGAGAACGGCAGGATGAAGTTTTCGGTGAACGCGTACACCATCGAGAACGTGAGGTTCTTGTGGTGGAACCGGCGGTGGACCGGGTCGCGCTGCATGTAGCCGAGGGTGTCGTGCATCCAGCCCATGTTCCACTTGAGGTCGAAGCCGAGGGAGTCGGCGGCGTCGCGGCCGGTGACCTTGGGCCAGGCGGTGGACTCCTCGGCGATCATGAGCACGCCGGGGTGCGTCTGGTGGAGCAGGCGGTTGATGCGGCGGAAGAACGCCATCGCGTGGAGATTTTCGCGGCCGCCGTGCTCGTTGGGCAGCCAGTGCTGGCGCGAGTAATCGAGGTAGAGCATGGACGAGACGGCGTCCACGCGGAGGCCGTCGATGTGGTATTGCTCGACCCAGAAAAGGGCGTTGGCGCAGAGGAAGGCGGCGACCTCGGGGCGCTCGGTGTTGAAGGCGAGGGTGCCCCACTCGTAGTTCTCGCTGCGGCGCGGATCGGGGTGCTCGTAGAGGCAGGTGCCGTCGAAACGCGCGAGGCCGTGGGCGTCCTTGGGGAAATGCGCGGGCACCCAGTCCACGATGACGCCGAGGCCGGCGCGGTGGGCGGCATCGACGAGGTGGCGGAAATCGTCGGGCGTGCCGAAGCGCGCGGTGGGCGCGAAGAAGCCAGTGACTTGGTAACCCCAAGAGCCGTCGAACGGATGCTCGGAAACGGGCAGCAGCTCGAGGTGCGTGTAGCCCATTTCGCGGACGTAGGGGACGAGCTGGTCGGCGATCTCGCGGTAGGTGTACCAGACGTGGTCCTTGGCGTTGTCCGGCGAAGACGGGCGGCGCCAGGAGCCGAGGTGCACCTCGTACACGGCGAGCGGGCGCTGGAGCGTCTGGTGCGTGCGGCGGTCTTTCAGCCAGGCGGTGTCGTGCCAGCGGAAACGCGAGGGATCGTGGACGACCGAGGCGGTGTCGGGGCGGCGTTGCGTGGCGAAGGCAAACGGGTCGGCCTTGTCGATGGCCGGGCCGCCGTCCTGCGGGACGATGCGATATTTGTAGAGCTGGCCGTCGTCCAGACCGGGGACAAAAAGCTCCCAGACGCCGGTGCCGGCGACGCGGCGCATCGGGTGGACGCGGCCGTCCCAGCCGTTGAAATCGCCGACGACGCTGATCTGGCGGGCGTGCGGCGCCCAGACGGCGAAGCGGACGCCGTCGAGACCGTGTTGCGAACAAAGATGTGCGCCGAGGTGGCGATAGAGTTGCGCGGCCGGATCGGTCGCGGGGGCGGCAGCGGAGTCGGACGCATTGCCCACGGTAGGCGCGAGGGCGGCGAGGTCGTCGCAGTCGAGGCTGGGAGGCAGACCGTAGGGCGTGGCGTCGGTGTGCGCGTGACCGGCGGAGTCGGTGACGGAAAGCTGGTAGGGGAAGGGCTGCGTCTCGCCCGGAAAAACGGCTTCGAAGACGCCGTCGGGGTGGATGCGCTCCATCGTGACTTCGAGGGTGCTCTCGGCGATGGGCGCGGCGGCGTGGCCGCTGGCGGGCGAGGGGAACCAGGCGCGGCAGCCCTCGGCGGGCGGCTCGGAGTGGCGGATGAGAGTGACCTCAGTGGCGTCGGGCTGGAACGTGCGGACGGCGAGGGCGGGCTGGCGCTCGGCCTCGGGCGTGGCGGGCGGAAGCGTGACGGGGTGCGCGCCGTGGAGCTGCTCGGGAGAGACGTGGTCGAGGTAGTTGCGCTCGCGGACGGTCTCGGCGGCGCACTTCAGGGCTGCTTTCAGGCCGGCGAGGGAGAGGGCGGGATCGGCTTTCAGGAGCTCGTCAAACGAGGTGGCTTCTGCGAGGCGCTCCAAGACTTCGCCGACGAGGCGCCCGGAGGATTGGAGAACTGGTTGGCCCAGTTTGACAGAAGGATCGACGACGACGCGCTCCTGCGCGGGCGTCCGGTCTTTGTCGGGTGGGGATTTCTCCGGGGACATGTCCCCGGTTTCATCCTGTCCGTGAGAGTTTAAGACAAGCGGATTCGCCATCAGGCCGGGAAGTCGTGGGTGAGGATATCCAGGGCGCGGCGACTGATCTCGCGGCCGTAGTCGGTCCAGCGACCCTGTCCCCAGTAGCGGAAGCAGCTCGTCTGGGCGCAGAGGAGGTGAAAGAGGGCGTTGCGGTAGCGCTGCTCGCCGGACCAGATGCCGGGGCGGGTGACCTTCTCGTGGAAGAGCGCGCTGGCCTTTTCCATGGGGCCGAGGACGTTTTCGTAGCCGTAAATCCAGGAGATGTCGTTGGTCCAGCTGCCGCCCTCGACGTGGAAGTTATAGTCCTCGCGGTGGAGCTCGGCGATGGTCTTGGCGAGTTTCTCGGGGCCGTCGCCCGGAGTGAAGCGCTCCCAGATGCGGCGTTGGCGGACGGGGTGGACGACGGGGAAATCGTCGTCTTTCCAGCCGTCGGCGCGGAGGTACTCCAGATACTCGGTGGGGTTGAGCAGGGGAAACGCGGAGCCGCGGGCGGCGCGGACGACGTCGATGAAGCGGCCGGGAAACTCGTTCATCATCACGTGGCCGTTTTCGCCGTCGGCGATCTGGGTGACGAGCGGGAGGATGGAGCGGCCCTTGTAGTGCCAGCGCGACTGGCTGCACGCTTCGTCGTAGGGCTGCATGTGGCCGATGAGCTTGGTGTCGCTGCCCTGGGTTTTGATGAAAACGAGGATGCTCTCGGACTCGCCCGCGGAGTTGGTGCAGACGAGGCGGTTTGGCAGGTGGAGAAACGGGCTGCCCCAGCCGGTGTCCGGATTCTCGACGGTGTGCTCCTGCACGACGATCCACTGGTAGCCGCAGGCTTTGAGCGTTTTGACAAACGCGTGGGCGACGTCGGGGTGGTTGGGCAGGGCGAGCTCCGAGGGCATGAAGCCGCGCACGCGCGAGAGGGCTTCCCAACCGAAGAGCGAGGCAAACTGGTTTTGCCAGGCGGTGACGTGCAGGCGGAAATCCTGCGGCGGCGTGGAGGGCGCGACGGCGTGGCCCCAGGTGGTGCCGAGCCACTCGACGCAGTGCCGGTAGGCGGGATCGCAGGTGACGCCGCGCAGGGCGTCGAGCACGTCGGTGGCGCCCATCTGCGTGAGGCCGTGGAGGAGCGTGCCGGAGTAGTTGAGCGTGAGGCGGGGCTGGGCGCCCTCGTGGACGAGCTGGCGGATAAAGTCGGCCGGGCGGCGGTAGCACCAGCGGTAGAGGCGGGCGTTGTGCCGGTCTTCCTCGTACGGGCTTTGCTCCATGAACTGGAGGTTGCCGATCAAGGGCTCTCGGGTGAGGTCGGAGCCGCGGCCGGGGCCGCCGGCGGGGATGAGCGGCTGGTGCATGTGCAACGCGATGGCACACGCACCGGACGCCAGGCCAAGATCGATGCCGCACTCGTGGAGGAACACCGTGCGGTCGCGGCCGGCTTGCGTGGCCTGCGTCCGCTCGTGGTCCCAGCCGCAGATGTTGGGCAATCCGTCGATGATGGCCGGCAGGTTGTCCATGGGCGCTTACTTGAAGTCGTGGGTGACGATGGCCTCGGCTCGGCGGCACAGCTCGCGGCCGTAGTCGGTCCAGGTGCCCTGGCCCCAGTAGCGGAAGCAGCTGGTCTGCGAGCAGAGCAGGTGGAAGAGGGCGTTGCGGTAGCGCGGATCGCTCTCGGCGACCTTGCGCTTGAGCACGCGTTCGTAGAACAGCGAGCTGGCCTTCTCCATCGGCCCGAGGACGTTTTCGTAGCCTTTGACCCAGGAGATGTCGTTGGTCCAGCTACCGCCGTCCATGTGGAAGCGGTGGTCCTCTTTTTTGAGGGCTTCGATGATTGCGGGGAGCTTGGAGGCGTTGGCGGCGCTCGGCGTGAAACGGTCCCAGATGCGCTTCTGGTGGATCGGCTGGGCGGTGGGAAAATCGGTTTCCTTGATGCCCATGGCGAAGAGGTGTTCGAGGTACTCGGTGGCGCCCATCGCGGGCACGTCGGAGCCGGAGCACTCGCGCATGACGTCCATGTATTTCGGGGGAAACTCGTTCATCATCACGCCGCCGTTTTCGCCGTCGGCGATCTGGGTGACGAGCGGGGGCACCTGTTTGCCGGCGAGCTCCCAACGCGAGAGGCTGCGTGCCTCGTAGGCGGGCTGCATCTGGGCGACGAGTTTGGTGTCGCTGCCCTGCGTCTTGATGATGGCGATGATGGAGACCTCCTCGCCGCGGGAATTGCGGCAGACGAGGCGGTGCGGCAGGTGGCGTTTTTCGAGGCTGCCGCCGGTCTCTGGGCGCTCGACGGAGTGCTCCTGGATGAGCACCCAGAGGAAGCCGCAATCCTTGAGCGTCTTGATGTAGTCGTAGGCGGTGTCGGGGTGGTTGGGCAGCGCCATTTCGGAGGGGGAGAAGCCCTTCACGCGGGCGAGGGCCTCGGTGCCGAAGATCGCGGCGAAGTGGTGTTGCCAGGCGCGCACGTGGAGCCGGTAGTCCTGGGCCGGCGTGGAGGGCGCGACGGCGTGGCCCCAGGGGCAGCCGAGCCACTCGACGGCGTGCTGGTAGCGCGGGTCGCAGGTGATGCGCTTGAGGTTGTCGAAGACGTCGTTGAGGCCCATGCGGCGCAGGCCGTGGAAGAGGGTGCCGGAGTACTCCAGCATGATGCGCGGCTGGCGGCCCTCGTCGATGAGCTGCGGGATGAACTCGCCCATGCGCTTGTAACACCAGTGAAAGACGGAGGCGTTGTGGTTATCGCCCACGCCAGGGTTGTTCATCATGTGCTGGAGGTTGCTGATGACCTCCGCCGTCGAGAGATCGCCGCCGCCGGCCGGGATGAGCGGCTGGTGCATGTGCAGGGCGCAGGCGAAGGCGCTGCGGATGCGGCCGAAGTCGATGTGGCCGTCTTTGAGGTAAATCGGGCGGCCTTTGTGGGCGCGCAGGGCGGCGTCGATCACAGACTGCGAGCCGCAAATGTTGGGGAGATTGTCCACGTATTCAGGGAGAGTGCTCATGAGGATTGAGATACGTTGTCGGGGTCGATGTTTGGATATGGCGATGTGCCATGGCCTCCGTAGCGCAACGACTTCACGCCAAAGCCCTACGCCCTTCAAGGGCATTCCTCTGTGAAATTTCTCAAAAAACTCGGTTCGCAACCGAAGTTAGTTTCTGCGTCCTCAACGCGCACCTCCCCCCTTTTCCACTGTGATTCTCTACAACCTCTTTCCGCTGCTGGCCGGCCCGATGAGCCGCTGGGGCGACCATTTTAAACGCGCCGCCGACATGGGCTTCGACTGGGTGTTCATCAACCCGATCCAGAAGCCCGGTTATTCCGGGAGCCTCTATTCGATCTCCGATTACTACGGGGTGAATCCGCTGGTGCTGGACGCGCACTCGAAGAAATCGCCCGACGAGCAGGTGAAGCAGATGCTCAAATCGGCCAAGGCACACGGGCTGCGCGTGATGACCGATCTCGTGATCAACCACTGCGCGTTCGACTCGGAGCTCACGCGGAAACACCCCGAGTGGTTCGCCCACGATTCCTCGGGGCAGATCGTGCATCCGTCCTGCATCGACGACGGGCGCACCGTGGTCTGGGGCGACCTCGTGGAGTTTGACCACGAGCACAGCCGCGACCGCGAAGGGCTTTATCAGTACTGCCTCGGCGTCGTCCGCCACTACCTCGACCTGGGCTTCACCGGCTTCCGGTGCGACGCCGCCTACAAGCTCAGCCCCGACTTCTGGCGCCGGCTGATTCGCGACATCCGCGCGAAGCACCCGCAGGTCTGTTTCGCCGCCGAGACGCTCGGCTGCACGGCAGAGCAGACGCGTGCGACGGCGCAGGCCGGCTTCGACTTCATCTTCAACAGCTCCAAATGGTGGAACTACTCCGACGGCTGGCTGCTGGAGAGCTACCAGTCCACGCGCGGCGTGGCGCCCTCGATCAGTTTCCCCGAGAGCCACGACACCTGCCGCCTCGCCGAGGAAGTGCAGGGCAATGTCGACGCGCTCAAGCAGCGCTACCTGTTCTCGGCGCTGTTCTCGACCGGCGTGATGATCCCGTCGGGCTTCGAGTTTGGCATGCGCAAGCCGATGCACGTGGTGAACAGCCGCCCGGAGGACTGGTGCGAAACCGGCCCGGACCTGCGCGAGTACATCCGGCGGGTCAACGCGATCAAAGCGGCGCACCCGGTCTTCCAGGAGGAAGGCCCGACGCAGGTGCTGCCGTTTCAAAATCCCAACATCCTGCTCCTGCGGAAATCGTCAGACAAACGTCGTGGCGAGGCGCTGCTGATTCTCAACAAGGACGTCTGGCACCACCAGGAATACTACGTGGATAGCCTGCGCCATGTGGTGCCGACGAGTGGCGCGCTGCGCGACGTGTCGCCGGAGTACCCGCTCGACCAGCTCCACGAGCCCTTCCACTACGCGCTGCGGCCGGGGCAGGGGATCGTGATCGTGGGGCCGTCCGCCTGAATCACTTCTCGCGGATATACTCGTAGATGTTGAGGTAGTCCTGTCCGGGGTGATTCCACGAGAAGTCGTAGTTCATGCCATTGAGCATGAGCTCGCGGAAGTGCTGCGGATAGTTGTACCACATGCCGATGGCACGGAGCAGCGCCGACTCGATGCCGGCGTTGTTGAAATCGTTAAACACATACCCGTTTCGCTCGTGGTAGGGACGGTGCGCGTAGTTGGCGTCGAAGACCGTGTCGGCCAGGCCGCCGGTGGCGCGCACGATTGGCACGGTGCCATAGCGCAGGCCGATGAGCTGGGTGAGTCCGCAGGGTTCGAACAGGCTTGGCACGATGATCATGTCTGAGCCAGCGTAGATCAGGTGCGCGAGGTCTTCGCTGAAGCTCAGCTCGATGTGGCAGTCGGGGTTGTCGTTGTAGCGGCGTTTCAGATCCCAGAAATGCTGCCCGATCTTGGCGTCGGGGCTGGTGCCGAGCAGCACGAACTGGCAGCCGTGGCTGAGGCAGTAGTGGATGGCGTGCGTGATGAGCGGCACGCCCTTCTGGTAGTCGAGACGCCCGACGAAGCAGACGATGGGCTTGTAAACGTCCTGGAGCCAGAAGCGGTTTCGGAGCGCGCGCTTGCTCTCGTATTTGTCGCCGATCTTCGCGGCCGAATAGGGCTTGGGCAGGCGCCCGTCGGTCTCGGGATTCCAGACGTCGTAATCGAGGCCGTTGAGCACGCCGCCGAGCTTGCTGCGGTGGGTGTGGAAGGTGCGGCTGAGCCCCTGATGCTGGTCGGTGTTGAGGAGTTCCCACGCGTAGCGCGGCGAGACGGTGGTGACGAAATTCGAGTAAACGATGCCGCCCTTGAGCAGGTTGAGCATGCCGGGATTGCGCGGGTCTTGCAGGCGATCCTGGGTGTAGAAATGCGCGGGGCGGTTGAGCCCGGTGGCGCGCAGGATGTGCTCGCGGGTGAGCCCCTGGTGGGCGACGTTGTGCAGGGTGAGGCACACGCGCGGATGCGTCATGCCCGCCTTCTCGTAGATCTCGTAGAGCATCACGGGCACGAGCGCGGTCTGCCAGTCGTGGCAGTGGATCACGTCGGGGTGTTTGCCGGATTTCAGCATGAACTCCAGCGAGGCCTTGCTGAAGAAGGCGAAACGCTCGTCGTCGTCGTTGTGCCCGTAGTAGACGCCGCGGTTGAAAAGATTCTGCTGCGAGTGCGGCTCGATGAAGAAGCACTTCCGGCCATGCACGAAGCCGAAGTACACGGTGCAATGCACGGAGCCCTCGTACCACGGCACCCACAGATCCTTCATCGTGATCTGCAGGCCGTAGATTTCCTGGTAGCGCATGCAGTCGTACTTCGGGAGGATGATCTCGACCGAATTGCCGCGGATCTCGAGCTCGCGACTCAGGCCGAAGACCACATCACCCAACCCGCCTACCTTGGCGACCGGTGCGCATTCTGGGGCAATCATTACAATGTACATAGGCGTGGGTTAGGGGGGTACTGGCCGGGGATGGATGCGTCAAGGGCGGCGGCGGTCGCTCCGGTAAAAAATACGCGTCACGGCGTCTACTGAAACAGATTGCGGTCAAGACTGCGGTACTGGATCGCCTCCAGCAAATGCGGAGCCTGGATTTTCTCCGAGTCGGCCAGGTCCGCGATGGTGCGGGCAACTTTGAGGATGCGGTCGTAGGCGCGCGCGGAGAGTTTCAACCGCTCCATGGCTTGTTGCAGGAGGTCGCCGAGCGAGCCGTCGAGCGCGCAGTGTTTGCGGATGAGCGCGTGCGGCAGGCGGGCGTTGACGGAGATTTTGCAGCCGGCCAGTCGCGCATGCTGGCGCTGGCGTGCGGCGGTCACGCGCTCGCGGATCGCCGCGGAGCTCTCGCCAGGCTGGAGCGTGCGCAGCTCCGAGACCGACAACGCCGGCGCCTCGACATGCAGGTCGATGCGGTCGAGCAACGGGCCGCTGATCCGCGCGCGGTAGCGTTGGATCTGTATTGGAGAGCAGCGGCACGAGTGCGCGGCGTCGCCGAGGTAGCCGCAAGGGCAGGGGTTGAGCGCGGCCACGAGCATGAAGCAGCACGGCAGGGTGACCTTGCCCGCGCTGCGCGAGATCGTGACCTCGCCCTCTTCGAGCGGCTGGCGGAGCACTTCGAGCGCCGAACGTTTGAACTCCGGCAATTCGTCGAGGAACAACACGCCGTGGTGCGCGAGCGAGATTTCGCCGGGGCCGGGCACGGTGCCGCCGCCCAGCAGCGCGACGTCGGAGACGGTGTGGTGTGGACTGCGGAACGGCCGCACGCCCCACGGCATGTCGCCTTGCAACGTGCGCCCGGCGGCGGAGTGGATCGAGAGGACTTCGAGAAACTCGTCGGACGTCGGCGGCGGCATGATCGTCGGGATGCGTTTGGCGATCATCGATTTTCCCGAGCCGGGCGGCCCGATCATGATGAGATTGTGGCCGCCGCTCACGGCGACCTCGACGGCGCGGCGCAGGCTGGCCTGACCCTTCACCTCAGCGAAATCGAGCTCGCCCTCGGTGCCTGTCGCGGTCTGCGCAAAATCGGCGCGTGCCGGCAGCGGCGTCAGGGGCTGTTCGCCGGAGAGGAAGCTGACGGCCTGCGCGAGCGAAGCGACGGCGTACACGGCGATGCCCTCGACGAGGGCGGCTTCGCGCGCGGAAAGCTCGGGCAGGAGCACGCCGCGTTTGCCGAGCTCGCGTGCGAGTCGCGCCAGGGCGAGCCCGCCGCGCACGGGACGCGTTTGCCCGGAGAGGCTGAGCTCGCCGGCGATCAGGTAGTCGTCGAGATCGGTGGCGCGGAGCTGCTCGGTGGATTGGAGCAGGCCGAGCGCGATGGGCAGGTCGTAGAGCGGGCCTTCCTTGCGGATGTGGCCGGGAGCGAGGTTGATCGTCGTGCGCGTGCGAGGCATGCGGAAGCCGCTGTTGGCGATGGCGGAGGTCACGCGGTCTTCGGATTCCTTCACGCTGGCATCGGGCAGGCCGACGAGGACGATCTCGGGTTTGCCGGCCTCGCCGGTGTTGACTTCGACGGAGACGGCTTGCGCGGCGATGCCTTGCAGGGCGCCCGAGGGGATGATCGCGAGCATGGTTGGCTGGGGATGGCTGGCGGGTGGCTGGTTGGGGCGGCGGCGACCGCTCCGGCGTGGCCAGAGAATAATGTTTTGCGAAAAAAGCAATAGCCCCTAAGTCGGGGTAAACGGGTTAAAAACGCCTATGATTTTTGGACTTACGGGAGGAATGGGGTGTGGAAAATCGACTGCGGGCCGGCTCTTTGCCGAGCTGGGCTGGCGGCGGATCGATTGCGATGCGCTGGTGCGCGATGTGGTGCTGCGCGATCTCGCCGTGGTGGCGCAGATCGGCGCACGTTTTGGCCAGGGCGTGCTCGCGGCCGATGGGCAGATCGAGCGTGCGCGACTGGCCGAGGCGGTTTTTGGCGACGATGCGGCCCGGCTCTGGCTGGAGGCGCTGGTACACCCGGAGGTCCGGCGGCACTGGGCGGGGCAGGTGCAGAGCGCGCCGCAGGCGATGTGGGTCGTAGAAGTACCCCTGCTCTTCGAGAAGAACCTGGAGAAAATGTTTGATTTCACCGTATGCGTTGCCTGTGCTCCGGACCTGCAACTGACCCGGCTGGAGCAACGCGGGATTGAACGCACGCTCGCCCTTCAACGAATCTCGAAGCAACTGCCTCTGGCGCGTAAAATTGAACTTTCTGACTTTGTGCTGTCGAATGATGGCACGCTCGACTTCCTCCGTGATCAAGTGCGACAGCTGATGCTGCGCTATCCGGCGGCGGTCTGATCTCCCCAAAATCCCCCTTGCCGTGGCCCCGCTGCGGTCCTCCCCGATATTTTCTACTATGGCCCTCCCTCCCAAGAACGACAACGACGACAACATGCCTCCCGCCGAGGATGGTGCTGAGTCGCCCAAAGCCGCCCGCACCCGTCGCCCCCGGGCTCCGCGCACGAAAGCCAAGACCACAAAAAAATCGGCCAAGGAGGAGTCAGCGTCATCGGTAGAAACTTCCACCGAGGCCCCGGCGGCACCTGCCCCCGAGCAGGTTCAACGCGAACTTTTCACTCCCGCTCCAGAACCTGCCCCCGCGCCTGCCGCTCCGGTCGAGCGCCCGGCACGCGTCGAGCGCGCTCCGGCGCCCGTCTCCGAACCCGCCCCGCAAGCTCCGGCCTCGCGTGAGGAATCGGCGCCCGCGCCCGCTCCTGCGGCGTCGACCGAGTCGAGCCCGGCTCCGGCCGAGGCACCTGCCGCCGCCACATCTGATGGTGCGGCGCATGGCCAGGAGTCCTCGCCGGGTGGCGGTGATCGCCCGCGCCAGGGCGGTGACCGGCCCTTCGCAAAGGACCGCAATTACTGGAAACAGTTTAAGAAGGATAAAAAGAACTGGAAGCAGGCGCGCCATGGCGGCGGTGGCGGCCAGCCCGGCGGCGGAGGCAACCAGCATCCGGTGCAACCGCCCCCGCCGTCGGCGGCGCCCGTGTTTGGCGATCTGCCGGACCCCGCGCGTTTCCACGATCTGGCGGCGCTTGATGCCGCCGTTGCCACGCTCGTCTCCTCCGAACAGGGCGAGCCGATCTACATCGACCAGCTCTACGCGCTGCCGATGGGCGAGCTCGTCTCGTTTGCCCGCAATCTCGGCGTGACCTTCGAAGGTGCGTTGCCCCCGCGGCGCGCGTTGCTCGAACAGGTTTTCGCCACGATCTCCTCGGCCAAGCGCCCGCTGCGCGACCGCGGCTGGCTCGACATGACCGACCGCGGCCACGGCTTCATCGTACATGCCGGCGTCAATTACCGGCTCTACCCGGAAAGCACCTACGTGCCCGAGGCGCTCATCAAGCGCTACGGACTCAAGCGCGGCCATGCCCTCGATGTCGTTGCGCAGGCACCGCAAAACAGGGAGCGCTGCCCGTCGGCCGTGCGCATCGACCGCGTGATGGGCCAGTCGCCCGACACGATCGCGAAGCACACGCCGTTTGAGGAGCTCACGCCTTACTATCCACTCAAGCGCATCCTCGTGGAGTCGGAAGACGTGCACAAAAAGGACGTCTCGATGCGCGCCATCGACATCCTCACGCCGATCGGCTTCGGCCAGCGCGGCCTGATCGTGGCGCCGCCGCGCACCGGCAAGACCGTGCTGTTGCACAACATCGCCAACTCGATTTCGAACAACTACCCCGAGGCGACGCTGATCATCCTGCTCGTGGACGAGCGCCCCGAGGAAGTGACCGACTTCAAGCGCCACACGAAGGGCGAGGTCGTTTGCTCCACCTTCGACGAGATGCCGGAAAACCACGTCCACGCCGCGGAGATGGTGGGCGAAAAGGCCCGCCGCTTGGTCGAGATGGGCCAGCACGTCATCATCCTGCTCGACTCGATCACGCGTCTGGCGCGCGCCTACAATGCCCTCGCGTCCAACTCCGGCAAAATCATGTCGGGTGGTGTCGAGGCCACGGCGCTCCAGAAGCCGAAGCGTTTCTTCGGTGCGGCGCGCAACATCGAGGGCGGCGGCAGTCTGACCATCCTCGGCACGGCGCTCATCGACACCGGCAGCCGCATGGACGAGGTCATCTTCGAGGAGTTCAAGGGCACCGGCAACATGGAGCTCCACCTCGACCGCGGCCTCTCCGACAAGCGCATTTTCCCCGCGATCAACATCGACCGTTCGGGTACGCGCAAAGAAGAGCTCATCTACCACCCCGAGGAAATGCTGCGCATCTACAATCTGCGCCGGGCCATGCAGGGCCTCGGGCCGATCGAGTCGATGGATATGCTCATCCAGCGGCTCAAAAAGACGGGGACCAACGCCGAGTTCCTCCTCGGACTGGGACGTTAACCTCCGGCTCTCGGGTGCCGTCATCGCGATTCAAACTCACGCGACCATGACGACGCCCCATTTCGCTTCGCCGGCTCCGGGTGCAAACCGGGAGCCGGCTTTTTTGTCGTCGCCTGACTGGCGGCAGCGCGCGGCCGAGCTGCACCTGCCGTGCGTGGCTGAGACGGAACCATTGGAGGCCGCCCCCGAGGCGCTGGCGCTCGTCACTCTCGATTGGGCGCAGCGTCATCAAGCCGTGCCCGTGAGGCTGAGCGAAGCGGGCGTGCGGATTGTCTGCGCCGATCCTGCGCAACTGCCCGCGCTCGATGTGTTGAGCCACCGGATCGGCCGCCGCGTGGAGCCGTGGTTGGCGTCGCCCGAGCGTGTGCGACGGGCGCTGGCCATCGCGGCGGGCTCGCCGGCGATTCGATCAGGTGACGAGGGGGGACCTGACGATGCGCCTGTGGTGGAGTGCGTAGAGCGGTTGCTTGCTCAAGCGGTACATCGGCGCGCTTCGGATATCCATGTGGAGCCACTTGCTGGGGCGTTGCGGGTACGGTATCGCGTGGACGGAGTGTTGCAGGAGGGCGAGTCGCTCGGGTCCGACTGGCACGCGGCGGTGGTCTCACGCCTGAAAATCATGGCGCGGTTGTCCATCGCCGAGAAACGCGTGCCGCAGGATGGGCGGATGCGGGTGCCGGTGGCCGGGCGCGAGCTGGATCTGCGCGTGTCGATCATGCCGACGGTACACGGTGAGAGCGTGGTGTTGCGCCTGCTCGACCGGATGACACGCATCCCGAGTCTGGCGGAGCTGGGCTTTGACGAGGAGGCACAGGGGCATATCGGCCGCTGGTTCGCCGCGCCCGACGGGTTGGTGCTGGTGACCGGACCGACCGGATCGGGCAAGACGACGACACTTTACTCCGGCCTCCAGCAGCTTAACGACGCCGGGCGCAAGATCATCACGGTGGAGGACCCCGTCGAGTACGAGCTGGCGGGCGTCAATCAGGTGCCGGTGCGCAGCGAGCTGGGGATGACGTTTGCCTCGGCCCTGCGCGCGATGCTTCGGCAATCGCCAAATCTGGTGATGGTGGGCGAGATTCGGGACCGGGAAACGGCGGAGATCGCGGTGCAGGCGGCGCTGACGGGGCACATGGTGCTCTCCACGTTGCACACCAACGATGCACATGGCGCGCTCGCCCGTCTCATCGACATGGGTGTAAAGCCGTTTTTGGTGGCCTCAGCGCTCCGGGCCGTGCTCGCGCAGCGGCTGGTGCGGCGAGTCTGTGATCGGTGCGCAGGGCCCGATGCGCATGTGCGGCGCTGGTGGCCGCACGCGGAGTGGCCGCGTGCAGTCTCGACGAGCTGGCGGCGCGGGGTCGGTTGCGTGGCGTGCCATGGTACTGGTTACCACGGCCGGCTGGCAATTTACGAAATTTTGGACATCGATGAAACGGTGCGTTCGGCGGTGCAAAATGGCGTATCTTCCTCAGTATTGCGGGCTCAATCGCATGCACGCGGTTGGCGGAGCCTGCGGGATTGCGGGCTGGAGGTTGCAAGCGCTGGTTTGACCACGCTGGAAGAAGTAGTTTCCGTCACCGCTGGCGATTCTCTTTAACATCAGCCAATTTAACGCCAACCCAAGAAGCCCCCATGAGCTATGAAATGAACGATCTGCTGGATCTGATGGTGGACCAAAACGCCTCAGATCTTCACTTGCAGGTAGGCCAGGCGCCCTGTCTGCGCATCAGCGGTAGCATGACGCCCATCGACGGTCCGATTTTGACCGCGGCCGATACCGAGAAGCTCATGCTATCGATTACGCCGGACCTTCATGTGCAGAATGTTAAGTTGAATGGCGGTGCCGACTTCGGTTTCGCGTTTCTCGACCGGGCCCGCTTCCGCGTCTCCGTGCTCAAGACCAAGGGCAACTACGGCATGGTGCTCCGCCGGATCCCGTACAAGATGTTTAGCCTGCGTGATATCGGTTTGCCCGATAAACTGCACGAGCTGCTCTACAGACCGCGCGGCCTGATCTTGGTGACGGGGCCGACAGGCTCCGGTAAGTCCACGACGCTCGCCTCGATGATCAACTACATCAACGAGAACCGCGAGGGTCACATCATCACGATCGAAGACCCGATCGAGTACTATCACCCGCACAAACGCTGTATCGTGACCCAGCGCGAGGTCCATGTGGACGTGCCAAGTTTCTCGGAGGCCATCCGCCGCGCGCTTCGTCAGGACCCGGACATCATCCTCGTCGGTGAAATGCGCGATCTGGAGACGATCGAGGCCGCGATCAGCGCGGCCGAAACTGGTCACTTGGTGTTTGCGACGTTGCACACGAACAGCGCGGCCAAGACCGTTGACCGTATCGTCGATGCGTTTCCGGCCAACATGAAGGAGATGATTCGCACCCAGCTGGCGTCGTCGCTGGTGGCGGTGATTTCCCAGGTGTTGTGCAAGAAGATCGGCGGCGGCCGAATCGCCGGCTACGAGATCATGATCAACACCACGTCGATCTCCTCGCTGATTCGCGAAAACAAGACCTTCCGCATCAGCTCGGACATCCAGACTGGCGCCAACCTGGGCATGATCACGATGGATACCCATCTGATGAGCCTCGTGAACCGGGAGCTCGTCAACCCCGACGAAGCCCTCGACAAGGCGCAGGACCCCGTCGTGATGCGCGACAAGCTGCTCCAGATGGGGCACAAGTTGCGCGATATTTAAGCCCAGAGCCCGGACGGTCGACACGTCCGGGTTTTCTTTTGGTTGGATCAGCCGGATCGGCCCTGTGCGGGCAGCCCCTTTCCCCTCGGTGAACTTTCGGCCAGACCACATCGTTGTTGAGGCACTAAACCAGGCGGCGCTCGCCGAGCCTGCGGTGCTGGCGCAGCTGCATGAGTCGAGCCGGCATACAGGACAGTCCGTGTCCTCGCTGGCGCTATCAGCCCGGTTGCTGACGCGTGGCGAGCTGCTTGAGGCGCTGGGGCGGTATTTGGGCTGTGGCTGGGTGGAGATGACGCCCGAGCGGGCGCCGGCGGAGCTGGTCGGATTGCTCCCGGCAGGCTTTGCACGGCGGCATGGCGTGGTGCCGTGGCGTCGCGAGGATTCGCACGTGGCTGTGCTCGCCCGCGATCCATGCGATCCCGGGCTGGCGGGGCGGGTCGCGTTTCTCATTGGACAACCGGTACGGCTGGTGATTGCCGATCCGGCGGGCGTGGCGGGATTGGTCCAGCGGCACTACGGTGGCGAAACTGGCCCGGTGGAGACAGGCGCCGGCGGGGGCGTCGGAGAGTCCAGGGAGCCCGCGCCCGAGGAGCTCGCCGTGCTTGCCGCGCAGCGGAAAGTGGTGGATCTGGTCGACCGGCTACTTCACCAGGCCATCGAGGAACGGGCGAGCGATCTGCATTTCGAGCCCTTTGCCGAGGCGTTGAAAGTGCGGTTGCGGGTTGATGGGACGTTGCGCGAGATCGAGACGCTGCCGGGGGCGCTCGCGCTTCCGATCATCTCCCGCATCAAGGTGCTGGCCGATCTCGACATCGCCGAGCGGCGTACACCTCAGGACGGGCGCATCCACCACAGGCACGCGGGGAGCGCCATCGATCTGCGGGTCTCGGTGCTGCCCACCCAGTTTGGCGAAAGCGTGGTGTTGCGCGTGCTCGATCAGTCGTCGATCGGCCTCGATCTTGGCGAGCTGGGCCTGCCCGCGCAGATGCGCGCCGGGCTGGAGGAGCGGCTGGCAAGACCGTGCGGCATCCTCATCGTGACCGGCCCCACCGGCTCGGGAAAGACGACGACGCTCTACGCCGGGTTGCGCCGGCTCAACGATGGCGAGTGCAAGATTCTCACCGTCGAAGACCCCGTGGAGTACGAGATCGACGGCATCATGCAGGTGCCCGTGAACCTGCCTGCCGGGCTCACCTTTGCCTCTGCGCTGCGCGCGTTTCTGCGGCAGGATCCCGATACGATCATGGTCGGCGAAATCCGCGATGCGGAGACGGCGCAGATCGCGATCCAGGCTTCGCTCACCGGACATCTTGTGCTGACGACGTTGCACACGCCGGATGCGATGGGCGCCGTCACGCGACTGGTTGATATGGGCGTGGAACCGTTTCTATTGGGCGCGACGTTGGAGGGCGTGCTCGCGCAGCGTCTCGTGCGCCGGCTCTGCCCCGACTGCCGCCGTGAGTCGGTTTCTCTCGATGGGGCGCTCGCTGGCGAGTGGGCGCCTGTCGCGGGAGCTGCGCTCACGGCCGGGTGGCGTGCCTCCGGCTGTCCGGCGTGCAGGGGAAGCGGCCACCGGGGGCGCGTTGGGATTTTCGAATGGGCGCCGGTTTTCCCGGAGTTGCGCGAGGCGATCAGCGCGGGAGCGCCAGCGCAGGTCTTGCGGCGTATCTTGCGGGAGGCTGGCTGGCGGAGCCTGCGCGACGAGGCGTGGCGTCTGGTGTGTGCCGGTGAGATTTCACTGGAGGAGGCGATGCGTTTTGTATGAGCGAGGAGTCGTGGCCAGGTGTCGCAGGGGAGGGTGGCTGGTTGCCGCGATGGCAGACGATGTGTGCACCGTGGCGGGCTGGTCTGCGCCCGATGCGCGGGCAGCTGTTGGCAGTGTGGACGCGTCAGCTGGCGGAGATGTTGCACGCGGGTGTGCCGCTGGTGCGCGCGCTGGATGTGCTTGCGCGGCAGGAGCGGAGGGACGCGGTGCGGGAGCTGACGGAGTCGCTGGCACTGGAAATCCGTGCGGGCGGGACGCTGGCGGAAGGGCTGGCGCGTCGGGCGGATGTTTTCAGCACATTGTACGTGAACATGGTCAGGGCCGGCGAGGCTGGCGGGGCGCTCGCGGCGGTGCTGGACCGGTTGGCGCGTTTTCTGGAGAACGGCGAACGGGTCCGCGGAAAGGTGAGGGCCGCGATGGTCTATCCCGCGACGATCGTGGTCGTGGCGGGTGGCATCGTGGCGGCTTTGATGGTGTGGGTGGTTCCGCGCTTTCAGGCGCTGTTTGCCGAGCAGTTGCGCGGGCAATCGCTCCCGTGGCTCACTCAGTGGGTGCTCGGGTGTGCAGAGATCCTCGGGGCTCACTGGACCTGGGTGATTGGGCTGGGCGCGCCGGCGGTTTTGGGCGTGTGGCGCTGGTGTCGCACGCCGGCGGGGCGGGCACGTTATGATGCGTGGCTGTTGCGCGTCCCTTTACTGGGCGAGCTCTGGCTGAAGACGAGCATCGCGCGGTTTGCACGGACGGCGGGGACGTTGCTCGCCAGCGGGGTGCCGATCCTGCAGGCACTGGAGATCGCGCGCGATACGAGTGGCAATGCCCCGGTGGCCGATGCGATCAGTCAGTCGGTCGGGCGTGTGCGTGCGGGGGAGTCGTTGTCGCGCACGCTCGGCGACAGCCCGCTTTTCCCCGCGATGCCGGTGAGTTTGATCGCGGTGGGGGAAGAAACGGGCGCCATGCCCGCGATGCTCACCCGGGTGGCCGACATCTACGACGAGGAGGTGGAGCGGGCCGTCGTCGGACTGACAGCGTTAATCGAGCCCGCCATGATCGTGCTCATGGCGGTGGTCGTCGGCGGGATCGTGATCGCTCTTTTCCTGCCGATCGTACGGATCATCCAGGTGATGAGCGGAGGCTGAAGCGCCGTTTAGGCGTCGATTTTCTGGACGCGGGGCAGGTGGCGACCGCCTTCGAACTCGGTGGCGAGCCAGACTTTCACGATGTGGAGCGCTTCGTCCTGCGTGAGGGTGCGCTCGCCGATGGAGAGGACGTTGCCGTCGTTGTGCGAGCGGTTCCAGATGGCGACTTGTTCGTTCCAGCACAGGCCGCAGCGCACGCCCTTGACGCGGTTGGCGACGATGGCCTCGCCGTTGCCGGAGCCACCCAGGACGATGCCGCGCTCGAATTCACCGCGGGCGACGGCCTCGGCGGTTGGGCGGATGAAGTCCGGATAGTCGCAGCTGGCGGCGCTGTAGGTGCCGAAGTCCCGCACGGTGTGGCCTTCTGCGAGCAGCATGGCTTTGATGGCTTCCTTGTACTGGAAGCCGGCGTGATCGGACCCGATGGCGATGGAGAACTTTTTCATGAGAGAGCGTGTGGCCGGGGCGTGATGGGCGATCCGGCAGGTGTTGCGTGTGGGATGCTTTAGGCATGCCCACGTGCCGCAACTTCTTTTTGATGGGTGCGGGCGGGCCAAGCATGTGGCTGTGCATACAATTTCTTGTCCGGGGCGGGCAACTTGGCCGGGAATGCGCCGTGGTTCCTCGAAGCGCCAACGCGGGGAACTGATAATGAGCTTCCCCGCGGCGGGCGATTGTGCAGGGTGTAGGCTCCTCTCCTTTTTATGGAAAAGACGCTCATTATTTTTAAGCCGGACTGTGTGCAGAAGAAACTCGTCGGCACGGTTCTGGACCGGTTCGAACGCGCCGGTTTTACGATCGTCGCCTGCAAGATGATGCGGCTGACGCCTGCGCTGCTCGCCGAGCACTATGCGCATATTGCGGACAAGCCGTACTACCCGCCGCTGGTGGAGTTCATGCTTTCCAGCCCGGTCGTGGTGATGGCCTTGCAGGCAGAGGATGCCGTGGCTCGTGTGCGTGCGATGCTGGGGCCCACCGATTCGCGGAAGGCGGAGAAGGGGACAATCCGTGGCGATTTTGGCACGGATGGTCGTGTGAACATCCTCCACGCCTCGGATAGCCCGGACAACGGGCTCGCCGAGATCGCGCGTTTCTTCAAGTCCGAGGAAGTGCTGGCCTGAGCGCCGTCCCTCGCACGGTTTTTTCGAACGCGCGATCCGCAGGGACGCGCGTTTTTTACTTTTGGGAAACGGTGGCGGGCCGTTTCTCGGTTGCAGTCGAGCGGGCGCTCGGCACGCGTTGAGCCCCTATGTCGCGTGGTTTGGTTTCATTCCTACTGGTCTTTCTTGTCCTGTCCGCAGCGGCTTGCCGTCACGTGCCGGTGGTGTCGCCCGGCGGAGCCGGTCTGCCCCCGCGAGCGGAGGCGCTGCAGGAGGACATGGCTGTGCTGCGCTCGCTCACGCTTCGTTCGCTCGACTGGCGCGCACGGGGGGCGCGGTTTCGCGAATCGGTCAGCGAGCGGCTTGGCTCCGGAGTGTTGACGAGTGCGGAGCTTACGCGCCTGTACCGGGGCGCAGAGGATTACGTCTTTTTGGACCGGCGGTGGGAGGCCTTGGTGGATTGCCAGGGCGATGAGGCGTGGCGACGTGCCGCGCCGGCGCTTGCTCACGATCCTCTGGCGCGGTTGCAGACCAAACTGGTGCTGGCAGCGGCCTTGATGCAGTTCGACAATTACGCCGTTGGCGTGCAGCCGTTTTTCGAGGAGCCGAAACTGCGGCGGCTGTTGCGCAGTGACCATCCGGAGGTGGAGGGCGAACTCGATGCGGCGGCGCGCCGGTTTCTGAATCCGCTGCGTAGGCAACGATTGGCCGGCGCGGTGGTCTGGTATCGCGCCGAGGGTGGAGCCGTCGAGGCCGCGACGCCAAACGAGGCGTATCTCGACGAGTTGATCCGGCAGAGCTCCGGGTATCAGTTCTTCTCCCGCGCGTTGCCCGAGCGTTTTGTATCCGAGTGGGTGACCGGCGGGCACGCGGGGGGCGCGTTTGTGGGCGATTTGTTGCTCGAGATCGGAAAAGGCTCGATGCACGCGACCAGCGCGACGATCGGTAATGCGATCGGGCTCGTCGAGACTCGACACGGTTACCTGAAGGATCTGCCGGCGGCGGAAAAGAGTGCGCTGGGGGCACAGTTGCGCCCGCTCGATGTGCTGCTGGAGAAGACGCCGTTTCGGCTGAGCGACAAGTCGATCCCTGGGCACTACGGGCATGTGGCGGTGTGGGTCGGCTCGGAAGCCGAGCTCACGGAGCTTGGGCTTTGGGATGAGCCACTCGTGCGTCCGCATCACGCACGCATCCGCGCCGGGGCTTCGATCGTCGAGGCGCTGCGGCCTGGCGTGGAGCTCAACACGCTGGAGCATTTTCTCAACATCGACGACCTTCTCGTGATCCGCCCGCGCCCGCTGTCGCGCACGGAGACGCGTGCGGCGCTCCTTCGGACTTTCGGCCAGCTGGGCAAATCTTACGATTTCAATTTTGATGTGGAGAGCGACCGCCGGATCGTGTGCTCGGAGCTGGCGTTTGTCGTGTTTCCCGATGTGGCGTGGCCGACGACGCGCGTCCTCGGACGTTCGTCGATCTCGCCCGATCAGGTCGCGGTAAAGGCGGGGCCTGGCGGTGTGTTTACCCCGGTGATTCTATACCATGATGGAGTCCCCATTCGCGAAAAGCTTGTGGAGTCGCTCCAGTGCCTGCTGCTCGAGGATGGGTCGGCTTTGCGCGTGTTGCATCCGGATTTCGTGGGCCGCTCCGAGCGGCCAGCGGCGCCGTGAGCGAGAATTTGGAGAATGGTGCGGACAAACGGGCGGAAATGCACAGAGCTGTGAGCCCGCCTCCTGAGAATGAACATCGACGAGTATCTCACGCTTGCAGAAATCGAGGACAACCTGTGGCACGCCCGCTCCCGCCTGGCGCATGTGGAGCGTGTGCTGAAGCGGGTGGTCTCGCCGGCGCGGCCGGCGCGGGTGCTGGACGCCGGTTGCGGCCACGGCGGGGTGATGCTCAAGCTTGGGCAGCGCTATCCGAATTGGGACTGGAGCGGCCTGGACTCCTCCAGTGTGGCATGCGAGCTGGCGCGGAAACGCACTGGCTGCGATGTGCGCGAGGGCTCAATCGCGGCATTGCCCTTCCCGACGGCCTCCTTTGAGGCGGTGGTCTTGATCGATGCACTTTGCGAGGTCGAGAAACCTGAGACTGCGCTGGCGGAGGTTTTTCGCGTGCTCAAGCCCGGTGGAATTCTGGTCCTCAACATGCCAACGCGCTGGCGTGCGGGCGAAGCGGGGGGCCGGGTGTTCAGGCGCCGGCAGGCACATGCCTTTTTATCTGGCGCAGGGTTTCATGGGGTGCAAAGCACGCACTGGCACACGTTGACTGTGCCGGAGGTCTGGTCGTGGAAAAACGCGCTCAGCGGGGGCCGCCGGGCTGGCGATTTGAAGCGTCCGGCATGGCCGATTCAGCTGGCCATGCGTACGATCATGGCGGGGGAGCATGCCTGGTTGCACGCGGGTGGCCGTTGGAGCTGGGGAGCTTACTTGCTCGCAGCGGGCCGTAAGCCGCTCGTGGAAGACTGGATCTAAGACACCTCGCTCAGCACTGGGCGAGAAACGATGGCCGCGATTGCGCCTCGGAGAGCGCCGCATAGGTCGGCCGCATTTTGCCGAGCTTCTGCTCGGTCGATTTTAAACTCCTGAGCTCGGTGCGTGCCTGCCCCATCAATGTCGCTAGTTTTCGTTGCGCGGCCTGGTGCGTCTCGGTGACTTCTGCGATGCGGGCACGGAAGTCGACAGGCAGGAGCCCTTCGGCGCCCAAGTCGAGGGCGAGAGGGGTGATGCCACCGATCACGGCTTGGATATTGTCCTCCAGCGCCGCAGCTTCCTCCCAAGTCTGCTCCGTGAGTAGGGCATGTTCTTGGGAGACCAGCTCGGAGAGGGCGCCGATGAGGCGCTCAAGTTGCTGGAGTGGAGTCTGGGCCATTGAGGCGACGATCAGGCAACGCCTTGGTTTAGGGAGGCGTGGGCGCCTTCCTCCTTGCGGAGCATTTCGGCCCACGCATCGCGGAGCTCGCGCAGGAAGCGTTCGACTTCGACGACGGGCTCGACCTGCTTCTTGAGGTTGGCCTCAAAGAGCCGGCGCGAGTAGTAATCGTAGAGGCGGTCGAGCGTCACGGAGAGCTCGCCCCCCGCCTCGTGGTTCAGCGTGGCTTGGAGCTCGGCGATGATATTCTGAGCCTTCTGGAGGTTAGTATTAATCAGCTCAAAGCGTCGGGGATTATCGTCGGGCATGCGAAAGCCCTCCTGAGCCAGGCCGAGAAACTTGAGCGCGCCATCATAGAGCATCAAGACGAGCTGGCCGGGGCTGGCCGTGAGCACGGATTGAGCCTGATAGGTACGAGCGTAACCGGATGCGACCATTGTATTATTATATAAAGTTTAAGCTTCTGCCTGTTCTGTATAATCGACGGAGGTCACGAGGATCTCGCTAAGCCGGCGGATTATCTCCTTGGGGGGATAGTTTCCATCGACTGCGAGGCGCTGGCCGTGATCGACGATTTCAGGTCTCACTTCGGGTTGATCTGCGAGGGCCGCTTGCAGGATTTCCTGGCTGGCCGAGCTAAGACGTTCCGTATCAATGGAACGTTGCGGGACGCTTACGGGCGCGTGAAGGGGGGTACCGGTTACGGCCTCTGGGCGCACGAGCGTGTCAGTCTTCGATGCAATGTTGATCATGGTAGTACGGGTTTTATTCCATACGGTCCGCCCATGACTGAATACTGGGAACGCCGTGTTTTGGATGAGTGAAGAAAGTATCGACCGGGTTGAGTATGGGTTAAATGAAAAATACGCAAAATTACCGACCGGGGAGGGTGGAGAATGCGGCGCTAGTTGCGTATGTGGCGAAGCGAGATGGGTTTTCGAGGACAGTATTGCTGTAGTCGGCCGGGGTATTGGCGGGGGCAGTGTCGATCCAGTAGCGGCGGGCCGAATTGACTACTCGTTTTTCGGTCGCCGAGAAGACTGTATCGAAAGCCCATAGGAGGCTGTTATCGACTGTGCGGGCGAGCTTTATGCGCAAGCCTATGCGCATGGGTGGGTACGGTGAGTAGCTTGTTATATCGGTGAATATAACCGCATCTACAGCATGACTGGCTGCGAGTCGGCCGAGAAAATCGTGGGGAAGGGCATCCGTCGAGTGCACCGCTTGCTTACCTGCGATCCGGGCACATTCTGCGCGCGTCAGGGGCGTGATTTCAAACTTGGAGGTTTGGCCAAGAGTGGTGCGTACGATCTCGTCGAGTTTGACCAGCTGATCGTCCGTCATCGGGACATCGGAGGCGACGGGTAGGACGAGGACTCGGCGGATTTCCGTCGGGATGCTGGGGGCCGATTGGTACGCGGCGGGGGTGAAGAATGGCCCGGTGCGCGCAGGATCTTGCAACTGCAGGGTGGAGCAGCCCGCGCTCAATCCGAGCGAGATTAGGCAGACGAATGTGGCGCGAGAGAGGCCGTTCATGGGTTAGCTATCGTCCTTCGAACTGGATTTATACAATTGGTCCAAGAGCTTCGAGGTAGAGCTCATCTTGGTCTGGTATTCGTTCATGCGCTGGAAGGCGGCCTCGAGGAGTTCGCGTTGCTGCTCGACGCGGCGTTCCAAGACTTCGATCTGGGCATCGAGGCTGGTGTTGGCCTTCGTGAGGGCATCGCGCTGGGTTTTCAGGATACCGCCGTCACCACCCTCGCCTGCGATGGTCGTGATGAGCTTGTTCAGCTTGGAGACGACGCCATCGGTGCTGGCGGAGCCAAAGAGGGTCGCAACACTACTCGCGTTTTCGCTGAGCGCCTTGGTCAGTTTGGTCTGGTCCTTGATGAGAAGATTGTCGGACCCCGAAATGAAATCGATGCCGAGGTCGTTGAGGCGGGTGATTGAACCGGTCAGGCCGGAGACGGAGCCAAAAACGATCGAGCGAAGCTTGGTGGACCACTCTTGTACCTCGCGATTGGAGGCGAGCGGTTGCGCTGTCACTTCATCGTCGGTGGTGGAGATCTCAGTGACCGAGTCGATGTAGTCCTGGACATTGTTATAGGCCGTGATGAAACCCTCGATCGCGGTTTGCATCGTCTTTGTATCTGCCGTGACCGAAATTGTCTCCGTGCTGGCGCTGCGGGCGGTGATGGTGAGCCCCTCGATGCCATGGGCACTGGAGTCCAAGGTGTTGGTGCTGCTCACCAAGGTCGGGCCGTCGTTGATCGTGAACAGCGCGTTTTGGCCTCGGGTCAGGGTACTGGTTGAGCCGAGCCCGAGGGCATCGACCAAGCCTCCGGCGCCTTCGCTGATGCTGATGCCGGTGTCGCCCGTCGTTTTATTTGTGAGGACGACTTTGTCGTTTGCCGCGTCGTATGAGGCCGTCACCCCTGCGCTTGAGGCGGTGATGCGCGAAAGGACGGTCGAAAGGGTGTCCGTGTTGACGTTGTAGTCGATCGAGACGCCGTTGACGCTGAAGCTGCCGTTGCCGGAGCCATCGACATTGGTGATCGAGGAACGGAGGCCGGCATTGGCAAGGGTGGCCGAGGTATTCGTGGCGCCAAGCGAGCTGGCGCTGGAGACGGTCCCTGTGCCGTTGTTGCTCAACCGCATCGAGGTGAGGAAATTCGATGTGTCGTTGGCGGCGCCGAGGACGAGCGAGCCGGAGGCGGAGGTGAGCGATATCTTGTCGGTTGCCGAATCGTACGAAGCGGTGACATCGCCTCCCGTGGCGGTGTTGATTTTCGTAAACACGTCCTGGAGGGAGTCCGTGAGTGCGATGGTGACTTTCTCGCCATTGACGGTGAATGTCCCTGCGGTCGGCTTCACTGCCGTGACCATCGTCGCGAGGGTGACCCCCGAGACGTCCGAGGTCTGGCTCAAGCCGTAGCCGATGTCCGACGATCCGTTGCGCACGGCGGATTTCGCCAATTGCTCAATGTTCACCGTGTAGGCACCGGTCGCCGTGCCCTTATCCGCGCTGACGCTCCAAGTCGAATTGGTGGTCGTGGAGGAGGCCAGGCGGGAGTTAAAAAGGCCATCGGAGCTGAGCGCGGTGGATGCCGTTTTGAGCGACGACATGAGCGTGCCCATGTAGGCGAGCAGATCGTTTTTCTCCGTGTTTGTTTTCTGCTCTGTCTCGAGTTTCGTGATCGGCACTTTTTCGAGCTCGATGAGCTGATCGATCACGGAATCCCAGTCCATTCCTGAACTGGATGTTAAGCTGCTGAGATTAATGATGCTGCCCATGGACGTAAAATGCTTACCCGCATATCGGCGCATTGACTTGCTTTCTTAAGGGACTTGCTGCTGCCGGCGCTTTGCGTGGCGTTTTGGCCTCAACGTTTGTGCCACGCGTGCCATGCTGGCTCGCCTTCCAACAGGGGCGTTTTTTTCCATTCGGGCCGCTTGCGCTTGCATCGAGCCGTGGACGTGTAACTTCAACCCCGGTCACAGACCCGGTTTGCCTTTCGAAAAGGCGGACCGAAACCTGCTCAACCTATTTAACCATTCTTCCCGCCATGATTATCTGGTTTATCCTCATTGGTATCCCGATGCTTTTCGGGCTGTATGCGCAGATGCGCGTGATGAGCGCTTACAACAAAAACGTGCAAATCCCTTCGCGTGGACGCATTACCGGACGCGAGGCGGCGGAGGCCGTCATGCACCGGGCGGGCATCCACGACGTCGAGATTGTCGAAGTTCCCGGTCACCTCACCGACCATTACAACCCGATGACCAAGCGCCTCGCGCTTTCCTCGGAAAACTACCATGGCACCAGTCTCGCCGCTCTGGGCGTCTCGGCGCACGAGGCCGGCCATGCCATTCAGCACAAGGTCGGGTACAGCATGATGAAGTTCCGGCAGGTGATCGTCCCGGCCGTGCAATTCGTCTCGCCGATGGCCAACTACGGCCTGCTCATCGCGATCCTGCTCATCGGCTTGTTGGGCGCAAAGGTCCTCGGCCTGCTCGTCTTGCAACTCGCCGCGATTGCTCTGGCCGCCGTCACGCTCTTCCATTTGGTCACGCTCCCTGTCGAGTTCGACGCCAGCCGCCGCGCCAAGCTCGAGCTCGTTAACCTAGGTATCCTCGACCGTGATGAAATGCCTGGCGTCGAGGACACCCTCGGTGCCGCCGCGTTGACCTATGTCGCTGCCTTTGTGGCCTCGCTGGGCAGCTTGCTCCACGTGCTCATGATTCTCGGCGGTGTCTCTCGCAGCAACGACGACTGATCCGCTCCGCCCGTTTCCTCATTCAAAACCGGTCCCGTTCTCGGGACCGGTTTTTTTGCACCAATGGGGGGGACTTCGTACTGCGGCTGTGCGTAGAAGTGCACGTGCGCCATGGTTGACCGGTGCCCCACGATTTCTTCTTTTCATCCCGGCTAGATTCTCCCGCCTAGCGGGAGTTTTTGGGTAACAAGAAAGCTATGGCGGAGCGCTTAGGGGTAGGCGCTCCGCCTCTTTTTTTGCCCTGATTTTCAGAGCGGGCGCAGATCTTCGAGACGCCCGCAGTCGCGCCACTTGGCGCCATCCACGCGGTGGGCGAGAATCGCCGCTCCGGTTGCCGCCAGTCGCAGATAGCTTCCGGCAATGGGAAACGCTCCCGTCTCGGTCAACTCGCGAAACACAGCCGGCGAGGCCACGTGGATGCCGCAGAACCCCAGCGGGCTCACTTCACCGTGCGGCGTGCGCACCAGCTCGTCGCCTTTGCTCGCCGAGCGCCGGCCCACCAGGCGGTTTTCCGCATCGAAGAACAGCGGCCGGGCCGTCGGTCGCGCCATCGCGGCGAGCGTGGCGAGCGCGCTCGTCTCGCGGTGAGCCCGCATGAGCGCCGCCAGATCGACCGTGCTCAGCACATCGGCGTTGTGCACGAGGAACGGCTCGCCGTCGTCGAAGAACCACGACGCCTGCTTGAGGCCGCCGCCGGTATCGAGCAGCTCAGGCTCCTCGGAGTAGGCCACGCGCCGCAGCCCGAAGTTCCCCTGGCTGGCGAGGTAGGGCGGAATCTGTTCGCCGAAATGGTGCAGGTTGATGATCGCCTCTGTCACCCCGGCGGCCACGAGCCGCCTGAGCACATGCGCGATCAACGGCTCCCCACCGACCTCCACGAGCGCTTTTGGGCGTGTGTCGGTGAGCGGTTTCAGACGCGTGCCGCGTCCCGCGGCAAAGACCATCGCTTTCATGGCGGCTCAGGCAGTGGTGGGCCAGCGCGAGGATTCGCGGTGGGACAACTCCACCGTGATGCCGGCCTGCTGGCGCAGCCACTGTGCGAGCGCCTCGGCGCAGTAAACGCTGCGGTGTTGCCCGCCCGTGCATCCAAAGGCCACCGACAGGTGCGTGAAGTGGCGGGCGCGGTAGGTCGTCAGGCTCGGCTCCAGCAGCACGCGGATCTGCGCGAGAAACTGGGCCACCTCGTCGTGCTGGCGCAGGTAGTCGGCCACGTCGGCATCGCGCCCGGTGCGCGTTTTGAAACGCAGCTCGCGCCCCGGATTTGGCAGCGCGCGGCAATCGAAGACGAAGCCGCCTCCGTGCCCCGAGTCGTCCGCCGGATAGCCTTGTTTGTAGGAAAAACTCTGCACCTTCACGGTCAGCGGCACGGGCACCTCCGCGAGCGTGCGCAGGCGCGCCGAGCCCACGAGGCGTTGCAACGCGCTCCACAGTTCGGGCAACGCCACCGGCAGCGCGCCGCCGGCCAGCAGATGCTCCAGGTTGCGCAGCGCGTAGGGGACGCTTTGCAGGAAATGCGTCTTGCGCTCGTAGAAGCCGCGATAGCCGTATGCCCCCATCGCCTGCATGAGCCGGATCAGCGAGAAACCACGGTAAAACGCCTCGAACTGCTCCGCGCCGATCGGCGTGAGCGCGGAGGCGGCACGCATGTACTCGGCTTTGATCTCGTCGCGAAACGCGAACGGCAGGTTCGCCTTGGCGTCGAGCAGCAGCGATGCGAGGTCGTAGGGCAACGCGCCGCGCCGGCCGCCTTGATAGTCGATGAACCACGGCTGGCCGTCGCGCACCATGATGTTTCGCGACTGGAAATCGCGGAACAGGAAGTAATCCGACGGTGCCTGCAGCAGGTAGCCGATCAGCGCGTCGAAATCGTTTTCCAGCCGCTGCTCGTGAAACGGCACCTGTGCGAGCTTCAGGAAGTAGTATTTGAAGTAATTGAGGTCCCAGCTCATCGAGCGCCGGTCGAAGGCGCTGTGCGGGTAGCAGAGCCCGTAGTCGAGACCCTTGCCGGCCACGATCTGCATGCGCGCGAGCTGGCCGACGGCCTGCCGGTAAATCGCGGCGACCGGCGCGGGGATTTCCTCCGACTGCCCGCGCTCCTTTTGCAACACGTCAAACAGCGTCGTGTCGCCGAGGTCTTCTTCGAGGTACACACCCTGAGCCAGATCTTCGCCGTAGATCTCCGGCACCGGCAGGCCCGCCGCGCGGAAGTGTTTTGTGAAGCCCACGAAGGCGGCGTTTTCCTCGCGCTCGTCGTATTCCACGCCGACGGACGACTCGCCTTTTGCGCTGTGCAGCCGGTAGAGTTTGCGGCTCGACCCGTGCGCGCGCAGCTCCTGCGTGGCGGCAGGCGGCGCTCCGAAGCGTTGCGTGAAAAGTTCGGCGAGACGGACGTGCATGGCGGCAGCGTGGAGGATTTATCCCCTTGGGGTCAGCCCTAGATTTGCGCGAAATGGTTTTGCGCGGCGCGTGTGTGCCGTGCATGTGAAGTGGCGAAACTTTGGCATTGCGACGCCACTGATGGCCCGCACCTTGCCGGTGTTGCCCCCACGGAGAGGTGGCAGAGTGGTCGATTGCGGCGGTCTTGAAAACCGCTGAGCCCGTCAGGGTTCCGGGGGTTCGAATCCCTCCCTCTCCGCCAGTTTTAATTCCCCAGTGCTCAGCATGGCGGGTAGCCGGCGACGGGCTGGCAAACCCCGCAAAAAAACGCCCGAGCGCAAAGGGCTCGGGCGGTGTGTTGACAGGAGGACTCTGGCGCGTGGCCGGAGCCAGGCGCGTTCAGCGCTCGAAGAGTTTTACGGCCTGGCAGATTCCGATGTCGGCGGCACGGAGCGCATGGAGGGCTTTGTCCATGTCGTCGAAGCGGAAGACCATGATGGCGGCCGTGCCGGGACGTTCCGCAAACGCGTACATGTATTCCACCGAGACGCCGGCTTTCTCGACGGCAGCGAGCACGGTGGCGAGACCGCCGGGGCGGTCGGGCACTTCGAGGGCGACGACTTCCGTCGTGGTCGAGGCGTAGCCGGCGGCGGCGATGGTCGTCTTGGCTTTTTCCACGTCGGGCGTGAGCAGGCGCAGCAGGCCAAACTCGCCGTTGTCGGAGAGCATGAGCGTGCTGAGGTTCACGCCGGCCGTGGCCAGACTGTGCGCGAGGGCGGACAGACGGCCGGGGCGGTTTTCGAGGAAGACGGAGATCTGGGTGATTTTCATGGCGGGGTAGTTTCCAGTTTAGGCACCGAGGTTGCGTTGGTCGAGCAGGCGCTTGGCTTTGCCTTCGCTGCGCGGGAGCGAGCCCGGCTGCGAGAGCGTGACCTCGGCGTGCAGGCCGGTGATCTGCTCGATGTTTCGAGCGAAGCGTTTTTGGAGCTGGTCCATCTCGCCGACGCGGTCGCGCAGCATCTCGGCGGTAACCTCGACGCGGACTTCCATCTGGTCGAGGCCGGAGCGGCGGGTGAGCACGATGAGGTAGTGGGGCAGGGAGGCCTCGGTCTTGAGCAGCGCGGTTTCGATCTGCGAGGGGAATACGTTTACTCCGCGCAGGATGAACATGTCGTCGCTGCGGCGGCTGATGCGACGGATGCGGCGCAGGGTGCGGCCGCAGGCGCAGGGCTCCGTCTCCAGCGCGGTGATGTCGCGCGTGCGGTAGCGGATGGCCGGCATGGCCTGCTTGCTCAGGGTGGTGAAAACGAGTTCGCCCTCCTGGCCGTCGGGCAGCGGTTCGAGCGTCTGCGGATCGACAATTTCGACGAGGAAGTGGTCTTCGAAGATGTGCGGGCCTTGGCGGCACTGGCACTCGTTGCCCACGCCGGGGCCGATGATTTCGGACAGGCCGTAGATGTCGAAGGCCTGGATGCCGGTGGCGTTTTCGATGTATTCGCGCATCTGGTTCGTCCATGGCTCGGCGCCGAAGACGCCGCGCTTCACCTTCAGGTCGCGCTTGAAATCGATGCCCATCTTCTGGGCGACTTCGATGAGGTGGATGAAGTAGCTGGGCGTGGCGCAGATGCCGGTGACGCCAAAATCCTTCATCACCATGATCTGTCGCTCGGAGTTGCCGCCGGAGATCGGGATGACGGTGGCGCCGATGGCCTCCAGGCCGGCGTGCAGGCCGAGGCCGCCGGTGAACAGGCCGTAGCCGTACATGTTGGAGACGATGTCGCCGCGGGTGAATCCGGCCGCGTAGAGCGAGCGTTTGATGACCTGTTTCCAGACCTCCATGTCCTGCTCGGTGTAGCCGACGACGATGGGCTTGCCGGTGGTGCCGCTGGAGGCGTGCAGGCGGACGACCTCGCTCATCGGCACGGCGAAGAGGCCGTACGGGTAGGTGTCGCGCAGGTCGGACTTCGTGGAGAAGGGGAGCAGGCGCACATCGGCGAGCGTCTGGATGTCGGACGGTTTGACGCCCTTCTCATCCATGCGCTGGCGGAAGAGCGGTACGCGTTCGTAGGCGAGCGCGGTGACGGCCTTGAGACGTTGCAGCTGCACTTCGCGCAGGTTGGCAACGGGCATGAAGTCGAGGGCGCTTTCCGGGAAGAAGGTGCCGTTGGCGTCGTTCCAGAGGTGGGAGATCATCGGGGTGGGTAGTTGAAAAGGTGTGGCCGGCGGTACGGAGGCGCCGCCGGCGTTCGGGAGGATCAGGCGCGGCCGAGGGCAAACGCCACGGCGTTGGCCGCGTGGAGTTTCTCGGGGAAGTTGGCGCGGAGGCTGGCCTGCCACGTTTCCTCGGAAAACTCGAAGGAGCGGCTGAGCCGGCCGAGCATGGCGACGTTGAGCGCCTTGGCCGAGGGCAGCTTGGCCACGTCGATATCCGCCGGCACGATCAAGGTGCCGCCAGCGCGCAGATCGCCGCGCACGACCTCGATCTGCGATTCCTCCATGACGATGAGGAAATCGCAGGCGCCGCCGGGGATCATCGGGCTGTGGACCTCGGTGCCGAAACGCACGTCGCTCTGCACGGAGCCGCCGCGCTGGCTCATGCCGTGGACCTCGGCCTTTTTGACTTCGCAACCGCTGCGGAATGCGACATCGGCGAAGATGTCGGAGGCCTTGATGACGCCGGTGCCGCCGAGCCCGGCGAAGCGCACGTTGAGAGTGGTGGGTTGGGTGGATTTCATGTCGGGATCTCCGTGGGATTAGCTTTGGCAACTGCAACCGCAGCCGCAGGACTCGTCCGTGGCAGGCGTGGCCTTGTCGGCGGCTGCCTTTTGCTCCTTTTCCCACGCGGCGATGCGCGCGGCGGCGAGGATGCACGGGCTGCGCGCGATGATCACGGTGAGCTCGTCCTTGTTGAGGGCCTGCGCGAGCGTGTCCTTGAAGAGTTCGCGTTCGCGGACCGGGTTGACGGTGAAGACATTTTTGATGCCGGTGGCGCGGGCGAGCGCCTCGTAGCTGACTTTGCTGGTGCCGGTGCCGTCGAGGAGGCGTCCGGTGCCGGGGTGCTCCTGCTGGCCGGTCATGGCGGTGGTGCCGTTGTCGAGGATGACGAGCACGTGGCCGCTGTCGGGCGTGTTGTACGTCATTTCGAGCAGGCCGGTCAGTCCGCTGTGCAGGAAGGTGCTGTCGCCGATCACGGAGACGACGCGCTTGGCCTGGGCTCGTGGCAACACATGGCGCAGGCCGAGGCCCATGCCGATGGCCGCGCCCATGTCGATCATGAGGTCCATCGCGGAGAGCGGCGGGAGGGCGGCGAGCGTGTAGCAGCCGATGTCGCCGGAGACGATGCAGTCGAGCTCCTTCATCACGGTGAAGCTGGCGTTATGCGGGCAACCGGTGCACAGGCCGGGCGGCTTGCCTCGCGGCGGTACTGGCTCGGCGCTCGAATCGTGCGCGAGGATGCGGCGCACGCGGTCGGGGTTGAGCTCGCCGAAGCGGAAGAGCGCGTCGTCCTTGGCCTCGACGTTGATGCCGGCGGCGCGGCAGGCGTTGGCCAGCCACGGGTCGTTTTCCTCGATGACCACGCAGCGCTGCACGGAGGCGGCGAAATCCTTGATGGTTTGCATCGGCAGCGGATGCGTCATCGCGAGCTTGAGCACGCTGGCCTCCGGGGCGACTTCGCGCACGTGGTGGTAGCTGATGCCGGCGACGATCACGCCCAGCGCCTCGGCGCGGAGCTCGACGCGCTGCGGGCCGCTGGCGACGTTCCAGGCCTCCATCTCGGCGAGCTTGGCGCGGAGGCGGCGGTGGGCGGGCTTGGCGTGGCCTGGCACCATCACGCGGTGGGAGATGTTGCGGATAAACTCGGGCGTGGGCGCGCCGGTCTCGGCGGGCGTGAGCTGGGCGTCGGGCGCGAAGCGGGGCTTCACGGGCGACTTCGAGTGGCACACGCGCGTCGTCATGCGGTAGATGACGGGGATCTGCCAGCGCTCGCTCGTCTCGAAGGCCAGGCGCAGCAGGTCGTAGGCTTCCTGCGAATCGGCCGGCTCGAACATCGGGGCGGCGGCGGCCTCGGCGTAGCGGCGGCTGTCCTGCTCGTTTTGCGAGGAGGCCATGCCGGGGTCGTCGGCGACGATCAGCACGTAGCCGCCGGAGACGCCGGAGTAGGTCATGGTGAAGAGGACGTCGGCGGCGACGTTGAGGCCGACGTGTTTCATGGTGCAGAGCACGCGGGCATTGCCGAACGCGGCACCGAGCGCGACCTCGGCGGCGACTTTTTCGTTGGGCGCCCACTGGGCCTTGCCGCCGAGCGCGCTGAAGTTCTCGAGAATCTCGGTCGAGGGCGTGCCGGGATAACCGGTGCCGAGGGCGACGCCGCAGTGGCGTGCCGCGAGGGCGACCGCCTCGTTGCCGCTCAGGAGGAAACGGCCGGATTTGTCTTGGGATGCTTGCATGGAAAGATCGAGGACGGGTTGGGGGGAAAGGGCCGAGAAGAACGCGACTCGGCGCCGCGTTCAATCCAAAGGTGCGCTTGCGCCAGCTGCGGGTGTTTTGCAGGAGGGGCGGCGGTGCCCGACAGGTAGCTTTTCTTGGTCGCTATTCGTAGGTTGCCTGTCGGCGCGGGCCGGGGTTTTCTGGCTCTCATGGAAAACGGGCAACTTGATCTGTCTGCGGAGCGCGGCACGTCGTCGCTTAAACAGTTTGCGCTTTCTCCCGCGGCCGGGAAGCGCCTCATCGCCAAGGGCATCGCGACGCATCCCGAGGTCCTCGCTGCAGCCACGTCCGCGACGCTCGTCGTCGTCGCCGGCACGACCAATGGTTATATCGCCGAAGAATTGCTGGGCGCGCTGGGCGTCAGCGAAAGTTTTGACAGGCAGCGTTTTTTCAGAGGCGTGACGCTTCCTCCGAAGGCGCGGCCAGCGGAGCCGGTCCAGGCCGCACGTGGCTTTCCCGGCGATGTGGTCATCCGGCGCGGGCAGTGGCTCAAGGGCAAGACGCTCTTCGATGTGTCTGACGAGTTGCATCGCGGCGACGTCATCTTGAAGGGGGCCAATGCGCTCGATTTGGAGCACAGTCGCGCGGCCGTGCTGGTGGCGCACCCGAAGGGCGGCACCATCGGGGCGGCGCTGGAGGCGTTTATCGGCCGCCGGGTCCGGTTACTGTTGCCCGTGGGGTTGGAAAAACGAGTGCCCGGCAATCTCGACGTGATCGCCGAGTATTTGAACGCCCCTGGCGCCGAGGGGCTGCGCCTTCTGCCCGTGCCCGGCACGGTGTACACCGAGCTCGACGCGATCCGCCAGCTCACGGGCGCCACGGCGATGCTGGTGGCGGCGGGCGGTGTATGCGGCGCCGAGGGGAGCGTGTGGCTCGCGGTGCGCGGCACGGGTGAACAACTCGAACAGGCCCAGCAGCTGCTCAAACCGCTTTTGGCCGAGCCGGTCTTTGCGATGTAAGGACTGGCGGCCCGGCGGCGTCGCCGGCAGGGCGCGACTTCGCTATCCGGCGACCACGCTCGCGAAGCCGAGCTTGGGGGCCATCCATCGCCAGGTGCACCCGTCGCTCGACGAACCGCCATCGATGGAGAGCTCCTCGCTCCAGCCGCTGCAGCGCGCGGGTTCACGCACATACAGGGGAAATGCACTGGTTGCGGTTTCGAGCGGACGGAACTGCATCATGATACGCGTCCCCGTGCCGAACTGGCCGTTGATACGCTCCAGTCGCGCATACTTCCTCACGTTGCCATCGGTCTGCTCAAACACGATCCAGCGCGACTCGGCCTCCTCGATGTCGAAGGCCAACGCCAGCCAGCCGTGGGAGGTGACCAGCCACGGCTTGTCGTCCAGCTCCAGACGATGCAGCCGGTACCACTGGGCGATCAGCCCGTTTGGCCCTGAGAAGCGCAGCGGCTCGGGCGCGTCCAACAGCCAGGTGTCATCGGTCTGTGCGGTAACGCGGTAGCTCTTAAAGCCCATGGTCAGCGGTCTCCGGTGTTGAGTGTGGCTTGGTGCAACGAAATCAGTTCGGCGGGCGTGAGCGTGCGGCGCAGCGTGCGTGCCCGGCCGCGCACCAGAGGGAGCAGCCGTCGCACTTCCGCATCGCTGGCGTCCACTCCGGCGGCATGCAACGCGGAGCCCAGCGCCGCGGCGCCGGATTTCCAGCCGACGGCAAACGGCTCGCGGCGCCGCCCGACGGTCTCGGGCGCGAACGGCTCGTAGGTGCGCGCGTCGCGCAGCAGCCCGGCGCAGTGCAGACCGGATTCGTGGCGAAACGCCGCCGAGCCGACCACCGGGCGCTCCGGTGCGATCATGCGCCCCGAGGCGCGGGCCACCATTGCCGAGAGCAACGCGAGCTTTTCGGGCCGCACGCCGCAGTCGAGCCCGTGCGCGACGCGCATCGCCATCACGACCTGCTCAAGCGCCGCGTTGCCGGCGCGCTCGCCGAGGCCGTTGACGGTGACGCTGGCGGCTGTCGCGCCGCTTTCGAAGGCCGCGAGGGTGTTGGCCGTCGCCAGCCCGAGATCGTCGTGTGCGTGGAGTTCGAGCTCCAGCGCTGGCGCGCAGTCGCGCAGGGCGGCGATCTCGTGCATGAGCCGCGCCGGATGTGCGACGCCCACGGTGTCGGCCAGGCGCAGTCGCCGTGCGGGTGTGCGCGCCACGGCGGTGGCGAAACGTTTCAGAAATCCAAAGTCGGCGCGTGTGGCGTCCTGCGCGCCGATAGAGACAAACTCGAAGCGTGCGGCAGCGTCGGCGGTGAGCCGGCGCAACTCGCGCAACACCCAACGCCGGTCCTTGCCCCAGGTTTGCAGGTGCAGATCGGAGACGGGAAAGGAAATGTGGACGCGCGTGGCGCCGCACGCCTCGGCCGCTGCGAGGTCCGCCGGATCGGCGCGGCACCAAGCGAGCACCTGACCGGTGCCGACGGCATCAATGATCGCCCGGAGGTCGGCCTGCGCTTCGGGGCCCATCGCCGGGATGCCGGCTTCGAGCTCGGGCACGCCGGCGGCGACCAGCTCGCGCGCGATGGCCACCTTGTCCTCCCGAGTAAAAACAACGCCCGCCGCCTGCTCACCATCGCGCAATGTGGTGTCGATGAGATGGAGTCGGCGGGGGCGCATGGCGGTGCGTGGTTCAGGTGGCACCGGCGCGGGTCATGCCTCTGGCGGAGGCGTGGCTCACGTCAGCAGATATTCTTCGGCAGTGGTGCCGTTCTCGATCGCGTCGAGAATGGCGTCGATGGCGTCGTTGTTGGGCACGCGGTAATAGTTGCCCGACGGGTAATCGACCATGACGGGGCCCTTGACGCAGACGTTCATGCAGCCGGTGACGGCGACTTCGACTCCGTCGAGCGAGCGGTCCTGAATCTCGCCTTGGAGGTACGAGAGCAGATTCATGGAATCCTTCTTATGGCAGATGCCTTGACGCTCGCCGTTTGCACGGAAGCTGCCGCAGACGAAGAGGT